>Ga0209101_1000300_pt1 | contig 41523 bp, 33 predicted proteins | sample ConPoolayeCmetaG_FD_185481 | JGI IMG/M metagenome (GOLD analysis project Ga0209101, IMG submission 185481) | Hot spring microbial mat communities from California, USA to study Microbial Dark Matter (Phase II) - Cone Pool mat layer C metaG... ...
CATGAAGACCATCGGACGCGTGGACATCCCCCAGAAAGCCTTCATGACCGTGCTGGAGCCTGAGGAGTAGGCAATCACCCGTCGTCCACTCCATCACCAATCGTGAGAACATCCGCCTATGAACAGAGTCAGCCGTCAGCTCCCCGACGCCTTCACGCCCTGGAGCAGCGCGCACTGCACCGCCCTCATCGTTATCGCCGTCGCGGCAGCGGCGCTGACCATCGCCCTACGCCGGTCCGCCGCCAGCCCGCACTACCGTGTCATCCGCGGCGCTGTCTGTTGGTGCCTGGCAAGCGTGCTGGTGCTCGGCGCCACGGACGGTCAGCTCGAACGCCTCACCTCCGGTCGCTGGACCGTGCAGGAATCCCTGCCGCTGGACCTGTGTGACATCGGCGTGTTCGTAACGGCGGCGGCGTTGTTGGCGGCCCGTCGCCCAGGCAACCCCGGCCGAGTGGGCCAACGACTCTATGAACTGGCTTATGTCTGGGGCATCGGCGGCACCACCCAGGCCGTCCTGACACCCGATCTCGACGCGCTCTGCCCCAGCCGCGGCTGCATTCGCTATTTTCTGCTGCACGGTACCATCATCGTCTCTGTGCTGACGCTGACCGTCGGGTTGGGCCTGCAACCCCAGCACGGCGCGTTCTGGCGCGTCTGGCTGACCACCGCGCTGCTGGCCGCCGTGGTGCTGGGTATCGACCGGATGCTCGGGGCGAACTACATGTACCTCCTGGGGCCGCCGGCGAATCCCTCAATCTACGACTTCTTCGGTCCTTGGCCGTGGTCACTATTGTCACTGACGACGGTCGGCACACTGTTGATTGCCCTGTGCTGCCTGCCGTTCTGGATCCGGGAGCGCCGCGCCAGCCGTCGCTCGGCCTCCGCTCACCCGCCGGCATGATTCACCCGCGCCAGCAATGCCGCCCCGACCGTACCGGCGTCATTTCCCAGTGTCGCCAGCACCAACCGGGGGGCATCGGGGGCAATTCGCCAGCTCAGCCGCTCGAATTCGCGTCGCACCGGCACCAACAGCCGATCGCCAGCGTTGATCAACCCGCCAGCGAAAACGATCAGCTCCGGGTTCACCACATGTTGCAGGTTCACCGCCGCCAACCCCAGATACCGGCACATTTCCTCCCAGATGCGCGTCGCCAGTTCGTCACCCTGCTCCACGGCCTGCAACACGTCTTGAGCGTCCAGACGTTCGCCGGCCTCGACACGCGCCCGCAGCCGCGAGTCGGCACCCGCGCGGATCGCCTCCTCCACTCGTTCGGCCACAGCATTGGCCGAGGCGTATCGCTCCAAGCACCCGCGTTGTCCGCACGGGCAGGGCCGACCGTCCAGGACCACAATCGTGTGGCCGACTTCGCCCGCATTATCAAAGCGACCGCGCCACAGTCGCCCATCCAGTACCACGCCCCCGCCGATCCCGGTCCCCAGTGTCAACATCACCATGTCGCGCACTCCGCGACCGGCGCCGACGGCGAACTCGCCATACGCGGCCGCGTTGGCATCGTTCTCCAGCACGACCGGCAGATCGATCAGGGCCGAAAAACGCTCGCGCAGGGGCAGGTCGACAAACCCGGGCAAGTTCGGAGCATGGTGGATGACGCCACGCGCCTGCGACATCGGACCAGGCGCACCGACCCCGACCGCCAGAATCCGCTGGCGGGGCACGCCGCTGGTGCGCAAAAGCGCACCAACCAGTCCGGCCATGCGCGCCAGCACGTGTTCCGGTCCGCGCTCCCCTTCGGTGGCTAACATGTGACGCACAACCAACGTGCCGTCAGGTGCGCAAATACCACCTTTGATGTTCGTGCCGCCCAGATCAATTCCGATCGTGTACGTTTCCGCCACCGCGCCCCTCGCTTCCACCTGGGCCCGTAGCCTATTCCGTCAAGTGCAATCGTCCCCCGACGACACATCCCCGTATGCCGATCTGATCCAGCGTTCCCGGCGGCGCTTCCAGCGGATCGGTCTCCCAGATGGTCAAATCGGCCGGCGCACCGACAGCCAAAGTGCCTCCGTCGGGCATGCCGCCGGCCGCCGCCGCACCCTGCGTAAAACCGCGCAGGACATCTTCCGTGGTCAAGCACTGCTCGGGAAACCAGCCGCCTGCCGGCTGACGGTCCAATGTGAAACGATTCACGGCGCCGAAAAAAGCACGCCGCGGATCGAGTGACTCGACTGGCACGTCCGATCCCAGCGCCAGCCTGACACCCGCTTCCAAGAATCGTCGCAGCGGGTAGGCATGGCGTCGTGCCCGTGGCCAATGCCGATCGGCGACAGCAATGTCCCCCAGAATGTGTGCCGGCTGCACCGAGGCCACTATGCCCGCCCGAGCCATGCGCCGGATGTCGCGTGGGTGCACGCACTGCGCATGCTCGATACGGTGCGGCAGAGTCGGTCTTCCTAGCCGCCGGGCCGCACTGACCGCCGATACCGCTTCGTGCACTGCCCGATCACCGATGGCATGAATCCACACCGCCCAGCCGTTGCTGACCGCTCGCTCGACCGCCCGGCGCAGCTCCTTGCCGATCAGCGTCGGCACGCCGCGGTAACGACCGCGCCCGGGGTAGCAATCGAACATGAAGGCGGTCTGCGAACCGAGCGCGCCGTCAGCAAAGATTTTCACGCCCCCCAGACGCAACCAATCGTCGCCGAAACCGCTTCGTAACCCCAGCGCGATGGCCCGGTCGAGGTCACCAAGCGGCAGGGCATGCACAATGCGCAGCCCCAGCGCGCCTTCGTTCCGCTGCCGCAGCAAGTGCCCCAGCGACGCACCGTCGTCCATCACGTGCACGCCGACGATTCCATAACTCCAGGCCGTGCGATACGCTGCCTGCAACGCCCGATCGATCAGGCGGCACGTCCCGCTGTCGGTACACCGCGCGATTTCGCGCAGCGGATCAGGCAGCAAGTCAACTGCCGCTTCCTGTACGATGCCAATTGGTCGGCCGGCACGGTCGCGCAGGTACCGTCCGCCTGGCGGGTCGGGCTTGGCGCGCGTGATGCCAGCGCGACGCAGCGCCAGACTGTTAAGCCACGCCGAATGACCGTCGCGACTGCGCACGATAGCCGGCCGGTCTGGGACCGCTCGATCGAGATCCGCGGCGCTGGGCAAACCGGTGCCCCACAGGTTGTGATCGTAGCCCCGCGCCAGAACCCATTCGCCCACACGGCGGGTGCGTGATTGCGCGCGTAGGCGTGAGACTACCGCCTCCAGCGACGCCAAACCGCAGACATCGATGGTCAGCGCCCGATGAAGGGCCCAATACAGGAAGTGGGTGTGACAGTCCACCAAGCCGGGAGTGATCACGCCCGGGCGCACGTCCACCAGCCGGGTACCACGCTGACACAGCCGCAAGAGCTGCCGCCGCATACCCACGGCGACGATGCGTCCGGCGCTGATGGCGATGGCTTCCGCACGCGGACAGTCCGCTCGCAGTGTATGTACTCGGCGTGCCAGAAAAAGCAATTCGATCGCGGACTGGTCACGGCGCATGCGCTGGTCATTATCGGGCCGACCCTCAGGGTTGCCAACGTCGTTTGGCGCCCGGTGCATATAGCCGCTGCTGCCACGGGCATCGGCCAGCCGGTCAAAGGGTATGACGGCACTAGCGGGGACTGAAAAAGAAGCGGAGCAGGCGGCGACGACCGGGGTGTTCGGGCCGAAGGGAGGGGGGAGGCCGTCGCGTAGTTGCCTGCTCCGTTTTCCGTTACTGAATTATATCGAGCAATCTTCGTTCCAGCTAGCAGATTTCGTCAAATTGTCGTTTTCTGCGCCGAAATGATCGCAGTGTGTGCTCAAGCCACGATCGTCGCACCATCGACCTGGGCAATTTCTCTCATGACATCCGCATTCCCGCGCACCAAACATCGTGGCGTCGATTAGCGCTGACCGGTCAACTCTGTTGCCCGGCGGCTTTCTTCGACTTCTTCTTCTTGTGGGCGTCAGGGGTCGGATGGGAAGTTTTCCCGCCCTCCTGCCCGTTGCCGCCTGACGCCGACTTTTTCTCGGCTTCGGCGGCCTTCTTGTATGCCTCGCTGCGATAATCAGTGATATAAAACCCCGACCCCTTGAAAATTATGCCACCGCCGGTTCCGAGCAAACGCTCTAGCCGCCGCTTGCCGCATTGGGGACAAGTCCGCAAGGGTGGCGCCGTGATCGACTGGAACTCCTCGAAGGTATGCTGACACGCCGTGCAACGGTATTCGTAGGTCGGCATTATCGCTCCTCTTTCTCGCTATCTGGGTTACCGGTCGGCGTGGCCTCGGCTCCGGGAGCGGGTGGCGCCCCGCTGGACACGATCACACGACTGGGACGCAACAGACGCTCGCGCATGCGGTAACCGCGCGCCAGCTCCGCCACCACCGTACCGGCGGGGTATTCCGCGCTCGGCTGTTGCAGCAGGGCTTCGTGGAAGGCCGGGTCAAAGGGCCGCCCCACCGCCTCGATTGGTTCGATGTGGCAGCGCTTGAGCACCTTTAGGAAGTGCTCATACACGATGCGCACGCCATCCGTTAGAGTAGCCACGTCCGGGGTGTTGGTGGCCGCCGCCAACGTACGCTCCAGATCATCCAAGACCACCAACAACTCGCGGGCCAGTTCGGCCTCGGCGTAGCGCAACGCCTCTTCGCGCTCGCGCATGAAGCGCTTCTGCTGGTTCTGCAACTCAGCCAGCAGTCGCAGGTTCTTGTCGCGCAGCTCGGCGATTTCCTGGTGCAGCGCCGCCACGTCGTTCGCTGCGGACGCCGCGGGCGGCTGAGCCTGTGCCGAGGCAGCTTCGGGCCCCCCAGCGGGCGCGGGCTGCGACGGGCATTCCGACTGCGCTTCCGCTTCCGGCGGCGGTCGCCGATCGTCCTGTGGCTGTTTGTTTTCCTGACTCATGGCCTCTTCTATTCTGCTGCCAGCGACATCGTGTGCCGCGCGGCACTCAGCTTTCCTCCGGTCGATCGCGCGTCAGATATTCGCGTACCCGCTCGAAAAAGCCGCGGGACTCCGGCAAGACCTCCCGATCCTCGGTAGCCGCAAACTTGCGCAGCAGGTCCTGCTGTTCGCGGCTGAGTTTCTTGGGAATCTCGATGGTCACCTGCACGATCTGATTGCCCCGCCGACCACTGCGCAAGTTGGGCAAACCCTTCCCTGCCAGCCGGAACACGGTCCCATTCTGGGTGCCGGGGGGGATGCGCAGCGGCGTCAGGCCGGTGAGCGTCGGCACCTCGATCTGGGCCCCCAGGGCCGCTTGGGTGAAGCTGATCGGCAGGACGCAGATCAGGTCGTCGCCGTCGCGCTGCAAGAAGGGGTGCGGCCGCACGCGAATCACGCAGCGCAAGTCGCCGCGCTGCCGGCCGCTGTGCCCCGGTTCGCCCTCGCCGCGAACGCGCACCGTCTGACCGTCGTGCACGCCAGCGGGGATCTTGACCTTGCACTCGACTTCGTAAGTGCCGCGGCCGCTGCCGCCACACTCGCGGCACGGTGCCTCGGCGAACGAGCCGCGACCGTGGCAATGCGGGCAGTCCACCACCGTGCGCGTCACGAAGAAGCCCATCGAAGTCTGGCGTTCGACCTGCCCATAGCCACCGCAGGTGGCGCAGTTGCGCCGCCGCGTGCCCGGTTCGCACCCGTCGCCGTTGCAGCGCTGACAGAAATCCGTGCGGCGGAAGCGCAGGGTCTTTTCGACCCCGGTGAGCACATCCTCCAGATCGATCTCGAGCACCGTCTGGATGTCGATGCCGCGATCGGGAGCGCTACGGGGGAAGCCACCAAAGGCTCCGCCGAACAGATCGCTGAAAATGCTGAAGATGTCATCCACGCCCATGCCAGCAAAGTCATGCAGGCCAACGCCCTGCAATCCGGCATGACCGTAGCGATCGTAGCGCTGTCGTTTTTCTGGATCGGAAAGGACTTCGTAGGCTTCGGCCGCTTCCTTGAAGCGTTCCTCGGCGCCCGGCTCTTTGTTGCGATCGGGGTGATACTTGAGCGCCGCCTGCCGATAAGCGTGCTTGATTTCCTCGGGGGTGGCCGAACGGCTGACGCCGAGCACCTCGTAGTAATCGCGCTTCGTGGACACCATAAGCCTCGCGCCGGCGGCCTGTTACTGATGGCCAGCGGCGAGCATGCCGCAGAGGCACAGGGGCCCAGAGGACTGTTTCGGGCTATGCGCTCGCTGCGGGCGGTTCGTCCAGCGTCGACCGACCGCCACCTCAGTTGCGGCGGGGAGACGAGCCCTCTGCGTCTCTGTGCCTCTGTGCCTCTGTGGCGGCAAGGGCGCCTCAGTGTGTAGCGCCTTCAATGTGCGCGTGCTTTTCCTCCTTGTACTCGGTGCACAGCACGTCGGTTGTCAGCATCAGTCCGGCGACGCTGGCGGCGTTTTGCAGCGCCACGCGGGCCACCTTGGCCGGGTCGATGATTCCGGCTTCAAACATGTCCACGTACTCGCCCTTGGTAGCATCGAAACCGAAGGTCTTGGGCCGCGACAGTATCTCGTCGACTACTACGCCGCCGTCCTGGCCAGCATTCTCGGCGATCTGTCGAGCCGGGTACTCCAGGGCTTTGGCGACAATGCGATAGCCGACGGCTTCATCGCCCTCGACCTTCTTGGCGGCCTCCAGGACCGGCTTGATGGCCCGCAGGAAGACCACGCCGCCGCCGGGCACGACGCCCTCTTCGGCCGCCGCCTTGGTGGCGTGGAAGGCATCCTCGACCAGGTCCTTGCGCTCCTTGACCTCGATCTCGGTGGCTCCACCAACCTGGACGACCGCGACGCCGCCGGTCAGTTTGGCCAGCCGCTCCTGGAGCTTCTCACGGTCGTAATCGCTTGTGGTCTTCTCGATCTGGGCGCGAATCTGGGCGATGCGGGCCTCGATGTCCTTCTTCTTGCCGGCACCTTCGATGATGGTGGTGTCGTCCTTGGTGATCACTACGCGCTTGGCCCGGCCGAGCATGCTCAGCTCGACGTTCTCCAGCTTCAACCCGCGGTCCTCGCTGATGAATTCGCCGCCGGTCAGCACGGCGATGTCACCCAGCATGGCCTTGCGCCGGTCACCGAAGCCGGGGGCCTTGACCGCGGCCGTCTGAAGCGTGCCGCGCAGTTTGTTGACCACCAGGGTGGCCAGGGCCTCGCCGTCCACGTCCTCAGCGATTATCAGCAGCGGCTTGGCGACGTGCAGGATTTTTTCCAACAGCGGGATCAGGTCGCGCAGCGAGCTGATCTTCTTTTCGTGTATGAGGATGTAGGGGTCTTCGAGCACCGCCTCCAAGGAAGTGGGGTTGGTGATGAAGTAGGGCGAGATGAAGCCCTTGTCGAACTGCATGCCCTCCACATGCTCCCAGGTGGTCTCCAGGCTCTTGCCCTCTTCGATCTCGATCACGCCGTCCTTGCCGACTTTCTCGAAGGCCGCCGACAGGATGCGCCCGATTTCCTTGTCGCCGTTGGCGCTGATCGTGGCCACCTTGGCAATGTCGTCCTTGCCGCGCACTTTGATGGCCTGCTTCTTGATTTCCTCCACGGCGATCTGCACGGCGGCATCGATGCCGCGCTTCAGGGCCATCGGGGCGGCGCCGGCGGTCAGATTCTTGAGTCCCTCGGCGAAGATGGCCTCGGCTAGAATAGTGGCTGTAGTGGTGCCGTCGCCGGCCACGTCGCTGGTCTTGCTGGCCACTTCGTTGACCAGCTTGGCGCCCATGTTCTGGAAGGGCTCCGGCAGCTCGATTTCTTTGCTGACCGTCACGCCATCCTTGGTGACACGCGGTGCGCCCCAGGACTTCTGGAGCAGGACGTTATGACCAACCGGGCCGAGCGTGCTCTTGACGGCCTTGGCGAGTTTGCGCACGCCGGCCAAGACTTCCTGGCGGGCCCGGTCGCTGTACATGAGTTGCTTTGCAGGCATCGGGTACCTCCGAATTCAAAATGCAAGATTCAAAATTCAAAAAGAGCTTGCGCGCCACGCCACCATTGCTGCGGCGAACACAATACTGTCTTTTCGAATTTCTCCTCTTGCATTTTGCATTTATACTTCCACCGCCAGCACGTCGGATTCACGCAGAATGACGTACTTGTCACCCTCGATCTCGACTTCGGTCCCGCTGTACTTGCCGTAGAACACGCAGTCGCCGACCTTCAGGGACATCTGTCCGCGCTCGCCACTCTTCTCCAGCAGCTTGCCCGGACCGACCGCGATGACCTTGCCGCGTTGCGGTTTCTCGCGGGCCGTATCGGGCAGGACAATGCCGCCACGCGTCTTCTCTTCAGCCTCGAAAGGTTCGACTACCACACGGTCATCCAGGGGACGAATCTTGAGTTTCTTCGCAGTGGCCGTCGCCATCCTTGTCTCTCCCAGTGTATCTATGAGCCAGGGAATCTATATCTTCGGTGCAGTCGCATGCTTGCGCATGCCGCACCTTGCACTTGTCCCTACATCATGTCGTCCATGTCGCCCATGTCTTCATCCATTCCCGGCGGCATGCCCGGCCGACCCTTGCCCTTCTTCTCCTTGGGCTTCTCGGCCACCAGGCACACCGTCGAGAGCAACACACGGGCAACGCTGCTGCCATTCTCCAAAGCACAGCGCACCACCTTGGCGGGGTCGATGATCCCGGTCTTCATCAGATCCTCGTACTGACCAGTTTCGGCATTGAAGCCGAAGTTCGGGTTGGGATTGTCCTCGACCTTCTTGAGCACGACGGCCGGCTCGTGACCGGCATTGGCGGCCAGTTGCTTGATCGGCACGGTCAGGGCGTCACGCACCACCTGCACGCCGACTTTCTCAGCCTCGCCGCGCACCTTGAGATTGTCCAGCACCTTGCGGGCCCGCAACAGGGCCACGCCGCCGCCCGGCACGACGCCCTCCTCGATAGCCGCCCGGGTGGCATGCAGCGCATCTTCGACGCGGGCCTTCTTCTCCTTGAGCTCGGACTCCGTGGCGGCGCCGACGTTGATCTGGGCTACGCCGCCGGCCAACTTGGCCAGCCGCTCCTGGAGTTTCTCGCGGTCGTAATCGCTGGTGGTCTGTTCGATCTCCCGGCGAATCTGGGCAATGCGACCCTGGATGGCCTGGCTGTCGCCGGCGCCCTCGATGATGGTGGTGTTGTCGTTGTCGATGCGGATCTTCTTGGCCTGGCCCAAGTCGGCAATCTGCACGTTGTCTAGCTCGATGCCCAGATCTTTGAAGATGGCCTTGCCCCCGGTGAGGATGGCGATGTCCTCCAGCATGGCCTTACGCCGATCGCCATAAGCCGGGGCCTTGACGGCGGCCACCTCCAGGATGCCACGCAGCTTGTTGACCACCAGGGTGGCCAAGGCCTCGCCCTCGACGTCCTCGGCGATGATCAGCAGCGGGCGCTTGGCCTTGGCGACTTTCTCCAGCAGCGGGATAAGCTTGGTGACGCTGCTGATCTTGTCCTCGTAAACCAAGACGAAGGCCTTCTCCAGCACGCACTCCATTTCGTCGGGATTGGTGATGAAGTGCGGGCTGAGGTACCCGCGGTCGAACTGCATGCCTTCGACGACATCGACCGTCGTCTCCAGGCTCTTGCCCTCTTCGACCGTGATGACCCCGTCCTTGCCAACCTTGGCGAAGCAGTCCGCCATGATCTGGCCGATCGTGCGATCATTGTTGGCCGAGATGCTGGCAATGTTGATGACATCCTCGGGATTCTTGGGGTCAAGCTTGACCGGGCGCGCCAGCTTCTTTATCTCGTCCACGACCGCCCGCACTGCGGCCTCAATGCCGCGATTGATACCGTTGGCATCATAGCCGGCAGTGATCGCCCGCAACCCTTCTTTGTAGATCGCTTCCGCCAGGACGGTCGCCGCCGTTGTGCCATCACCGGCAACATCGCTGGTCTTGCTGGCGGCCTGTTTGACGAGCTGGGCCCCCATGTTCTCGTACTTGTTATGGAGCTCAATCTCCTCCGCAACCGTGACGCCATCCTTGGTAACCGTGGGCGCACCCCAGCCCTTGTCGAGCACCGCATTGCGACCACGCGGGCCGTACGTACACTTGACCGCAGCGGCCAGCTTTTCGACACCGGCCAGAATGGCCTGCTGCGCGTCCTGGTAGAAAGCTAGTTGTTTGACCGCCATCTATGAGGTCTCCTTACTGTCCTTCACGCCCGTGGCAGACTATAGCATCTCCGAGCCGAAGCGGCGCAAAGCCGCCCTTGGGCAGCAGCGCGACAATGCAAAGCCGGTGCCAGTGCGCAGAAAGGATGTTCATAACCATAAGTATTTGCATAGCAGATCATTACTAATGGGTCGCGTCACTCCAGTGGCGCTCCTGTGTGGCAGACCTGTCGGGGTGGCAGTGTCAAAGTGACAGCCGGCCCGTTGTCAGCCAGCGCTTCCCCGGCTATCGTGAGTGTTCGCCGACCGGCGTGCCTTCCTCGTGCGCCGAAGCCGGCCCACCGTGAAACCCAAGTTCGTAAGTAGCTTGGTGGCACGATGATATAGCTGAGAAGCGCTCGCCTCGACCCGAGCCGCAGGAAAGACAGCGCACTTTGGCAAATATGCCCAATACCCGTGAAGGCAGCGCCGCGGACCTGCTGACGCAGCGCAACAACCGGTTGCCGCCCAGCAAAGCTCGTTTAGCCCTCTGGCGTACGCTGACACTGGTCCGCCCCCATCGGCGGAACATGGTACTGGGAATGGTTCTGGGCTTGGGGGTGGCACTGACATACGCGGCCAGTCTGGGTGGCATGCTGCCGGTCCTGAAAGTCATCACCAGCGACCGCAGCCTACACGACACTCTGCTGATTGCCGCTGGAAAGCTGCCCGCGCCGGACGGCACGCCAGCAGAGGTCAGCCGGAAATGGTACGCGCCGCTGATTGGACTGGCGGCGCCGCTATTTCCTTCCGGGAGCGCTCCCAGAGACCGCATGGTCACGCTCTTGATACTTCTGGGCGGACTGGTGGCCGTCAACCTGATCGGGAACGTGCTGCGCTGTCTCTCGCAGTACTTAGTACTGAACGCGTCGCACCGGATGATGATGGACCTGCGTCGGAAGATGTACCGCAAGGCCCTGCGCGTACCGATGATCGACCTGGCGGGGGATATTTCCAACCGCGTCAATCAGTTCCTTTCGGATACGCGCGAGATCTTCCTGGGCATAACCACCCTGTTCGGCAAGGTGGCACGCGAACCGCTCAAGGCTATCTGCGTCCTGATCGTAGCTCTATCGCTGGACAGTCGGCTCACGCTGGTCGTTCTGGCCATCGCGCCGTTGGCGGTAGCCTTGCTGTGGTTTTTCGGGCGCAAGGTGCGCAAGGCCACGACGCGGCTGCTGGAAGGCTATGGCGTCATGCTCGGCGGGCTGGAGGAGACCCTCCAGGGAATCGACGTCGTAAAGAGCTACGGACGCGAAGGTTATGAGCGACGACGCATGTGGCAAATCGAACGCCGGATGCTCCGTCAGCTCCTGCGGCTGGCCTGGATAGAGGCCGTTTCCTCCCCGGTGATCGAGGTCGTTGGTGTGCTGGTGACCAGTTGCGGCATCGTTTGGTTGGCGGCGCGAACGTTCGCCGGCGAGATCACCCCGGCTTTGTTCATGACCATGGTGGCGCTACTGGCGGCGATGCTCGATCCAATCCGCAAGGTAGCCAACGTGTACAACATGGTGCAGCGCGCCGGAGCGGCCTCGGTGCGCGTCTGGGACTTCCTGGACCAGCCGGAAGAAACCTCGCCGCCGGGTGCCATCGTGCTACCGGTCGGCAGACCGCGAGCGGTTGGCCTCGAAGAGGTTACGTTCCGGTACACGCCATCGCAGCATCCGCCGGCTTTGGACGAGGTAACGCTCGACGTGCACCCGGGCGAGTGTCTGGCGATCGTCGGACCGAATGGCAGCGGGAAGACGACGCTGGTCAAGCTGCTGCCACGGCTGATCGATCCACAGGCGGGCCGCGTGCTGATCGACGGTCACGACGTGCGCCAATTGAGCCTGCGCAGCCTGCGGATGCAGATCGCGGTTGTTTCCCAGCGACCGGTGGTCTTTGCGCGCAGCGTGTACGAAAACATCGCCTACGGCAACCCGCAAGCCACGCCGGAGGAAGTTCGCCGGGCGGCGCGCCAGGCCTACGCCGCCGACTTCATCGAGCAGTGGCCGGACAAGTATGAAACCATCCTGGGGGAATACGGGACCACCCTGTCGGGCGGCCAGCGGCAGCGGATTGCCATCGCCCGGGCCTTTCTCAAGCCGGCGACGATGGTCATTTTCGACGAGGCCACCAGCGAGGTGGACGCCGAAAGCGAACGGAAGATTCACGCGGCGCTGCGTGAACTGTGCCGCGGGAAGACTACGTTCTTGGTGGCCCATCGGCACACGGTGATGGACATGGCCGATCGGATCGTCGTCATGGATGCCGGTCGGATCATCGACGTGGGCACCCGGGAAGCCTTGCTGGAACGTTGCCCGCTGTTCGTAGCACTGTACCGCTCGCCCGTGGCGGTCTGACCCGGGACCAGGGACAGGGCCCGCAGACAAACACAGGAGTAGCCGGACATGTGGCACCTGCCGATTCAATACCTGCTAATCGCGACTGTCATGTTGATCGGGCGGGTGGACGCCGCGGCTCAGCCGTACGATCTGGAGATCATCACGCCGCACAATGAGCACATTCAGGTCGAGTTCGAGCGGGCCTTTGTGCGCCACATCGGCAGACCGCTCAAGATCCGCTGGATTAAGAAAGGCACCGGCCAGATTATCCAGCAGCTTGACGCGCAGGAACGCGCTCGACCCGGGGAGTCCTTCGGGTTGGACGTCTTTTTCGGCGGCGGCGTACCAGATCATGACTTGGCCGCCAGCAAGGGCTACCTGGAAGCCGCGCGCATTCCCGAGGAAATCTTGGCCGGGATACCGCGCGAGATCGCCGGTGTGGCCAATTACGACGAGCGCCGACTGTGGTTCGGATCGGCCTTGTCGGCTTTCGGCGTACTGATGAATCGGCGTGGGCTGGCCAATCAGGGACTGCCGGAGATCCAGCGCTGGGAGGACTTGGCCAGTCCGCAGATGTACAGTTGGGTAGTCGTTGCCGATCCGCGCAAGTCGGCCAGTGTGCGCGTCAGCTACGAGCTGATACTTCAACAGTATGGTTGGGAGCGGGGTTGGACGCTGCTGATGCAGATGGCTGCCAACTCGCGTCTGATCACCGACTCATCGTCCGCCATACCCAACGAGATTGCCACGGGTAACGTGCTGGCCGGGCCGTGCATCGACTTTTACGCCTACAGCCGCGTCGCCGAGGCCGGCCGCGACGTGCTGGCCTACGTCAACCCGATCGGTGGGTCGGCGATCACGCCCGACCCGATTTCGATGCTGCGTAAGCCCCCGCATCGCCAACTGGCTGAGCAGTTCATCACTTTCGTGCTCGGCCCGGAAGGGCAAGCGCTGTGGGTTCTGCCACCAGGAGCGCCGGGCGGGCCGGTTGAGCATGCCCTGTATCGATTGCCCGTGCGCCCGGACGTGTGCGCCAAGTACGCCGATCAGATGGCTGTCAAAGATCCGTACAAGGAAGCCGAGGCCGGCACGTTCCGGCGCATGAACGACGACTTGCAACGTCGACGCAACAAGCTGTTGGCGGAGCTGATGGGGGCCGCCCTGGTCGACCTGCACGACGATCTGCGCAGCGCCTGGCGTGCCTTAATCGACAGCGGCATGAACCCGGCCGCTCTGGCAGAGTGGAGCAAGCCGCCCTTCGACGAGGACGCCGGTTTGCGGCTGGCTGAGCAGCTCGAAGCCGGAGACCTGGCGGCCCGCCGGCTCACCCGCGAGTGGACGCGCCAGTTCAAGCAGAAGTACGCCCGGGTACAAGAGTTGGCCCGCCAGCGCGCCGTGCCCGAGGCACGCGACCCGGCGGCGCGTTAGCGCTGCGTCAGGTCCGTCGGCGGCGCTTCGTCGGCCTGCTGTCAGGACTTCGGCAATCCCAGCAAGCGGGCACGAGCCAGACGGACGCTACGGTTGCGATCCGGCTGCGGCTGGTCGGCGGAGCGCGTCTCGCCCTCGGCGGTCACGTAGACTGCCCGGCGATCGCCGACCACGGGGCAAGACCATTCGCACAACCCGCAGCCGATGCAGTGTTCCAGATCCACCTGCGGCAGACGCAACTCGATCGGCCGGCCGTCGCGTGATGGACGCGTGACCGTTTGCCCGTAGATGGCCTTTGGACTGGTCGGGCAGACCTCCTCGCACACGACACAAGGCACGTTCTTGCTATGGGGCAGGCAGCGCGCCGGATCGATGTGGGCGGTCCCCAGACGGACCGGGCCGGTTTCTCCGAACTCGCCTTGCCCCAGCTTGCGCGCCACACCGATGCGCTCGATAGCGCCGGTCGGGCACACTTCGCCGCAGGCCGTGCAGTGCAACTGGCAATGCCCCATGCGGAAGTTCAGGACCGGCGTCCACAGACCTTCCAGTCCGCTCGCAAACCAGTCCGGCTGCAAGACGTTGGTCGGGCAGACCCGCATGCACTGGCCACACTTGATGCAGCGCCGCAGGAATTCCAGTTCTTCCACCGCGCCCGGCGGTCGGATCACGCGGCTGGAAAAATCGCGCGTGCTGCGACCGGAGGCCCGCACGAGCGGCAGGAAGATCAGGCCGCTCAGGCCGGCGAAAACTAGCTTGCGACGTGAAACGTCGGGCCCCGCGACCGCGCCGCTCGGCGCGGCGAAGGAGGCGAAACGCAGCCCGCCCGTCGGACAATCTTCCAGACAATTGAAACACACGAAACACTCAGCCTTGCGCAAGCGCGCCTGCGGATCGCAGGCCCCCTCGCAGTTGACCCGACAATGGTCGCACTGGGTGCAACTCTGCGGATCGCGCTGGATGCGCCACCAGGACCAGCGCGCCAGGACGCCCAGCAGAGCGCCCAGCGGGCACAGCACGCGACAGAAGAAACGCGGGTAGACCAAATTGGCCGCCAGCAAACCGAACAGCAGGAAACCGATCAACCAGGCCCCCTGGTAGACCCTTTCCGGACCGACCAGCCGCGGCGGCATGTGCAAGGCCGGCAAAGCCGCACCGGTCAACGAACGGTACAGCAGTGCCAGCGGGTCGAGCAGCCCGATTTGCAGTCCGCCGCAGGCCGCGGCCACCAGCAGGCCCACCAGAATGTAGTACTTGAGCTGTTGACTGGCGCGGTAGCGATTAGGGTCGCGCTGGGCAAGTTCGCCGGCCGATGCTCCAGGCACCGCTAGCGGTCGGGTACCGCTGGTCGATCGGGAGCCGACGGGGCCGCGCAGCAACCAGCGAACAAACTGGTGCAGTGTGCCGTAGGGGCAGATCCAGCCGCAGAAGAACCGCCCCAGAAACAGCGTGGGGATGACGATCAGCAACGACCAGAGCAGACCGTCGTAAACGCTGTGCGTGGTAATAGCGGTAGCGAGGGCGATCAGCGGGTCGATCTCCAGGAACTTGTTGAGCCAGAAGCGCAGGGCCGGCCAGCGGTCGAGGTTCTTGAAGGTGGTCAGCAGCACGAAGGCCACGAACAGGCCGAAGAACACCGCCTGTACGATGATTCGTACGGTAGTGATACGCGTCCAGTTGCGCCACGAGTCGCGAAATCGGATCGGTCGGATGAGTTCGTCGGGACCGCTACGCATCGTTTCACACGCTGTTTACGACCAGGCGCCCCTGGCGCTCGTACTGTCGCCAATCCGGCTGGCCCAGTCGCTGTCGGCCGGCGGCCACCTGTGACCGGATATGTCGTGCGGCTCGCTCCAAGCAAGTCAGGTCGGCGGGATCACGTCCCAGCAAGTTCTCGTAGCACCAACTATCGCAGGCCAGCGGGTCAGTGGCGGCTACGATCACCGGCCGGCCCCAGCGCCCGCCGGGTCGCACGTCGCTGGTACGCCCGCCGGTCGGACCGCTGCGCAACATCACGCGAGTGCCGTCGGCGATCACCAGTGTCGGGCTGAAAAGCGCTCCCAGGTCGCCGATGGTCTGCTGAATCGCCTGGTGAAACTGGTTCCGTCGGCCGCCCAATAGCCCGTACCAGTTTTTCAGCAGCATCGACCCGCCAGCCAAATTGTGGTCCTTGATCGGTGCCACGCCGATCAATTTGGTTGCGGCCGCCAGAGGCTCGTAGAGGACCGGCCAGTGCGCCGGCAATCCGGCGCCGTCGCTGCCCGCCAGTGCCGCCCCAGTGGCCACCAGTTCAAACCGGTCGGCGTCCGGCCAGACCAGCCGGGCGTGTTCGGCGCGCACGACGGCCTCGATGCCGCTACGGGCAAAGCAGGCCGCCGGCGACTCGATCGGATTATCAGTCACCAGGATGCGGGCCGCGCCGGCCTCGCGGCAGAGGCGAATCACCGCCCGCAGTACTTCGGGGTGGGTCGTGGCCCCGAGATGGGCGGGTCGATCAAACCCTGCATTGGGCTTGATCAACACCACGTCGTCCGACTGAATGAAGCGACGCATGCCACGCTGCGGATCCAAGCCGGCAACTGCCACACGCACCAATTGTTCGATGGCGGACTCGCCAGCCGCCACGCTCAGGCAGGGCCCGCGCGCCGGCTCGGCAACGTCGGCAAAGTAATCGGGAATGTGGACTTCCCGGCGGAGCGGCACACCCCGGCGCCGTTCGGCGCGATTGTGCAACCACCAACCGCCGGCAGCCGCCAGTCCGGCGACGACCAGCGCTCCCGTCCCCTGGCGCAGACAATCACGGCGCGTCAGCGTCGGCTCACTCATCGGCGTTCACGTTGTCAGCAGGCGCCGACGGCCGCTGCGACAAATGTTGGGCCAAACTGTGGGCCAAACGGTGAGCCGCTGCCGCAATGTCTTCATCCGGCAAACTCGGCAATACCTGCACGTAATGCACTCCCTGAGTCAGGAACACGGCTCCTCCGACTTCGTAACCCCCCGCGCCGACCGCCAACTCGGTTGCGCCGGCGGGTTTCTCAGCCCGATACGCGTCTTGCGCGGCTTGCGGCGTCGGCAGGTGAAAGCAGTAAACGTCCAGCGTGCGTGTGGGGTCGCCCGTTTGTTCGTAGCGCCCGAACGTGAGCCCGATTGCTCCCAGTCGCAGGTATTCCTCCGCTTGACCGTTGATCTTCTCGTACATCCGGTCGCCGGCGAAGTAGGCCACTTCCGTCGGGCCATGCCAGCCTTCGAGGTCGAACCTGGGCAGAAGCCCCGCCGGGGTGACAGGCGCTGGTAGGGCGATCGGGTAGAAGCGCTCGCTGTGCAACACATGCAGCACGAACCCGACCACCAAGGCCACCATCAACATGAGGATCAGCACGCCCAACAACTGCTCCCGGCGCCCCACCGCTTCGACGCCGCGCATGTATCGTCGGGCCAGAAACGTCGCCACAAGGTGTTCTCCGGCTGCGTGACGGATAGTCTATCATGCCGCCATGCTAGGGGCAGAGGGATTGCCATGCAGCCGGATCGCCTGACCGTCCAATGCGCACCGGCGCAGGTCCGTCTGGCCTGGTTGGCGCTGGCGGTGTTGGCTTGGGGCCTACAAGCCGTTGTCACCCAGGCCGTGTTGCTGCGCGAGGCCGTGGTGCTCATGTCGGGTAATGAGCTGGCCTGGGGGATTGTGCTGTTCGCCTGGTTGCTGGGAGTGGCAGTGGGAGCCGCCGTCGGCGGCTGCGTGGCCAAGCACCGTCAACATCTGGACTGTTGGCTGAGCTTCGTTCTGCTCCTATTGGGTGTGAGCGGAATAGTCGATCTCTGGCTGTTTCGAACGGCGCGCGCCTGGCTGGGGCTACAGCCGGGGGAGTTGCTGCCGCTGGCACAGACCGCCGGCGCCGCTCTGCTGCTGATTACTCCGACCAGTGGGTTGATCGGACTGGCCTTCCCGTTGGCGTGTAGCCTGCGGCGTGAGCGTGGCGGCGCAAGCATGCTCTCGCTCGGCGCGGTGTACACACTCGAATCCGCCGGCAGCCTGGTCGGCGGGGCAGCCTTCAGCTTCTGGGCGGTCGAGCACCTGGCGCCGGTTCAGACTCTCTTGGCAAGTATGGCGCTCACGAGCCTAGCATGTGGCGGCCTGCTGTGGTCCGGGAGGCGCACCGGACAGACCGCCCACAGGCGGTGGCACGCAGCGCGCGCCGGTCCGCTGCTCCTGGCGGGGTTGGTGGCAGGCGCAGCCATCTGGGTCGGGCCGGCGCTGAATCGCTGGCTGATCGAGCAGCGTTGGCGGACGATCGCCCCCGGTTACGAACTGGTCGCCCAAACCGAGTCCAAGCACCAGAATCTGGCGCTGGGCTGGCGGGCTGGGCAGTATTCGCTCTATTGCGACGGGCAAGTAGCAGCCGATTTCCCCGATCCATACACTTTCGTACCGCTGGCGCACTTCTGGCTCTGTCAGCACCCGGATCCGCGCTGCGTGCTGGTCATCGGCGGCGGGGCCGAGGGCTTGTTGGCGGAGATCCTCACCCACCCGGTGGAGCGCGTCGATTATGTCGAGCCGGACCCGCGGCTTACTGAACTCATGGGGCCCTTCCTGAGTGCGGCCGACCGGCGGGCGTTGCAAGACCCGCGCCTGCGTGTCCACCACACCGATGCGCGCTACTTCATCAAAACGCAACGGCATCAGTTCGACCTGGTTCTGGCGCGTTTACCCGAGCCAACCTCGGCGCACCGGGCACGCTTTTATACGGCGGAATTTTTCGCCGAACTGCGGGCGGCCATGACCGAGCGAGCGGTACTCTGCCTGACTGCCGCCGCCGCCCCCGCCGAGCTGTCGGCGCCGGCGCGGCAATACCTGGCAACGTTGCGCGCCACGCTGGCCGGCAGTTTCGCACAGGTCATCGTCGGTTGGGGCGACCCGGCGCATTTGCTAGTGGCAACTGTGCCTGAACTGCTGACAATCGACGCCGCTGAACTGACCAGGCGCTATGAGCAACGCGTCGTGCAAACCTGCTTGTTCGACCCGGCGTGGTTCGCTGGGGCGACCGACTGGTTGGATGCCGACAAGGTGGCGCGCCGGCAGACCGAGTTAGACAGTCTGCCGCGACCACCCGTCGCCACCGACTTGCGCCCGGTCATTTATATGCAACGTTTGGAGCTATGGGAGCACATGACCACGCGGCGCGGTCCGACCGGCCAAGCGGGTGCCGGAATCGTGGCTTGGCTGCGAGCCCGGCAGGCTGGTGAAGTGGCGACGCTGCTGGCCGGCCTCATCGTCTTGACACTGCTGGCGGGGCGGTTCGGCCGCGACAAACGTGCCGACTGGGCCAGCGGAGCCGTCGCCGTCTCGGTTGGCAGCACTGGCTTCGCCACCATGGCCCTGAGTATCGTCTGGCTGTTCGCCTTCCAGAACCTGTATGGATATATCTACCAGCGCATCGGTTGGATCATCGCCCTATTCATGGCGGGACTAGTAGTTGGAGCTTGGGCAACGGATCGGCGGACCGACCCGGCCAGGGCCGGCGGCAAGTCGTTCAAGACGAGCCGGCGGCTGCTGATAGTGTTGGACGTGCTGCTGGCTGTGCTGTCCTGGTCTGCGCCGCCGGTCTTGACACTGCTGTACCATTTGCCGACCGGCCCACATACCTTTCGCCTTGTCGAGGTCTGCGTTTCGCTCATGGTGGTCTTGACGGGCTTGCTGGGAGGGGCGGCGTTTCCGCCGGCGGGCCGCGTGCAGGCCGCGTTGCGGGCTGCGACCGGCCAGGCCGCCGCCCGCATCGTCGCGGCAGATCACCTCGGCGCCTGCCTCGGCGCTTTATTGACAGGTCTTCTGCTGGTTCCAGTACTCGGAATTGTTGCCGCCGTCGGGTTGCTGGCAACCCTCAAGGCCGTGTCGGCAACTGTGGTCATTTTCCTGGTTCCGTCGGCACCAACTGCCGACGCGCAGCCGACGCCCCACGGTATGAATGCACCACTGATGCGTTGACCAAGCCGGCATACGCGGAAACCGGTACTCAGTTGACTTGTCGGGAATGGAAGGCCTAGCATTTCGCGTTCAGTTCGTGGGCCGAGAATAGCGTGGGCGCATCCGACCAGAATTCAGTATTGACATCCTGAAGACGGTAGATGCGTCCGAACCCGTATTGCGTAGCATCAGGCAGTCCAGTGCCAATCTAGACGTGGTCTCCGCAGTGTGGGCGTGCCGCGTCGCTGCCGAACCGTGATATCGCGGTGCCGTGCGTGCGGCGCGGCGAGCTGTCGGCGGCTGAAGGCGCTCTGAAGGAGATTGCGCACTATTGCGACAGCTGCACCGCAAGGTCCTGCCCTGAAGTTGTGGCACAGCCTGCTCTGCAAGCAAGACTGCCCACTCGCGCACGATTACATAGACCAAGCGTTGCTTGCAACTGCGAGCCGTCGTGACGTGCGTGGCGGCACGGCGCGCCCGCGTATTTGAAGGAGAAGTGATCATGCTCAGTCAGCTCAGTCGGGTCGGTCGCCTCGGGCTGTTCATGCCGGCCCTTGTGACAATGGCAGTGTTGCTGACGCCGTCGCCGGCGGAAGCCTTCCTGATCAACAAAGATGTCAAACAGACCTTTGTCGATCCGCAAGACAATTATGAAGTGGTGTTGGAAGGCGACTGGCGAGCTGCCAGTGGCTTCATCAACCCCTTCGCGAACGGTAGTGTCCAGAAATCCTATGATGGACAGAACACTACCATTTCTTTTGCCGGCAATCCTATTCCCAAGGGTGACCAGTGGCATCACTTCGGGTTCGGCTCCGGCATTCCCCAGAACCACTCGAAGATCAAGACCGAATACTGGACGCGCGGCACGGCCCAGAGCAAAACTCCAGGCGCCTCGACCGGCTACGACTACGACCCCGGCACCGGCAGCATGCGCGTCACGTTCGGCAACGACACTCAGGATCCCATCCGCCTGGTGGATAGCTTCTTTGACGTCTTCGTCGAGCTACCAGCCCTGGAGAGGCTGAACCGCATCTATATGCCGCCTGGGTCCGGCTTGCCAACCGGCGTGACACCCGCGATTCTTTCCCCCGGGCAAAGCATCGAGTTCACGATTCCCAACGTGCTCCCGACCGACGGAGTGGTGGCCTTTGTCGAGGTCGCGTTCTTGAATCCAGAACCGGGCGGTTATGACCAGACCGTCGGTATCTGGACGGCCGTGCCCGAGCCGGCTTCGCTGGCGCTGTTAGCCCTGGCCGGCCTGGTCGTACGCCGCCGGATGTAGAGCACACGACCAGGCGCGCGTTCCCTTCGAGGAAATGCGGATACCAGCCGTGCGGGTTGGCGTGGCGCCGTTTTTGCGACGGCGCCACGTCGCTTTTTTGCCCGGCTGGGACGATTGCCGAGCGCCGGCCAACGCCCAAACCGCCCTTCCTGTACTCCGGCCTGTTGACCCTCCGCCGGCCACTCACTGAAGTACAATTGACCGGCGGCCGGACCGTCAAGCGTGGTCCCGCCTTTGCACAGGGTTGAACATGCCCGCAACACGCGCCCACCATACTTCAGGAGCGTCCCGGCAGTCCGCCATCCGGCACCCCGCGACCGACAGCAAGCAGGTCAGTCGTCTGATCGTCAGCCTGCTTGCAGTGATGACCGCTGTCGCACTGACGCACTGGCCGGTGCTGTCGGCACAGGCCTTGTTGCTGGACGATCGTCAGTACATCGTCGACAACCCGCTGGTCACGAACCCGGGCTGGGACTCGGCCCAACGGTTCTTCGTCGAAATCCTCCAGCCTTCCACCGTTCGCGGTTACTACCAGCCGCTGACGATGCTTTCGCTGATGTTGGACCACGCCGCCGGTGGACGAGCGGACGACCTGCGCGTTTTCCATCGCACCAACCTGGCACTGCATGTCATCAATGCCGGCCTGCTGCTGTTGCTGCTGTACGCTTTGTTCAACAGTCTGTGGGCAGCCAGCCTGGTGTCGCTGTTGTTCGGCGTGCATCCGCTGACAGTCGAGGCCGTCGCCTGGGTCGCGGAACGGAAGACACTGCTGGCAGCCACGTTCGCTCTGGGCGCTCTATTGGCCTACGTCTGGCACGCCCGGCGTCCCGTCTGGCCGCGACTGCTGTTCTGCACGCTGCTCTACTTGTTGGCCGCGCTCGCCAAGCCGACCGCCTTGCCTTTGCCGCTGTTGCTGCTGGTGCTCGACTATTGGCCGCTGCGTCGGTTGCGCTGGCAGACGTTGTTGGAAAAGCTGCCACTGCTGGCACTGGGCGGCGTTCTGGCGGCGATCACGATCGAGTCGCAGCGCCGTGCCGCCGGTCTGGGTGGACCGGCGCAGGGCGATCCCTTGGCGCTCTTGCTGGTGGTGTGCCACAACCTGGCGTTCTACTTGAAGGCCGTCTTCTGGCCGGTCAACCTAACCTGGCACTATCCCTTTCCCCGCGAACTGCGCACCACGCAGCCGCTGGTGCTGACCGGTATTGTTCTCGCACCGCTGCTGATCGGACTGCTGATCTGGTCCTGGCGCCGCACACGAGCACTGGTGGTTGGGATTCTGTTCTTCGCGCTAGCGCTGTTGCCGACGCAGGGCATGGTCGGTTTCACCTATGTGATCGCCGCCCACAAGTTCATCTACCTGCCGATCGTCGGGTTGCTTTTGCCGTTGACGGCGCTGCTGGTGCGGCTGCGGAATGCAGGGAGTCGGCGCGGCACGCTGTCAGCCGGCGCCACGTTAGCTGTCGTGCTACTGGCGGCACTGGCCGCCGGCATCACGACCCGGGACCTGCGGCGTTGGCGAGACAGCGAGACGCTGCTGCGCCACATGGTTGCCGCCGCGCCTGACGCGCATGCCATGCGCTACAGTCTGGCGGCCCTGCTCCAGCGTCGCGGCGAGACGGCGGCGGCCGAAGAGCAGTACCGCGAGCTGCTGCGTCGCGAACCGGACCACTGGATGGGTCGCAACGGGCTGGCCTTGTTGCTGTGGCAGCAAGGCCGACTGGAAGAAGCGGAAAAGCAGCTCAAAGAAGCCGTCCGCCTGAAACGCACATTCTTCGAAGGCTATTACAATCTGGGGCGCTTGCTGGCGCAGCAGGGTCGGCATGGCGACGCCGCCACCTGGTTGCGGCAGGCGGCCCGCCTGCGGCCGGAAGACTTCGACGTACAACTGCGCCTGGGCAACAGCCTGGTCGAGGATCGGCAGTTCGACGCCGCCTTGGCCTGCTACGACGTCGCCCTGCGGCTACGCCCCACCAACGCGCTGGTGCACATTAATCGTGCGGTGGCACTGGCCGGTCTGGATCGGGTGGCGGAAGCTGAGGCCGCCTTGCGACGGGCGCTGGAGCTGGAACCCGAGAACTCCGCCGCCCGTGAGAAGCTAGACACGTTGCTGCGCTGGCGTGCCGAGCAACAAAGCCCGTGAGGACACCGCGGCACGCGCCCGACCTGGGAACGCTGGCCTGGCTCAGCGCTGCCGGGCGGCCTGCTCCCGCAGAGCGGCGATACGCGCCGACACCGGCGGATGCGTGCTGAACAGCGAGGTCACACCTCCGCCCGACAGCGGTTCGACAATGTACATGTTGTGAAACGCCGGGTTGGTGTCGGTAGGAATCCGCTGGTTGGCACTGTCCAGGCGGGCGAGTGCCGCGGCCAGCTTCAACGGGTCGCCACACAACTCGCCGCCGTATGAATCGGCCGCGAATTCGCGCTGGCGCGAGATGGCAGCCTGGATCAGGCCAGCGGCCAGCGGTGCCAGGATGATCATCGCCAAGGCCCCCAGCGTGCCGAGCGGGTTGTCGCGATTGCGCCCGCCGCCGCCCAGCATCAGCATGTAGGCCACCATGCTGATCATCCCGGCCAAGACTGCGGCAACGGTGCTGATGAGCACGTCGCGGTGCTTGATATGCGCCAGCTCGTGAGCGATGACACCCTCGATCTCGTGGGCCGGAAAGTGGCGCAGCAACCCCTCCGTGACCGCCACCACCGCGTTGCGCGGCCCGCGACCGGTGGCAAAGGCGTTCGGGGCAGCCTGAGCGCAGACGAAGACGCGCGGCTTAGGTAGGCCCGCCCGCAACGCCAAGCGCTCGACCATATCATGCAGCCACGGCAATTCGTCGGGGGCCAGCTCGCGCGCCCGCATGGCCACAAGGGCGATCTTATCGGAGAAGAAGAAGGCGATCAGATTGCCGAGTCCACCGAACAGGAACCCAATCACCACACCCTGTGGACCACCAACGTAATGCCCGATGAGCATGCAGAGCGCCAGCAACGCCCCGAGCAGCATCGCCGTCTTGATGTTGTTCAGTATGCGCATTTGGCTGTCCTCCACTCGCCATTGGCAGCGACTCACCTAATCATATATTCGCTGCTCCCGGCCTTGGATACGTTGGGCCTGCCTCAATTGTTCGTAGCCAGCGGCTGCCATCAACGGGCGGTCCGAACCGGGCGGCAGACGACGGGCAGAAAGACTGTCATCACCAAGTTCATGTGCTATAATAAATTAGGAGCCCAGGAGGACGTGCCATGACGGTCGAGCTTACCTGGGAGCAGCGCGAACTGCTTCTGCAACTCATTGATGCGGCACTGCGCGAGATCGGGCCCGAGATTCGCCACACCATGACCAGTGCGTACAAGGATGATCTCAAAGAGCAGCGGCGGCAATTCTACGCCCTGCGGGACCTGCTGCATGCCGCGGGTGCCACTGCCGCCGCCGCGCCGTCCGGCGCATCGGGCACCGCCGTTTGCGCGTAGCCGAACTCACGCCGTCGTCCAATCGCGCGGGGGGCGCGCCGCTCGCAGCTTGCCCCCAAGAAGCGTTGCGGACTTGTCCACCTCGTGATCTACTGCCAATGCGTGGTGGCAAGTGTCGGCATCGCCTGGCATGCCGGGCAAGGCGGCGGAGAACAAAGGCATGGCTACGTGGGACGCCGATTCCATACTGGCTCTGGCGCGCAACTTCATGGAATGCCGCATCTTGCTGACTGCGGCGGAGCTAGACCTCTTCACCCTGCTGTCCCACCGGACGTTGAGCACGGAGGAAATCGCCCGGCGTATCAGCGGGGACCGGCGCGCCCTGACGATCCTGCTGGACGCACTAGCGGCGATGGGACTGCTAACCAAGCAGGATACCGGTTATCGCTGTGAGCAAGCTCTGGCTGAGATCTTGGCCGCCGACCAACCGAATTCTGTTCTGCCGATGGTGCTGCACTCGGCAGCCCTGTGGCATAGTTGGTCGGCACTGACCGACATAGTGCGCGGTGCTGTCGAGGCATGCCGGCACGCCCATGGGCCTCACGGTCCGAAGAATACGGCCGCCTTCATCGGCGCCATGCACGTCGTGTCAGTAGGGCGTGCCCCGGCGCTGGTGGCGGCTGCCGGCGCGGGAGCAGCGCGGGCCCTGCTCGACGTGGGCGGCGGCTCGGGCACCTACACCAGCGCCTTCCTGCGGGCCGCACCACAGATGCGCGCCACGCTGTTCGATCTGCCGGAGGTCATCGAACTGGCGCGACGACGCCTCTTCTCGGAAGGGCTCCTGGACCGCGTCGCGCTGGTGGCCGGGGACTTCTATCATGACGAACTGCCCGGCGGCCACGACCTGGCGCTGCTGTCGGCAATCATCCACCAAAACAGCCGCGAACAGAATATCGACCTGTATCGCAAGGTCTGGGCGGCACTGGTGCCCGGCGGCCGGCTGTTGATTCGCGACCACGTGATGAGCCCCGACCGCCTGGAGCCGCGCGAGGGCGCCATCTTTGCCGTCAACATGCTGGTGCGTACGCCCGGCGGCAACACGTACACATTTGAGGAAATAGAGGCCGACTTGCTTGCGGCCGGGTTCGAACGTGTGCGACTGATCCAACGCGGCGAAAAAATGACCGGTCTGGTGGAAGCGTTCCGACCGTCCCGGTGATGGGGAGATTCCAAGCGCGCCGGTACCAGCGTGGCTCGCTGCCGGCAGTCAATGGCCGGAGCTTCAGTCTCGCGCGCTGCTCGGCGAACAACAGGTCGATGCGGCGACGCAGCTCGACATCTCTTGTGGGGCCGTCTTCGTCCAGTACCAGCGCCTCGAACAAATCCACCATGCCACGCCAGTCCTGAAGACTGACGTATTCGGCAGCAATGCGCCGGGCGGCTGTGTCCATGTTGTGATAGTTGCCCAACGCCAGACAGATGCCGGCGACGCTATAACCGTGGCTACCGAACGCCGACGCCTCGCACATGCCGCCGTCCATGAGTCGGCGCTGGAAGCGGAAGCGACGGCGACGTGTCGCCAGCTTCTGGGCGACCCGTGTGCAGAAAGCCACCAAGTCGGGGGTGAAGATCGAAGCCCGATCGCCGACACGCACGATCGGTCCGGCGCCGACCGGAGCATTGGCCAGAGCGCTGCTGGTCTCGATGGATAGAACCGCCGCACGTTTCGGCAGCGTGCGCGCTGCGATGGCTGCGGAAGCGCCCACGAAGCCGACCTCCTCGGCCCGCGTGAACAGGCAGAACACCTCTGCCCGGGCACGGTCGCGGGAAAGGCGTTCCAGCAGCGACAAAACCGCTGCCACCCCGGCCAGATCATCGCAGGCGGTGGCGCGCACGCTGTCGCCATCGAGATGCGGCTCGGGCAGGCACCACATGCCGGGAGAGTTCGGCTGAACCGGGCCGCGAACGCGGATGACGGCCTCACGCGGGCGTCGGGGCGCGCCGGGAGCGGTTGCGGGCAGTAGCCGCGTGAGTTTGACAACCTCGCCCTCGACCCATTCGTTTTCGCTCCAAAAACGTACCGGCGCCCCCACACAATACTCGGCTCGCACCCCGCCGCGGAACTCCGCCCGCAATTCTCTCTCAGCGATCATCTCCAGCGCCGCGAAGCCCGGGTGATCGGTGTGGGCGACGAATGCTAACGGCCTGACCGACCGCGGATTCCGCCAATAGTGGGCGAGCAGGTTCCCGAAGCGGTCGTACTTCAGATGGACCCCCGGCAGGCTCCGGCAGGTCCCCTCGATGTAGCTCATGACCGCGCGTTCCAGAAAAGCCGCCGTGGGCAGGCAAAGCAGGTCACGGAGTATCTTTGGCAGAGGCATGGTGGCTCCTGGCGGCCGCTTTCCCCGGCCGGTGTAGATCGTACGTTATCGGTCGCTGTCGGCCAAGATGCACTGTGACGAGGCGGGGCGGTGACTTCTTGTCGGAAAGACCGGCCACCGACCGTCTCAATTGGTGAAATGTCTAGCGTGTCGATCGACGCGGCAACATTACGGCGACTCGTAGCCGACGCTCAGCAGGGCGACCGGGCGGCCGCTGACCGGCTGATTCGGCAGCACACCGGCTGGGTACGCAGTGCCGTGTACGCGGTCACGGGGCGTACGGATCTGCTGGATGACGTGGTTCAGCAGGTGTGGGCGCGCGTCTGGGAGCGACTGCCGACGCTGGACGATCCGGCCCGGTTGCGCAGTTGGCTGTACAGCGTAGCGCGCAACGCGGCCATCGACGCCTGTCGTAACCGGCAGCGCGAGGCGAGCGCGACGACGAACGTCGAGTCGGGCGAAATGGTCAGTGCCGACAGACGACCACCTACTCCGGACGGGCAGGCACTGGGCAACGAATTGCGTTCGACGCTGCTGCGGGCGGTGCAGGCCTTGCCGGTGGTGTACCGTGAGCCGCTGGTGCTGCGGCATCTGGAGGGCTGGAGCTATGCCGAGATAGCGCAGGTGCTGGGAGTGACCGTCGAATCCGTGGAAACGCGACTGATCCGAGCGCGCCGGCTGTTGCGCGACATGCTGAGCGACAAGGTAGAGCTATGAATATGCCCGCCGACGAGCTGGAAAGACTGTTCTCGCGCTACTTGGACGGGGAGTGTCCGCCGGCCGAGGCGGAACGCCTGCGAGCGTTACTGCGGCGCGACCCGCTGGTGCGCGACGAGTTTGCCGCCTATCGGCGGTTGGACCGTGCCGTAGCCGCGGCTATGCGCGGCGCCGTGGGGCACCAGCCCCGGGCGGACGTGCGCTCCTCAGCTTGGGGGCGCGTTAGTCGCGGTCTGTTGGTAGCAGCAGTAGCAGCCGGACTGGCCGGCATGGTCTGGCTGCACCCGTTGCCGAGAACCGCCGACCAGTCTAGGCAGCACACGGCCCTAGGCACGACGTTCACAAGCTGGTTTGCGCCGCCGACACCGCCGGTAGATGCGGTGGCTCCGTTGCCGACAGCGTACGAGCGACCGGAATGGCGGCTGCGCGGCACGCGGTGTGATTGGATCGTGATTCCGGCGCACGAGCCGAACACCTATTTCGTGATCGAAGTCGATCGTGTGCGCACGCATGCCATCGCGTTGCATCAAGACTTCTGAAAGGAGCACGAAGATGATTCTGCCATTCGTGAGCGTACTGGGCCTGCTCTTGCCGACCACTGTCGCGCTGAGCGTCACCGCCCGGGCGGCAGGCGCGGCGGCCGAGGACTTCCCCAAAGTATGGATCGGTGTGCGCATTACTCCCATCCCGGCGCCGCTGGGCGCGCACATTGGTCAGCAGGGTGTAATGGTGATCAATGTGGTGAAGGATAGTCCGGCGGATCAAGCCGGCATCCAGCAATATGACGTGATCGTGGACTGCGCGGGCCACGAGCTGAAAACGCCAGCGGACCTGAACGCGGCCGTTGCCGCCGCCGAGCCCGGGCAGCCGCTGCGACTGACAATCGTGCGCAAGGGAGCCCGCCAGGAGTTGGCTGTCACGCCGGCCAAACGTCCGACCGACGACGAATTCAAGTTCGAGCTGAAGTACGATGAGCCGCCGGAATCGTCCGTCGACACGGCGATCAAGCTCTACGGCAAGGCTCTGCGACTGGGGCCGGGAGGGCGCTGGTTCATGCAGGACCTGGGCGATCTGTGGGCTCCGCCAGATGTCCTGAAAGGGTTGGAAGATCTCGAGGATATGGATGTTCGCATCTTCGGCCCGGACTGGGACAAGGACCTGGATGTTAAGATCCTGCGCAAGTTGGATGATGTATTCGAGTGGGAAGGCGCTGGCGACGAAGGTGAAAAGCGGATCGAGATCCAGATACGGGTGGAAGACAAAGAGCAGACGACCATCGTACGCCGCGATGTGGACGGCAAGTTTCACGTGACGCGTATCGCGCCCGACGGCAACGAAACGACGACGACCTACGACGACTTGGACGCGCTGCGTGCAAAGGACTTGGAGGCCTACAAGCTGTATCGCGCGCACGCCGACGGAGCGGGAGCGTTCGTGCATGTGCGACCATTCGGCCCCAGGGCGCTCAAGCTGCGCCGCGATTTCCAGGTGAACGTTCAAAAACGGTTACAGGAAGCGCTGGAACGCGCCCGAGAAGCTCGGCACAAGGCCCGCCAGGAGTACGAATCCGCCGTCGACAAGATGCGCGAAGCGACCAGTCAAGCGCGTGTCGCGGTGCGGGCGCGGGCGACCGGCGCGGACAGTAGCAGTGAGACGGTAGTCGTCGCCGTCGGGGACGACGGAGTAATCAAGATCACCATCAGCAAGGACGGCGATACGCGACGCTACGAGTTCAAGAACAAGGAGGAGTTCCGGATGGCTGAGCCGGAACTCTACGAACGCCTCTCGGAACTATTGCCTTAACGCCTGGCAACTCTTGGCAGGACCTCTGGCCCTCGAGTGTGCCGAGGGCAGTTCGCAGCGCCGAGCGGCCGACCATTTGGTCGGCCGCCGCTGTTTGCCGGCCCGGAAGGCCCAAGCGCCAGCGCGCAACGAGATGAGAAGTGCCATCGCGGGCGGCATCGTCCAGCATGCTGACCAGTGACCGTCGTGTATGGTCATAATTACCCGGTTGTCAGTTGGGGCGGTGTTAAAAGGCGGCAAACCCGAAAAAGCTGTTGATCGGACTGTGCCACCTGGTACCATATGCACAGGTGTTCGGAGATGCCAACGGTGCATCCCCCGCTTACTCAAACGGAGGAGAGGACAATGCAGCGAACGATCTGTCTATTGGGTATTTTGGTGCTTGCCGGCGCGGCTCTGGCTCAAGGCCCGATCGGCTACTCGGTACAGTCCAACGGCAACGACCATCTGTACCGCATCGATCTGAGCACCGGCCAGGCCACCGATCTGGGGTTGGTCGGCTTGAATGACGCTGAAGGGCTGTCCTTCGGTCCCGGCGGTAATCTGTACGCCATCGGCGGCACGGTGATGGAGTTCTGGAACATCACCACTCCGCCGGGCAATCTGGTCGGCCCGACGGGCCCCCGCTCGGGCATCGACGCCGGTCTAGGTTACTACAACGGCGTGATGTACAACATGCAGGGCGACTCGGCCGGCAGCTACCTGTACACCATCAACACGAACACTGGCGCTGCCACGCTGGTCGGTCGGGGGACGAAGTTTGCTGACAACATCGCCATCCTCAACGGCATCGGCTATGCGGCGGACTTCATCTTCGACGACAGCCTGTTCAAGGTGGACCTGGCGACCGGTCAGTTCACACTGGTCGGCCCGCTCAACATCGGCAACGTGTCGCTCCAGGCCGGCACGGACTTCTATGGCAACACGCTTTACAGCCTGACGAGCGACGGTCGCATCTTCACCATCAACACCAGCACCGGACAGGCGACCTTCGTGGCCAACGTGTCGGCAGGCGCCGGCTGGGAAGGCCTGGCCATCGTCCCCGAGCCGACCAGCTTGCTGCTGCTGGGTCTGGCCGGATTGTTGCTGCGACGGCGTTAGTCGTCTGAGCAGACAGCCCGGCTGCGGCCGGTGGGTTTGAACAAGCGGCGGGCGTCGGAACGGCGTTTCCGGCGCCCGCTTCCTTTCTGCGCCTTACCAGCCGAAACTCCTGTGGACACCCGCTCAGCGCGGCCCCGGCCCGCAAGGGCCCGCGACAACGCTATACTGCGGCCTATGGGTCAGATTCGCCGCCTGCCGCCAACGCTCGTCAACCGGATCGCGGCCGGGGAGTGTATCGAGCGCCCCGCCAGCGTAGTCAAGGAGCTGGTCGAGAACAGCCTGGATGCCGGCGCGCGGCAAGTGGAGGTGGCCGTCGAGGACGGCGGTCGGGCACTGATTCAGGTGCGCGACGACGGCAGCGGCATGGACGCGGACGACCTGCTGCTCAGCGTCGCCCAGCACGCCACCAGCAAACTGCGCGAGGACGCCGACCTGTTCAACATCCGCACGTTGGGATTTCGCGGCGAGGCTCTGGCGAGCATCGCGGCGGTGGCACGGCTGCGGATCGTCTCACGTCCGCCGGACCGCGAAGTCGGCCATGAAATCCGTGTCGAGGATGGCCAGGTGATAGGACCGCGTCCCTGCCAGGCACCCCCGGGAACGACCGTCGCGGTGCGCGACTTGTTCCATTCGGTGCCGGCCCGCCGCAAGTTCCTGCGCACCAACCAGACCGAAATGGGACACATCAGCGAACAACTGGCGCGTCTGGCTTTGGCGCAGCCGCAGGTCGCTTTCACACTGCGGCACAACGGTCGCGTGGTGCATCAACTGGAGGCGACCACCGACGTGCACCGGCGTATCGGCGACTTCTTCGGTCCGGAGCTGGCCGCCGTGCTGTTGCCGATCAGTCGGGAAGGCGACCACGTGCGTGTGCAGGGGTGGGTGGCGCCGCCGGCCGAAAGTCGCTCTTCGGCGAAGTGGGAGTACGTTTTCGTCAATGGTCGCTACGTGCGTGATCGCTTCGTGTCGCACGCTGTTCGTGAGGCTTACCGGAGCCTGATCGACCCGACGCGCTACCCGGTGGTCTTCTTGTTCATCAACATCGATCCGCAGCTCGTGGACGTGAATGTGCATCCCACCAAGATCGAAGTCCGCTGGCAGGACTCCAACTACGTCCACGGGCTGGTACTGGCCGCCCTGCGCGACAAGTTTCTGACCAGCAATCTGGACCACCGCCTGCGCACGCCCGGCGAAGACGCGGAGTACCGCGAGAGCGTGCGAAGGGCCATGGTGGAATTCTTCACGCGGTGCGGAGCCGCGGAAAGCCGGCCGTCGGAGGCGATCGGACCAAGCCCGCAGCGTCAGGCCAGCACACTCGCTCCGGTCCCGGTAGGCACAGACCCTGGCGCCGCAGCCGACGCGCCGAACCAAGGCCGGTCGGCAGTCGGCGAGCGACCGTGCGACGCTGCGAGGCGTGCATCCGCCACCGGAGACGCCGTTCTGCCGACTGTCGCTGACGTCGGCTTGGCGGCGCCTCCGGGCAATTTGCCGACCGGGGAGCGGGCCATTCAGATACACAACGCCTATCTCGTGGTGGAAACCACCGAAGGCCTGGTGATCATCGATCAACATGCCCTGCATGAGCGCATCTTGTACGAGGAGCTGCGGCGCCGGCTGGCCCAGCGCAAGCTGGAGTCGCAACGACTCTTGATGCCGGTGGTGGTGCGCGTGCCGGCGGATCGACTGGAAGTGCTCGAAGCCCATGCCGAGCTACTGGAGCGTTTGGGGGTGGAACTGAGCGCCGCTGGCTTGCACAGTGTCGCTCTGCACGCGTTTCCGTCATTGCTGGCGGAGCGCGTCGACTTGGAGCAGTTCGTGGGTGATCTGCTCGACCTGCTGTCGCAAGAGGGCAGCCGTCCGCAGACCGAGACGCTACTGCACCAGGTGCTGGACATGTTGGCCTGCAAGGCCGCGGTCAAGGCCGGCGACCCGCTCACTCCCGACGAAATCGGCGCCCTGCTGGCGCGGCGCGAGCTGGCTGAGCGCAGCAGTCACTGCCCGCATGGGCGCCCGACCACACTACGCCTCACCTTGCGCGACCTGGAGAAACAATTCCATCGCCGCTAGTCGAATTCTCCGACGCAAGTCGCCCGGAGCTGATCGGCGAACCGGCCACGCCGGCAGTTGCCACCTGCGGGCCTCAGACGCAGAATACGCCGTGCCAGGGGCTGGTCGGACTGCCCCGGTGGTTACTTACTTACGGACGGCGAGCACCATGATGAAGCAGAGCAAGTCCCCTTCCGAAAAGACGAGCAGACGCGGTTTTCTCAAACGGGCGGCGGCCACCGGCGTCAGCTTGACGGTGCTGCCCATGCTGGGGTGCGCGACTGGACGGCGGCCAACGGCTCCGCTGGCGGCCCGCTTGCCGGAGCCGATTCCCGAACAGTTCCCTGATCTGCGCGTCGCCTACGTCGGCACCGGTGGGATCGGCGGCCATCACCTGGAAGAAACGGTCAAGCTGGGGGTGCGGTGTCCCTGCTACTGCGACGTGGACACGGCGCGCTTCGGCAAGTTCGCGGAGCAGTTCCCCGAAGCGCATCAGTACCAGGATTACCGCGTCATGTTCGACAAGGAACACAAGAATTTCGACGCGGTCATGATCGGCACGCCGGACCACCACCACTATCCGGCCACCATCTGGGCCATGCAACTCGGCAAGCACGTTTACACGCAGAAGCCGCTGACCCATACGCCCTGGGAAGCCCGGCAGCTCACCCACGCCGCCCGACACTACAAGGTAACCACGCAGATGGGCAACCAGGGGCACGCCGACGAGGGCTGGCGCCTGGTGTACGAGTGGATACACAGCGGCGCTCTGGGCCACATCACCGAGGTGCACACCTGGACTGATCGGCCCATCTGGCCGCAGGGAATCGAACGGCCTGAGGGTGAGGACCCGGTGCCTGGCAACCTCGACTGGGATATCTGGCTCGGACCGGCCCCCGCCCGATCGTTCAAGGACGGGGTGTATCACCCGTTCAAATGGCGCGGCTGGTGGGACTTTGGTGCCGGCGCTTTGGGGGATATGGCCTGCCACACTATGGATGGCATGTTCTGGGCCCTGGAGCCCGGGCACGCCACAGCCATCGAGCCGGTGGCCCTGACCGCCGTCAATACCGAGACGTTTCCCAAGGCCGCAGTCATCAAGTGGGAGTTTCCGGCCACCGACCGGCGGCCAGGGTTCGTGGCGTACTGGTACGATGGCGGACTGATGCCCAAGATCCCGCGGGAACTCGAATTCGGTCGGCGACTCCCCAGTACCGGCAACCTCTTCCTGGGCACAAAGGCCTCGCTGCTGGTCAGCGGTGACTACGGTAACAGTCCGCGCATCTTCCCGGAGAAGAAGCTGCGCGAGATCGGCAAGCCCCCACAGTTGCTGGAGCGCTCGCCGGGACACGTCAAAGAATGGGTGATGGCGGCGGCCGGCGTTGCACCGCTGGATTACCCCAAGTCGAACTTCGCTTACGCGGGACCTTTCACCGAGACCATCTTGCTCGGCAATATAGCTTTGCGGTTGGGTCGGCGCCTCGAATGGGACGGCCGTCGGATGCGCTTTACCAACCTGCCGGAGGCCAATCAGTACGTGACCAAGGAGTACCGCCCCGGCTGGTTGACCAAGTTAGCCCATTGATAGCTGGTTCGGGCACCAAGGTTAGTCGCAGCAGTCGCTTGCGGAAACAGTGCTGCGCCTTCCGTCAGTAATGGGGGGCGGACTCGAAAGCCCGGCGCAAGGGGGCTGTGTGAGCGCCGCCGGCAATCGAAGGTCGGGGCGGGCGGGGTGGACATGCGGCTGCCCGGATGTGTGGTCCCATAATGTGCCGCACTGTGAGGCAAGAGGCGGCTGCAACGTCTCAGTTAGTTCCACCATCTGGGTGATTCTGTCTCCATTTTTGCTTGACTGCGAAGTTTTCGGGCGGTAACGTAGCAAGTGGCAAGAGGTCAGGTGGGAGGAGGGCAGACCCATTTTCTTCCTGCCGGCAACTCGTGCTGCGTCTCGATGCACGGCAAACGCAGCGGTGAAGTTTCAAGTCGCGAATTGTTGTGTCTGAAGGGCCGGGTGTTGTGGTGTACGCTCGGAGTAACCAGGGACCAGGAAGCGAAGAGGAGGAAGGTATGAAAAACCTGCTATTGGCGATGGTGGCTGCCGGCCTGGTGGTCGGTACGGCCACGGCCACGTGGTACGACAATTTCGACTCATACACACTAGGAAGTATCAATGGCCAGGGTGGCTGGGCGGGCTGGGACAACAATCCCGCTTACGCCGGCACCGTGACGAATGAACGCTCACGAAGCAGCCCGAATTCGCAGTTGATTCAGGGCATCCACGACTCGGTGCGCACCTTCACCGGTTACACCTCCGGGGTGTGGACCTTCACGGCGTATCAGTACATCCCGGGCAACATGGTCGGCAACTCGTACTACATCTTGCTGAGCAAGTATGTCCCGGGCAATCAGGCCCAGAACGTCTGGACTGTGCAGCTCGATTTTGACAGCACGACCAAGATGATCGTGGGCGACTGCGGTGCACCGGACAATGTGCGACTGCCGTACGTCCCGGATAGCTGGGCGGAGATCAAGGTTCAGATTTACTTGGATCCGTATCCGGTCGGTGACTGGACGAAGATCTATTACAACGGGACGCTGCTCGACGACCCGGCATTGCCAGACCACCCGACGCTGGGCGGCGGCTATCGCTGGACCAAGGGCGTGTTCGGCACGAACAATGGTCCACTGTCGATCGAATGCGTCGACCTGTTCGCTAACAACGCGACCAAGGTCTATTACGACGACATGTCGCTGGTGCCCGAGCCGACCAGCCTGCTCATGCTGGCAGTCTTGGGGCTGTTGCGCCGGCGGTAAGGTGGCGGGTCGGCCTGAGCTGACCTGACCGAGACTTCAACCCCTGAAATGGCGGGCACGCTGGTTGACGCAACCGGCGTGCCCGCCTTAACTTAGGTGCAAGTTGCCCCGCACGAGCATCCCCGTGCATCCAGGTTGGCCACGGACCGATGGTTGGCAGAGTTACGGACTAAGAAATACCTTGACAAAGCCGACGTCGGGCCGATACATTGAAACTGAGGAGCGAGCGGAAGGAGGTATCCCCACGTTCGGCAGGAACCGCCTACGACTCGCGGGTAGCGGCATTTGTAGCCGCCGCCAAGTCGAGGAATGAGCCGCGCTGGCCAGCGCCACGTCAAAGTCACGCTGGTAACAAGCGGCGTGTTGTGGAGGAGGTAGCATGCGGAAAACATTGTTGCTGCTGGTCGCTTTGGGCATGGCGTCGGGCACCGCGCTGGCCCAGTGGACGGAGAATTTCGACAGTTATGCCAACGGCACGGTGCTCAACAACGTCGGCGGATGGTTCGGCTGGGACAACGTTCCCTCGGCTTGCGGCACCGTCACCAATGAGCAATCTTTCAGCTCGCCGCATTCCATGAAAATCTGGAACGATGACGACGCCGTCCACCCGTTTACGGGCTACACGTCCGGCCAGTGGGTTTTCACCTGCTATCAGTACATTCCCTCCGGCCTGGACAAGATGACGTACTTCATCATCAACAACCTGTACAACCATGGCGGGCCTTACGAGTGGGCGATTGAGACACACTTCGACCCGGCGACCGGCTACGTGTTCGAAGCGCTGCGCGATCCAAACGGCACCAACAAGAAGCCGATCGTTTACAACCGGTGGGTCGAGATCAAGACCGTCATCGATCTGACAGCCAACCAGATGCAGCACTATTACAACGGCCAGCTCCTGGCCAGCGGCATCTGGAATGTGCGCGGCGGTCCGATCGCGATCGCCAACGTAGACCTGTATGCGGGTGCCCCGACGGCGCCGCATCAGACGCCAGTTTACTACGATAACTTCTCGCTGGTGCCCGAGCCGGCCAGCATTCTGCTGCTGTTGGCGGCCGGTCTGCTGCGGCGGCGCTAGCCGAGAGCGACGGCGTGCCGCGGCACGCCGTGGTCGGATTTCTACTGGAGGAGGAGGAATTGGCCGTGGCCGGTGGACAACCGGCCACGGTCGCTTTTTTCGTGGTGTGCGCAGAACCAACTTTCGGGTACGCGCGTGCGCAACGCTTGCGCTGTCGTCTTGCGTGGCCTGAAGATCGGGGATCGGCGCGGGACCACGCCCGCCGCGCGGCAACCTCTCGCGAACCACCGCTTCTCATTTGTATGACGCCACCGGAAGCTGGCTTGCGTGCGCGGTTTTCCGTCAGAACCGACCTACTGGCCGTGTTGCGTGTCTGTTTGCCAGCGGCGGGCAAGCTGGGAGGGCTTTGACTCGGGCGCGCCGGGCGGCGATACTGTTGATGTAGCCGCCGGTAAGGTTGCCGCGATTGTCAACAAGTCGAAGCAGCGGTTGTTTCGAGCGGATCCGATTCTCGGGGGCTCGCGCAGGTGCGTGACATGCCTTCTGGTACCGTGAAATGGTTCAATGACTCCAAGGGTTTCGGGTTCATCCGCTCGGACGACGGTCAAGATGTATTCGTGCACCACACCTCGATAGAGGCGGATGGGCATCGGACGTTGAAGGAAGGCCAGCGGGTCGAATTCGAAGTGACTCAAGGGCCCAAGGGTCCGAAGGCCGTAAATGTCCGCGCTGCGCCGCGCTAGATCGCCTGTTCGTCCGCGCTCGAAATCCCGGCCTGGTCCTTGGTGCAGCAGATCCGCAATCTGACGGTTTTTTCTCCGCCGCCGCGCTCGCCAGCCGGCGTCGTTGCTCGCTATAATCCGCATTACCGCTCGGGCCGCAGGTGCAGAAGGCGAGTGCGCCCCCGTTTCCCGGGTGAAGGGCACCACGAAAGGAGATGGTGTGCGCATCGCTCTGATCAATCCGATAGCACGACGTTCGCAGGGTTATCACACGATCGGTTCATATATTCCGCAGCTTGGGCTGCAAGTGCTGGCCGAGCGCGTGCCGGCTGGTCACCAGGTCGAGCTGATCGACGAGGTCTTCGGGACCGACGGCACCGAGGCGCTGCTATTGGCCGGTCACTACGATCTGGTAGGCATCACGTCTTACACCAGTGGAGCCACGCGCGCTTATGAACTGGCGCGCTTCTGTCGGCGGCGCGGTCTGCTGACCGTCATGGGAGGACCACATGCCTCGGCCTGTCCGGATGAAGCCGCTCAGCATGTGGACGCGGTCGCCGTTGGCGAGTGCGACGAGCTTTGGCCGCAAATCGTCGAGGATGCTGCTGCCGGACGCTTGCAGACACGGTATCAGGGATGGTTGTCGGAGCTCGAGGTCGGCGGGCTGGGACGTGCGAACCAGACTCTCCAGCCGATCAATGGTAGCTATGACGTGTCGGCGATCCAGACCTCGCGCGGGTGTCCGGTGGGTTGCGAGTATTGCTCGGTAACGAAGTTCAATGGGCCAGCCATCCGCCGGCGGCCGATTGCCGACATCATCGATGAATGGAACCAGACCCCCAAGAAATTCATCTTCGTGGTGGATGACAACTTCTTCGGCGTGGGGCCACGCCATGCCGAATGGGCCAAGGAATTGCTGCGAGCACTGATCAAACATGGTCGGCGCCGGCTGTGGTTCAGCCAGACCACCATCAACATGGGGGCCGACCAAGAGGGATTGCGGCTGGCGTATCAGGCCGGCTGTCGCGGGATGCTGGTGGGGTTCGAGTCGTTCAACGAACAGACCCTGAAGAGTTATCACAAGGGCGTCAACCGTCAGAACCTGCGCCGCTACCAGGAACTAGTGGATGGGTTTCATCGCGCCGGCATTGCGGTTTTCGGCGGTTTCATCATCGGTTCCGACGAGGACACCCCGCAGACGGTCGCCGACACCGCTTTGGCCGCCGTCGAGATGGGGGTGGACATCGTTCAAATCACGAATCTGACACCGCTGCCGGACACCAAGTACTTCGAACGCTTGCGAGCCGACGGTCGGCTACTGGCCTGCGACTGGCCGCGCGACTGGGAACGCTACACGTTCACCGAGACGGTTTATCAGCCGCGACGGATGGGTCCGCGCGAGTTGGACGAAGCCATCTTCGAGCTACGTTATGCGGCGGCGCATCAACCGTGGGTCTGGAAACGGGCGTTGCGGACCTTGCTGCGGACGCGCTCCCTCAGCACAGCCCTATTCGTTTTTGGGATGAACCAGGGCTGGAAACGCATGGCTCGGATTCAGGTGCCACGCGATGCCGAGCGCTTTGGCAACATGCCGCAACCATCGGAACGACTACGCAAGATCTACCGGGCGTTCAAGATGCATTTGCGGTCAAGGGTGGTGCTCCCGACGCCGACGGCGGTCGACTTACCGGTGGTGCCGGCAACGCCGGGCCCCGTCAGGTAGAAACTGCACCATCTTCCGGGCGAGCCGGCCCGGTCCAGTATCTTGCGGCCAGGGACATGACGCCCTGGGCTATCAGCAGGCCCAGCAGTGCACCGGCGCCGACGTCGCTCAGGTAGTGGGCGCCGTTCACCAGTCGCGAACCGGCCGCCAGAAGCGCCGACACGAGAAACAGCCCTGTCCAGCGGGGAAAGAGGCGGCGCAACACACAGGCCAAGGCGAAGGCGGTTGCGGCCTCGCCCGACGGGAAAGAGACGTTCTCGCCGCGCGCTAGCCCGAGCGCGGGCTGTGTGAAGGCCAAGTGTGTCGTGCTCTGATTGGGGCGCAGGCGACCGACAGCCGGCTTGGCCAAGTTGACTGCCAGAGACGCGAGCAGCACAGCAACTAGGCCAGCGTTGGCGGCCGACCAGCTTCTTCGGTGCAACAGCACCACCGCGACATAGATCACTACTCCACCCAGAACGTGCCCGAAAGCATAGCGGCAAATCAGCCAGAACGGCTTGGTCAGCGCATAGAAGTCATTGTCCAGCGGGTGTTCTTCGGTGTTGAGCCGCTGCGACACGTGCTCGTAGAACCAGCGATCGGCCCCCAGGAAGCCGCCTGCCACCAATGCCAAGGCCAGCCCGACCAGGGTCCAGGACAAACAGTCACGCGCTGAACGGCGCGTTATGGCTGTTTGGTCTGTCTGGCAGTCGGCTTTGAGGATCCGCGTACGCACGATCTCCTCGCAAGTGGGCGCTCAGAATCTGGCTGGTTTGCCCGGCTGCGCTGACAAGCCGGCATAGGCTGGACAAGTGTAGATCGACCACACCTGCACGACCAAGGCGCGATGGTCGTTGCCGGCGCTCAAGCGGTGTTCAACAGTCTGGACAAGTGTGGCGGCCGGCAATGCCGGTGACAGGCGGCCAGCGCCAAACAGCTCGGCTTTGTGCGCCCCGACGTAGATGCAGGGACGTCCGACGAATACCTGCGGGTCGCGCAACGGGTTGGGGCGCCACAAGTCATATTGACTTTGCCGATCGCCCAGGGCGGCTTGCAGACAGTACACTGTTGGTTGCCCAGGACAGTAGAAGGCAATCTGGCTGGCTGTCTGATAGTCATCGGTGATGATGAACGGGTCGCGACCGGCCGCCCACTCGGCCGCCCGCACCGTCCCCACCGCCGCCCCGAGTTGCGTCCAGCCACGCAACCGGGCTGTAGGGTCGTACTTGGCGGCCGGCGTGAGATTCCAGGGCGGCTCACGTTCAGCCAGCCAACCAATGAGCGGTGCCAGCCACTCGGTATGATGCATGACCAACACGGTCGCACTGCCTAACAGGCTGCCGGTCACCACCACGCCGCGTGCCCAACGCCGCGCCGCAGCCGCAGGCGCTTGCCACAGTCGCGCCAGCCAGCAGACCAGCACGATACATCCCGGCAGCAGCGCCAGCATAGGCCAATTCGGTTGCGTCTTGGTTAGTAAGCTGAAAGCTGCGAAAACTCCCCAGGGAAGCCCCGTCGCCACGAGCAGTAGTACAAGTGCTGCCGGGTCATGTTGCTCGTAGTCGAGCGGCTCCGGGTGGCGCGAAAGGCTGGCGACGGCACAGAGCATGGCCGCGAACCAGACGGGACCAACGACCGCCAATTGCCCCAGCAGGAAGTCGAGTGGCCCCAATAGCTTGAAGCCACCACCGACACTCAGCCCGGCCTGCCCCGCCACGTGGCGAAAACTGACCCACTCGTGTCGGGCATTCCACGCCAGAATAGGCAGTAGCCCCGCCAACCCGAGCAGGGCCGCGAGATATGGTCCGGGCTGTCGTAAGGCACGGCGATAGACAGGCCTGATCAGCATGGTCAGCAGGACCGCCGGGAAGATCAGAACCATCGTGTACTTGGCCAGGATCCCCAGGGCGATAAGTAGACCGGCAGCCAGCCAAGTGGCGGTTCGTCCGGTTCGCAGGGCCGATTCGACAGCGACCAATGCCCAGACGAATAGAAATGCCAACGGGGCGTCGATGGTCATCAGAATGGCGCCGACGGCGAAGATGGGGATGGTAAAGGTGAGTGCGACGGTCGCCAGCGCAAGTCGTGACGAGCGGGTGACCTGCCGCGCCAAGACAAACAACCCCCACCCGGTACCGACCGACAGGAGAATCGCGGGTAGTCGCACGGCCAAGACCTCGCTGCCCACCAGACGTTGAGACCAGTCGGCCAGAGCGAGCCGTGAGGCCGCGATGATGTACGCCACCAGTGGACCCTTGCTGTAGTAGCTGAGGTCAAGGCGTCGCGACCACTCCCAATAATGGGCTTCGTCGCCTGATAGATCGAGCGGGCAGTCAGCCAGCAAATACCATAAATGGGCAAGCGCTCCCGCAAGCAAGAGCAGCAGGGCGGTCGTCGTGCACCAGCGGCAGCGGACGCCGGCCAGTCGAGCGCGAATAAGGGGCGACCCGACCATCGGTCTAGGGAGACGGACGAGTGGTGGCGGCGCCGCTGGTAGGAGTCCCCTCCGACCGGGTCACGTGCACCCAGTATGGCATTACAGCACGGTCGCGTGGGTTCACCAAGCCGCGCACCGCAACCTGGTCACCGACGCGCACGTCTGCCAGCGTGGCCTTCGTCCCGTTGATGAGGATTTCACAGTCTTCGGGTATATGATCGGCGGCCACAATCATGGTGCGTCCGCTCTTGGGGTGGATGAACTGGATCTCGCCG
>Ga0209101_1000301_pt1 | contig 41464 bp, 37 predicted proteins | sample ConPoolayeCmetaG_FD_185481 | JGI IMG/M metagenome (GOLD analysis project Ga0209101, IMG submission 185481) | Hot spring microbial mat communities from California, USA to study Microbial Dark Matter (Phase II) - Cone Pool mat layer C metaG... ...
AATACATGGTGGCTCTGGAAGAAAACTACTCGATGGGTGACCTTGTCAGCGAGGATGAGCTTATTCGGCACATTGATGGCGGCTCCATGCCGGTCTGTCCCAGTGGCGGTCGTTACATCATTAAGCCGCTTGGGGAGGAGGACATATGTACCGTTCACAGTCTGCCGGAAAGACGGTGATTCATACCTACACCGTGAGTCGGGACGATACCCTTTTTCTCTTCTTCTCCGATTACGGTGACGGTTTGACGTCGCATCGCATGGTGACCAAGCAGGTCAGTTTTTATGAAGAGGTAACGCGCATTCCGCTGATTGTTTTAGGTCCTGGCGTTGCCGGCGCCAATCGTGTGGTGGCTCGTCCGCTGGTTTCGCTTCTCGATCTGGTGCCCACCCTTTGCGATTGGGCGGGCCTTGAGACCCCCGGCGGCCTGGCGGGCTATTCCCTCCGGCCCTGGCTGGAAGGACGAGATTCGCTGAAATATCCCAATCATGAAGGCACTACGGTCCCCGAATGGACCGACCAACAGGAACGGGTCCGACACGTGGGATAGCTCCTATGGATCTCTTCCTGTTTCCTCGCGATGACTATGCCCTCCTCGATTCGGGCAAGGAGGCCCGCCTTGAGCGTTTCGGGTCCTATATCCTCAACCGTCCTGCGCCGCAGGCCGTCTGGCCTCCGGAACGGCCCGAGCTGTGGCGCCGCGCCGATGCGACGTTCACCCGGGGGGAAGGGAACGACGGTCAATGGGCGGGGCCGCGTCCGTTGCCGCCGGTGTGGACCATTCGAATGGGGCCGTTTTTGTTCGAACTCAAAGCCACGTCCTTCGGGCACGTCGGGCTCTTTCCCGAACACGCCGTCCATGGCGAATGGTTGGCCGATCAGATTCGCCGAGTGGGATCGGGCTGTCGGGTTCTGCATCTGTTCGCCTATACGGGCGCCCTGACGCTGGCGGCGGCTGCCGCTGGCGCATCCGTTTGTCATGTCGATGCCGTCGAGGACATCGTTCGGTGGGCGCGGCGGAACGCCGAGCGGAGCGGGCTTTCGGATCGGCCGATCCGTTGGATCGTGGACGACGCCACCAAGTTTGTTGCCCGGGAAGGGCGCCGCCGGCGCCAGTATGAAGGCGTCATTCTCGATCCGCCGACGTATGGCAAGGGGCCTGGCGGCGAGCGGTGGCGGTTGGAGGAGGGGATCGTGCCGTTGCTCGACCAGATTCGGGCGCTCATGGCGGACCGGCCCCGGTTTCTCTTGTTCACCTGTCATACGCCCGGATTTTCACCGCCTGTCCTGGAAAATCTGATGCGCCCTTGGCGTCAGACTTTTGGCGGTCATCTCGAAAGCGGCCACATGCGGCTGGCGCATCCCCATCTTGGCTGTTCCCTTCCCGCGGGTGTGTTCGTCCGTTGGAGTCCGGATTCTTGGGAGTCGGAGCGATCGTGACGCGAACGTTCATTCTCAAGCCGCACCGCGACATTCCCCTTCGGCGGGGACATCCGTGGGTCTATTCTGGCGCCGTGGCACGGGAAGAGGGGGACTCCCGCGCCGAGGAGGCCAATATTCTCTCGGCCGAAGGGGAGTTCCTTGGGCGCGCCACCTGCCATCCCGGCTCTGAGATCTGTGCGCGGATTTACGACACCGATCCCTCGGCCCGCCTGGATGAGGCGGGGATCCGCGCGCGCCTCCGGGCGGCGCGCGAGCGGCGGCGGGCTTGGATGGGATCACCCAGGGAGCCGGCCGGGGAACGACTGGTCTTTTCGGAGAGCGATGGTCTTCCGGGACTGATCGTGGATCGCTACGGCGATGCGCTGGTCCTCCAGATCCTGACGGCGTTCATGGATCGCCGTCGTACGGTCATTCTTCGAGCCCTCGAGGAGGAATGGCCGGCGGCGGCTCTGCTCGAACGGTCGGAGGGTGATACGCTTCGGCGGGAAGGTTTGGAACCCCGTACGGTCGTTTGGAAAGGGGAGGCGCCCGAGGCGATTGCCTTCTGCGAAAACGGTCACCGTTTTTGGGCCGACTGGCGGACCGGCCACAAAACCGGGTTCTATTTGGACCAGCGCACCGCCCGGGAGGCCGCGGGGCGCTGGATCGCCGCCGCCGGCGCGAAGCGGGTTCTCGACGTTTGTGCCTACACCGGCGCCTTTTCCCTGTATGCCCGTCGTGCCGGCGCGGAGTCTGTGGTGGCGATTGACGCCTCGGAACGCGCGCGCGAGGGTGCCCTTCGCCATTGGCGGGAGAATGTGGGAGGGGAGGGGCTGACCGTTCTTGTCGCGAACGCATTCGACGAACTACGCGCTCAGCGCCGCGCCGGGGAACGTTACGACGCCATTATTCTCGATCCTCCCAAATTGGCACCGACCCATGCCTCGCTCCCCCGCGCGCTTCGCGCCTACAAAGACCTCAACCTTCAAGCCATTGGGCTTCTTCGGCCGGGGGGCCTTCTCCTGACCTTCTGCTGCAGCGGTCTTGTGGATCGCGCTCTTTTTCTCAAGGTGGTGGAGGGCGCCGCCCGGGATGCCGCGCGTCCGATCCGCCTGTTGGAACACCTCTCGCAGGCTCCCGATCATCCCGTAAAGCCCGGCTTCGACGAGTCCGAATATCTCAAAGGCTTTGTTTTCGGCGCGTGACCTCCCCGTCGGAATCCACTAGTCAGCGATGGCGTTGGCTGCATAACTTATGGTCTTGCCATAATCATTGAGAAGGAGTCGGGATGAAGCTGGCTTTCGCGATGTTGGGATGTCCTTCCTGGACTCTCGAACGCATAGCGGATGAGGCTCGGCGCATGGGCTATGATGGCGTCGAATGGCGGGACGTGTCTGGCGAACAGATCGGGGCCGACGAACCGGTCGAGCGGCGCATGGCGGTTCGCCGGCTGTTTGAGTCGCAGGGCGTCGCGATCGCAGCCGTCATGGGCTATACGGCCTTTGCCGGGGACGATCCGGAGAGTCGTCGGCAGGCGGTGAAAGGGCGGCGCTTTGTTGCGTCGAAGGGCCCTGCGTAGCGGAAGGAAATGTGGGCGTTACGGCTGGATCCCAACACGGCCAGTTCCCTCTCGCTGACTCAGATGGATCGGCTCCTGGATGCCCTCTTCAGGGCGCATGCCCATCGGCTTCCCAAGAACCTCCGATAACCTTACCACCGGGCGTTGGACGGCGACGACCGTCGCCGTTCCGCGATCCAGGTGGTCCAGACCGAGAGTTCATACAGAAGGGTCAGGGGAATCGCGAGAAAGAGGAGGCTGAACGGATCCGTGGTGGGCGTCACAACAGCGGCCAGAATCATGATTCCCACGATGGCATGTCGGCGTAGGCGGCGCAACTGGCGGGAGGAAAGAATGCCGATCCATCCCAGAATCATGAGACCAAGGGGGATTTCGAACGCGATGCCAAAGGAGGCCATGACGAGCAGGGCAAAACGGGCATAATCCTGAGCGAGGAATCCCTGCACGGGAACGCCCATCCAGTCGTTGAACCACAACATGACGCGGAGGGCGGCCGGAAGCATCAGGACGTAGGCGAGCCAGGCACCGACGGCGAAGAGAATTCCCGCCAGGGAGAGGGCGATCGTCGTCACTCGCCGCTCCTGGGGCGTCAGTCCAGGATAGACAAAGCCGGCGGCGGCCAGAACCATGAACGGGAGAGCAAGCACAAAAGCCCCCCACAGGGCAATCGTCATGGCCACCGACATTCCGCCCGTCACATGAAAGGTGAGGAGAAAGGTCTCGGGATCGCGGCCGGCGGAGACCAGAGGCCGTTTCAGGGCGATCAGGATTCGAGGGGCCAAGGGAAAAGCCACCGCCAGGGCCAGCGCATAGGCCAAAGCCGCCTGCACGAGCGCCCTTCGTAGATCGGCCAGGTGGTCAAAAAAGGACTGTTCCCGCGTCATGCAACTCATCCCGCCGGTGGGGGTGTCGAAGGCGGCGGCGGTAACGAATCCGAATCGCGGTCATCCTCGGGCGTCTCCGAATCGTCCAGGGACGGGAGTTCCGCCATTAAGTGACGCTGAAAGTCCGCCATCGCCGCTTGAAGGCGGGCATACCACCGCCCGAGGGTTCGGGCGATTTCCGGAAGCTGGCGGGGACCGAAGAGGACAAGAACAACCACGAAGATGGAGATGAGCTCACCGCCTCCAAGGGAAGCGAGAAAAGCGATTGGAAGAAGTGGTGGCATGGCCTGGAAAGGCGGAGAGCGTCCGCCTCCCAAAGACCGGAGCGTGACTTATGGATAAATGACAAATTCCGCGCGACGGTTGAGCCGCCAATGCTCTTCCCCATGCCCCGGACTGGCGGGACGCTCTTCGCCGTAACTGACGGTCTGAATGCGGGCCGCGTCGATACCGAGTCGGATGAGCTCGGCCCGCACCGCTTGAGCTCGACGCTCGCCGAGAGCCATGTTGTAGGCCGCCGTGCCCCGTTCGTCGCAATGTCCCTCGATCACGAGGGTGTATCCGGGGTTCCGCTTGAGGTAATCAGCAACCTTCTGGATCTTGGAAAGTTCTGGCGCATCCACTTTGGCGCTGTCGAATTGGAATCGGACCGGTTCGAACAGAACATCACGTAGGGGAGCACCCATACCAACGGCCGACCGTTCTTCCGGCCTGACCACTCCCCCGGCTGCGATCTCTTCGGGTGTCAGGACATCGGTGCCCGCCGTGGTCGGTTTTCGGTCAGGCCGGAGGCGGCAGGAGGCGGTCACGAGGGCGAGCAGGAGGACGGTGAGGATTTTGAACGCGGTGTTCGTCATGTTAGCCGGTCCTTTTGTCTGAATTGGATCAGGGAAGAAGGGGAGACCAGGCGGGAGATCGCCAGGATCCTTCTATGTCAAGGAAGGGTATCCAACGTCGCGTGATGGTGTCAAGCAAAACAACGGTCATCCGGTTTCCCGAGATGCGGGTACAGGCGAGGTGCCGGCCGTTCGGCGCCCAGGAGGGATCCTCATACTGTGCGTCGTCATCGGTCACGAGTTGGACCTCGCCGCTGTCGGGCGAGTAGATGGCGATCCGGTAGACGCCGCCCCGACGGGTGACGAAGGCGATTCGGCCGTCCGGCCCCCAGGAGGGGGAGACGTTTTCTGTGCCGCTCACGGGAATGCGGGTTCGCTCACCTCCCCGGGCGCTCATCATGTAGAGCTGGGGTGACCCGCTGGAGTCGGAGACGAAGACGAGCCGTTGGCCGTCCGGGGACCAGGATGGAGAGGTTTCGGCGGCCTGGGGTGTCTGGGTCAGGCGAAAAAGGCGGCAGCCAGGGACGGGCGGGCGAAGCACATAGAGTTCGGGGTTTCCAGTGAACGAGAGGGAGACGGCGACGGCCTGGCCGTCAGGAGAAAACGCGCCGCCGGTGTTGAGGCCGTTGAAACGGGCCAGCGGTTCCAGTTTCCACGTGCCGATCGTCAGAAGATAAAGGTCTGGGAATCGGTTGCGATACGAGGTGAAAACGAGGCGGGAACCGTCCGGCGACCAGTACGGGTAGAGTGCCATGCTCCGATCGCGGGTGATCTGTTGAAGGTTCTCGCCATCGGAATCGCAAAGATAGAGCTCCCAATGCCCTGTCCGATTGCCGGCCAGCGCGAGGCGGGTTCGAGCCATGCCTTTCCGTCCGGTGAGCGATTCGACCAGGGCATCGGCGATCTCCTGGGCCAGCCGGCGGCTGTCGCCATCGCGACGGCTGAAGGTGCGCCGGTAGCCGGCGGATCGTATTTCGATCACCGCCGAGGCCGGCGGTGTAAAGCTTCCCGTCACTGGCCAGGCGGCCTCTTTTTCCACGAGCGTAATCCAACCGGATCGGGCCAGGTTTTTCTCGAGGGTCTGGCGAAAACGAACGCCCTCGGCCGTGGGAGGGATGGATACGCCTTGAAGATCGAGCGTCGTTCCTGCGGTTTTGACAATGGTGATCTGCGCGCGAAGGGAAACGGTTAGTATGAGAACCCACGCAAACGACCAGGGGAGAAAACGCATGGCCACCTTTTTGTCTCTTTTTATATCTCACGCCGACCTGATGTGTCAATCAGGTGCTTCACCAACTCCGCGGCCATTCGTTGTTGGCTCATTCGGGTTTGACGATACCCCCCTTTTCATGATAGAAACGTCTTTTCGGAGATTTGCATGACGACGGTTCCCCTGTTGGATCTGAAACCTCAGTACGCCGGGCTTCGGCGGGAATTGCTGCAGGTGATCGAGGAGCTTTGCGATTCCCAGATGTTCATTCTGGGACCTCGGGTCGAGACCTTCGAGCGTTCGGTGGCGGCTTACTGCGGCGCCTCGTATGCGGTCGGCGTCTCCTCCGGGACCGATGCCATTCTCGCCGCCTTGATGGCCGTTGGCGTCGGTCCCGGCGATGCGGTTCTGACAACCCCCTACACCTTCTTTGCCACGGCGGGTTGCATTGCCCGTCTCGGGGCGATTCCGCTTTTTGCCGACATTGATCCCGTGACCTTCAACCTTTCGCCGGAGGCGGCTCGGCGTGTGGTGAGTCATCCGCCGGACCGGTTCGCTAGGGCTCGCCTCAAGGCCATCCTGCCGGTTCACCTTTTCGGTCAGTGCGCGGACATGGATTCGTTCCTGGCGTTGGGTAAGGAGCTGGGCGTTCCCGTCATCGAGGATGCCTGTCAGGCGATCGGCGCGGAGTATCCGGGGGTTCAAGGGATCCGCCGGGCGGGGGCGATGGGACTGGCCGGCTGTTTCAGTTTCTTTCCCTCCAAAAATCTCGGTGGATTTGGGGATGGCGGACTGGTGACGACGAACGATACGGCGTTAGCGGCTCGCCTGAAAGCGCTCCGCAACCACGGATCCGAGATTCGGTACTACCATACGATGGTTGGCGGGAACTTCCGTTTGGATGCGCTGCAAGCGGCCGTTCTGCAGGTCAAGCTGCCCCATCTGGAATCTTGGCACTCCCGGCGACGCGAGAATGCGGCCTTTTATGACCGCGCCTTTGCGGGGAGTGCGGTCAAGACTCCGGAGGCCGTGTACCGTGGCCGGGCCGTGAATTTTCACATTTACAACCAGTATGTCATTCGGGTTCCCCGACGCGATGCGGTGCGGGCTCGTCTTCAGAACGCAGGAATTGGGTGCGAGGTCTACTACCCCGTCCCGCTCCACCTTCAGGCCTGTTTTCGGTATCTCGGGTATCAGCCGGGCGATTTTCCCGAGAGTGAACGGGCGGCAACGGAAACGTTGGCGTTGCCGATCTATCCTGAACTGACCGATGAACAGCGGACGGCGGTGGTCCAGGCCGTTCTCGAAGCCGTCGCCTGATCCGCGCAATTCCAAAGGAAGCCGAAACGATGCCGAACACGGTGCTGATAGGAGCCCAGTGGGGGGATGAAGGCAAGGGAAAAGTCGTGGACGTCCTGGCCCGTGACGCCGATGTGGTCGTGCGGTACCAGGGGGGAAGCAATGCCGGCCATACCCTCGAGATCGGTTCGGAACGATTTGTGCTCCACTTAGTTCCCTCCGGGGTCTTGTATCCGGAAAAACTCTGCATCATTGGAAACGGCGTGGTTGTGGATCCTCTCGAGTTGAAGTCGGAGATTGAGGCGTTGATGGCCCGGGGCATTTCTTTGGAGGGCCGCTTCTGGGTGAGCGATCGGGCGCATGCGGTTCTGCCGTATCATCGCCGTCAGGATGCGGCTCGCGAACAGCGCGCCCGCCCGGGGCAGCGGCTGGGCACCACCCAACGGGGTATTGGGCCAGCCTATGCCGACAAGGCGCACCGGACGGGATTGCGGATGGGGGAGTTTTGTCGTCCGGGCTGGGAAGCCAAGGTGCAGATGCGCGCGGAGGAGAGCGGCTGCATCGATGGGGCCGAAATGGTGGCCACGCTCCGGGAGGCCGCGGCGTTTCTCGCCCCCTTTATTGGGGATACGACAGCCCGACTGCATGAGGAGTGGCGGAGAGGGCGGACGATTCTTTTCGAAGGCGCCCAGGGAACCATGCTGGATGTGGACCATGGGACCTATCCCTTTGTGACCTCCTCGAATGCCACGGCCGGCGGCGCCAGTACCGGGACCGGCCTGCCGCCCAGGGCCATCGAGCGTGTCGTGGGCGTCATCAAATGCTACACCACTCGGGTCGGCGAGGGGCCCTTCCCGACCGAATTGAAGGACGAAACGGGAGACCTTCTCCGCCGGCGGGGACGCGAGTTCGGGGCGACGACGGGCCGTCCCCGGCGTTGCGGGTGGTTCGATGCCGTGGTCGCCCGCTATGCTGCCGCGGTCAACGGCGTGGACTACTGGGCTCTGACCAAGCTGGACGTGCTCGACGAGTGTGAGACGATTCGGGTGTGCGTGGCCTACGAGTGCGACGGAAGGCGTTTGGATCGCGTTCCGGCCGACGCGGAAACGCTGGCCCGGTGCCAGCCGGTGTATGAGGAGTTTCCGGGATGGAAAACGTGCACGTCGGGCGTTCGACAATACGAGGACCTGCCGCGCCCCGCCCGCGCCTACGTGGACGTCCTATGCCGCCTGACCGGTGTTCCCCTCGGACTTCTCTCCGTCGGGCCCGATCGCGCCAGTACATTTCGTCTTGCGATCTGAGCACAAGAGGTGGCCCATGTCCGAAATCCCCTCTCCACCGGCACGGCCGGTTCATGTGGCCATCATCATGGACGGCAACGGCCGTTGGGCCGTTCGCCGCGGGTGGCCGAGGATCCGTGGGCATGAGGAAGGGGCCGAATCGGTGCGGGCGATTGTCCGCGCGTGCTCCGATGCGGGCGTCCGCTACCTCACGCTCTACGCTTTCAGCGTCGAGAACTGGAAACGTCCGCGGGAGGAAGTCCAGGGGCTCATGGATCTGCTGATCCGGTTTCTTCGGCAGCAGGAGCACGATCTCCACGAGTACCGTTTGCGATTGCGGGTGATCGGCCGGATGGCCGATCTGCCCTCCGACGTTCAGCATGAATTGAGTCGGGTTATCGCGGCGACGGCTTCGTACGATCGCGGTCAGTTGCTTCTCGCGCTCAGTTATGGGGGACGGACGGAGATTGCGGATGCGGCGCGCCGCCTGGCCGAAGAGGTACGGGCCGGCCGTCTCGAGCCGGCGGCGATAGACGAAACGCTGTTTGCGCGGTATCTCTATGCCCCGGATGTTCCGGATCCCGATCTGATCATCCGAACCGCCGGCGAGATGCGGCTGAGCAACTTTCTCCTCTGGCAGTCGTCCTACGCCGAACTGTACGTCACCCCTGTGCTCTGGCCTGATTTTCGGGAGAAGGAGTTCCAGGAGGCGCTGGAGGCGTTTGGACGCCGAATCCGCCGATTCGGTGGGCTGGGCGATTCGGCGGGCCACCCGGAGGGCGGGTGATGATGAAACATCGGCTGGTTTATGGCGTGACGCTGGCGATTGCCGCATTGGCCGGTCTCCTCTATCTGCCGCTTGTCGGCGCCTTCGCCGTCTTTGCGATTCTGACGATTCTCCTCATGAAAGAGTTTTATGGCCTTTTCAAGGTCGCCGACCCGCCGTTTCCCATCTTCGACCGGATCGGGATCGTCTGCGGGCTGGCGCTGTTGACGGCGGCCTTTCTCGATTCGATTCCGCCCTTTTCCCGCCGTCTTGACGTGCTTTCGCTCGACAGCGCCGAACGCTTTGTGGTGTTCCTCAGCATTGCGGTCGTGATGGTCCGTCAGTTTCCTCAGAAACACAATCAGCAGCCGTTGATGACGATCGCGGGAACGCTCTTTGGCATCTTCTATGTGGCCTATCTTCTGACGTTTCTGCTCAGGCTGGGCATCGAGTTCGACCCCAACGTACGGTGGAACCGTCCGATGGGGGAGACCGGCCGCTTTCTTCTCTTTTATCTCCTCGCGGTGGTGAAGGCCGGGGATTCCGGAGCCCTATTCGTGGGGTGCCGGTGGGGACGACACAAGCTCTTTCCACGGATCTCGCCCAATAAAAGCTGGGAAGGTCTTTTCGGGGGCATGGCGGTTGGCACCGTGGCCGGGCTCCTTTTGTTTTACCTTCTGGGGCAGCCGGTCACGCCCGTGCTACGAGAGTTCGGACGTCTCCGGTGGAGTGTGGCCGATGCGCTGGCGATGGGTCTGATCCTCACGACAGCGGGCGCGATCGGTGATCTGGTCGAATCTCTGATCAAGCGGGCGGTGGATGTGAAGGATTCCGGGCGCGTCATTCCCGGGCTGGGAGGTTTGCTCGATGTCTTCGACAGCGTGCTTTACACCGCGCCGATCCTCTACTTTTACACCACAGCGAGGCTTCTGTGGTGAAGCGACGGCTGGTCATTCTGGGGTGTTCGGGATCCATCGGGCAGAATGCGGTTCGGGTGGCCGAGAGCCTGTCGGATGAGATCCAGGTGGTGGGCCTTGCCGTTCGGTCCAACTGGCGATCGGCACTGGAGACCGCCGTCCGGCTGGGGGCCACCCATGTGGCTGTCGAGCAGGAGGCGGCCGCCCGCCAGTGTGTGGCAGCCGCGCCGCCCGGCCTGCGGGTCCATAGCGGTCCTGCGGGGCTTCAGGAGTTGGCAACCCTCGAGGGGGTTGACCTTCTGCTCTGCGCGATCGTGGGAATGGCCGGTTTTGCCCCAGTGCTCGCCGCCGTCGAAGCCGGTCGGGATGTCGCTCTGGCCACGAAGGAGGTGCTCGTAGCCGGTGGCGCGCTCACCACGGCCGCCTGCCGTCTTTCGGGCGCCCGGCTGCTGCCGGTGGACAGCGAACACAGTGCGATCTTTCAATGCCTCGCCGGTGCCAATCGGGCGGAGGTGAGCAAACTGATTCTGACGGCATCGGGTGGCCCGTTTGCTAATCGGCCGGACGTTGATTTCGACCAGGTCGGCTGTGCGGAGGCCCTTCGCCATCCCCGATGGAGGATGGGTCGGAAGATAACGATTGATTCCGCCACCCTGATGAACAAGGGACTGGAATTGATCGAAGCCCATTGGCTGTTCGATGTTCCGATGGATCGGATCGAGGTGGTGATCCATCCCGAAAGCATCGTTCATTCACTCGTGGAATTTGTGGATGGGAGTGTGCTGGCCCAACTGGGGCCGACGGATATGCGCCTGGCGATTCAATATGCCTTGACCTGGCCTCAGCGGCGGTCCGCGCCGGTTCCGCCGCTCCGGATCGGCCAACTGGGTGCGCTTCATTTCCAGGAGCCCGATGAAACCCGTTTTCCCTGCCTGCGGCTGGCCCGCGAGGCGGCGCGACAGGGGGGCAGTATGCCGGCGGCCATGAATGCCGCCAACGAAACGGCGGTTCAGCTTTTTCTGGACGAGGCAATTCCCTTTTCGGCCATCTGGCGCATTATTGAAACGGTGATGGAGCACCACACGGTGGTTTTGAATCCGGGGGTGGAGGAAATTTTGGAAACCGACCGTTGGGCCAGGGAGGAAGCCAGGCGTGTGGGAACCCGCTGGAAAAAAGGTGATCGGGGTGCGACCTCCTAGAAAGGCGGACGTCCGGCCATGACAGCAATTCTTTCTCAGATCATCTCCCTGGTGGCGGTCCTTGTGCTCTTCAGCCTCACCATCGTGGTCCACGAATGGGGTCATTTCATCGTGGCCCGGGCTTGTGGACTGGTGGCGGAGGTCTTCTCGCTCGGTTTTGGACCGGCGATCTGGCGTCGGCGATGGCGGGGCGTCACGTGGCGGATCGGTCTGATTCCCTTCGGCGGATATGTCACGCTACCGCAGATTGATCCTGCCGGTATGGAGGCAGTCCAGGAACAGGGCGCACCATCCCATACCGAATCCCACCGGCGACCGCTTCCGCCGGCTACGCCGTGGCAGCGGATCGTCGTCAGCCTGGCCGGCGCGGCAGGCAATCTGCTGCTGGCGTACGGCCTGGCCTGGATCGTCTTCCTGGCGGACCGTCCCCTGCCGACGGGACAGGAGGGTACGGTGGTCGGCTCAGTCGAGAGCGGCAGCACGGCGTGGGAGGCAGGGCTTCGACCGGGGGATCAAATTGAGGAGGCGGACGGAAAACCCGTACGGACATGGCCAGCGCTTCATCAAATCCTGGCGTTGCGGGAAGAGGTTCGCCTGACCCTCCGGCATGCGGACGGACGCCGGGAGACGGTGGTTGTCCGAACAGCCCCGGATGACCGTTTTGAGGGCATGCGCAGTCTGCCGGGAGTCACGGAGGGCACGTTGTGCAAGGTGGGAACGGTGGCTCCCGGATCTCCGGCTGCCCAGGCCGGTCTCAAGCCGGGCGATATCATTCGATTCCTCGACGGCGAACCCGTAGGTGGATGGGGCGAGATGCTCGAACGGCTGCAAAGCCGGGAGGGAAGACCGACGGAGATCCGATTCGAGCGAAATGGATCGCTTCAGACAGTGGTGGTTGTTCCCTATCGGGATCCGACCCTGAATGTGGTCCGCATTGGCATCCGCTTCGATTCGCTCGTCCTGACACCGTTCGCCCAGATCCGGCAGGATGCCGCGGGCATCCTGCGTTTCCTTCGGTCTCTGCTGACGCCCCGGGAGACGCGGCGGGCCGCCCGCGGCGTGGGGGGAGCCATCAGCATCGTCGCCGCCTTCTGGCTTCACGTGCAAGCCGGACTTCTCATGGCCCTATCGTTTACCCGTTTTTTGAATGTCAATCTCGCCATTCTGAACCTGCTTCCGCTTCCGGTTCTCGATGGCGGTCATCTCGTGCTCGCGCTCGGGGAGTGGATCACCGGGCGCCGGCCCCGGGAGGCCGTCCTCCGCGCGATTTTCAATCTCTTTTTTGTTCTACTGGTTGGCTTGATGCTGCTCCTCGTTTTTCGGGATGTTCAGGTGTGGTCGCGCCTCCGACGTCAATGGCGCGAGTCGGCGTCCCCCGCTACGGCACCAGCCGAAGGCGCAGGGGAGGACGGAAATGGAACGGCGATCCCATGAGGCCTTTTCCCAGTCCTCGACGGCCGACGCGTCTCATTCGGGTAGGCCCGGTGGCCGTGGGTGGCGGTTCGCCTATCACGGTACAGACGATGGTCAAGGCCGATCCGCACGATGCGGCGGCCATCCTGGCCCAGATCCGCCGCGCGGCGGCTGTAGGATGCGACATTATCCGGATGGCGATTCCCGATGAGGCCGCCGCCCGCGTACTGGCCGATGTTCGCCGGGAAAGCCCTCTGCCGATCGTGGCCGATATCCATTTCCGGCATACCCTGGCCCTGCGCGCGTTGGAGGCGGGGTGCGACGGGCTACGCCTCAATCCCGGGAATATCGGGGGAGCCGACCGGGTGCGGGAGGTTGTCCGGGCCGCGCGTGAGCGTCATGTTCCCATCCGCATCGGCGTCAACAGCGGATCCCTTTCGAACGCCATCCTCGAACGGTTTGGAGGCCCGACGGCCGAAGCACTCGTGGAAAGCGCCCTCGAGCATGTCCGCCTGCTGGAGGAGGCCGACTATCGGGAGATCAAGATCTCTGTCAAGGCGTCCGATCCTGTGCGCACCGTTCAGGCGTATCGCCGGCTGGCCGAACGGACATCCTATCCCCTTCATCTGGGGGTCACCGAGGCCGGGACCCGGCTGGCCGGGACAGTTCGCTCATGCGCGGCTCTGGCCGTTCTTTTGGGTGAAGGGATTGGGGATACTCTTCGAATTTCCCTGACCGATGAGCCGGAGGAGGAGGTCCGGGTGGGACTGGAACTGCTCCGCAGTCTCGGTCTCCGCGAGGGGAGTGCCGCCGTCATTGCCTGTCCGACGTGCGGGCGCACCCGGATTCCCGTCGCCGCGATTGCGAGGGAGGTGGAGTCGGCTTTGGAGGCGCTGCGGCAAGAATATCCTGGCCGCTCGTTTCCCCGCATCGCCGTCATGGGATGTGTGGTCAACGGTCCCGGCGAGGCACGGGAGGCCGATGTGGCCGCGGCGGGGGGAGACGGGATTGCGGTGTTGTACCGACGGGGCCAGCCAATCGGACGCGTTCCTGCGGATCAAATTGCCCGGGCTCTCGTCGAGGAGGTCCGACGCTGGCTTCGCGAACAGGGCGGCCGCGATTGAAAACTGTTGCCGACCGCCGCGTGGTCACCTATAGTTAATGGCGAGTTTCGTTAGGAGAAAAAGAGCGGCTGAATTCAGGCCGCTCCTTTATGAAGACGTTGCTAAGACGCGCACGGAAGCAGGAGACCGTGCGCCCTCAAATTCTTCTTGGACAAATTCCTGCTTCTATCGCGGCCTCAGCCAACGCCATAGGTCTGACGCCGGATGCGTGTCTTTTTTCGATTCGCAGCGACATGGATCTCTCCGGCCGGCCCTGTGAAGCCTGGCTGGTGGTGGGCCACGATCGAATGGCCGCGTTTACGGCCGATCAGCTCGAGGTGCGGGTGCTGAGCGGTCCGTTCGAGTGGCGAAAAGCCACAAAGATTCGGAACTTCCAGACCGTCGGGAGCATGTTCCTCCAGCTCCGGCTGGAGGATATGTACGTGGATGTCATCCGGTTCAGCAACGGATTCCGCGAGGCGTTCGGCCGGGCCGTGGTGCAGCTTCAGCGGATGCTTCGGGGAGAACCCTTGTCGCGCGAGGCGCTGGCCGCGCCCAGCGAGACGATCTGCGGAACCTGCGGGCTTCCGTTGCCGGGGCTTCGGGCCCAATGCCCGCGATGTTCCGGACGGCGGGGGATCTTTGCCCGGACTCTCGCTCTGATGCGCCCCTACTGGTGGAGCATCCTCCTTCTCCTGGCGATGATGGTGATGGGCGTTCTGCTGGATCTGATCCCCCCCCAACTGACCCGGTATCTGGTGGACCAGGTCCTGAAACCCGGACCGGGGGAAGTCCTCGCCTCCGCCTCGAATTCGGAGTTCCAGGCGTTTTTGAATCGGCTGATTCAAGGAAGTGGGGCCTGGACGCGCGGCGACCGGATGTCACTCCTGGTTTTGATTCTGGCGTGTCTGGTGACGGCCTCCGCGGCGCGCCACACCCTGAATATTTTCATCGGCCGCATCAGCAGTCTCATCGGGACCCGCATCACCAAGGAACTTCGGGAGCGGTTGCACCGGCACCTCCTTCGGCTGAGCGTGGACTACTACAACCGGCATTCGGCGGGTAACCTGATGAGCCGTGTTCTCTACGATGTGGACTATTTCCAGGGATTTGTCACTCAGGTGGCGCAAGGGTTTCTCCTGAACGTCATGCTGGTGCTGGGCATCGGGACCGTTCTCTTCGTGATGAACCCCCGTCTGGCCCTGGTGGTGCTTCTGCCTATTCCGTTCGTGGTGGTCGGAACGACCTTCTTTTGGCGCCATATTTACCCCCGTTATTATCGGCTGTGGGACAGTCAATCCAAAATGGCCCAGCTGCTGACGGGTTTTCTTCAGGGGATCCGACTCGTCAAGGCGTTCAGCCAGGAGGATCGCGAACGGGCGCGATTCAGCTCTGCCGCCGGGTATATGCAGCAGGCCCGCCGCTCCGTCGAGATAAGCATGGCCACGTTCAATCCCATCATGGGCTTCGTGTTTGGTTTGGGCGGTCTGCTGATCTGGTTCGCGGGAGGGGAACGGGTGCTGCGGGGATTGAATGGAGAGCCGGGGGGCATCACGCTCGGAACGCTCATGGCCTTTTTCGGATACATGGGCATGTTCTACGGGCCGATTTCCCAGCTGACGATGTTTTCGAACTGGGTCACGGGATTCCTTTCAGCCGGTCAGCGGGTGTTCGAAGTGCTGGATTCGGTGCAGTCCCTGCCCGAGGATCCGAAGCCGGTCCGGCTGCCCTCCCTCAAAGGCACCATCGAATTGCGTAATGTGACGTTCGGTTATGACCCCTATCACCCCATTCTCAAGAATGTGAGCATGACCATCGAGGCTGGGCGGTTTGTGGGCATCGTGGGGAAGTCCGGCTCCGGAAAAACGACGTTGATCAACGTCATCTGCCGTTTTTACGATGTGCAGCAAGGGGCCGTTCTTATTGACGGGGTGGATGTCCGGAAAATCGCGACCGAGGATCTTCACCGTCATATCGGGCTGGTTCTTCAGGAGCCGTTCCTCTTTCGCGCCTCGATCGCGGAAAACATCGCATATGGGCGGCCCGACGCGCCCCCGTCTGCGATCATGGATGCCGCCAAGGCGGCCAATGCCCACGATTTCATTGCCCGCCGACCGAATGGCTACGACATGAAGCTCGGCGAAAACGGGTCGGGATTGTCCGGCGGCGAACGCCAGCGCGTCAGCATCGCGCGGGCGCTGTTGTGCGATCCCCGCATTTTGATCCTCGACGAGGCGACCAGTTCCGTGGACACGGAGTCGGAGCTGGAAATTCAGAAGGCGTTGACCCATCTGTGCAAAGGGCGGACCACGCTGGCGATTGCGCACCGGCTTTCCACGCTCAAGAATGCCGATTGGATCTACGTGATGGAGGACGGTCGAATCGCGGAAGAAGGAACTCATGAGGAGTTGCTGGCGCGCGACGGGATCTACAGCAAACTGGTGAAGATCCAGACCGAACTAACCCGATTGGAGGCCTAGGCAATGGCGGACGTGTGGGGACGCAAGACGGTTTCGATCCCCGGCGATGAGAAACTTCGGGAGAGCGGCTACCGACGCTTGACACCGGCCAATACGCGTATCTTCGAAGGCAGTTTTTCCCTTCTCCACTGCCAGGTCGAGGGGGCAGGACTGTACCGGGGCGTCTATGCCGTCCTCATGTTTCCGGTATCCTATCCTGACCGGTACATCTCGCTCCGATATACGGACGAGCGCGATCAGGACCGGGAGATCGGTATCATCGAAGATCTGTCGGTCTTTCCCGAAGACGTTCGTCAAGCGGTGCGCCGAAGCTTGATCAAACAATATTACGAACGGGTCATCCATCGCATTCATGACATCGAGTGCCGCTACGGATTGCTTTTTTTCGATGTGACGACCGGCGATGGGCGGGAAACGTTTGTCATGGCGTGGCGGCACGACCGGGCGGAGGATTACGGAGCTTCGGGAAAAGTTCTTCTCGACGCCCTCGACAATCGGTACATCATCCCCGATCTGCGCAAGTTGCCGGCGGCCGATCGCCGCCTGTTTCTGGGCTATATCTATTGGTAGAAGGGCATGGACGGTGCCGACGAGGGTTTCCCAACGGGCCGCATTCCTCAAGCGCGGGGGACCGCGGCGCCGGATGGCGGTACGGATCGCAGGCTTTTCCATTGAATCCGATCCCCCGTTTCAGGTAGGGTAGGGGGGGAAAGAAGGAGAGGGAACGTGGGCCTTCAGCGATGCCTGATCACAGGTGGTTGTGGCTTTGTCGGCAGTCATCTCGCATGCCACCTTCATCGCATTTTTCCTGGCCTTCGCATCACCGCGTTGGATAACTTCCATCGGCGCGGTTCTCGCCTGAATGCCCTCATCCTCGAACAGGAGGGGATTGCCGTGCAGGAGGGGGATGTTCGGGACGAGGCGCTCTGGAAGACGCTGCCGCCTTGCGACCTCGTCATTGATGCAGCGGCCGAGCCGTCGGTTCTGGCCGGCCGCGGTGGCGGTGACGCCGATTATGTCGTCGGCACCAACCTGATCGGTACGCTGCACCTGTTGGAATGGCTTAGGCGGAACGGTGGGCGGCTGGTTTTTCTTTCGACCAGCCGGGTCTATCCGGTGGACGCGTTGCGTGCAATCCGGCTCGAGATGCGCGGGGATCGTTTCGAGCCGGCCGCAGACCAGCCGGTCCCCGGAATTACGCCGCGCGGAATCGGATCGGGCTTTCCGATGGAGGGTCCCCGAACCCTCTACGGGGCCACCAAGTACGCCTCGGAAATCATGGTTCGAGAGTACGCCGCGCAATTCGGGCTCGACGTCGTCATCAATCGCTGCAGCGTTTTGGCGGGTCCCCGGCAGATGGGAAAGACGGATCAGGGCATCGTGGCGCTTTGGGCCGCCCGCCACGTGTACCAACGCTCCCTCCAGTATCTCGGTTATGGAGGGCGGCAGGTGCGTGATCTTCTGCATATTGACGATCTGGCCGAGCTTGTGGCGCTTCAGGCTGCGCACGTCTCGCCATTCCACGCGCAGGTATATCCCGTGGGTGGAGGACCGGAACGTTCCGTGTCGCTGCGCGAATTGACCCGGCTGTGTCAGACCTACAGCGGGCATGTTGTCCCCCTCTCGGAGGATCCCGCCATCCGACCCGGGGACGCGCCTTGGATCGTGATGGATACGACGGAGACGGAACGGGACTTTCCCTGGTGCCCCCGACGATCGGTCTCCGATATCGTCCGCGATACGATCCAATGGATCGTCGCGAATCAGGAATCGTTAGCGCAAGTCTTGGATGATCCGGCGGAAAGGGCAGGCGGATGAAGACAGCCATTGTGACGGGATCAGGCGGCCTGGTCGGCCATGAAACCGCGCGTTTTTATCTGGCGCAGGGATGGCATGTGGTCGGTGTGGACAACGACATGCGGGCGCGCTTTTTCGGGCCGGAGGCGTCCACGCGCCGGCAGTGGGAACGGCTGACATCCGAGTTTCGTGCGTATCGCCATGTGGAAACGGACATCCGAGACGCCCCGGCGATTCACCGTCTGTTCGAGGAGTATGGAGAGGACATTGAGCTGGTTGTTCATACCGCGGCCCAACCTTCGCACGACTGGGCGGCCGGCGACCCCACGACCGATTTTACGGTCAATGCCCAGGGCACGCTGGTGATGCTGGAAGCGACGCGACGGTTCGCGCCAAAGGCCGTCTTCATTTTTACCTCGACAAACAAGGTCTATGGAGACACACCCAACCGACTGCCGCTGATCGAGCAGGAGACCCGCTGGGAGCTGGATCCCCGCCACCCCTACGCCGCCGATGGGATTGACGAAACGATGTCCATTGACCAGACGACGCACAGCCTCTTCGGGGTCTCGAAAACCGCCGCCGATCTTCTTGTGCAAGAATACGGCCGCTACTTCGGGCTGGCGACGGGTGTCTTCCGAGGAGGGTGCCTGACGGGACCGGGCCATGCCGGCGCACCGCAGCATGGGTTCCTCTCCTACCTCATGAAATGCGCGGTAACGGGCCGCGAATACATCGTGTACGGATATAAGGGCAAACAGGTCCGCGACAACATCCACAGCGCCGATCTTGTCGCGGCCTTTGAGGCCTTTCGGCGGGCGCCCCGGCCGGGCGAAGTGTACAACATGGGCGGCAGTCGGTTCAGCCACTGCTCCATGCGCGAAGCCATCGCGCTTTGCGAGCGCATCACCGGTCGTCCCATGAAGACCTCCTATACCGATCAGAACCGGGTGGGCGATCACATCTGGTGGGTGAGCAATGTCAACAAGTTTCGATCGCACTATCCGGAATGGCAACTGCGATACGATGTGCCATCCATCCTTGTCGAAATCTACCATGCGCTGACATGCGCCTGAGCGTCATCATTCCCACCCGAAACGAAGCGGCCCGCATCGCCGACTGTGTGGCCGCCTTCCGACTGGCCGTCGCGGCCGGCTGGTGCGAAGTCCTGGTGGTGGACAATCACTCCACGGACGACACGGTTCGACGGGCCGAGGCGGCCGGAGCCCGAGTCTTCACCGCAGGGCCCGAACGCAGCGCCCAACGGAATCGGGGAGCGCGCGAGGCGAGGGGCGACTATCTCTTTTTTGTGGACGCCGACATGCGCGTTCCCCCTTCGACCCTTCAGGAGATTGCCGATCGGCTGAAGGGAGAGAATCCCCCCGATGCCCTGTATGTGCGGGAACGGATCGTGGGCCGGGGATTCTGGGTGACCGTTCGGGATTTTGAGCGTTCCTTTTACGATGGCACCTGCCTGGATGGGCTGCGCGTCATCCGACGCGACCTGTTTCTTGCTATTGGCGGCTATGACGCGGACCTGTACGCGGGCGAGGATTGGGACCTGGATCGCCGTCTGCTGGCGGCGGGCGCTCGGGTGGCGTTGACCCAGGGTGCGCTGGAACACGACGAAGGGATCTTTTCACTTCGCCGGTTTCTCGCGAAGAAAGCCTATTACGGTGGCAATTTCCGCCGCTATCTTCGCAAGTGGAATGACGATGCGATCTGCCGCCGGCAGATGGGCCTGCGCTACCGACTCTGGACCGTCTTTGTCGAAAACGGCAAGTGGCGGCGCAGTCTGCGGAGACCTCACCTTTTGGTCGCCGTCTGGTTGCTGAAACTTCTAGTTGGGGTGGCCTTCGCGTACGGCCTTCGGCGATCGCCGCGGCCGAAACGGCTCTTTCTTTTGACGATCTCCTACCGTCCCGAGGTGGGTGGTGTGGAAACCCGCCTTGATCTCCTGGCGCGATCCCTGGCCGCCCGCGGGTATGGGGTGGTTGTCTATACCTATCAGCCGATCATCACCCGCCAGAGGGGCCCCGGTCTCGAGTGGGCCGAAGGGGTCGAGATCCGGCGGATTGCGTGGTTTGGTCATGACCTTTTCCACAAACTGGAACGGCATCCGTTTTGGCAGGCGCTCTACCTGGTTCCCTATCTGTGGTTTCGCGCCACGCTCTATTTTCTTCCCCGCCGCCGTCGCTTTGATCTGATCCACGCCGCGGGGTTCAATGCCGCGCTGGCCGCCCGGGGGTTGTCCGTCCTTTCGGGCGTTCCCTTCGTGGTGAGCACGCATTCCGTTTACCGATTCACGCCCGGCTCCCGTGTCGCGCGGCTTGTGGCCTGGATTCTGAAAGGCGCTCGGCGCGTCATTGCCGTTTCGGAGGAATCGGCCGCTGAACTGGCGGCCATCGGAGTGCCGGAGGACCGGCTTGTCGCGCCGACCACGTGGGTGGACCTGGAACGATTCCGAATGGCGGACGACCGTCTGGAGGTTCGCGCCTCCCTCGGTCTTCCGGCGGATGCGTTCACCGCGATTTTTGTGGGCCGAATCAAGCCGGTCAAGGGGATTGCTCTCCTTTTGGCCGTCGCCGAACGTCGCCCCGATCTTCAGTTCGTGGTGGTCGGCACTGGAGAGTGGGAAGAGAATGTCCGCGAGGCGGCCGCTCGGCTTCGCAATCTCCGCTATCTTGGCTTTCGAGAGAATGCGGCGCTGGGTCCGCTCTACCGGGCGGCTGATGTCTTTGTATTGCCCTCGCAACGGGAAGGCTTTCCGCGCACGGCCGCGGAGTCATTGGCCTGCGGGACGCCGGTGATCGTGCCGGACATGGCGGGTATCAAAGCCGTTCTTCCGGCCGATGTCGCGACCTTTATCGTGCCGTCGGTCGAGACCGTGGAAGCGGCGCTCGACGAGTGGCGCGGACGATATGCCCGTGAGGGGGCGATGGCGATCCGACAACGGGCCCGCCGCCTGGCGGAAGCGCAGTTTTCAGCGGGAAACCTGTCGGCTATTCTATCGGCCTACGGCTGGGAGGAAAGGAAGGCATGTGCGGCATCGCCGGAGTGATGGTCCGACCGCCTCACGAGGCGGTGGCGCTGGCCGCTCGTCTGGGAGAGCGCCTGCGTCACCGAGGTCCCGATGATGAAGGCGCCTTCAGCGATCTGGCCCGGGGGGTTGCCCTTTGCCATTGCCGGTTGAGCGTCATTGATCTTTCTTCGCGTGGCCGGCAGCCCTTTGCCAATGAGACGGGCCGGCTTCATCTCCTGGTCAACGGCGAAATTTACAACTACCGTGAACTGCGATCGGAACTGCAACGAGCCGGCCATCGGTTTTTTTCCCAATCCGATTCGGAGACCATCCTCCATGGATTTGAGGAGTGGGGGGAAGAGGTCTTTCCGCGCCTGCGCGGGATGTATGCCGCCGCCCTTTACGATCAGGAAACCGGCACGCTGGTGTTGGCGCGGGACCCCCTGGGGATCAAACCGCTCTATCTGCTGACGGCCCCCTGGGGCCTGGCGTTTGCGTCGGAGGCCCGCGCGTTTCACGCCCTTCCGGCGTCGTTATGGCGCTTCGAACTGGACGAGGACCTCCTCGACCGCATGCTTCGTTTCCAGTATCTCCCGGATCGGGAGGGAACGCTGCTGAAGGGAATCACAAAAGTTCCTCCAGGCACCTGTCTGATTTGCCGGGCCGATGGAACCCGGGCGTCGCGCGTCTTTTGGACCCTGCGGGCCGATCCCCGCGTCGCCTCCCTGACGTTTGAGGAAGCGGTAAACGAATGCGAGGCCCTTTTGACGCAGAGCGTCGAATGGACCTTGAATGCCGATGTTCCTGTCGGTGTGCTTCTTTCCGGTGGGTTGGACTCCTCGCTCGTGGCCGCTCTGGCCTCTCGAGGCGGGCGCCCCATCACGACCTATACGGCGTGCTTCGACCATGTGCTAAACGAATCGGACGCGGCGGAACGCGTGGCGCGCCATCTGGGCAGCCGTCATGTGCCTGTTTTTATCGAGGCGGCGGAGGTCCATCGCCGTTTCGACGAACTGGTACCGGTATACGATGATCTGACCTCCTTTGACGGCGGTCTGTTCACGCTCGTTTTGCTCGCGGAAAAGATCCGGGAACGGGGGATCAAGGTCCTTCTGTTCGGCGACGGGGCCGATGAGCTGTTTGCCGGCTATTCTTGGTACGGGTTGTGCCAGTATCCCTGGCGATGCCTGCCTCGGCCCATGCGGGCCGCGCTGATGTACTACGGAATGACCCGCATGCTACCGGGGTGGGCGCGATGGCGCGATGTTCAAACGGTGAGCCGCGCCTTCGAGCAGTCGGGGGAGCGGGATATCAGCCGGCAGGTGGGATGGTATGAGATGATGATTCAACTGCCAAATCACTTCAACATGAAGACGGACAAGGCCATCTCCTCCCGGGGTTTAGAGGGCCGGGTGCCCTATCTGGATCACCGGCTCGCCGAGTTCGCCTACAGTCTTCCCGCCGCCTTCAAAATGAAAGGCCGCTGGTTCCGATTCGCGGAATCTAATGAAAAGCATATTCTTCGGGCTGTGGCCGCCCGCCATCTGCCGCCGGAGACTGCCCAGCGCAAAAAACGGGGCTTTCTCGTGCCGGTCGCCGAAATCCTCAAAGCCAATCTCTCGAACGTTCGCGAGCGTCTTCTCGATCCTCAGAGTCTCGCCCGGCGCTACTTTTCCCATGCGCAGATCGAACGGATGCTGGCGTTCCGGACCGTTCTCTACTCTCCCTTCGAGAAGCAGAAGGAGTTTCTGGTGTGGAAATTCTTTCTGCTCGAATCATGGCTCCGGTCGTGGAAGGAGCGCCCTCAGCCATGACCAGGGAGTTGGCCTCATCGGAGTCTCCGCTCGTATCGGCCATTGTGCCCGCCTACAATCGGCGGGCCGAGACGCTGGCCTGCGTCGAATCCCTGCTCGCGTCGCGCGGCTGTTCCCTCGAAGTCATCGTCGTGGACAATGCCTCCACGGATGGCACCTCCGAGGCCGTTCAGGCCCAGTTCGGGGACCGAGTCCGACGGCTCCGCAGCGAGGTGAACCTCTATGCGGGAGGCGGACGGAATCTGGGTGCGGCCCATGCCCGTGGCCGTTTTCTCCTTTTTGTGGACAGCGATAACCTCGTCGCACCTGACATGGCGCAAGAGCTGGTGGAGGGTCTGTGCCGCCATTCGGCGGAGCACATTGGCCTCGGGGGGCCTTTCATGTACCATGCAGACCACCCCGACCGCCTGTGCTGGACGTGGGGCGATATCGGGTTGTGGAGCAGCCGGACTTACTGGAGAGGGCAGGGGGAACGCGACACGGGACAATGGGCAAACGTTCCCTATGTCGAGGTGGGCCATGTTCCCAATGTGATGATGATTGAGCACCGTCTCTTCCAGGCCGTGGGCGGATTCGACCCTCTTTTCCCCATGCATTATGAGGAGTCGGATCTCGCCGAGCGGATCCGGAGGCGAGGATATCGCTGTGCGCTGTTCCCAAGAGCCAAGACCTGGCATCGCATTCCGCTCGAAAAGTCCGAAGGAGACCGGGCCTGCCGCGGCGACAATCCCGGCCTGCTCTATTTTGCGGTTCGGAATCGCATTCTCTATATGCGGCGATACGCCGGCCCTCTCCGGCTTCCCCTGTTTATGTTCTTTTGGTCACCCCTCTTTCTCGTCTATCATCTGGGCTGGCTTGTCCGTCGCCGCGAGCCGCGTCTGGCGGGACTGGTCTGGCGTGCCTGGTGGGACGGGTGGCGGATGGTGTGCCCCTCTCCGGGTGGGCTTGGCCCGTCGCAGGGAGAGCCGGTGTCATGACGATCGAGGTGTTCATTCCCGCCTATCATCCTTCGGAAATGGTCGAGCAGTGTCTTCGCTCGGTGGTCCGGCAGACGGTCCCCCTTGAAAAGGTCACCGTGGTGGATGACGCCTCGCCGTATGAGCTCAGGGGATTGAGAGACCGCTACCCGCAGGTCCGGTTCCTGCGCAACGATCGCAATCTCGGGATTGGCGGCAATCTCAACCGATGTCTCGAGTTGGCCTCCGGCGAGTTCGTGACCTTTCTTCATTCCGACGACATTCTCGCCCCCGAGTGGCACGCGGTATGGCGGCAACGGTTGGCTGAAGCGCCGGCAACGGTGGATCTCTTCATGTCGGGATCGGTCATCATGGATGGCGCTGGCCGTCCCTGGCTCGTCCATGCCTTTGATCGGCATCCTTGGCGGGCTTCCTTCCCTGACACCATTCGCCGGCTCTGGCGGTGGAAATGTTATGGGGTGACCTTCAGCGCCTCGCTGATCTATCGCCGGCGGTTCTTCGAGCGGTTCGGGCGCTTTCCCTGCGACCGATATCCCAACAACTCGGATGTCGAACTCAACCTGCGCGGCCTGATGGAAGGGGAACTATTCTATACGCCGGAGCTTCTCTTTTATTTCCGCCGGCATGCCGGGCAATCGGTCTGTCAAAGCGATGTGCAGGCCGCGGAAGTGGCCCGCGACATCTTCCTCACCCTGGCCGGCCACTACGACCGACGGCTGCGAGCCGCGGGATTGGATCTGATCCGGGAGCCCCTGGCCGTTTATCAGATCCTGGCGCTTGTCTGGGCGTTGAGGGGCGACTGGGAACGTTGGCGGCGGTATCGGGCGATTGGTGCGGCCGGAAATCCCAAAGGATGGAGCTCCCCGTGGATGTGGCGTTTTGCGGGGGAATATCTTGTGGAATATGCCCGCCGCCGATGGCTCGCCCGCCGCCTGGCGCGGCAGAAAGGATCTTTGATTCCATGACGCTTTCCGCGATTGCCGACTATTACGACCGCCACTGGAAACGGAGGATGGAAAAGGAGCCATGCCGTCCGGACGCGAGTTGGCATGATCAGGGCGCCCTCCGGATGCTGGTGGAACGGGCCCCCCCTCCGGCGGTCGTGCTCGATGTCGGGTGCGGGATCGGGCTGACACTTCAGTATCTCGTGACGATCCCTGGTGTCCAGCGTCTCATTGGGGTCGAACCCAGCCCGGCGGCAGCAGAGGAAGCCCGACGGCGTTTTCCCCAGGCCGAGATCCACGTCGGATTTGCCGAAGCGATGGACATGATTCCGACCGCGTCCTGCGATGCCGTGGTCGCGCTGGCGGTTCTGGAACACCTGTACGACACCCATCGCGCGCTGAACGAATTCAACCGGGTTCTCAAACCCGGCGGATCGGTTGCCGTCTATACGACCGACTTCAATCGGTTGAAAAAAGTGTTGGTGGCCCTGTTCGCCTTCGAGCGGTGTTTTGATGTCGGCGGCGGGCACATCCGCTTTTTCACCCGTTCCTCCCTAAAGGCGGTGATGCGGGAACACGGTTTCGAACCGGTGGTTATGGCCTGGGATGGATCCTATTTCGGCGTGATGCCTACGGGGCAGAATGCCCTCTTTCGAAAGGTCCGGGATGTCGCGGTGTTGAGGGAAACCTGTTAAGTTCTCATGCGCTGCGCACTTCTCACCTACGCCGACCCCTCGTTTTCGTATGAGCGAATGCCGCGGGGCACCTTCGCCTACCTCCATTTTCTCCAACAGTTTGGCCATGAGGTTCGCCATTGGAACCGACCGGCTATCCTTCGGCCGCGTCGTTTGCTTTTTGAGCTCCGAGCATGGAAACCGGACGTCATCCTGACTCAGCATGCCGGCGCAGTCCTCGCGACGTGGTGGCGTTGGATGGGCGTGATTCAGACCCCGGTGGTTCATGCCTGGGACGATTATTACGCCGAACAGAGCCGGCTGCCCTACGTCCTGGCCCGGCCGATCGAATGGTTCAGCGTGGTGCGGGCCGATCGGGTGACCAGCGTCAGCCTTTGGAATGTTCACCAGGCCTGGCGATGGGGGGTTCCGGCCATCCACATTCCCCACGGCGTCCATGGCGAGATACGCGAGACCCGCCACCGACTGGAGGCGCCAGGACTCAAAATCGTCTATCTAGGCGACCAGTCCTGGTACAAGGGAATGCGGCGTCTGATTGAGGCGATGAGGCGGTGTCCCGAGGCGACCTTATTTTTGGTTGGAGACGAGAATCCCGAACTCCGCCGTCGGGCGCCGTCCAACGTGCGTTTTACCGGTCGCGTGCCGCCCGAGGAAGTGCCTGCGATTCTCCGGCAAGCGGATGTACTGGTCAATCCGGCCGATCAGGACAGCAATTTCAAGCTTCAGGAATACCTTCGTGCCGGGCGTCCGATTCTCGGCGTGAACGGTCGGATGAACATGGCGTTCACCCATGGACAGGATGCCTGGCTGGTGGACGATTTGGCGCAGGGCATCCATGAGCTCGGCCGCAACCCCCTATTGCGCAAGCAATTGGCCGAAGGCGCGCGGCATCGGCCGGTCCTGACCTGGGAACACTGTGTTCGGCGCCTGGAGGGGGTTCTCCTCGAGGCTATCCGGCGCCGCTAGACCAGCGAGGCGCGAATGTCGCGGAAGAAGGGCAACTGGGCATCGCGAGGAGAGAGTAGAGGCCGCGCGACGGGCCAAGCGATGGCCAAATCGGGATCATCCCAGCGGATGCCGGCTTCGGCTTCCGGGTGATATTCCGCCGTGGTCCGGTAAAGGACGTCCGCCTCATCGCTCAAGACCAGAAACCCATGGGCGAACCCTTCCGGCACATAGAGCAGGCGCGGCGAGTCGCTGCTCAACGTAATGCCGGCCCACTGGGCAAAGGTGGGCGAGGCTGGTCGGAGGTCAACGAAAACGTCATAGATCCAGCCGCGAAGGACACGAATCAGTTTGGCCTGGCCATACGGGGGACGCTGAAAGTGGAGACCACGCAAGACGTGACGAACCGATCGGGATTGGTTCTCCTGGCGAAACGGCCCTTGAATACCCACGGCGGCAAAATCCGATTCCTTGAAAGATTCAAAAAAGTGCCCGCGGGCATCTTCGAAGACCTTCGGGATGATCAGACGGGTATCGGCTAGGGGCAGGGATTCGAATTGGAACGGCATGGCCGGGTCCTCAGAGTGTGGGGTGATCGCGCAGAAAGCGAGCCAGTTCGTCGCGCCAGTCAGGCATGGGAGGAAATCCCTGAAGCCGGAGGCGTCGTTTCTCGAGCCGCGAGTTGGCCGGACGCGGCGCCGGACGGGGAAACTCGGCAGTGGTGCAGGGAATGACCTCACGGGACAAACCCGCTTCCGCGAGGGCGGCGCGGGCCAGATCGTACCAGGTCGCCTCACCCTCGCAGGTGGCGTGGAAGAGGCCGACGACCGGTTCGTCCAGAAGGCGCGTCACCAGATCGGCCACGGCGCGCGTGGAGGTCGGATTTCCCCTCTGATCATTCACCACGCGAAGGGGTGGGCCCGGTTGGCGGGCCTTGCCGAGAATGGTATGAAGGAAACTGGGCCCGCCGGGACCATAGAGCCAGGCGATCCGAAGGATGACGTGATTCGGGCAGTGGGTTTGAATCGCCTCTTCGCCGGCCAGTTTGCTGGCGCCATAGACGGTTCGAGGGGAGGGGACGTCCCACTCGTGGTAAGGGCGGGGGGAGGTGCCGTCGAAGACATAATCGGTGGAAAAGGCGATGAGACGCGCGCCGATCTGGTCGGCGGCGTGCGCCACATTGGCGCTTCCGACCGCGTTGATCCGGAAGGCGTGATCGGGGTTGGATTCGCACCCATCCACATCGGTCGCGGCCGCCGCATGAAGAATGAGATCCGGCCGAAAGTCGCGAACGCAAGCGATCAGGAGGCGCGCCTGCGTGATGTCCGTCTCGGGAAGATCCGCGATTCGGACAAGGTGATGGGACCCGAGGGTGCGGACGAGTTCACGCCCCAGAAGGCCAAGACCGCCGGTGATCAGGATGCGCATGGTTCGAGTGTAAGAGGGTCATCCGATTGTTCGAGCAGATGGGCAAGATAGCGGCCGTAGGCCGACGCGCGCATGCGGTGGGCCGCAGCTTCGAGTTCGGGGCGGCCAATGAACCCCATCCGGTAGGCCACCTCTTCGAGACAGGCAATTTTGAGTCCGGTCCGATCCTCGATGGCCTTGACATACGCGGCAGCCTCGGCCAGGGCATCGTGCGTGCCCGTATCCAACCAGGCAAATCCTCGTCCCAGGAGACGGACGCGGAGACGGCGGTTCTGGAGGTAATGGGCGTTCACGTCGGTGATCTCGTATTCGCCGCGGGCGGAGGGGCGGAGCGACGCGGCCACCTCCACCACGTCCGCGTCGTAGAAATAGAGTCCGACCACCGCGAAACGGGATTTGGGATGGGAGGGTTTTTCCTCGATGGAACGGACGTTTCCGTTCGCGTCGAACTCGACGACGCCGTAGTCCTGTGGGTTGCGGACGGGGTACCCGAAGATCGTGGCTCCGCGTTGCGCCGAGACCTCCCGGAGCAGGCGCGGAAGGCCATCGCCATGGAAGAGGTTATCGCCCAGGATCAGGCACACAGGGTCATTTCCGATAAAGGATCGCCCCAAGACAAACGCCTGGGCGATGCCGTTGGGATGTTCCTGAACCTGGTAGGCGATCTGCACGCCCAGGTGAGCCCCGTCGCCGAAAAGGCGCTGAAAGAGGGGGGTTGATTCGGGTGTGGAGATGATCAGGATGTCACGGATGCCGGCCAGAAGGAGGGTCGAAAGCGGATAGTAAATCATGGGCTTATCGTAGACCGGCAGGAGCTGTTTGCACACCACTTGCGTCGCGGGGTAGAGACGGGTACCGGTGCCGCCCGCTAGGATGATCCCTTTACGTTTCATGCGCCTCCGTTGTTGTTATACAATAGAGAAGAGAGTTTCCCGGCGCAAGCCGCAACCGATCATGATTCGGCCCACACCTGAACGAGACCCGCCGATGACTTGTCCTTGAATCCGTGGCCGGCTTCTGATATTGTTTACGTTATTACTACTAGGGGCTTTTATGCTCAAGGTTCGCCGTCGTGGAAGCTCGTTCACGGTTGAAACAGGGGGCGGGCGGCTTGTTCGGGATGCCCGCCGTGGGGGGCTAATCACGGATTTTACTGTCTACAACGCCCTCGAACATCGCCCGTTGGTTCCGCCGGGGGGCGTCCTGGCTGATGTGACCGCCTCGGTGAACGGTACCCTTGTTCGCCTATCCGATGGACAGGCGGAGATGCAGGTGGCCAAACGGCTCGAAGACTACCTCGTCCTCTCCACTCGAACACGCCTGGCCGACGGACGTCTGGAGATCGTTCAGGATTACGAAGTCCACGAGGAAGGGGCGGTTTTTGTCCATCTGGCCATCTCGGTGAGTTCCGAGGCTGCACTGGACCTGGCGGATATCGCGATTCCGGTTCGCCTCAAGGTGGATGCCCGAAAGGCCCGCTGGGGGTATTACACCCGCCAGCCGAAGTACACGCGGGACTATTCGACCATTCACGCTTTCGTGGGGTTCTCTCTCTTCCGGGTGCTGGCAGAGGGCGATGATCTCCGGGAGCTTTTTCCCTATGTGTCCCTCGAGGTTTTCCGTATGCCGCGCGGGGCGCCTTTATCAAACCCCTCTGGGATTCGCTCGCGGTGCTCAAGGGCCGGATCATGCGACTGCACAATCCCGCGTATATCCCAACCCGTGCCGTCTCCATTGGGACAGAAAACCTATATTCCTCTCTCTGGAAAAACGATTAGGGTCAGGCGCTTCTGCTGGTCACCAACCTCGGGGATCAGCCGGCGTCCGGCACGATCGAGGTCGAGCGGCGTGCTCTGGAGGTGACGCGGAATGCCCGGTTGCGGCCGCTGCCGATTGAGGGAACGGTTCCCGGAGACGCGTCGGGCCCGTTTGCGAGAGTTTCCGCGCTGCCCAGTTGCCGTTTTGCCGCCTTTAAACTCGAATAAGGAGGAACGTGCATGGCCATGGCCGTTGGAAAAGCCGCTGTTTTCGTCGGCATACAGCAACCGCTGGAGATTCGAACCTACCCGATCCTTGCGCCTCGGCCGGGAGAGGTCCGCCTTTCTTTGGTGTCCAGCGGCATATGCGGAACCGACATTCATATTCTCAACGGTCGGATTCCAGTGCCGGCTCCTCTGATCCTCGGACATGAGTTTGTGGGCCGTGTCGAGGCGTGGGGGGGACGCCGGCCACCCCGGGACGGCCTAGGCCGTGCGCTTAAGAAGGGAGACCTGGCGGTGGCCTGTGTCGCGATTCCCTGCGGACGATGTTTCAACTGCCGCCGGGGCGAAACGGCCAGTTGCCTCAACTTTGGCGTGACGTACGTCAAAGACCCCTCCCAGCCGCCCCATTTTTATGGCGGCTATGCGGAGATCCTCTATTCCCCTGCGGCCAACCTCGTTCGGGTTCCGCGGAAGGTTGACGCCCGGGCGGCCGCGGCGTTTCCCTGTGCCGGGCCAACGATCATCCGGGCTTGCCACTATGGGGGCGGTCTGGAAGAAGGCGAAATCGTGGTTGTTCAGGGGACCGGTCCTGTGGGGCTGTTCGCGATTGCATGGGCCGCCGTCGCGGGGTGTACGGTCGTGGCTATCGGGTCAGGACAATCGCCTTTCCGTCTCCGAATGGCGCGCGCGTTCGGCGCCCAGCTGGTTCTGGATTATCGAACGACCACCATTGAGGACCGCCTATCGGCCGTGCGCGCCCTGGCCAAGCGGCGGCGTCGAGGAGACGGCGCCGACGTTGTCATCGAGGCGAGCGGCTCACCCGCAGCGGTACCGGAGGGCCTTGAGCTGCTCCGGACACGGGGACGATATCTTATTCCTGGGCAGTATTCCTCAAGCGGACCGGTAACGCTGCATCCGGAAAAGATCACCTTCCGGGCGCTGCGACTGATTGGAAGCGGTCAGTACACCCTGACGGACCTGGACCATTATCTGAATTTCTTGGCGCGGAATCCCCGCCTGCAGACGCTTTTTGCCAAATGCCTTTCCGCCGCCTTTCCTGTCACGGAGGCCAATGCGGCGGTGGCGGCGGCCGAAGCGGGGCGGGAAGGCAAGGTGGTATTGATTCCGACGACGGAATCCTGCTCATGAGCGGTTCGGTCCATCCTTGGTCGGAAGTCCTGGCGCGGGTCCGTGAGAACAACCGGCGACTGGCCGGCAACCGTCTCCTGCGGGACAGGAACGCGGTCGTGCCATTTCTCGATTTGCGGCCGGTCTGGCGGGCGCAAGCCTATAGGGAGGCCGTGGGGATGCCCGAGCCGGTCGTCCGAGCCCGAGCCTTTGCCCATGTGTTGGAAAACGACGCTCTCTACCTCTATCCCGGCGACCGCCTTCTGGGGAGCCATATGGGGTGGTTTTGGGAGCGTCCGCCGGATGGCATGACGCTTGACGAGATCGCTCATTTGACTGAGGAGGAGAAGCAACGCGGCCGTCGGACCTTCTGGGCTGGGTGGGATCATACCCTGGCGGACTATCCAACGCTTCTTGAAAAAGGAATTGGGGGGTTGATTGCGGAGGTCCGCCGCTCTCGCGAGAAAAAGGTTGCGGAAGGCGATCGCAAGGGCGTGGAGGCCTTGGACGGCATGCAGTTAGCCCTGGAGGGCTTTTCGGCCTATATCCGGCGCTGGGGGGATCGGGCAGCCGCCGCAGGGCTACGGGACGAGGCCGCGGTGGCTTATCGTGTGGCATCAGCGCCCCCTGCGACCTTTCGGGAGGCCGTTCAATTGGTGGCGTTCACCCATCTCGCCTTTGAAAGCGAAAACCGGGCCCACATGGCGCTGGGCCGGGTGGATCAGTACTTGTTTCCTTTCTACGAACGGGATCGGCGAGCGGGCCGCTTGAGTCGGGAGGAGGCGTTGGAATGGTTGTGCCGGCTATGGATCAAGCTTGCTGAAAACCAAGGCGTGCAGAATATCTGTATCGGCGGATTGACCCCTGAGGGGGGCGACGGAACCAATGAACTGTCCTATCTCTGCCTGGAAGCGACCGGCCTGGTGCAGTCGCCGCACACCAATCTTTCGGCCCGCTTCCACGACGGGACCCCGGAGAAATTTTACGAGGCCTGTTTCGAGCTGATCCGGACAGGTATTGGCTTTCCGGCCGTCTTCAACGATCACGTTCTTATTCCCGGTCTGGTGGAGATCGGAATCCCCGAACCGGTCGCCCGTGACCATTGCATGGTGGGGTGTATCGAAACGATGCTTGCCGGACGGCAGCAGGCGTGGTCGGACGGCCGGTTCAACATGCCTCTTTATCTGGAGCAGGCCATTCGAGCCCTGCGCGGTCAGTCCCATCCCACCTATGATGGACTGATCGAGGATTTCCTCGACCGGATGCGCCGCGGACTGGATGACTATACGGCGCGGTATGAGCGCCACGTGCGGGAATATCCCCCGGATCGTTTTCCCGATCCTTTTCTATCCGCCCTGACACAGGATTGTATCGCCCGCGGCCGGGACATCAACGATGGAGGCGCCCGTTTTAAGCGTTTTCACGGCATTGCGGTGATGGGACTGGCCACCACGGCCGATTCCCTGGCCGCCATGAAGAAACTGGTGTTCGAGGAGAGGCGCGTCCCCCTGAACACGCTTCTCGAGGCTCTCGAAACCGACTTCGCGAACGCGGAGCCGCTCCGTTGCCTTCTTGAGAATGGCGCGCCGAAATATGGAAATGACGATCCCTACGTGGATGACATCGCCGCCTTTCTTGTGGACTGGACATCCCGGGAGATTCTTCGCCGCGAGATCGAGGGAGGCGGCCGGTACGTGGCCGCCATGGCCGCCAATGTTTCCAATATTTCGGCCGGCCAGGAGGTCGGGGCGACACCGGACGGACGTCGCGCGAAGACCCCCTTATCCGATGCGGCGAGTCCGTATTTCGGGCGCGACGAGAAGGGCCCGACGGCGTTTCTCAATTCGGTGTCTCGGCCCGATTACCATCGGGTTCTTACGGGCTCGGTGATCAACATGAAATTCGAGCCGGAGTTTTTTGAAGGGCCTGATGGTCGTCGGATTTTTACCACCCTGCTTAAGGCGTTCGTGGCCAAGCGGATTCCCGAGCTGCAGTTCAACTTCACGGGAAACCGCGTGTTGAGAGACGCCCAGCAGAACCCCGAGCGATATCGCAATCTCATCGTCCGCGTCAGCGGGTTTTCTGAATATTTCGTCCATCTGTCGCCGGAGGTTCAGAATGATGTGATCCGGCGGCGCGCGCATGCGGGGCTGTAAGCCGCGGGTCCTCAGGCGGTTGCCGGCGAGGGGCGCCGGCGAGGCAGGGAACGGCGGCGGGGCGTATGTTCCGAGAGATACTGCTTGAGCGCGCGGAGCAGGGGCTCCAGTTCGTGGCGTTCCGCCTTGCTGCCCAGAAGGCAAATCTGGATCCAGTTGCGCTCCCGCAGGTAACCGCTTTGGTAACTGAGGAGCCAGCCGTCGCTTTCCAGAACTTCGCCCAGTTCGGCCGAACTGACGGAGTCGGGAATTGGGATCGTGATGGCGCCCGGGAACTGGATAGCGGGGTCGGCCAGCGGAGGGAGGCCGATGCGGCGCAGCTCCTGGCAAAGCCATTCGGCTGTTTCCCGGACCGTTCGATACCGTTCCTCGGGACGAAGGTGCTCGAGCGCGATGTTCAGGGCCGCCACCAGGTTGGAGGGGATCGTGAAGGGCACCGTCCGACCTTCGAACAGGCGGAGATCGAGATAACGGGGGAGGGGGCGCCGGGGAGGCGGTAATTGGCCGCTATCAAAGACGAGGGCCAGTCCGGCAATGGACAGCAGCCCTTTGCCGCTCACACCGGAAGCCAGGTTGACCCCGTCCAAGTCCACCGGAACCACGCCGATGGAGCTGACGCAGTCGAGCGCCAGAAAAAGCCCGTAATCTCGGGCCAGCCGTTTGAAGAGGGCTATGTCGTTCAAAACACCCGTCGAGGTCTCGGCATGAACCGCCCATAACCACTGCCTGTGCCTGGCCGTTCCCTCTTCAAGCGCAGCGCGGACGGCCGATTCCTCAAACGGTTGTCCGTAAGGAATCTCATGGGTCGTGAAATCCAGCCCCATCCGGGCCGCATGATCGGCCAGACGCCGGCCGAACTCGCCATTGACGAGCACGAGGCCGGGGCCGGGTAGCTGGGCCAGTTGGCCGGCGACGAAATCGTTGGCCAGCGTTCCAGATCCCAGTGCGATTGAGACGTGGGGCGCGTTGACCAGCTTGCACAGGCGGCGTCGGGTCTGATCCAGAAGCTGAAGAAACGTTTCGGAGCGATGCGACGCCGGCTTGGCCGACAGCGCGTTTTTGACCGCCGGGCTCAGATAGACCGGACCGGGCAGGAGATTGACGTCCCGTTTGACGAGCGCGTTGAACACCGCGGCGGGTGCCTGCGATGCCCGACGGAGGAAGGAGTCCACATACTGATACATGGGTTGGAATGGGGCTTCCGGCGTTCCCACCAGAGGACCGAAGGGAACAAAACCAAGATGGGCATAGAGTTTACTCTGCCGGAGGGTTCCGGAGATCAGCGCGATGTCATGTCCCCGCTCTTGCATGTATCGTGTCACCATGATTCCGAGTCCGAGCAGGATCCGGCCGTGGCGCTCTCCCGGCTCCACCGCCAGCAGGCGGATTTCGCAGGGCGAATGGCACGGGGGAAGCAGTTCGTCGAGATTCGGCAGTTTGAGATCGAGGGAAAAGGGGCGCTGGGAACGAAGGGCTAGCATCCCTACGAGTTTTCGACCCCGGAGGCAGATGCAGAAGGCACTTTCTTCCTCGAACCGATCGCGGAGGCGCCCCTCGGGATTGGGAGCGTGTTGCGGAATCTCTTGGACGAAGGTCCGATAATTGAGCGCGCGGATCTGATCGAATTCGTCGGGATCGGTGGCAAACTTGAACCGCAGTTCGTCGGTCATGGTCGTTTCCTCACGTTACCCGCCGGGTCGGGACGCCACGGCCCCTTGGCTCACCTGCGGAACCGTCATCCAATAGGAACGGTGCGCAAAGACCACCAAGAGGGCGACGAGACCCGTCCCGGCGATCGTTTCAATGGTTGACGAGAGAGCGAGGGCGCCAAAGGGAACGGCGAGAATGGCGAGAGAAAGGGAGTGCGAGAAGCGACGCGTGGCGGCATACAGGAGCAGCACGACCACCGCGGGCGCCACAAGAAGGCGCGGGTCCATATAGAGCCACCCTCCAAGGGCCGTTGCAAGGCCTCGGCCCCCTTGAAGCCGAAGCGGAATCGGCCAGATATGTCCCGTGACAACCGCAGGAAGAACCAGAGCGCGAATCTCAGCGGAAGCGTGTAGGCGGTCGGCCACCCAGAGGGCCAAGGCCGCCTTGCCGGCATCCGCCAGCAAAACGACCGCGAACCCAACAGGGCCTAAGACCCGGCCGGCGTTCCTGGCACCCGTGCTCCCGCTGCCCACACGACGGAGGTCAGTTCCCTTCAGCAGACGGGCCAAGAGCCACCCCGTTTGGAGGCAGCCAAGCGCATAGCCGACGAGAATTGAGGCCCATGAGATCATGCGTGAAAACCCTCTTTCCCCATCAACAACAGGATAATGCGGAATCCTGTTTGTTCACGCAAGCTTTTAGTAGAGCTCATTCTCCGATGATATCATCGTCAAACCCTTGACATTCCGGCCGCCGATGGGTATATTTGTACGAAAAGGCAACCTATGAAAAAATACGTTTGTGATGTATGCGGTTGGGTCTATGATCCCGCCAAAGGCGATCCGGATAATGGCGTCACCCCCGGAACACCCTTCGAGAAGATCCCTGACAGTTGGGCGTGTCCGGAATGCGGCGCTGGCAAAGATCAATTTTCTCCCGAAAACTGAAGAGGAGCGAACGATGATCAGCAAAAAGATGGCGAAAGCACTGAGCGAGCAGATGGCGCGGGAATTCGAATCGGCCTACATCTATCTGGCCATGGCGGGGAAAGCAGCCGAAATGAACCTGAAGGGCGCTTCGACGTGGATGCAGGTTCAGGCGACGGAAGAGATGGGCCATGGAATGAAATTCTTCAAGTACCTGCTGGACCAGCAGGCGGAGACGGACTTTCCAGCCATTGCCGCGCCTCCCGTTCAGTACGATTCCCTGACGGCGATCTTTCGAAAAACCCTGGAACATGAGCGAAAGGTAACCGCCTGGATTTCAGCGCTGATGGAACAGGCCGTCAGTGAGAAGGATTATGCCACACAGATTTTCCTCCAGTGGTTTGTCACCGAGCAGGTGGAAGAGGAGGCGAATGCGGCCGAAATTCTGGCCCAGCTCGAAATGATCGGTGACAAGCCCAGCGCCCTGGTGTTGCTCGACCGTCACTTGGGCAAGCGCGGCGAAGCCAAAGAGTGATTCGCCCTTTCATCACCTATCATGTGAGCCGGCAGGGGGCGTGTGTGCTCCTTCTTACGGCGGGTCTACTGCATGGTGAGGGGGCGCCTGCGGGAAACCCTTTTTCTCTCGAGGTAGACTTCCAGCCGCTGGAAACGCCGCCAACTCTTAGCCTGCGATGGACGTTCCCACCCGACCACTATTTATATGCGGATGAAACCCGGGTGGACGCCACGCCGCCGGTGATCCTGAAGCGGCGGTCCGGAACAGAACCCATCCGCCGGTTCGACGAAAACCTCCAGAAGGATCTTGCGGTCTATACCCACTCTGCGGACCTCCGCTTCGCGGTCGAGGGCTGGAAACCGGATCATCCTTTCGAGGTTTCGGTCCGTTATCAAGGATGTCGGGACGATGTGTGCTTTCTCCCCCAAGAGGAGCACTGGCGAATCGGGCCTGGAGACCAAGTGGAGCGCCTTTGGGGTGCGACATCGGAGTCCGTGGGGGGAGCGCCGGCGAACCAGACCTGGCGTGAAACGCGGCGGGTGGAGGGGTATCACGAGGCGGAGGCCTTCCTTCGATTTCTCGAAGGCAAACCTTTGCCGGGCGATACCTTCTGGAAGCGAGCGATCGCGGCCGGCGGATGGATGACCCTTTTGGTCAGCCTTTTGGGTGGCCTTCTGCTCAATCTGACGCCCTGTGTGCTTCCACTTGTTCCCGTGATTTTAGCAATTCTGGGCGCCGGAAATCGGGCGCAAACGCGCCTGCTTGGATTTATGCGGGGACTGACCTATGGCGCTGGAATGGCGGTGGCCTATGGAATGCTGGGGGTGGTGGTCGTTCGCACGGGCGCCTTTTTCGGGGCCTGGGCGGCATCGCCCCTCTTCAATGCCGTTCTGGCGGTTTTGTTTGCCGTCCTGGCGCTTTCGCTCTTCGGAGTGTTCACACTGGATTTTTCTCGTTTTCAGCCGCGCGTTGCCCGGTCGGGTGGCGGTGTCACCGTTTCCGGGTGGGAGTGGGCCACCGTGTTCTCGATGGGTGCCGTATCCGCCGTGTTGGCCGGAGCCTGCGTCGCTCCCGTTGTCGTCGCCGTGCTGGCTCATTCCGCCGCGGTTTATGCGAGCCAGCGGGCGTTGGCCTTGTTGCTTCCGTTGGCGCTGGGGGTCGGGATGGCGTTGCCATGGCCATTGGCCGGCGCGGGTCTGACGATTCTGCCCAGACCGGGACGATGGATGACGGTCATCAAATTCCTGTTCGGCGTGGCGGTTCTTCTGATCGCCATTCCCTATGCTCGAACGGCTATTGAGGGTTTCCGGTCGGGTCGTGCAACCTCAGGTCTGGAACAGGAAGCGGCTTTGCAAAGCGGCCTCGATCGTGCCGCACGGGAGAACCGGCCCGTGTTGCTTGATTTTTGGGCCACCTGGTGCAAGAGCTGTATCGCCATGGAGAAGACGACGTTTCAAGACCCGCGGGTGCGCCAGGCGCTAGCCCGTTTTTCGGTGATCAGAGTTCAGGCGGAACACCCCTCGGATCCGGCGATTCGTGAGATCCTCCGACGCTATGCCGTCACGGGGCTTCCCACCTTCGTGATTCTGGAACGGACCGAGACCGATGGCGCGCTCTGAGCGTTCTCAGCCCAGGGGATTATCGCACGCCTCGAAAAAGGCCAGAATATTGGCCGTCGGAACTTCCGGCTCCAGCACGTGGGTGGGGGAGAGCATCAGACCCCCGTTAAAGCCGTCCAGCGTCTCGACCAGTTCCCGAACGACCCGTTTCACATCGGCGGGAGTCCCGAACGGCATCGTGGTCTGAGTGCCCACGCATCCATCGAAGGCGAGCCGTTTGCCATAGCGCTTGCGGATGTCCACAGGGTTCATGCATTCCGGTTGAACCGGGTTGAGGATCGAGACGCCGATCTCGATCAGATCATCCAGAACGGCGCTCACGTTCCCATCGGAGTGATACCAGATAAGAATGTCCGGCTTGATGCTGCGGGCGGCTTCAAAGACGGAGGCCCATCGCGGTTTCATCACCGCCCGCCAGAGATCGGGGTGAAACATCATGGCGTTCTGGTTGGCGATGTCGTCCCCGCACCAGATGGCATCACATCCGGCGCGGGCAGCGGCGATGGCCGATACGCGGTTGTTCGCGGCGATACGGTCAAGAAGATATTCCGCCCACTCGCGACGGACAAGAAGATCTTCGAGAAACGGTTCATATCCCCGAATCTGCCAGGCCGTTTCGTACATGTGGCCAAGAAAGACGGAGGCCTGTCGGCCCTCCTCGTGGGCCTTTCGAACCGCCTCGCGCATGGCCGTATCCGACCAGGTGGAGCGATCGGGAATGGGAAATTGCTCCAGTTCGCAGAAATCGGAGGCCTTGCGCAACGGGCTGATGTACTCGGTAAAATGATAGTAGCCGTGCGAGAGATGGCCGCACCCATTGCCGTCAATGGTGAAGCCCGGCTTGCCGACATAGTCCGGGAAGTAGGGGGTGTAGTCGGGCGGGCGGTAACCGGCGGGCGGCGTTAGGCCGGGCCCCACATCGGCATCCGGCGGATACCGATGGTGAATCTCCATCCCTAGCTCCTGTTTCAGACGTTCGGCCAGAGGGGACGTGTAGGAGGCCCGTCGCGGAATTCGCGGTACCGGCTCGAAGCGGGCAAAGGCAAGAAACAATTCGCGATTCGTCATAACGCCTACCCCTGTCAATCCAGATAAAACACTTCGCGAAGCGGTTCGGAAACGGGACTGTGATCAGGATTGGATGGCATAATATCCTTCATATAGGCCCACCAGCGGCGGCAGGCGTCGGTTCGCGCGATGGCGTTCCAGCGAGCCTCGTCCTCGATCTCCACGTAAGCGAACAGGGAGTGGGTGGGAGCATGAAGAAAGATGGAGTAATTGTGAACACCATGGTCTTTAAGGGTTTTTTCGAGATCGGCCCAGATCGGATTGTGGCGGCGTTCGTATTCTTTTTCGAACCCGGGATGGACATGCATCAGAAAGGCTTTTCGAATCATCGTCTGGCTCCTCGCGAGTTTCGTGGACCGCATTCTAGCCTGGCCATCGCCGGAAGACCAGCCCGGGATTCAGCGCGTTTCGGCTTCCTGGATCGTCAGAAGGTTGGGCAGGGGACGAATAAAGGACACTCCCATGAAACGGTCCGAGGGACTGTTCAGAACCGCCAGGTCGCCGTTCGCCGTCCGGGCCGCCATAATCGAGGAGCCGCCACCATCCATCTGAATGGCTTCGGTGGCCCCCAGTTGCTGCATGAATTCCGCGAGTTCACGAGAGGTCATTCCTTCGCTGATCCCCGGCTGCCGGCCATCCACCACGACCAGCCAGAGAAAACGTCCGGTGCGGTCAGTTCCATAACCGGTCAACGGATTGAGCCGATCGTCGTTTTTGGGGAGAACGTCCCCGTTGCGGAGAATACGGAAGAAGCCCCCCCAGCCTTCCCGGATATCGGCGTTGGGTTGGGGGGGGTCCATATGCACGCGGCCACGCCCATCCAACCAGATGGAGGCGAGGCGGGGATGCGGAGGACTCCGGATCTCGCCGTTTGAAGCCGCCAGCCCCGTGATTTCGACCGGTTGCCCCACGGCCCACTGCCGTTGGCGTTGTCCTGAGGCATCGGGAATGGCATCCCAGGGATTCGCGTTGACAAAGGCGACCACTGGCTTCCCCTTGACCATGTCGCGGGGATCCAGAAGGGCGGCGTTGGCTGGGCCTGGGCCATCGGGGTCGGGCGCGATCACGCTACGGATGGCGATGCGTGGGTTGGAGAGGTCCACACGGAGCACATGGACGCGAAGTGGCCGAGGCTCGGTGGCGAGGTGAAGGGTATAGTGGAGCCCATAGGGGGCGAGGGGGTCGGTGAACGCCGGGCGGCTGACACAACCAAACGTCAGCCATGCCAGAGCGCCGATAAGTCCTACGATGCGAAAAACGGTCCATCGGGATTTCATGGTCGAGGGCAAGGGAGTTCGTTCATCGGGAGGCCACGGACGCCAGGTAGTCTTCGGCCGCAGGTTCTTCGACCGTGTTGAGCAGTCGTTCGATCAGCACGGCCGGTGTTATTCCCTCCGAATCAGCGGCAAAGTTGGTGTAGAGGCGGTGGCGAAGCACAGGCAAGGCGGCACGTCGAATGTCGGCGCAACTGACATGAATGCGGCCCTCCAAAACGGCACGGGCTTTGGCCGCCAGAATCAAGAACTGGCCGGCTCGGGGGCCCGCGCCGGTGGAGACATATTGCCGGATAAAGTCAGGAGCGCGGGAATCCGCTGGCCGAGTGGCGCGCACCAGACGGGTCGTGTATTTGATGACATGTTCGGAGACGGGGATTTTTGAAACCACGTTTTGAAGCTGGAGAACCTCCTCGCGGGTCAGAACACGGCGGGGCTGGTGGGGGTTTTTCAGAGTCGTGGTCGCGAGAATGGTCTCTTCTTCCTCCTCGCGCGGGTAGTCCACCCAGATGAAAAACATGAAACGGTCCATCTGCGCTTCCGGAAGAGGATAAGTTCCCTCCTGTTCGATGGGATTTTGCGTCGCCAGCACAAAGAAGGGCGGATCCAGAGGATAGGTCTTGTTTCCGACGGTCACCCGTTTTTCCTGCATGGCCTCCAGGAGGGCCGCCTGGGTTTTGGGTGGCGTTCGGTTGATCTCGTCCGCCAGGAGGAGATTGGCGAAAATCGGCCCCCGGATAAATCGAAACTCCTTTTCGTTGGTATCCCGGTTGGTTTCGAGCACCTCCGTTCCCGTGATGTCGGAGGGCATGAGATCCGGTGTAAACTGGATGCGTCTGAACGCCATATCGAGAACATCGGCCAGGGTTCGGACCATGAGGGTCTTGGCCATCCCGGGAAGTCCCACGAGCAGGCCGTGTCCCCCGGCCAGCAAAACCATGAGAATCTGATCGAGGACCTCCTGCTGGCCGACGATGACCTTGGCCACTTCGTTCCGTATAAGACGGGTCTTTTCCTGCATTTGCCGAACGAGTGCGAGATCCTCTTCGGTGGCCGCCGAGGCGTCCTCTCTCCGGGGGCGGGAGGGAGTCGGCTCGTGGGGTGTCGGATCGACCGCCCGTGGGGGACGCGTTT
>Ga0209101_1000302_pt1 | contig 41425 bp, 27 predicted proteins | sample ConPoolayeCmetaG_FD_185481 | JGI IMG/M metagenome (GOLD analysis project Ga0209101, IMG submission 185481) | Hot spring microbial mat communities from California, USA to study Microbial Dark Matter (Phase II) - Cone Pool mat layer C metaG... ...
GGGCCATGGAGGGCAAGAATCTCCCTGTTTTCTACGCGCCCCGCCCGCCATGGTTCATATCTTCGCGGAACTTTTTCTCGAAATCCCTCGGAAAATCCAGCCGAAAATCGTTTTTCGGACGGACACTAGCGAGAACTTCAGTACATTCCTCGCGCGGAACGCGGAAAAATCTCGGGCAAAGACTTTGCCTCGCCGTGCCGCTTGCCGGGCCGCGAAGGCGACGCAGCAGACGGGGATAGTCCGGTCGGCCTTGTCGTGAGCGCCGAACTCGCCAAAATGGACTGGTCGCGGAATCCTGCCCATCCCACCAAATCGTCATTGGAAAGAGGCCAGCCATGGCGAGAAAACTTATGCGGCTGCGTGCCCTTGCCACTCTTGCCATTCTCATCGGGAACGGGGCGACGATCGACGCGGCCGAACCATTTCTTGTGCCGATCCGCAATCCGTCGTTCGCCGAAGGCACGGATGATCGGGGCGTGCCCATTGGGTGGTCGCGCTATGGGGGCGGGGGCAAGGACCAGCAGTTGAAGGTTGTCGAGGCGCCTGGCGGAGGAAAGGCGGTGCTGATCGCCGATGGCGACCCCCAGACCGAGTTGGGCATCATGCAAGCCTTTGCCTTGCGGGGAGGCGAGACGTACCGGGTCACGGCCAAGGTCCGCGCGGTCGAAGGCGCCTCGACCGCGGGCGCCTACTTGCAGCTCCGCTTCCTGCCTTCGCAGGAATTGGTCCAAACCAGCCTCGCGGCGCGGTCGGCGACCGAGTTCTCGGCGGTGTCGGTCAAGGCGACCGCGCCGCGGGACACGACGCAAGGCGTGGTTTACCTCTACACGCACCGGGAGCCGAGACCCCAGGTTCTCGTCACCGATGTGCGCGTGGAAGGCGGCCTGCCCCCGCCGCCCACCCCTCCCCAATACACCAAACTCAAGGATTTGCACCTGGACATCGCGCTGGTGCGTGAAGGCCGGCCAAGCGCCGTGATCGTCGCGCCGGAGTCGGGCGTTTATCCAACCGCGGCCGCAGTGGTGCAGGAGGCAATCCAGAGACTGACCGGCGTGAAGCTGCCGATCGTTTCCGACCGTTCCCCAGAAGCCGCCCTCCCGCCGAAAGCCAACATGATCGTGCTGGGCAATCGCTCGACGAACCAGACAATGAGCACGTTGTATGACCGGTTCTATTGTCTGGTCGATCTGAAATATCCCGGTCCGGAGGGCTATGTCGTCCGCACGGTGCACAATCCGTTCGGCAACGGCCATAGTGTGGTGATTGTTGGCGGGAGCGATGCGGCAGGCGTCGCGGCGGGGGCGGATGCGCTGGCGGAGATTCTCGCCGGGCGGCCTTCGGCCCATGCCAATCTCTCGCTCGGCTGGACGATGGCGACCAAGCTCGGCAAGGGTGTCGTGCCGCCGAAGGACCTTCGCCAGTTCGAGACCTGGGAAGCCTCGAAAGGCTATGGATCGATCGGGTATTTCGGATGGACGAGCATCAGCAAGCACATGGCCATGTACTACATGACCGGCGACGAACGGAACGCCCGCGAAGCGATCCGGCTCGCCTTTCCCGACGCCCAGGCCCTCCGCGAGATCGAATCGATCGACGAGGAGCGGATCGAAAACAAGCGCGACCCGCTGGCCGGCTTCTACCACTACAACGCCCACATGGCGATTCTCTTCTGGGACTTGATCGAGGAAAGCCCGGTGTTCACCGACGAGGAGCGGCTGAAGGTCACCAACGCCTTCGCCCGGCAATTGAACCACCGCCAGGGCGAGGGAATCTATCGGTTGACGCGGCCGCCGGCCTACGTGGGCACGCGGCACGACCAATGGTCGGCGATCTCGCTCTACTGCCTGGGCCGGTACTTTCAGAACGGCTATCCGGATCCCGTCTGGGCCCAGTGCGTGCGGGCCGGGGAACTGGCCTTTCAACCACTTCACGATCATGCGTGGATCGCCGGCGAGAATGACAACCTGTATTGGTACAGCACCGGGATCGCGCCGGTGCTCACCTACATGACGCTCACCGGCGATCGCAAGCCGCTGGAAAACGGCGTGCTCCAGGAACTGCTTCGCGGCCTGGAAATCCTCGTTTCCGGCCGCGTGCCCGATTGGGCGCTTCAGTATGCTCCGCTGGATTTGTTCCACAAGGCCGCGTATTGGACGGGCGACGGGCGGTGGATTGCCTACCGCGAGCGGACCGAAGTCCAACCCGATGTCTTCCGCCTGGGCCAATCCTTTTGGCCGGACGCCTCGATCCAGCCCAAGGCGCCAGAGGACCTCGTGGGCAAGTGGAGCATTCACCGCTTGCCTCGACCGGCCTGGGAATCGCGGGCCAGCGGCATCCCGTTCGATCAGTCCTTTTATGTGGGAAGCTATCGCAGCACGCCTGACGCAAGCGGCGATTTCATCCTCCTGGACGGCTTCAACGGCGCGTCGCGCAATCCCTATCACACCTTCGACATCCTCGAGCTTCGGCTCAACGGCCGAACGGTGCTGGAAGGCTACCATAATCAGGTGCTGACCAGTGCGGACGGGATGGTCGAGCCAACGGTCGCCATGGACGCCGCCCTGCTTCACGCCGACGTCATCGGCCGCACGGCCCTCGCGATCGGCGAGGCGCCCAAGGCGGCCTATGGCAACTGGCGGCGATTGCTCTGCCAGCGCACCGGCCGATATGCCCTGGTCGTCGACGAGCTGCGATTCCGGACGGATAGCCAGAACATGAAGGTAAGCACGACATGGCAGACGCCAGGCGGGCGATGGGACCCGAACCATCAAGCCGTCCGGCTGCCGGCGGCGCCGCCGGCGCCGTCGGTGGATTTCGAGATCCGTTCGTGCGACGCGCAGGCGTGCCGCGGATCGAGCATCGTGACGATGGACTGGCATGGACCCGTCAAGCACGGCGAACGCCGCATCGCCTTCTACCTGATCGGGCAGACGTCTTCTCAATCGCCCGGCGCCCTGGCCTGTTCGCGGCTGGCCGGCAACGCGGCCGCGCTGGCCCTGCCCCGCCCGGCCTTGGCGGTCGTCGGCGAGTACGCAAAAACGCGGGGAAATCTCGTTGTCCTGGCCGTGGATCATCTTTTTGGACACGGGCTTTGCAGCGCGGGCGTGGATGCCGCGCTGGTCGCTAGCGCCGAGCCGGTCGATCTCGATTGGGACTTCGCCAGCGGAGCGCTTTACGTGAACGCGCCGAAGCCGACGTCTCTGCAACTGAGCCTTGCAACTACCGATAAATTGCACGTCGACGGCGCGCCGGCGGAACCGCCCGCCCAAGGAGGCAATGTAATCCTGGCACTGCCCGCCGGGCGGCACGCGATCACCGGAGCGATTCCCCACGCCGGGCTGGGCGGCGAACTGCTCGGGCATTTGGCCCGCCAAGCGGCCGCGGCGCGCGAGGCCCGGGCGGCGCGGCCGGAGACGCCAACGGGCGTGGGCGTCGCTCGGCACGAGGCGCTGCCTGTCGCCTTCGCCGCCAAGCTCGGCGGCGGCGTCGCCGACATGGTCGCCGTGACCGACGCTCAAAACGCCCAGCTTTGCGTCGCCCAAGGCAACACGATCCACATTCTAGGCCGCGATGGCAAGGAAATCCGTCAACTCCGGACCGACGGAAAAATCCGCGTGCTCCACTGGTGGGATGCCGCGAAACGCCTGCTTGCCGGCGGCGTCGACGAAAAGGTCGTTGCCTTCGATCCCGAGGGCAGACGCCAATGGACGTTCACCTCCGAAATGGACCCGGCCGTCTATCAGGCGGCGAAAACTTATTGGTTCAAAAGCGCTCCCGGCCACGAAGGCATCCACGGCCTTCACACCGGCGAGTTCGACGGCGGGAAAAGCCGATGTTTCGTCGGCAGCGCTTGCACCTTGGAGATCCTTGACGAATCGGGCAAACTGGTCCGGCGGACGCCGGTTTTCTGGGGGCCAGGGCGAATGTTCTTGCTCGTTCCCGGCGCTGGCGCCAGCAAGAACCTGCTGATCTCGAGGTGGCCCAACGACGGCGACTACCTGGCCATCGTCAACAGCCAGACGTTGGCCGAGACCGGCCGCGGGTACTACGGCGTGCCGCCGGGCCATTCCTTCGTCGGCGGATGGAGCGCGCAGAATCGCACCGCCTTGATCCACGAAGACCTCGACGGCGACGGCAAAAAGGAAATCGCCACGGCAATCAATGGCACCTGGAACCGAGTCACCGTCTACAGGGAAGACGGCAGGCCGCTTGCCAACGCCCAGTTCGGCCCGGGAGCCAGCAGCGCGCCGCGGGCCCAGATGCGCGACATGGACGTCGTGGACCTCGACGGCGACGGCAAGAAGGAACTCGTGGTCGGCGTTGCCGAGGGCCTCGTGGTGGCGTTAAATCACCGGTGCGAAAAGGTCTGGTCCGCGCGTCTGTCCAGCCCGCCGTGTTCCCTGCGGTGCGTGCGTCCGCCCGCCGCGAAGCACCCTTCGATCATGGTTGGCTGCGAGGACGGCAGCGTGGCGGAGTTGGATTTCCAAGGCGAGCGGTTACGAGCCGGGAAGATAACGGGCCGGCCGACGCACGTGCAAGTCTTGCCCGACGCCGCCGCCCCGATCGCCGTGTTCGCCACGGATCGCGGGGAAGTGCGCGGTTTCCGCATCGGCGGATGAGCGGGCGGTGGCTTTCCAGCGCTGAGCTTGGTGCGGCGTTCTTGGTTTCTGCCCAACCTCGCCAGGCATCAGCAATCCCCACAACGCGACGGTTGGCATCCAGGAGAGAACCATCTGGTCGAATCACGGAGCGCGGGCGTCTCGCCCGCTACGGAACATGGGGGCACAATGCCCATGCACCCCAACCGCAATCGGCCAGGTTAATTCATCACGCTCTCTTACCAAGCCAACACGCCGGTCCCGCTGATCTGATCGTTCTTGAGGTCCAGAAGTGCCCGGTTCGCGTCCGCGAAGGCATAGACGGTGGTGTGCGGCCGAATGGGGATCTGGCTCGCTTCGGCCAACAATTCTCGCCCGTCCTCCCGCGTGTTGCACGTCACCGAGCGGAGGTCGCGTTCATGGAAGATATAGCGTTCGTAGTCCATGGCGGGAATGGGGCTCATGTGGATTCCGGCCAGGGCGAGCGTGCCGCCTTTCTTCAGCGATTCCAGGGCCGGCGGCACGAGTTCGCCCGCCGGCGCGAACAAGATCGCGCTATCGACGCGAACAGGCATTTCCGCCGGGTTTTGGCCAGCCCAAGCCGCTCCCATGCGGCGGGCCAAGGCGACGTGCTTCTCCCCGCGCGTCACCACGTAAACTTCGCACCCGCGGTGCAGGGCGATCTGGAGCACGACATGAGCGGAAGAACCAAAGCCCCAAAGCGCCAATTTCCCGCCCCGTGGAAGGTTGCTCCGTTTCAACGCCCTGTAGCCGATGATCCCGGCGCACAACAACGGGGCGGCCTCGACGTCGGAGAACGAGTCGGGAATGGCGTAGGCGAAGGCTTCCGGCGTCACGGCGTATTCGGCATAGCCGCCGTCGTGATGATAGCCGGTGAAGCGGGCCGCTTCGCAGAGGTTCTCTTTGCCGGAGACGCAAAACTCGCACCTGCCGCAGGTCTGGCGAAGCCAGGCGGCCCCGATTCGCTGACCCACCGCGAATCGGCTGCAATCCGGTCCCAGGGCGTCCACGATGCCGACGATCTGGTGGCCAGGGACGATTGGCAGTCGCTGCCGGGGCAGGTCGCCCTCGATGACGTGCAAATCCGTCCGGCAAATGGCGCACGCGCGGATGCGGATCCGCGCCTCGCCAGGCCCCGGCTCCGGCGTTGGCGCATCGCGCCATTGCAACGGCGAACTGGCGATCGGGGCGTTCGCCGTGAGAACCATCGCTTTCATGTTTTCCCCCTTGAGACGGAAACTGAAACCGACTGAAAACCCGGCCGGCGAGCTTAGCTCGGACCTGCCGAGCGCTCGCGCCCGGCTCGCGATTCAAGATACGCGGTGAGCATCACCTGGGCGGCAAGCATGTCCAATTTGCGCTTCCGGCGACTATGCTTCCAGGAGGCCTGCTTGAGCAGCTCGTGGGCTTCGCTGGTCGAGAACCGCTCGTCGAAATACTCCACCGGCACGCCGGTCGCGTCGGCAAGCCACCTGCCGAACTGTCTCGCTTCGCGGGAAATCTCGCTTTCGCGGCCGTCGAGGTGCACGGGCAACCCCACGACGAACATCGCCACTTGCTCCTCTTTGGCAAAGCGCCGAAACCGTTCCGCGTCGGCGACTGGCCCCCGTCTGGCGTAGTTCTCGTACGGGCTTGCCAGCGTTTGGTCGGGATCGGTGATGGCGATGCCGATCCGAGCGCGGCCGAAATCGATCCCCGCGATCCGACCGCGAGGCCCGCGGGCGCCAGCATTGGCGGGAAAGCCCGATCCCGAGTACGGCTTCGGATGGTGTTCGCTCATCGCCTGCTTCTTACCGTCCGTCCTGGATTGGATTTCGTTGATCGGGGGCGACAAAATATCCGTGTTGCAAGAAACGGAGCGTGTACTGGTGGACTTTGGTTAGCCGCGGCAGCAGGGCGTGCAGGGCGGGGACGACGATCCAGTCGCTCGCCCCGGCCAGCCGCGTGCTTTCCACGCTCACAATCCCATCGTCATCGCCCGGCAACAGGGGGTTGAATCCCCGACCATCGCCGCACCCGCCGGCCACGATCCCAAACTCGATCGGGGGCGTGGCGAGATGGCCCGCCTCCCAAGCCCAAAGCGGCCCCAGTTGCCGTCCCGACTTGCCCAAAAGGAGTTCGAACAACGGATTGTCTCCCAAGCGAGCGGCCAGTTGGGACCCTTGGTTGGGCGGACCGATCATGACCATCCGTCCGAACCGCGGGTCGATCTTGCCAGGCCGCCGATTCAATTCCTCCGCGAAAAAGCGGCGAATCACAATTCCGCCCAGGCTGTAACCCACAAAATGGATCTCCTCGACGCCCTCGAGATGATCCACGATCGACGCCAGATCCTTGGCGTGCTCGGCAAGTCCTTGCCGGGTGCTCGGATAGGTCACGTTCACCGGCTCGTACCCGCCTTGCTCCTCGAGGTACCGGCACAACGGCTTCATCACCCCGCGGCCATCGGCGATCCCGTGGAGCACGATCACCACTTTGCCTCGCCACGGCGGCAAGTTCCGCTCTTGCTTGATCCGATCGAGCAAGGCCTGGCACTGGGCCAAGGTGCCCGAACCATGGCGAAAATCGCCGCCATCCAGCAGGCGGCATTCGCCAGTCAGAACGTTGCGCTGAATCCGCCATTGGTGAAAAAACAACTGGTCGGCCCAAACCTGAGCACCTCCCAACGTTGGCATGGGCACGAAGTCGCGTGCGGCGGGTCGTTCCGTCTCATCCAACGATTCCGCTGCCCGGGCAACGCCCGTCGCCAGATTTACCGCCAGGACGAGCGTTGGCACTGCGGCCGCCTTCCGAAGCCAAGCGACTCGCTGCCAAGCAGGGCCGTTCAACACTCTTGACATTTCGGTGGCTGCATGACGTCTCCGCGGAGCCGGACCACAATGATTCCGCCAGGGCGACACGGACTTGCTTTGTTTCGAAGATCCGATCCGTAAACCCTTCCAAGATACCCCTTTCCGTTTCATCCTACCAGCGCAATCCATCATGGCAACATGGCAACCGACGCGTCGATCACCGCGGATCCGCGCCGCGCCGATCGGTTGACGCCCAGGCCGCGGGGCCTTAGGATCGTGGCCGTTGCCGAAGGGCGGGCACCTGGTTCCTCTTGCAACGCTCACGGCGCTTGGGCAAATCGATGTCATGAAAACCAATCCGGTAAAAAGCAAACTCCGCGCCGGCGAGCCGACGTTCGGCACCTGGCTCTCGTTGGACAACCTGCATACCGCTCGCGTCCTGGCGCGCATGGGCTTCGACTGGCTAACCCTGGACTTGGAGCATTCGGCAATCGATTGGAGCCAGGCGGCGGCGATCTTCGCCGTCGTGGCCGACGCTGGTTGCGTCCCGCTGGCTCGCGTTCCCGAAGGCAACCACCATCTGATCAAGCGGGTGCTGGACGCGGGGGCGTGGGGCATCGTCGTGCCGATGGTCAACACCTCCGAACAGGCCCGGCTTGCGATTGCCGCCGCCAAGTACCCGCCCGAGGGCAATCGCAGCGCGGGCGGTGGCATGCACGCCCTGGGATTCGCCGCCTCGACCGACGAATACTACGAGCGAGCCAACGACGAAATCCTGGTCGTGCTGCAAACCGAAAGCCCGCTCGGCGTGGAAAACGCGGCCCAGATCTATGGGCTGCCCGGTTGCGACGCCGTCTTCGTCGGTCCAGTGGACCTGCGTTTCACGATGCGCTCGCCCGACGGCCGCATGCCCAGCCCCGAAGAGCACGAGGCCATGATCCAGCGCGTGATCGCGGTCGGCCGGCAGCTTGGAACCCCGACCGGCATCCACTGCATGGAGCCGGAAGAGGCCCTCGACCGGGCACGGCAGGGGATGCAGTTCCTCGCCGTGGGCAGTGATTTGCGCATGCTCACCCTTGAGGCACAATCGGTCGTGCGCACGCTATTTCCCCACGCCGCGACGAAGGTCTTCGCGCGGTACTGAACGCGGCGGAGCGATTGAGCGTCGCGCGTGCCCCGTCAAAATCACGGCGTCAACCGTCGTGGGCCGATCGAATCCGGCGTTTCGATGCCTTGTCGGCCGTTGCCGATCAAAGCTGGACTTCGCTGACCCGGCCGGACTCTTTGGACCAATGGGTGGGCGGTTTGACCTTCAGTTGGTCGATCACCATGCGAACCCCGTCCACGCCGGCCGCCGCGCGGAGCAACGGCTTGCGCTGGTAATCGAAATCCAACACGCCCGACAATGTCACCGTTCCGTTACGCACCGTGGCGTTGACGTGCACTCGCGATCCCACGCCACATCGCGACAAACGCTGATTGACCTTCGCCAGAAGCGCCTTGTCCGGGATCTTGTGCTCGAACGGCATGGCCTCGACTCCTCAACCATCAAAAATGATTTGCGGAAAATGTACGAGACCGAAGAGGGTGATCGAGCGTCAAAAGCGAGCAAAGCGAGTTCAGAATCCACCCCTCTGGCGAAAATTTTAATCATTGCTCGCGGGGGATGTCAACTCGCCGACCGAACGGACCTATAACCATCCGATTCGGTGGAAATGCACCACCACGAAGGTGCAAATCCTCTCACCTTACTTTCTCAAATTATTCGGGGTCCAGTTTCGGTGTTTCGATGTTTCGGTGCCATCCGCAGTGTGGACGATTGCCAACCGGCCGCCGCCGTGGTATCTTGATGGAGGTTGTTCAGAACTGCGATGGCAGTTGGGCTGGCAAGAATGGCCAGCCCGGCGAATTGGCCGAGGGCGGCTAGCTCAGTTGGTTAGAGCGCTATCCTCACACGGTAGAGGTCCCCAGTTCGAGCCTGGGGCCGCCCACTCGCTAGAAAAAGGCGCAACCCACTTGATGCCAGCAACTTGTGGCACTCTCGCAAGCCGCAAATGGGTATATTCCCACTTTGCCTTTTCGTTGCATCTTGCCTGGTTTTTTCGGATTTCCGTGTTTTGGGTGCAAACTTTGGTGCAACCAAAGTCGGGCTGGGAGGAGTGGGGGCGTTTCAACGGTAATTCTGGGAGCGTCCCCACGGTCCCAGCCCGTGTGAAATCCGCGTTCCCAGCCGCGAGCTACACAGTCCTGGGCGTCCGACGTTAGGCCATGGGGGACCGTGGCCGGGTCGCTTTGTGCGAAATCCACGTTCCAGTTCGGGAGGGACGTGGTCCTCTTCGGGGACGGGAAAACTTTCGGGCTGGTTTTATTCCCGGACGCTGGCCTTGTCGGCGGTGGGGAAGTCGTCGGGGACCTTTTGGGTCACCTTGCCCGAGGCGGCCCATTCCACGCCGCGCTGGAAGGTGACGATGAAGGCCACGCTCTTGAGTTCCTTGGCCGTATGGCCCATCGCGTTCTGGAACACCCGACCCTTGCCGTAATTCACCGTAAAGAGAATCGGTTCGTGCTCGTCAGCGCCGCCTTTCTCTTTGGGGGCGAACGCCGTGGCCAGCACAGTGAGGTTCTTTGCCGGACCGCGGAGCCAACCGTAGAGTTCGTCGGGGACGTGCATGAACTTCTCGGGCAGGCCCTTGGTGATCGGGTGGTCAGGATTCCGCACGACGATCTGGAACGGCTGCATCGGGCCGTGGCCGCCGCCCTTGCCGGGGCTTGTGTCGCGGACGAACTTGCCGTCGCGCCAGCGGACGTAGGGTCCCCACTTTTCGTTCCGGCCGCCCCAGCCTCCCAGGCCGATCATCTCGTTGTATTCCTTCCAGTCGGGGAAGGCGGCGCAGGCGAAATGGAAGATCACCAGGCCGCCCCCGTTGCGGACATAGTCAACCAAGGCCTGCTTGGTCTCCTCCGGCCACGGATCGCCCTGATAGTTGCTCACCACCGCGTCGTAATCCGCGAAACGGGGCTTGAAGCCGCTCATGTCGGCGCCCTTGGGCGGCGAAGTCGCCACGTCAACCTTGAACAGGCCGGTGTCTTCGAGAATCTTCTTCAACACCGGCGTGGTTCCTTTCCAGTCGTGAACATTCTGTCCATCAACGATCAGCGCCTTGTATTGCGGCGCCGCGGCGGCCACGGCGGCCGCAACGAACCAGACCACGGCGATCAACATTGTCCTGCGTACCATTGCGTGCTCCTTGACAAAAGAAAAGCGAACTTGGAAACCCATTTTCCATTGGCAGGCAACCGCCAAGGGGCCGTTTTTTGCGCTAGTATGCTCTAGCGGTCGCCGGGGATCAGTTCCACGTTGCGGAAGTAGTACTCGTCGCCCTCGGCCGTCAAGCAGATCCTGCCCGGCACAACGTCGCACCGCGTCGCCCGGTTCACCTCGCGGCCGTTGATCGACAGCACCACCGTATCGCCTCGGGCAACGATTTCGTAGCGATTCCACTCGTCGGCAGGCTTTTCCATGGCCGCCGTCTTCTTCACGTTGGTCAACTTGCCGAAGGGGGATTCGGCGATGACCTTGGTGCGGTCGGGGGGACCCGCCAGCGCAAAGCCGTCCAGTCCCCAGAAATCGCCCGCGTCGCCCGCGTTGATCTGCGGCTCCAGGCTTTTCGGCCAGATTTTGTCCGGCCCGGTCATCCGCACGAGGATCCCTCCGTTGCCCGGCTTGTCCTTCGGCCATCGCCACTCGAGGCGGAGCGTGAAATCGGTGTACTCTTTCTCCGTGGCGATGTAGCCCTTGGGCTTGCCGCGACAGGTCAGGACTCCGTCGGGCGCGAGTCTCCACACGTCGCTGGGCTTGGCCTTCGGGTCTTCGGAGAAGAACTTCCAGCCGGCCAATTCGCCGGTTGTCTCGTCTTGGCGGGTGAGCAGGGGCACGGGCCGATCGCACGCCGCCGAATCGCCCGGCGAGGGAATCGCCGGCTCCTCGCGCCGGGCCGCGGCCACGCTGGCCAGCAGTTCCAGAATCGCGGCCTTGATTTTCGGCTCGGCCTGCACTTCAAGGCAACTGCTCCGCGCCCGCCAGGTGGTGTAACCGCCGAGGGGAAACTGGTCCGGCGGCGGCAGGTACCCGAAGTAGCCGTTGGCCAATTCGATGTTCACCGTCGGCTTCAACGGGCTTTTCTCTTTCACCTCCAGCCCCGTGCTGCCGAACACCTCGTTGGGAAACGCCGCGATCCCCAGATCGCCGATCCGCATCGCCTGAAGGTTGACCTGGCGCGTGGGCGGCATCTCACTCAAAAGGATCGTCTCGCGGGCATAGACCTCGGGCACGGTCCGCGGTTTGCCGTCCGGCAGGTTGGCCTTGGCCAGGAAGTCCTTGGCCCTGGCGACCTCTTCGGCCGTGGGCATGCGCACTTCGAGGGTCAGTTCCTTCACGGCGACCGCCAGGGGGACCCAATCGTAGTAGCGGATCGTCTTGTAGGCCGCGAAGGCGGCTTGGGCCACGTCCTCGCCGACGGTGAAGTGATCGAATTTTCGCGGCGGATTGAGGAAATCGCAGCAGTTGGCGTCGCCGCTGGCGCCGTTGGTCATCAGGCCGACGAACGCCGGTTCGCCGCGGGCCCCGATCAGTTCGCCGATCCGCCGGCAGAACACGCCGAAATAATCGGCCGAGATCCCCGGCGCGCCGGCATAGTGGGTCGAGTAATTGCCCAGCACGGCGATCGGCCGGCCGCACTTCGCCTGGACGGAAATCACCGAAACCGAATCATCCACCGGCCCGGTGCGACGGATGGCATTGGGGTTCTGGTAGCCCGGGTTCATCATCGCCTGGTCGTTGGTCGTGCCGCCGAAGGGATTCGTTGGGGCCGTGCCAGGCTTCATGAGGAAGCGGCGGCAAAAGACGTTTTTCGGGTCCCGGCCCACGGCCCAGCCGATGCGCGCCTCGGCGAGGTTTTTCTTCGCTTTGACGATCGCCTCGGCGATCTTGCCCGGCAAGAACCGGGCGTAATCCTCGTCCACGCCGGTCCCCAGCGCCCCGACCACCGAGGGCGCCGAGTGGCAGTGCGTGGCCGAAACCAGCATGTTCGCCGCCGGGATGCCGGTGGCCCGCTGCGCGAGCGACTTCGCTTCCTCGATCAAGGATCGCGGCAGCACGCAGCTATCGACAACGGCAATGACCAGTTGCGTCGTGCCGTCGTCGAGCACCAGGGCGCGGCAGTGGAGCGGGTCTGTCACCTCGCTCAATGTCCGCTCGGTCATCCCGCCGTTGATGATCGCGGGCAGCTTCGGCGGCGTGATATCGACCGCGCAGGCCCCGGCGCGAAACACCTTCGCGGCGGGCGCCGCGGCCACCGCGGCCCGCGCCCCAACAAACCCAGTCGCCGCCATGGCGGCGGCAGCCGCCACGAGCAACGCAAGCTTGCCAGGAAGGGCCATTCGCAAAAGCATGACTTTTGGTTTCCGCATGGAACATCTCCTGAAGTTCAAGGCCTGGCGTTCGACTCCAAGGCGCCGCGGGCAAAACCGCGCGCCGGGCGACCGCGGAACCTATTTTCCCTCGCTTTTCAATGTCCGGTGATTTCCTTTACCAGGGAGAAAAACTGTTGCTTCCGCGGCGTGTTGATTTGCCAATTGGTGGGGGGGCACTGGTAGCCGTCGATGTAATTGCTCTTGCCGGGGTCGAAGTAGCCCCAGGAAGCATACTCGCCGACCGCGGCGAGAAAGTTGTTTCGCGGTTGGTCGAAATCGAAGTGGTCGTCCTCGTTGAAGAGGATCGGCATGGGGCGGTAGCCCGGCACGCGGCGGCACTCGCGGACCATCTCGGCGATCCGCTCCGGACGGTTCACCCCGTTGCCGTGCATGAGGAGGAAATCGGCCGCGCGGACCACGTTTTCCTTCGGCACCGTCCCGCCGCCATAGCTGGTGCTGGCCAGCAGCCGAAAGGGGGCGCCGCTCGAACGCGGCGAAGTGCGTCGCTTGACGCGATCGATCAATTCGTGGACACGATCCGGCCGTAGAATGGCGTGGTCGTATTGCACGTTGCACTCGTTGTTCACCTCGATCAACACATGGCGATAGCCGCGATCATGGATCCATTGAATCGCCGTGTCGGTGGCGCGGAGGACGGCCGCCTCGTCAACCAGCCGCTGATCCTGCCCGAAATAGAACAAGCCCAGGATCACCACCATGCCCAACTCGTCGGCGCGATCGAGGATTTTTTCGAGTCGGGCCATGTAGGCGGGCCGCAAGGAACCTTCTGGCGTGAAGGCCGAGTTGTGCCAGGGTTGTTCTCGCGAGTAGCCCTGCGGGCTGCCGCCTTGGAGGTTGATCGTGAAACACAACAGACCGTGGCGGCGCCACTCGGGCATGGCGGCGACGAATTCGCGGGTATTGCGGTCAGGGTCCCAGCGGCCCGTGTCGGGGTAGGCCCAGCGGCCGACCGTCCCGGGATTCAAATCGTCGAAAATTCCCTGCACCATTCGCGAATTGAACAACAAACCCTCGATCCGCTTTCCCTTCCAGACCCGACCGGCATAGGTCGGCTTCCCATTGATGAAAAAGGCGTCGCCTTGGATGGAGACCTCCGTCGATCGCTCGGCAGCCGGAGCGTCGACCGCCAAACCCATGGCGATCAAGAGCGACAACGGCACAAGACCTATTCTTCGTCCGTTCATGCCAACGATTCCTCTCCCGCGAAAACTCGAAGCATTCAGTCGCTCGGAATGGGCGTTCTTCGCTGGACCGGAACAATGGCCCACGGACGGCAGCCGTTCACGGGAACTGGCCCAGTTTTCGCGGCGCGGTCCGCGAAAACCGGACTGTTGCCCTCGGGGCGTGGACACCGACCCGCCGCGCTCGCCCAATCCGCCAAAACCCGCCGATGGCCATGGCTGATTTTCCTGCTACATTGGGGGATTATGGTAGATCGCATACGGCGAAGCAAGAGGCCAGGCGAAGACGGTGAACGAAGGCATGGGCATGGGAACCAACGGGCCGCGAATCCGTCTCATGGACGAGAACGACCTGCCGCTGGGGATGAAACTCAAGGAGCTTGCCGGCTGGAATCAGACGGAAAACGATTGGCGGCGATTTTTGGCCTTGTCGCCCGACGGCTGCTTTGTGGCCGAGCGGCCCATCGAACCGTGCCCAAGCGGTGGAGCGGACGGGAAGGGCGTTACGAGAGAAGCCGTTGGCACGGCGGTTGCCTGCGCGCTGGGCCCGATCGGCTGGATCGCCATGGTGCTCGTCGATCCCGCCCACCGGGGCCAAGGCATTGGCACTCGGTTGGTCGAGCGAGCCATCAGCCATCTGGAACAGCGCGGCGTGCGGTCGATTCGGCTCGATGCCACGCCGCTTGGGCGGCCTGTGTATCAGAAACTGGGATTTCAAACAGAGTATGAATTGGCGCGTTGGGAAGGGATTGCCTGCGCTTGCTCCTCGCCGCATCGCACCCGCCGCGCCGAACTCTCCCAAATCGAGGAGATCGCTCGCTTCGACCAGCAACTGACCGGCACGCCCCGACGATCGCTCCTCGAACATCTTTTCCGCCAGCAGCCCGGCGCGATGCAGGTCATCGTAGGCCCGGAGGGATTGCTCGGCTACGCCGCGTGGCGCGACGGGGCGCGGGCGACATTCATCGGGCCGGCGATAGCGGCACTCGAAGAGGCCGGGCAGTGGCTCCTCGATTCGATGCTTGCGGCATGTGCGGGCCGGCGGGTGTTCGTCGATATTCCATGGGATAATCCAGCCGCCTCGCGCTGGGCTCAGGCCCGCGGTTTTACCGTGCAACGCCCACTCACGCGGATGGTCCGCGGCGAGCCGGTCGTTGACCGACCGGATTGCATTTGGGCAAGCTCCGGCCCGGAACATGGGTAACATACGCAGTATAAATGCTCCAAAATGCAGTCACCTCAGTCTCTTTATCGTGCCCGTGTTTCCCAGTTTTTCATGCTACAGGCAAATTACTGGCCCAAATGATCTTGAATTGGCGCGGCGTGGAGTCTACCATCCGCTCGCCTTTCCCGGGATGGATTCCCGTCCCCTGATGCGTTCGCCACAACAGTCAAGATCCGAGTCTACGTGCGTGAGAAATCCCTTGCCTGTGGCCAACTCCCGATATCTTTGGACCGCCTGGGGCATGGCCCTGATGGCGCTGGCGGGTTGGGGAAGCGTAGCGTCCGGGCAAGCGCCCTCGACGTCGCAATACCACGCCTATGCGCTAAAGCACAAGGCGGCAGCCGACGTGGAAGCAATCCTCAGCGAGATGCTCTCGCGCAGCGGCGCCGAGACGCACGTCGTGGTGGACCCCCGGGCAAACCAAATCTTGGTGCGGGGAAACGAGCGAGTCCAGCAAATCGTCCGCGACCTGCTGGCCACGCTCGACCAGCCTTCCCAGCCCACCGCGGCGACGCGAGAGAAACAAGAAAAGCCGATCGTCAAGGGCTATCCATGGGAGGCAAGCGACCGCAATGCGGTCGCCGCGGAGCTTCGAGCCATTTACGCGGACCGTGAAGATGTCCGCGTTGCCAGCGACCCACAGTCTGGTCAAATCCTTGTTCTTGCCCCACCCCGAGTTCACCAACAGATCGCCGGCCGGCTGGCGGCCGTGCGGTCGAAAACCACGGAAGCGAAAAGCCGGTCGTCGGGCTTCGCGTCCGACGACGTTTCCCTGTTGAAACGATCCGTGCCGTTGCGGCGGTTGCCGGCCGAACGGGTCGAGACGATGCTGAGAGAACTGTTCGGGCCGCGGCTGGCGCCGGTGGGCCAAGAGCGGACATACCGTTTCTCCGACGCGTTGGGCCGCGGGGTGGAGATTTTCTTCGATCGCCGAGGCCACCGCGTCGAGGTTTCGGGCACGGCGGGCCTGGTCGAGCAGTTTTGCCGCTTGACGGAACACCTCGATGGCGGAGGCCAGGCGGAAGGCCAGGCCGCGCTGGCCCTGTTGCTTCGCCACGCCGATCCGATGAAGGTCCGCGAGGCCGTCGAGGCGTATCGCGCCGGCGCGAGCGGCGCAGGTCCTCGGCCGCTCCAGACGCCCGACTCTCGTCCCACCCGGGACAATCAAAGCCGCCTCCCGTCCCACGCCGGCGTGGAACTTGTGAGCTACTTGTTCCAGCCGCCGGGGGCAAACGCGTCGGCGGCGGGGGAACCGACCCCCGAGGCGCCCGCGCCCGAATCGCCGACCGGAAAACCGATGTCCCGCGGTCCGGCCGACGAAGCGGCCGAGGGGGCGTTGCGGCGGGAACGATTGCGCGAATTCGGCCCGGACGTCGAGATCGAGACGCTCCCCGACCTGGACGTCATCATCCTTCGCGGGCGGGAGCGCGACGTCCAGGAACTCAAGCGCATCATCGAGGAAATCGAACGGCTCAGCGCGGAAACCCAACCGGTGATCGAGGTCTATCTGCTCCGCCACGTGCGCGGCGAGTCGCTCAGCGCGATCGTGCAGCAGGTGGAGCGGGATTTGATCGCCGGGCGTCAGGGCCGCGTGAGCGTCACGCCGTTGGTCAAGCCCAACGCCTTGCTGTTGATCGGCTGGGGCGAGGCGGTCAAGGCGGCCAAGGAGCTGATCGCCAAGTTGGATCAGCCGGTGGCGGCCGAGACGCAGCAGAAGGTGTTTCGCTTGAAGCACGCTTCCGCGACCACGGTGGCCGGCACGATCCAGGAGTTCTTCCAGGGCCGAAGCGCTGGACTGGGGCCGAGGATCCGCGTGGCGTCCGATCCGCGGACCAACTCCCTGGTCGTTGACGCCGCCCCGCGCGACCTGGCCGAAGTCGAACTGCTCGTCCAGAGACTCGACACCGACACCGCCGAAGCGGTCCTTCAGACCCGGGTGTTCAGGCTTCAGAACACGCTGGCCAACGACGTTTACGCGACGCTTCAAGGGGCGATCGACGCGGCGCGCGGCGGGGGCCGGGCTGGCGAGAAGTCGGCCGCCTTGGAGCTGTTGACGGTCGATCCCAAGGGAGAGCGGATCCTCAAGTCGGGCATCCTCAACGACGTGCGGATCACGCCCGACACCCGGCTCAACACGCTCATCGTGGCGGCCCCGGCCGAGAGCATGGAACTGTTGGCCGCCCTGATCCAGCAACTCGACTCGCCGGGGACCGTGGCCCAGATCAAGGTCTTCCGCATCCAGAACGGCGACGCGAACGCGATGATTCAGATGCTTCGCGCGTTGCTTCCTTCGCAGGCGGGCGGGGCGCAGTTGTCGGCCGCCGAGGGAGAAAGCTCGATCGTCCCGATGCGGTTTTCCAGCGACGCAAGGACCAACAGCATCATCGCCGTCGGCTCGCCCGGCGACCTGAAAATCATCGAGGCCCTCCTGCTCCGCCTCGACACGCAGGACGTCCAGCAGCGCAAAACCGAGGTCTACCGGCTGAAGAACTCGCCGGCCAACGACGTGGCCGTGGCCGTCAATGATTTTCTCCGCACGGAACGCCAGGTGCAGGCGGCCGTGCCGGGCGCGCTGAATCCGTTCCAGCAGCTCGAAAGCGAAGTCGTGGTCGTGCCCGAGCCGGTCAGCAACTCGTTGATCATCAGCGCCACGCCCCGGTTCTTCGAGGAAATCAAGGAACTGGTCGAGAAGCTCGACGCCCAGCCGGCGCAGGTGATGATCCAAGTGCTCATCGCCGATCTGACCTTGCGCGACACCGACGAGTTCGGCATGGAACTCGGCCTGCAAGACTCGGTGCTCTTCAACCGCAGCTTGCTGGACAAGATCTTCACGATCACCAATTCCACGCAGCAGAGCACTCCGTCCGGCATCATCACGCAGACGCGGCAGGAAATCGTTTCGGCCACGAACACGCCTGGTTACAACTTCAACAATCAGGAGTTGGGCAACGCCGGAAGCACCAGGGCGTTGGCCAATTCGAATCTCGTCGGCAGCCAGGGATTGTCGAGCTTCAGCCTGGGTCGGCTCAACAATGAGCTGGGCTTCGGCGGCCTGGTGCTGTCGGCTTCCAGCGAGTCGGTGAGCGTGCTGATCCGGGCGCTTCAGGAATCGCAGCGATTGGAGGTCCTCGGCCGCCCGCAAATCATGACCCTCGACAATCAGCCCGCCTTCATTCAGATCGGCAAACGCGTGCCGCGGATCACCGGCACGCAGGTGAACCAGATCGGGCAGGCCAACACGATCGATCTGGTCAACGTGGGGTTGATCCTCGGCGTCACCCCGCGGATCAGTCCCGACGGCATGGTCGTCATGGAGATCGACGCGGAGAAATCGGACGTCGGCCCGGAAGCCGAAGGCATTCCCGTGTCCATTTCCGGATCGACGGTGATCCGTTCTCCCAGTTTCAACACGACGATGGCGCAGACCACGGTCAGCGCGCGGGACGGAGAGACGATCGTCCTGGGCGGTTTGATCACGCGGACCACGAGCAAGGTCGAGCGCAAGGTGCCTTATCTGGCCGATGTTCCGGTGGTGGGCAACCTGTTCAAGTACCACCTCACGCAGAACAAGCGAACCGAACTGTTGATCATCCTCACGCCGCACGTGGTCCGCACGCCGGAGGAGGCCGAGCGGATCAAGCGGATCGAATCGGCGCGGATGCACTGGTGCCTGGAGGACGTGTATCAGGTTCATGGGGACCTGGAACTGGGCAAGAGCGGGGGGCAAGTGATCTACCCCGACGTCAATCCCCGCGGCGTGCCCCAGGGCGAAGCCCCGCCGAAACCGGCGAAGAAGAAGAAATCGGGAGGCGAAAGCGCGCCGGGCCTGGAGGCGATCCCGCCCACGCTGCCGTTGCCCGATGCCAGTCCGCCGCCCAAGCCCACGACCAACGCCAGCGGCGCCAAACCCGTCGTCCCGGCGGATTATCAAACGGATTCCGAGGGCGACCGAGCCCGACCTGAAACGACAAAATAAGCGGCGTTGCCGGGCATCGGGCCGTCGCGGGAACCCGGTTGGCCCCACGCCTCGGTTTGACTCATGGCCAACTTCAGATCATCCATGATCCGCTGTACGTATCAGTCGTTCAGACAACCCACGAGCGTCCCTTCCAGGCTCACCGCATCCGCGGCGGGATGTTTTCCGTGTCGTGGACTTGGAGGGTCGCCGTGCAGCCCTTCGAGAAGCGGAACGATCTTTCGCGGGTGGGCCGTCCTGCTCCTGCTTTCGGCGTGCGCTGGTTGCACGAGCTGGGACCTGGCCGACGCCTGGAATTGGTCCAACGCCACGCCCAAGCCGCAGACTCCGGCCCGCATGACCGACGTCTGGACGGACACCGTGTTTCACCAGCCGGGCCAACGGGGAGTGCGGGGGTTTGGCGGACGGGTGATGTTTTACGGCGAAGACGGGCACAAGCCGATCGTCGTGGACGGGACCTTCGTCGTACTGGCGTTCGACGACACCGAAACCAAGGGCGCTCCCGTGCCGCCCGAACTAAAACCCCCCGAGAAAAAATACGTCATCCTCCCTGACCAGTTGCCCAATCATTACAGCAAATCGGACCTCGGCCACTCCTACAGCTTTTGGCTCCCGTGGGACGAGGTGGGTGGTCCCGAACGGCGGATCTGCCTGGTTGCCCGTTTCGAACCTCGCAAGGGCCGCCCGATTGTCTCGCCCCCCTCGCATCATGTCTTGCCGGGACCGATGGCTTCGGCTTCGTCGTCCAAGACCGCTTCGAACGCTGAGAAAAGGGAAGACGCTCGCCGCGTAAAGCCGGTCAGCTACGATGCGCCAGCGGAAGAACCTGGCACCCGCGAGGAATTGACAACCCTGACGATTGATTTGCCGCCGAGTTTTGCTGGTGGGCAAAAGGGCAGGGGAGCAGATGCCCCGACCAGCGGGGAGCAGTCGCCTGAGCCTTCCCCTTCCGCGAGGGAGGCGGGCAAACTCCCCCGCGACCAGGGCGCTGTCAACGCCTCACCTTCAGCTCGTTCCGAACCGAATCGATTCCCGGCTCGAAGAGGATCAACCGTTCCGCCAAGAGGCGATCACGCTCGGAAGCAACCTCTCCCCGCAACGTGGCAACGCGGCCTTCCACCGACACCTCGATCGGGCTCGTCGCATGGAGGGACGGCGCGGCTTGAAGCAGACGAGCCAGATCCTCCGCAACGGCCTCGGCAGGGGGAGGAGTAACGTCGAACGCGATCGATAGGCGCGGCTCATAGACGCCGGTCCGCGCGACGGTTGAGGGCGGAGCGGTTCGATTGGCGTCCGGGGCCGTGGAAGGCCGCGGTCGGGAGATGCTCGCCCGGACGCGGCCGGTGTGCAACTGTTGCGACCCGACGAAATTGCGCCGGTCTCGCGAATCTCCCCCGACGAACGCCCCAGCGCGTCGGTTTCCGCGGATGAACCGCTCGTTGAAGTTCAGCGTGCCGACGCCGCCGACATCGCTTCCTGGGTTGCTTGTTCCCAAGCCCCCGCCCAGCGAACGAGAGCCAAACATTTGTCCGTTCGCCTCGGCCGCAACGAATCCCGCGCCCAGCACGGCGATCAGAATGAACCTTGGAAAGCGGAGCATCGTTTCAGCGCAACGTACCAAGAAACTTCCAGCCCGAGGCCCGCGTGGGCCGTCCGATCGATTCACCGTACTCGATCCGAGCACCTCGTTCCATGTAGTAAGCCGTTGCGCCGTCCTTGGAATAGGCCTCCAAAACGCGTTGCTCGACGAGTTCAGCCAATGCCGCCGGAATGGGCTCCGTGTCAAGCCCTAACGCGGCGAAAACCATGGTCACGTCATTCACGGAAAACCGCTTGCCGCTCTTGGCGAGAAAGGAGAAATGCTTGACCGCCGAATAAGTATCGGCAAACGGCGTTGCTCCCATCTCGCTCAGAATCTGGTTCTGAGTGGCCTCGTCGAGGAAACAAACGTTCGTGGGCATGGTGTCTTGTCCTTTGAAAAACCAACCACGCTCGCATTGCCCTGCCCGCAGTGGTCGAACGCCCAAGGCAGCCTTCAACCCCAACGCGAGCCAGGCATAAGCAAGAAGACAGAAAAATGAAACGTATAACGGACCGCGATCGCCGTTGGGGATCGCGAGTGGCATCCGCAGGAAGCTTGTTTGGGGGGTATCGACCTCGCGTGGGCTCATTAAAAAATACTCTTTCAGCAAAAAAGAAAACGGTGGCCGCCCACGCTGCGTATCGATTTTCGGTATGCTTTCAAAAACTCGCCTCCATTTTAGTCTGCTATCGCAGGAAATCAAGCCCCCAGGTTGAGCGGGTAGGGGTTGTTCCTGCTTTGCTTCGGTTTCGTCATTGAGGCTGTTGCGGAGCGTGGATACTGCCCTCGATTTGGCGTAGCGTTCCCAGGAGTGGTACAAGGTGGCCGCGGCAAGATTCCCCGCTTTGGGGTAGGTCTCGATTTTTTAGACGAAGGGTGCCTGATCGTCTGATAGGAGGTCGGGCAAGGCAAGTGCTTTTGCATTCGCGGGTTGAATTCCACTTTCATTCTTCTTTCATTCTTCGCCGGCCTCTCCGAGCGAGGCAGCCAGGCGCCGGTTCGTTGTCCCCTTGTGACGGACGGGTTTGATAGTTAATTTAACGGCTTACACCTGACTCCGCGGTTTTTTTGAGGAGAGAACCAGTGTCATCGAGACGGTTCGTTACGCTTGATGGCAATGAGGCGACCGCCAACATTGCCCATCTTTGCAATGAAGTGATGGCGATCTATCCCATCACGCCTTCCTCGGGTCTCGGGGAGATGCCGGACGCTTGGGCAGCGGCGGGCCGGAAGAACATATTTGGGACGGTGCCTCACGTGGTGGAGATGCAAAGCGAGGCGGGCGCGGCCGGCGCCGTTCACGGCTCGCTCCAGGCCGGGGCCTTGACGAGCACCTTCACGGCCTCGCAAGGCCTACTGCTGATGATCCCCAACATGTTCAAGATCGCGGGCGAGCTGACCTCGACCGTCTTCCACGTCACCGCCCGAACGGTCGCTACCCACGCCCTCTCCATCTTCGGCGATCACAGCGACGTGATGGCTTGCCGTTCGACGGGCTGGGCGATGCTGTCGTCGGCCTCGGTGCAAGAGGCACAAGACATGGCCCTCATCGCCCATGCCGCCACGCTGGAAGCGCGCGTGCCTTTCCTCCATTTCTATGACGGCTTCCGCATCTCGCACGAGGTGAACAAGATCGAGCAGCTTTCCGAGGAAGACGTGAGGGCGATGATCGACATGGACCTGGTGGCTGCGCACCGGCGTCGGGCGATGACGCCCGAACATCCGGTGTTGCGGGGCACCGCCCAAAATCCCGACGTCTTCTTCCAGGCCCGCGAGGCCTGCAACCCCTTCTACCAGGCCTGTGCCGGCGTCGTCCAAAAGACGATGGACAAATTCGCCAGGCTGTTCGGTCGGCAGTACCACTTGTTCGATTACGTCGGCGCGCCGGACGCCGAGCGGGTGATCGTCATCATGGGTTCGGGAATCGGAGTCGTCGAGGAGACGGTGGACAAACTGGTGGCGGAGGGCCAGAAGGTTGGCCTGGTCAAGGTCCGCCTCTTCCGGCCGTTCGACGCCGCGTCGCTGCTTCGCGTGCTCCCCAATTCGGTCCGCGCCATTGCGGTCATGGACCGCACCAAGGAACCGGGGGCGGCGGGCGAGCCGCTCTATCAGGACGTGGTGACCGCGCTAGCCGACGGCTGGCGGGAGAAAAGCGGCGAGGCCATGCCTCGCGTCATCGGCGGACGGTACGGATTGTCGTCCAAGGAGTTCACGCCCGCCATGGCCTTGGCCGCCTTCGACGAACTGGCCAAACCCTCGCCCAAGAAAAGATTCACCGTGGGCATCCACGACGACGTGACAGGCTTGAGCCTGGAGTACGACCCCAATTTCTCCACGGAAGCCAGCGATGTGACCCGAGCCGTGTTTTTCGGTCTCGGCAGCGACGGCACGGTCAGCGCGGTCCGCAGCACGGTGAAGATCGTCGGCGAGAACACCCCGCTGCACGCTCAGGGCTATTTCGTCTACGATTCGCGCAAGGCGGGATCGGTCACCACGTCGCACCTTCGGGTGAGCCCTCGACCGATCAAGGGTTCCTATCTGGTCCACAAGGCCAATTTTGTCGCCTGCCATCAATTCCATTTCCTCGAACGGATCGACATGCTCTCGCTCGCCGAGCCGGGGGCCACGTTCCTGTTGAACAGCCCCTACGGTCCGGACGAGGTCTGGGACCACCTGCCCTTGGAGGTGCAGGAACAGATCATCGCCAAGAAGTTGAAGTTTTGGGTGGTCGACGCCTATCGCGTGGCCCGCGAGACGAACATGGGCGTGCGGATCAACACGATCATGCAGACCTGCTTCTTCAAGCTGGCCAGGATGCTTCCGCCCGAGGAGGCCATCGACCAGATCAAGCAGTCGATCAAGCAGACTTACGGCAAGAAGGGCGGCGGCAAGGTCGTCGAACAGAACTTCGCGGCGGTGGACGCGGCCCTCAGCGGGCTGTATGAGGTCAAAGTGCCCGGCGAGGCGACCTCCAAGCTTCGCATGGTTCCGCCAGTGCCTGCGACGGCGCCGGAGTTTGTCAAGAACGTGCTCGGCATGATGATCGCCAACCGCGGCGACGACTTGCCGGTGAGCGCCTTGCCCGTCGACGGCACCTTCCCCACGGGCACCACGCAGTACGAAAAGCGGAGCATCGCGCAAGACATCCCGATTTGGGACGCCAAGATCTGCATCCAGTGCGGCTTGTGCTCGCTGGTGTGCCCCCATGCGGCGATCCGCATGAAGGCCTACGATCCGGCGGTGTTGGCGGGGGCCCCGGCCGGTTTTGTCGCCGTCGAGTGGAAAGGCAAGGAGTATCCAGGCTACCGGTTCACGGTCCAGGTCTTTCCCGACGACTGCACCGGTTGCGGCGTCTGCGTCGATGTTTGCCCCGCCCGCGACAAGGCGGTCGCCAAACACAAAGCCATCGACATGGAGCCTAAGCTCAAGCACCTCGAGCGCGAGCGGCAAAACCTCGAATTCTTCCTCTCGATTCCCGATTTGGACCGTTCCCAGGTCAAGGCCGACACGGTCAAAGGATCGCAGCTTTTGTTGCCCTTGTTCGAGTTCTCCGGCGCGTGCGCCGGTTGTGGCGAGACCCCCTACGTGAAGCTGATCACGCAGTTCTTCGGCGACCGGATGATGATCGCCAACGCCACCGGTTGTTCGTCGATCTACGGCGGCAACCTGCCTTGCACGCCCTACACGGTGAACAAGGAAGGCAAGGGCCCGGCCTGGTCCAACTCGCTGTTCGAGGACGCGGCCGAGTTTGGATTCGGGATGCGTCTGGCGATTGATCAGCAGATCGAAAACGCGACCTCGCTGCTGCGCTGCCTGGCCTCCAAGCTGGGCGACGAACTGGTGGGCGAAATCCTGGCCAACAAGCAGGAGACCGACGAGGAAATCGCCAAGCAGCGGGCTTTGGTGGCCGAGTTGGTCAAGCGACTCGAGGCCCTCCCCGACCGCGAGGCCAAGGACCTCCTCGCCTGCGCCGAATATCTGATCCGCAAGAGCGTGTGGAGTTTCGGCGGCGACGGCTGGGCCTATGACATCGGCTTTGGCGGTCTGGATCATATTTTCGCCTCGGGTCGCGACGTGAACATCCTCGTCTTGGACACCGAGGTCTATTCGAACACCGGCGGACAAGCTTCAAAGTCCACGCCCCGCGGGGCCGTGGCCAAGTTCGCCGCCGGCGGAAAGCCCGGCCGCAAAAAAGACCTGGGCCTGATCGCCATGTCCTACGGAAACGTGTTTGTCGGCCAGATCGCGATGGGCGCGAATCCCCTGCACACGATCAAAACCATTCGGGCCGCTGAATCCTACCGGGGCACGTCGCTGCTGATCGCCCTCTCGCATTGCATTGGCTGGGGCATCGACATGTCGCGAGGCATGGAGCTTCAGAAGGAGGCGGTCGCGTGCGGATACTGGCCCCTGTACAGCTATGATCCCCGCAACGCCGAGCAGCCGTTCCAGCTTGCCAGCCGCAAACCGACGGGTTCGTTCCGGGACTTCGCGCTGAAGGAGGCCCGGTTCAATATGCTGGTCCGTTCCAAGCCGCAGGAGGCCGAGCGCTTGTTGGCCTTGGCCCAGAACGACATCGATTCGAGATGGCAATTCTACGAACAACTGGCTTCAATCACACGAGGGCCGGCCGCCAGGGGCGACGGCAACGGCGCTGGCAAGTCGCAGACCAAGAAGGAGGTGGACGCATGAGCGTGGACCTGAGCACCGAATACCTCGGTTTAAAGCTGAAAAACCCGGTCGTTGTCGCGGCCTGTCCGTTGACCGAATCCCCAGACAATCTCTGCCGCCTGGAGGACGCGGGCGCCGCGGCCGCCGTCTTTCCGTCGCTCTTCGAGGAGCAAATCGAACACGAAGAGGCGGAAATGGCCCGGGTCCATGAGTTCACCAGCGATCGCCACGCCGAAGCCCTGAATTACTTTCCCGAGCCGGAACAGTATCGCTTCGAGCTGGACGAATATCTGGATCACATCGCCGCGGCGAAAAAGAAGGTCTCCATGCCGATCATCGGCAGCCTCAACGGCGTGTCGGATGGAGGATGGATCCGCTACGCCAAGCTGATCGAAGAGGCCGGGGCCGACGCGCTGGAGTTGAACATCTACCTGATCGCCGTCGACGTCGATTTGCCCGGCCATGCGGTCGAAAAGCAATACCTCGACCTCGTCACCGCCGTGAAGCAATCGATTTCGATTCCGCTGGCCGTCAAGATCGGTCCCTACTTCAGCTCGCCGGCCAACATGGCCAAACGGCTTGTCGAGGCGGGAGCGGACGGCCTGGTGCTCTTCAACCGCTTCCTCCAGCCGGGCATCAATCTCGACGACCTCACGGTGCGAACGCGTCTGGTCCTCAGCACTCCGGCGGAATTGCTGCTGCCGATCCGCTGGATCGCTGGAATCCGCGGGCGAGTCCACGCCTCGCTGGCCTTGACCAGCGGCATTCACGACGCCGAGGGGATGCTCCAGGCCTTGCTGGCCGGCGCCGACGTCGGCATGATCGCCTCGGTCCTCTATCAAAAGGGCTTTGGCCAGATCGGCCAGATCCTTGGCGGCATGGTGGAGTGGATGGAGGAAAAGGAATACGAGTCGGTGGCGCAGCTCAAAGGCAGCATGAGCCTGGAGAATTGCCCCGACCCCAGCGCTTTTGCCCGAGGCAACTACATGAAAACCCTGACCAGTTTCACGGGTCAGCCCATCTGACCAGGCCCCGACCAGCAAACCGGCCATTCCGCTGCGCCCCGGCGTCCGCGCCGGGGCGTTTTCTTTGCCCGCGTCACGGTCACCTTGGCGCGGCCCGCTATTTGCCGCAGTAGTCGATCGTCCGCGCGATTTCGCTCTTCAGGTCCTGGCGGCGGACGATCCGGTCGATGAAGCCGTGTTCCAGCAGAAACTCGCTGGTTTGAAAGCCCTTGGGAAGCTCGATGCGGATCGTCTCGCGAATCGTCCGCGGACCGGCAAACCCGATCAGGGCTTTCGGCTCGGCGAACACGACATCGCCCAGCGCGGCGAAACTAGCGGCCACGCCGCCCATGGTGGGATTGGTGAGCACCGAAATAAACAGGCCGCCCGCCTTGTCGAAACGCGCCAGCGCCGCCGACACCTTGGCCATTTGCATGAGCGAGAACAGTCCCTCGTGCATGCGGGCGCCGCCGCCGGAGCCTGAGATGATGATCAGCGGCAATTGCTGCTGGGTTGCCCTCTCCACCGCGCGAGTCAATTTTTCGCCGACCACCGACCCCATGCTGCCCATGATGAACGCGGAGTCGGTCACGCCAAAGGCAACTCGGCGGCCTCGAATCATTCCCACCCCGACCACCGCCGCCTCGCGGAGGCCGGTCCGCCGTTGTTCCTCGGCAATCCGTTCCTTGTAGGGCTTCTTATCCACGAATTCCAAGGGGTCGGCGGGCAGAAGTTCCGCATCCCATTCCTCGAACGTCCCCTCGTCGAGCACTTGCCGAATTCTTTCCTGCGCGGAAACGTGCCAGTGGTAGTCGCATTCCGGGCAAACGCCCAGCCGCCGCTCCGCTTCCTTGCGGAAAATCGTCTGATTGCACCCCGGACAACGGATCCAAAGGCCCTCGGGAACCGCCCGCTTGGGGTGCTTGCTCGTGTTGCGCCAACTGGTCGTGTCTGGGCGATCGGAAGCCATGTGTCGATGGACTCGCAAAGGACCATGGGAGGCGACGGCTTCACGCGAAGCCGGCCTCGTTTCAACTCAGCGAACCGTAAGCGTTGGAAAAAGAAGCATTTGTTTGGCGGCAACTTCGAACTACGGATGTCCGCGCTGATTCACCGGAATCAATCCGCGTGGACCAAGGCGGGATCAACGGTAATCACTTGCCATCGGCTGTGATGCTCCAACGCCTTCCACAAGTCGCCGATCTGTTCATGGGCGACGTAACTGCGGATGAGGGTTGCCAAAGGCTCCGGCGCGACCACCGCCACCACCCCCTCTTTGTGCCGCCTGAGCAACTTGGACATAGCGGCCTCGACCCTTTGCACGGCGGCACTCAGCATCTCGCCTTCCGGCGGACACACGTTTTCCGGATGCTCTTGCCACTGCCGATAAACTTTCGGTTGCTTCAAGCGGACATCTTCAATCAGCATCCCTTGCCAGAGTCCATGATTCAGGTTTTGCATCCTGTCCATTTTTCGCAGTTTGACGCCAAGCGCCTCGGCGAGGATTGTCGCAGCCTGGGTGACCGGTTCTCCGCAGGTGCAATAAACCACCTCGATCTTTAAGCCGCGAATTTCCTCGGCAATCTGCTGGACGCAGGCTTTCCCTCGCTCATTGAGGGGGACGTCGAGGTTCCCTTGAATACGTCCCTGGAGGTCGTAGTCCGTACAGCCAGGACGGATGAGGACGATTTCCAACATGGCCAACTAAACTCTTTCGGCGACCGACGCTTCCGCTAAGTCACGCAAGTAGGCGAAGCGTTGACGGTAATCGGGATAACCAAAAAGACCGGTACCCACCACGAACAGGTCAGCGCCGGCGGCCGCACAAGGGGTAATCGTTTCCCCGTTGATCCCTCCATCGACTGAAATAAGCGTTCCTTTAGACCGATGACGTCGCACCCAACGAACCTTATCGATCGTTTTGGGCTGGAATGCCTGGCCCCCGAAACCAGGCATCACGGTCATGACGAGCACCAGGTCGCATTCCGTCAGGTGGGGCTGGATGGATTCGATGGGGGTCGGCGGGCTGATCGCAATCCCAGCCAAAGCACCCACGTTGTGTACCTCGCCTAGAATAGCCGAGGCGTCATCAACCGCTTCAATGTGGAAGGTGAGCAAATCCGCGCCCGCCCTGCGGAAAGCCTGGATATATTTGGCCGGATTGGAAATCATCAGATGGACGTCCAGTGGTAGTTTTGTCACCCGGCGAACGGCCTCCACCACGGGCAGCCCGAAGCTCAGGTTAGGCACGAAGTGCCCATCCATGATGTCCAGGTGCAAAATGCGAGCGCCGGCTTCCTCAACCGCGCGGACTTCACGTTCCAAATTGGCGAAATCGCACGCCAGCAAAGAAGGTCCGATCAGGGGCGCCTTGGCGGCGAGTTCGCACCGGAGTGTCATGGCATCCATCGCCGCGATTTTACCACTGGACCGAATCAACGTCTCTTCTCGTTTCGGGGGGTAGAATCACCCGCCGCACCCCTCTTTAGGGAGGTCCTGTTTCAAGGACGAGAACTGGTCGATGACTTAGAGCCCCAGGAAAGAGGCTTCGATCGCTGGCCTCCTTCCAACGCTAAACGAGCGTCGCCCGGGGCGCGGCTTAGATGGCGAAAGCCCGTTCTCGCATATCCTAGGCTCCCGTTTTCCCGGAATGCCAACGGGGAGGCACGAATACCATCACGGCGAGGACAACGGCGCCGAAAAGACAGTAAATAGTCGTGAAAACCCAGTCGGGCGCCTCGTAGAAAAGCAGTTCGTGGGCCCAACGACCGATGAAGGTTCCTTGGGCAACGTCCTCGCCTGCCGCTCGCCGTAAGTCGTTTTCCCATGTTGTGAGCGGGCATTCCACTCCAATTAGGGACTCCAAAACCACCACCGCAATAAAACAGAAGTGAATCCAGCGAAACCAGGGATTGCGGATCCACGACCAGCCCAGCAAGGCACCTGCCAGGACCGCCAGAAGCCCGCAGATCACGAAGAGAACATAGGCGGCATGAAATACCACCACCGCGTCCGCAAGCCACCGATAAATCACCATGATCGTATTCTCGGAGTCGGGACCGACGCGGCTTATTGCTCGCCCAATTAAACTCTCTCTATTCTACTCTGATAAGAAGCCCCCGCACTTCCCCGAGTCCCAAAACGGTTGCCGGGTTGTTGCGCGACCAGGTGTTTTCTGGGCTGCGCATGAGGTGGTTGCACATCCCTATTGTGGAATTGCCACCCCTCTTACCAGCAGGGAAACGGCAAGACTTGAGCGATACGCCGACCGGCCGATAACGATCCCAGTTCGCCCGAAGGGTTTCATTTCGACGCTCGGCGCCTTTGAGCCGTTTCTCGCGTTCGGCGGGCGTCGCAACGGCTAGCGCGGATCCATCACCCGAATACGATCGACACCGCGGAACGGGCGTGCCTGGACCTGGGCCGCAAGGGGTCCGCGCCCAGGCGCGGGAACGTATAGCCACTCAGTTTCTCGCCGATGAACCGCCGGAGTCTTTGTTGAGATGGCGGCGGAGGAATCGGGCGCGTTCGATGTTGCGGTCCGCGGTGTCGAGTTCCGCGCCGGTCAGCTTTTGCAAATGAGCGGGCTGCGTCTTGAGAAACAACTCGTTGATGGTAGGGATTTCCAGGTCGTCGATCAAACCGAGGTTGACGCCCATCCGCACGCTCGACAACAGGTGCATTGTTTCCTCGGAGCTGATGGTTTGGGCAGTCCGCAGGATGCCGTAAGCACGGCTCACCCGATCGTGGAGGTTTTCCTGACTCTCTTTAATAAGGAATTGCCGAGCGGTGCGCTCGTATTCGATGATCTTGGGGACGATATCGACGACGTCCTTGATCAGCCGTTCCTCGCTCTTGCCGAGGGTGACCTGGTTGCTGATTTGATAAAAATCTCCCATCGCCTGCGAGCCTTCGCCGTAGAGGCCCCGGACCGCAAGACTGATTTTCTGCAGGCTGCGAAAGACCTTGTCGATTTGTCGGGTCAGGACCAAGGCGGGCAGGTGCAGCATGACGCTCACCCGCATTCCCGTGCCGACATTCGTGGGACACGCGGTGAGGTATCCCAGACGCGGATGGAAGGCGTAGGTGACTTTGCTTTCGATTCGATCGTCGACGCGGTTAATGAGTTCCCAAGCCTTCGTCAGATTCAATCCGCTGAAGAGGACTTGGATGCGGAGATGGTCTTCCTCGTTGATCATGACGCTAAGCGTTTCCGCGGGATCGATGACCACTGCGCGGGCGCCTTGGCTTTCGGCGTGTTCCCGGCTGATCAGGTGCCGTTCGACGAGGAATTGGCGATCTACCGGGCCGAGTTGCTCGACATCCACGTACAGCATTTTGGCGCCGTTTTCGGTGTCGGGGATCGCGTCGCGGAGAGCCTTTTCGATCCGCGCGCGATCCTGATCGGTCGCTCGGCTGATGAAGGGAAAATCAGCCAGGTTGCGAGCCAGGCGAATGCGGCTGGAGATGACGATATCGGACTCGGGCCCGCTGCCCCGCAGCCACTCCCCACGTTGTCGCGCCAATTCGTCAAGTTCCACGGTTTTCACCTGATGGATGCGATGAACATTTATGAAGAATCTTTTGTCGCGGAGCCTGCCTTTGGGCAAGGCAGGGGGTAGGATCCCATTGTCTGCCTGTCTTACCCGCGATCGCGGCTCGGATCAAGCCTCTGTTCCGTTCTCTATGCGCTGGATTTCGTCGCGCAACTCCTTCGCCCGCTCGTAATTCTCCTCAGCCACGGCCGCCGCCATTTCGCGGCGGAGGCGAATCAGTTGCGTCCGCTTTTCACTGCCCTGCGGATGATGCTTGGGAATTTTGCCCACGTGCTCGTTCTCGCCGTGGATATTCATCAGCAGCGGCCCCAACTGGGCCTCGAAGGCGATATAGTCGTGCGGGCAACCCAAGCGGCCTTGGCTGCGAAAATCGTGAAACGTAATCCCGCAAACAGGACAGGCTTGTTGGTCGAGTTGGGCCAGTTCCTCGGCGGTCTGGCCTACCACCATTTGCTGCGCAAGCTGATGGGCCAGCGCGGCCGCCATGGTCGTCGCACTGGCAGGCTCCCCAGTCGGCTGGGTGAGATACTCCCGGGCGTGTTCCTCGCATAAGTGGAGTTCGACCGGTTTGCCGCCGGTCAGCTCGGTGATGTGGAACGTGGCCGGCCTATCGCATTTCTGGCATTTCATGGTTGTTTTGCGCCTCGAAAAAGAGAATATTCCGCAACTTGCACCTCCGGTGTGTTGCGGCCGGAGGGCCTCGCCGGCGCCAAGCATGTCATCGGGTCAGGACCGAATCCGCCAAACTGCCGGGCCGTGAGGCGCGCGGTATGGTCCTTGCCCCCCCTCCCCTGGATTCTATCACTGGTGCAAGCGCTGTCAAGGTGAACGGCCCGATCGTGTCGACGCCCGATTGCGCCCCCTCGCTTGCTTGTTGTCAACTCCCCGCCTCGCGCGGCTTTCTGGGAACTCGTTTGCTTGATGGTCGGTTCTTGCCTGCTTCCCTGAAGCCTGATAAGCTTACAGCTCTTGACGCCTTGCCGGGCCATTTTTCCACTGCGAGGTGGGCCGTTGGTCCATGATCGCATTGCCGCGCTATTATCCTGATTTCCAGCGTTTCGAGCAGCTCGCCCAGGGCGCCGATCTGGTGCCTGTGTATCGCCGCCTCCTCGGCGATTCGCTCACACCCGTCTCGGCCTTTCACAAGCTGGACGCCGGCCGCTGCGCTTGCCTGTTCGAAAGCGTCATTGGCGGGGAGAAGGTGGGCCGCTACAGTTTTCTGGCGACGCATCCTTTTTTCGAGATCGAGGCCTATCAGCGTCGGGTGACGATCAACTCGCCTTCGGGGGTCTCGGCTTCGGGAGGCCCAATCCTCGTCAGCCGCCATTTTGAATGCGACAATCCGCTGGAGGAACTGCGGCGACGCGTGGAGCGAGTGCGCGCGGCGACGCTCCCCGAATTGCCGCCTTTTTGCAGCGGCGCGGTGGGTTACGCGGGCTACGATGTGGTCCGCTATTTCGAGCGGCTGCCCAATGCCCCGCCCGACGATCGGCAGGTGCCTGACCTGGCCTTCGCCTTCTACGATCAGATGGTCGTCTTCGACCACGTGGATAAAACGATTGTGGTCGTAGCCATGGCGCGGCTGGACCGGCCAAATACGAACGCCCGCGCCGCCTACGACGAGGCCTGCCGCCGCGTCGACCGGCTGGTCTTTGAACTGGCCAACAATCCGTGCGACCTGGAACCGGTGGACATCGCCACGGAAGGACCGCCCTCCCTGCCTTATCGATCAAATTTCACCCAGGAGGAATTCGAGGCCGCCGTCGGCAAGTGCGTGGAGTACATCCGCGCTGGCGACATTTTTCAGGTCGTGATCAGCCAACGGCTGGAAGTGCCGATCCGGGCGCATCCGTTCGAAATCTACCGCGCCTTGCGCGTCGTCAATCCCAGCCCGTTCATGTTCTATGTCCGCACTCCTAGCGTCACGCTGGTGGGCAGCTCTCCGGAGATCATGGTCCGCGTGGTCCATGGCGAGGTGACGACGCGCCCTCTGGCGGGCACGCGTCGCCGCGGCTTGACGGAAGAAGAAGACCGGCGGCTAGCCGAGGAACTCCTGGCGGACCCGAAGGAGCGGGCCGAGCACGTCATGTTGGTCGATCTGGGCCGCAACGACGTGGGCCGCGTGGCCCGCTACCGCACCGTCAAGCTCAGCGACGTGATGACTATCGAGCGCTATAGCCACGTGATGCACATCACCTCGAACGTGAGCGGCCAGTTGGCGCCGGGCAAGACCGCCTTCGACGCCCTCCAGGCCTGCCTGCCCGCCGGAACCGTCTCCGGCGCCCCCAAGGTCCGCGCCATGCAGATCATCGACGAGCTGGAGCCGCACCGCCGAGGCCCCTATGCCGGCGCGGTGGGCTATTTTGACTTCAACGGCAACATGGACACGTGTATCGCCTTGCGGACCCTGGTGATCCAGGGCGACAAGGCCTACGTCCAGGCCGGCGCTGGGATCGTGGCCGACAGCCTGCCCGCCAACGAATGGAACGAAACGCTCAACAAGGCGCGGGGGCTGCTCAAGGCCATCGAAATCGCGGAAGGGAGGATCAAGGATGCTTGAAGAAACGGCCCCCCTTGCTCGTAGAAAGCCTTAACGCAGCGACACGTTCCACGCGTGGGTCTGGCGTGCGGCCCGTGCAACCCTCGTAATTTCGCGTCTGATTGTTGAACACGAACCTTCCTCCCGGTTTTGCCCCCATGCAAATCGAAGCGATTGACCTTTTCCATATCGCGTTGCCCTTGCGTCAATCGAGATCGACTCCGTGCGGCCCCTTGTCCGCCCTCGAAACGGTGCTCGTGCGTCTTCGTGGCGGTGGCGCAAGCGGCTGGGGCGAAGCCAGCCCAGGCAATGCCCCCCTGGCCGGTCCCGAATGGGCGTCCGGCGTGTTTCTCTGTGTTCGCGACTGGCTTGCGCCGCGGGTCCTGGGCTGTGAATTGCGCTCTGGCAAGGAATTGCAGGAGCGACTTGCCCCGATCCGCGGAAATCCCTATGCCAAGGCCGCCCTCGACACGGCGTGGTGGGACATGAAGGCCCGAGCCGAAGGGCAGCCGCTGCACCAGCTCCTTGGCAAAGCCCGCGACGCGATCGAGGTCGGCGTCTCGTTCGATCGCATGGAGACGATCGACCATCTGCTCGAAGCCCTCGGACAAGCCTTCGACGCCGGATACAGCCGCGCCGAGTTGAAGTTCCGCCCCGGCTGGGACGTCCACATGCTGAACATCGTGCGGCAGGAGTTTCCTGCCCAACGCATCCACATCGACGTCGAGGGCGACTTGACCCTGAACCACATGGACATGCTTTGCCGGCTCGACGATTTCATGCTGGCGATGATCGAGCAGCCGCTGCCGCCCGACGACCTGGTCGGACACGCCATGGTCCAGGAAACCATCCGCACGCCGTTGTGCCTCGATGAGTCGATCACCAGCCAGCAACAAGCGGACATGGCCCTGGAATTGCACAGCGCGAAATACATCAACCTGAAGCCGGGCCGCGTGGGCGGCTTGACGACGGCGCTGGCCATCCACGACGCTTGCCAGGACCAGGGCGTGCCGTGTTGGGTCGGCAGCCCGCTCCAATCCGCGATCGGTGTGCGCATCGGACTGGCGCTGGCGGCCAAGGCCAACTGCGTCTATCCCGCCGACTTTTTCCTCTCGGAAGACACTTTCCAGAACGACCTTGCCGAACCGCTGGCGCCAGTCCGCGATCCCAACGAAGGCGTGCTCCGCGTGCCCTTGTGGTCCTCGCCGGGCCTTGGCGTCGAACCGGACCTCGCGTGGCTCGAAAATCACAGTCTGGCCAAGGCCCACCTGACCTGACCTCGCTAGACTTCCACGAAGGGTTCCAACGTGATCTGCGTGATCGCCACGATCGAACTGATCCAAGATGGCCGCGAGGCGTTTCTCGCCGAGTTTCGCCGGGTCGTGCCCAAGGTGTTGCAAGAACCGGGATGCCTCGAATACGCGCCGATGATCGACGTGGCGACCAGCCTCGGCCCTTCCTGCCCGGCCCGTCCCGACGTGGTGACCGTGGTCGAAAAGTGGTCGAGCCTCGAGGCCTTGGAGGCCCATCTCATCGCCCCGCACATGGTCGAGTACCGAAAGGCCGTCAAACACCTGGTCAGGCAAGCCTCGCTGCGAGTCCTCGCCCCGGCGTAGGCCGTGGGTCAATGCGGCGATGGCTCTGCCCCGGCGAAAACCCATGGCCCGGCGGAGCCACAACCAAGTTTTTCGGCTTCCGGGAGTACGAAGCGGGCGTGGGGGCGGCTATGAGTTGACGCGGAAGTCGCTCGAACGCAGACCAAGACTCCCGCGGGATTCCGTGCCACTTTGCACGCTCTCATTTCCTTTTTGGAGCCGGAACTGGATCGACGGGAGGGGTGACTTGTTCACGACGCGGCGGGGCGGGGGCATCGATCTTCATCGCCTTCTCCGACGCCGCCTCGCCGGAAGGGTATCGATCTGAGTTGTCGCCAGGCGGCGAGGAGCGAGGATAAGGGCGATCACGCAACGCGCGTCCCAGGGGGCCGATCGAGCAATAACGCTCCTCCAGAAAACGAATCCCGTGGGACTCGAGAATCGTGCCGGTCCGTTCTTCGAGGTACGCCAGCTCGACGTTGTACCGGGCCAGGGCCTGCGCCTCGGCGCTAACGGAATTGCCCCAGTTCGTGATCGCTTGAAGGACGTTCAAATACAATGTCGCGCGGCCCTCGCGATAGTCGGCCAGTTGGTATTCGAGGTTGGTCCACGCGGCTTGCCGGGCCTCGGAAAACGCCCGATATTGATCGTAGTACTGGGCCAAATTCCGCAGGCTTTCGGCCAGCTCGTGGGCGGCGGCGTGAAGCCCCTGTTCCAGGTTCGCCCGATCGTGCATGATCAGCAATTCCTGTTGCCGCACGGCCGCCCGTTCGCGCCTCAGTCCCAGCGGCACGGAGAAGTTCACCCCAAGCTGCCATTCCGTGAAGTCGTTGGGGTCTGCCCGCACAAACGCCCCGTCCGGCAACCGCCCTTCAAGCCCGTTCCAACGGTAAAGCGCCACGGCGTCCAGGCGCGGCAGGGCCTGATTTTGGGCGAGTTGCAGCCGCTGTTGGTCGGCCTCGAGGATCAATTTCAGCTCGATCAGATCGGGCCGGTTCTCGGCGGCCAGGTCGAGAATGCCTTGCCAATCCGGCTCGACTCGATCGGTCGCCAGGGGCGTGACGGGAACCAGCAGCGTGCGCCCCGCCGGCGGCAAACCCAAAAGGTTGCGCAGCGCCGCCTCGCGCTGTAGCACATTCGCCTCGGCGGTGATCAGGTTCGCGCGAAAGGTGGCCAGTGCGGATCGGGCCTGGGCCACTTCCGCGGCCGTGCCAAGCCCGGCCTCCAACGACGCCGCGGCGCGCTCAAATGCCTCCTGACCTTGCCCGACTTGCTGGCGCAAGGCCCACGCCTCCACCCGAGCCAGCACCAAGCCCCAATATCCCTCGACCACCCCGCGGACCATCCGCTGCACGCTGTCCTTGAGTTGAAAAAAAGACCGTTCGGTGTCGATCCGCGCGATGACGATCGGCGCCGTATTGACCCGCGCCCCGGCGCCCTGAAGCAGCGGCTGCGTGTAACTCAATTCCGTGCTCGACGGTGCCCGCGGATTCATCGCCTGACCCGGCAGGCCGAAGCGATCCCGGATCGGCGATGTGCGAATGTTCATGTTGGCCGTGCCGCCGATCGAAGTGTCCTTTGCCAGGCCCATCTGCATGTCGTAGGCGTGCTGCGGCAAACCAGTCACCGACGGTGGCGCGGGCGCGGGGGGAGTTACAATCAGGCTGGGATCGTCGTTACGGAAGAAATTGTTGTTCACGCCGAGGCGTGGGTCGAAACGAGCCTTTGCCTGATCGATCTGCGTGTTCGAAATCGCCGGATCGTAGATCGTGCGACCGCTCGAGACGGCGGTGATCCCGGCCAATACCCGGACCACCTCGGTACGTTCCAAGGCCATCCGAATGGCCTCGTCGAGCGAGAGGCGCAGCTCCTCCTGCTCCGATTCCGGCGTCCTGACCGTGGCCGGTGATGGCAAATCCGGAAAACCAACCCTGGTAAGCTGCGAGGGATGGCGAACTTCCATTTGGCGTTGCTCGGGGAGGACAAAACGCCAAGACTCCTGTCCGTGGCTGGTTGTTGACCACACCATAAGTAGGTAGCAAGCCCCAAGACAGCAGCATATTTTCGTCAGACGATGCCTCATATCCGTTAGCATCGTCAGGACCAGCGCAGTCGATGCACCGGAAAAGTAGCCGGATAAACCGTATCCAAAGATGGTGTCGCCTGAACCGCCTACCCCTGAAGGTCTTGGGGCAACCGACACACAAACCAAAACCTATCGAGACCCACCTCTACACGCCGCCCCTTTTTATGCCAAAGACGCCTTTTCTCCTGAGATGGGTTAGTTGAAAGCCGGTCTAACCTGACTCTGGGCAGCTAAAACGACCGGGGGGCGAGGCTCACAGGTATGTCTCAAAAGGAGTTCTTCGCAGTAATGACCAACTCAAAGCACCGGCAAGGGATACCAATCCCTCACTCCCGCTTCGGACGAGTGTCGCGTTTTTTAAGACAACGCTGTGATTCGCGGCGGCTCCAGCCGCCATAAGACTTGATTTTCCAAGAGGTTGTGATAATCAGACGCTAGTCTTCGACATGATGGAAGTACCGGAGGTGGGAGTTGAACCCACATGTCCCGAAGGACACTGGATTTTGAGTCCAGCGCGTCTGCCATTCCGCCACTCCGGCCCATGGTTTGGACGCAATCGCGAGCTTGTCTGCATTTTTTTCGGGGGCCAGCTTCCGGCCCAAAACCGCTGGGGCTGCCAGGGCAGGCTCCCGCAAACTTGCTCCATTCTGGCATTCGGCTGGCTGGATGACAAGAGTGTGAAGAGGTTGGAAGCCTCATCTCGTGCCAGAAAAGCCCGTCACTGTGCCTTCACGGGAGTCGACCACGACTGAAGGGAGTATCCGCGTGGCTGGGTTGGCTGTGGGGATTCGCCCGGGCGACTTGATTGACCACTGCGGCGTATCGCGACGGATCCTGATCAAACTTTCGCAACGACGCCTCGGAAGAGAACAAGTACATGCGCCCCTCGTACCAAGCGCCGTGCTCCCGCTTGCCCGGAATTTGGCGGTTTTCTTCCACGGCCAAGACCACGTCGATACCTGAAAGGACGGGTGCGAAGCGGTCGGGATCGGCAAAGAATCGCTTGGCCTCTTCCGGCCCCACGAAGAGATACGTTCTGCCCCGGTGGATTACGCCGTAGCGAGGATCACCACGAACCCATCGCTCTTGTTCCAGTAGCGTGACCGGACAGTAGCCATCCAGTCCTAGCGCGGGAGGGGCCGCGGGATTTGCTAAGTCGGGTTGCCTGGGCAATTCAGGTGGAGTGGGCCACGATGGCGGATTTTGATTCGCACTTGAGAAATGAGGCGAATTTCTCCCTTCAGGAAGAAAAGCATTTTGCGAACCGGCCGCAGGGCCGGCTGGTGGTTCGTGACCACCGGGGACATGACCAGGGTTGTAGTTGGCAGCCGGAGCCGGCATCGCGCCGCGATTCCATTGAGTGATCTCGGGCTGCCAAGCCTGTGATTTGACCTGCCCAGGTTGCATCATTCCAGGTGGATCGGTGTCCCCGTGATTTGCGGTTTTTCCGCTGTCAAATCCACTGGGAGCGGCCGGTTGCGCCACTGGCGATTGCTGTCCTACTGTGGGGTAGGAATGATTTGGTAAATCATTTCTTTGTGCCGCAATTGCAGGGTTAGTTTGATAGATTTGATTGGGCGACGGCTGCGCAACTGATTGTCCGGGCAATGACCCCCTATGCCGGGTGGCGATTTGATTCAGGGCCGCGATGTATTGAAAAGCATTGGCGGCGCCGGTCTTCCGTTCAACGATTTGGCCGCTTGGACTGAGGATGATGTCAGTTGGCCAGGCACTGACGCCGTACTCTCGGGCAACGTTGGGCAATTTTTGGACGTTGATTCGCACGGGGACGTAATTCGCGTGGATTGCGGCGGCGACCTCAGGCCGAGAAAAGACCTCGCGTTCCATGCGCATGCAGGGCGGACAGGCTTCAGTCCAAAAATGGATGAGGACCAGTCGGTTGGTTTGGGCGGCAATCTGCTTGGCGTTCTCGAGATTTGGCTGCCACTGCACCGCCGATTGGGCCAACACTGGAGCGGTCGATGACACGGCCCATAAAACAATCCACATCCGAAAATGTTCTGCCCGCATGTCTTTAGGCTCCCCGATCGCCCCCGAGGCGGAAAACCCGCTACGCAGCCATTTCTGTATCGGATTGCGAGGCCCGGTATCTTGGGAAGAAATTGCGGTTTGCGTCAAATTTTCGGATTTTTCCAAAAGGCGTGACACGGCAAAAGGCCAACAAGCTGGCCCAAATTTGCAATCCAGCCCGGTGAAAACGTCAAAGTTTATGATCGGCGACGCAAACCGCCCCCTGATGGGCTTATACTCCGCACGCGTTGAAATGAGACGTTGCTGGAGCAAGAAAGCCCGTTGACGGGCCTTCTCGGCCGTAGGCGGTCTTCGGCCCGGCGTTTTACGCCGGGTCGCGGTGTCGATCCCAGGGCGAACCTTAAGCCCCGTTGACGGGGCTTCTCGCTGTGGCGGTGTTGAGGGCGATTGCTCTGTGGAGCGCGGGCATCTTGCCCGCATTTGTTTTTGCGGGCGAGACGCCCGCGCTCCCAGATTTGCGGGCGGGACGCCCGCGCTGCGGGATTTGTGGGCGGCGTTCAGGCCGTTTCCTCTTTGGATCGCGGGTATCTTGCCCGCATTGGTCGTTGCGGGCGGGACGCCCTCGCTCCGGGCCTGGCGGGCGAGAGGCCCGCGCTGCGGGATTTGTGGGCGGCGTTCAGGCCGATTCCCCTGTGGAGCGCGGGCATCTTGCCCGCATTGGTCGTTGCGGGCGAGACGCCCGCGCTCCGTGTTTTGCCCCAGCGAGAAGGCCCGTGAACGGGCCTCGCGCCGTGGCGTTGGTCCACGGATACCCGGCATGAATGCCGGGCCGAAGGCCGCCTGCGGAGCATAAAGGCCCGTCAACGGGCGTCTTCACACAACCTCTTGCCGGCGATCCTGGCGCTATTTTCCGCGCGGCCGAGAATGAGTCCTTTTCGCCTGAAAAACATGTCATCTCAACGGGTGGGTAGTATACAATCAGGGAAGCGATGGCGTGGTTGGCGGCCTCACCGGCGCCTCGCGCGATCAACTCGTATCTCCAGGCCAGATTCAAGACCGATGTCGCTGAATCGTTTTATCTATTACTGCGCGGTGGGCGGTGGTTGGGCGGCGTTGTTGGCCTGGATGGGCGCCGAATGGCTTTTTTTCCGCCGCCATGCCTGGTACGAGTCGGCTCCAGGGGTGGTCCGCGACACGCTCACCGCGGCCTTGGTTGGTGGGGTGCTTGGGGTTGGGCTTGGGCTGGTGTCGGGCATGACCAACGCCCAGTGGCGCGCTTTGATCCGCCGAGGGGGACTGGGGTTCCTGGGCGGCCTGCTCGGCGGCGGATTCGGAGGGCTTGTTGGAACCGTGCTTTACTGGCTTTATTTTCCTCGGGCGATCGGGTGGCTTGTCATGGGCGCTGGGATTGGCGTGGCCGAGGGCCTTTACGAGCGATCCTGGCGCAAAACGCGAAATGGGCTGATCGGCGGCGCCCTGGGGGGATTCCTCGGAGGATGGCTCTTCGAATGGATTGCGGCGGCGCGGTCGGAGATGTCGGGCCGAGCCACGGCCTTCGTCGTCTTGGGGCTGTCGGTCGGCGTCCTCATCGGCCTGGCCCACGTGGTGCTCAAGGAAGCCTGGCTGACCGTTTTGGACGGTTACCGGCCAGGCCGACAACTCATCCTCAGCAAGGATGTCACCACGCTCGGCCGCGCCGAGCACTTGCCACTGCCTTTCCTGGGTCACGCCGACGCGGAACTGGAACTGGAGCACGCGAGGATCATCCGGCAACCCGACGGACGATACCTGCTCGAAGACCGGGGAACTCGTCTTGGCACGCTACTGAATTCGCAGCGGATCCAAGGGGCGGCGCCGCTTTGCGACAATGACTTGATCAAGTTGGGAACGAACATCGTGCGTTTCAATCACCGGCGACGCACGCGGTCCCAGCATCAGGCAAGCCCTGCCTCGCCCCCAATGGCCAAGCGATGGGCGATCAGCCCCCCGCCTCCGCCGCCGATCGCCTTTGGGCAGTTGGCGGAGCCAACGGATTCGGCCGCACCACCGAAGCCGGCACCAGCAGGCGGCAAAGACGGATCTCAGGGAGCTACCTCGCCGGCGCGGAAACACGA
>Ga0209101_1000303_pt1 | contig 41346 bp, 25 predicted proteins | sample ConPoolayeCmetaG_FD_185481 | JGI IMG/M metagenome (GOLD analysis project Ga0209101, IMG submission 185481) | Hot spring microbial mat communities from California, USA to study Microbial Dark Matter (Phase II) - Cone Pool mat layer C metaG... ...
GGAGAGTTTCCAGCGATTCGACCTGGCCCGGCGCTACCACCTGGGGAACCAAAAAGGTCCGCACTTGCCAGGGTTGCTCGGCGGTGTCGACAAAACACACGGCCGAGTTGGTTGTGCCCAGGTCGCAGCCGACGACATATCGGCTGGGCGCAGTTTGAGCCTGGCCTTCGGCAGTGGGTCGCGTTTGCGCGGTCTTGTACACTTGGATTGTCTGGCGATTACGACCGCCAGGGACTATCACAGTTCGACGCTGGCGCCCGGCAGCCGGCGGCTGCACAGCCAGTGCCCGCCGGCCGACTTCACAGACGATAAACTACATGGTACCGTAAAGACGTGAAACAGGTTATAGCTATCGTCCGACCGTTCGTGGCCGAAAAGGTTCTTCAGGCCATAGCCGCGCTGCCCATCGAAGGCTGCCAGGTGTGCGAGGTAAAAGGCTACGGCCGGCAGAAAAGCTATCTGGACGAATACCGGGGAAGCGAGTACTCGCTGGCTTATCTGCCCAAGGTGCAGATTACCGTCTGGCTTGAGCACCGGTACGTTGAAGAGCTGATCCGCGCGATGCTTGCTGCCGCCCGAACCGGACGCATGGGCGACGGCAAGATCTTCGTCCTGCCGCTGGAAGCCGCGCACTGCCAGTAACGTGCCTCCGGCGGCATTCCTCCGGGTGCATCGCTAAGGCGACGCCTCAGCGTCACAGTCCGGAACAGGCATTGCGAAAGAACCCAATCGGCTCACACCAGGGTGCTTGGCCGCTTGCCCGACCAAATGTGGGTAAACACCCCGCCATGCTTAGCCGGCACGCCGCCGCTATGTGGCCGCATTGCCAAAGGCGGCCGCATTGCCAAAATATGCTGGGAGATCATTGTTTCGGCGGGAACTGTGAGTCGGTTTTTCGAGACCTGGCGCCGCCTGGCTAACAAAATGTTAGCAAAACGCTTGCATATTGTTTGCGCTTGGTTATATTCAGTTTGATGCTCTGTCTTGGGCAGCTTTCGGCAGAGAAGGGAGCAGATTCTACGGGGCGGGGAAGCGGCCTGGGCGTCGATCGGCGGGATCGACGCACTCGTCTTTTGGCCGTTCGTTGCCTGGTGGGGAGGCTACGGCAATGTCCCTTCTCTGCGGCCCTGCGCTGTACGGAGCACTATTGCTAAGGGGTATTTCAACCGCCTTGGATGCACCAGCGCCGGCATTTTGCGCCGACTGGGATTCAGGCCCTGTCTGGGTGTACTGCAAAAAAGACGGGGCACGCACCTTCGGCGAAGTGGAGTATCACATTACAGACCGGCGCCCCGGCGCTACGCTGGTCTTTGCCGACGTGGCCAGCAAGCAAGTAACGCCCTACCGCCTGCCCAACGGTTACGCCGTGTTGGTGCTACACGACAGCAAGGATGCAGTGCTGGTGCGCCTGTTTGCAGACCTGGGCGGAGGCCACGCCGTGGGTGTCTGCCGCCTGAAGTTCGCCGACGGCAAAGTCTGGTCGTGCCGGGCAGGGCACGAGACGATTCCTTACGCAGGAGATGGGCTGGACCATCTGCAACAGATCAGAAATCTGCCCGGACTGAATCTCAGCGGCGTCAAGCTCACCGCCAAACATTTGCAATGCCTGAAAGAACTACCCAACTTGCAGTGGTTGAATCTGTCTCGCACCAACTTCACAGACGACCACGTACCACTGCTGTCAGGACTGAAAGAACTGCAACACTTGCATTTGCACCACACCTGTGTGACGCCTCAAGGCGTCAAGCTACTGACCGAGCTATTGCCGGCTGTGCAGATCGAATACCGGCGTCCGGGCAGTTGACTGCCCTGGGCTAACACTTAGCGCAGGCTGAACCGAGACGCTTGGCCCCAAAAGCGCTTTATTAATCTTTGCAAAACATGGTGACCGCGTGCTATATGGTTTTTCCTAGTGTCGCATGTCACCACGTATTGCGAAGTTCAATAGTGCTGCCTGCGCGGGTCAAAAGCAATCGATTCGCCACGGTCGCAGTGCTAACCGGCCGAAGCGGCAGACGGTTTCGCAGCAGCTTTGCCAGACGCACGGGTTGAACGCGCCTTTTTCCGCTTGGTTGCCGATCGGGACTTGCCCGACTTGCCAGCTTTGCCATCAGCGGCAGAAGCGGCAGAGAAGCCCGATTCGGCGCGGGCCGCGCCAGACCCTTCGTCGGCCAAGACGCCCTCAGATGGTATATCGGCTGGTGTATCGGCGGCAGGTTTGACGGCGCTACGGGCCTTCCGCGCGGTCTTGGGTGTCTTGCCGGCAACAGTTTTCTGGCTGGCCCGCCGACGCCCACGGCCGGTCGTTGTCCCCTTTTCGGCCCGGGCCTGAAGCAGACCTACCGCCATATCGAAATCCACTTCTTCCACCGATACACTCTTGGGCAAAGATGCATTCGTAACACCGTCGGTGACGTAAGGCCCGTATCGGCCTTCCATCAGGCGGATCGGTTGTTGTGTCACAGGCGATGGCTCGAATACCCGCAGCGTTTGTGCACGCCGGCCGCTGCGCCGTGTCGGCGGCTGGGCCAGAAGCTCCAGCGCCTGTTCCAGAGTGATGTCCAAGGGTGACACGCCGTCGGGCAGCGAGCGGGTCTGCTCGCCGCATTTGATGTACGGCCCAAAGCGCCCGTTGTACACAACCACCGGCTGGCCTTGCCCATCGGTTCCCAGCGTCCGCGGCATGGAAAGCAGCTTCAGCGCTACTTCCAGGGTAACGTCTTCCGGACGCATACCTTTGAGCAATCCGACGCTGTGCGGCTTCTGGCCGTCGCTTTGATCGCCGAGTTGTACATAAGGACCGTAGCGACCCACTTTAAGATAGACCGGTTTGTTCGTCTGTGGGCAAATGCCCAGCGGCTGCTGCCCTGCCGAGGCTTTCTCGAGCATCTGTAGAGCTACTGGCAGGGTCAACTCGTCCGGGGGCATCCGGTCGGGGATGCTCGCCCGGCGTCGTCCCTGCTCCAAATACGGCCCGTAACGACCGATTCGCACATACACCGGCGGGCCGTCCGGCGGAGTACCGATAAGGATGCGGTTGACTTCGCGGGCGTCGATCTGGCTGGCCTTCTGGTCCAATTGCGGTTTCAAGCCCGGATGCCCATCGCCGTAATAGAACCGCCGCAGGTATTCCAGATGTCCCAGTTCTCCCCGGCTGATGGCGTCGAGCTGGTCCTCCATTTCCGCGGTGAACTTGTAGTCGATCAGGTGCTCGAAGTGCCATTCCATCAACTGGCAGACGGCGAAAGCGGTCCACGTGGGCACCAGCACATTGCCGCGTTTTAGTTTGAATACGTAGTCGCGCGCCAAGATGGTATCGATGATCGAGGCGTACGTGCTGGGCCTGCCGATGCCCAGCTCTTCCAGCGCCCGGGTCAGCGAAGCCTCACTGTAGCGGCTGGGCGGCTGCGTGGTGTGACTTCTCGGTTCCAGCGTCTGGCAGGTCAGCGGTTCACCTGTTTCTACCGCGGGCAACGACTGGTCGTGCTGGGCCAGCTCGGCTTCCGGATCATCCGAGCCTTCCACGTAAGCCCGCAAATATCCCGGAAAATCGATAACCCTCCCGTTGGCCTGGAACATCGCCCCGCCCAGATCGACCTTTATGGCAATCCGCCGGATACGCGCATCGGCCATCTGGCAGGCGATGGTCCGCTTCCAGATCAGGTCGTAAAGCTTGAACTGCTCGTCGGTCAGTTGATCGCGAAGGCTTTCCGGCGGCCGCATATCGTGGCCCGCCGGACGTATCGCCTCGTGGGCCTCTTGGGCGTTCTTGACCTTGGTCTGATATACCCGCGGCTGCGGCGGCAGATAATCCGCCCCGAACTGCCCGGCGATCAACCGTCTGGCCGCCTCGATCGCCACCGCGGCAAGGCTGGTCGAATCGGTACGCACGTAGGTTATGTAGCCGGTTTCGTACAGGCTCTGGGCGACCTGCATTGTCTGCCGGGCGGTGAAGCCGTACTTGCGGTTGGCTTCCTGCTGCAAAGTGCTAGTGGTGAAAGGCGGATAAGGCCGCAGCACATCGGGACGATTTTCGGCCTCGGCTACCCGACAGGGCGCATCGCGCAGCCGCTCGACCAACTGGCGGGCCTGCTGCTCATCGAGCAACAACAAGTTGGGGTCCTTCAGCCGGCCGGTGCTGGGGTCGAAGTCGCGCCCGGAAGGAATCGGCCGGCCATCGACCGAAACCAACTCGGCCTGAAAACACTGGCCCTGCCTGGTAGCGAATACGCCCAGCAGGTCCCAGTACGTTGCCGCTACGAAACTTCGCCGTTGCCGCTCGCGCTCCACAATCAGCCGCACCGCCACGCTTTGCACACGTCCGGCCGAAAGCCGTGGGCGTATCTTCCGCCACAATAGCGGAGAAACATCGTAGCCGTACAGTCGGTCTATGATGCGCCTAGTCTCTTGAGCGCGGACCAGCGCTTCGTCGATCTGCCGGGGGTTGCGAAGGGCTTCGCGGATGGCCTGTTCGGTTATCTCATGGAACACCAGACGCCGCACAGGAACCTGGGGCTGCAACACCTCGCACAGGTGCCAACTGATGGCCTCGCCCTCGCGGTCTTCGTCGGTAGCTAGGTACAACTGCGTGGCCTTCTTCAGCGCCGCCTTCAGCTTGCGGACCTGCGGAAGCTTATCTTTGGGAATCACATAGATCGGCTCGAATTGGTTGTGGATGTTCACGCCCAAATATGCCCAATCTTCCCCCTTGTACTGCTTGGGAATTTCTCGGGCGTTTTCCGGCAGGTCGCGAATATGACCGATGCTGGCCTCGATTACGTACTCCGGGCCGAGGAACCGGCTGATGGTTCGCGCCTTTGCCGGCGACTCGACGATAACCAGTGATTTACCGTTGTTGCTTCTCTTGTTGGCCATAGCAACTGTTGTTTTCCGGATATGATCGTGGCCGCGGTTGGTCGTCCCTTCCGAAGCAGTGGCAAGATTGACCGACCAGTCGGCCCACCGCATCGTCCCGCCTATGGCGGCTCATGCGGCTGTTAAATGATAACACACGTCCGCGGCGTTTCGGGCCAGTGGCCGTTCGAGGCGCAAGATTGTCCGCTCTGAACAAACATTGCGCGCTCTGAACAAAGACTTCTGTAATTACTTTGTAATTACTTCACTTTGCCGCCTGGCCGCCGTTTGTGAACCCAGATAGCCCAAACTTGCCCAATCGGCAGCCAGCCACGCTGTTGCGTGCGCCACAATACAACCTTCCGCCGCAAAGGCACGGACATTATAGAACCACGCGCTGCCGTCCCGTCCGAATGTACCCTCCTGCTGACGGCCACGACGAAACGTGGCCCTCCGAATCGCCTGAAAACACGCGCCAGATCACTGCGAAAAATGCGCTCAAAAACCGCAAAATACGCACGCAAAACGGGCACAAGTTGCGCCGTAAGGGACTAGCGCAACCGGTGGAAAATAACCAGCCGCCCTGCGGTATTAGGCTCCCCGGTAAACCATCGATGATATCTTGTGCTTCGGCGATATCTTGTTTGCTTGGGCGTTTAAAGCCGTTTGCCCCGGGCAATACTGCGTACTGCACCGCGGATTTTTTCCATCCCGAAGCCGCAAAAAACTGTGCGCGTCGGCCTACAGCCTCCATCAGGGATAATACGCTTTGCAACCCGAAAGTTCATCGGCCAAGCCGCGAAATTCTAGCCAATTACTGCACGGCGAATCAATTGCAGAATCATCATCATTAGCCCATTTCAGCCAGTTTGCCTACACTATCGCGCCAGGGGATGCTGGTATCGTGTTGGCAGAGTGGCTTGCAGAGAATGGTCAGCCTTATGGCTAGCCAACTTACAAACTGGTAACTACTTGTGACAAAAACTGGATCTTAGCCCCCAGATTAACGGTTTTGCCTGTACGAGTCACTGGCATTGCATTGCCACCATTGGCGTTTAGAATTGGCTAATCACGGGCCAGTTGTGCGACAGCCGATTTGCACTGGCCAAAGTCGCGTGCCCGTAATGCCGATTTTTCGCGCCAGCACCCAACTTCAGGATGGTTAACTCATGGCTAGTCCTTTCAGGAAGTTTCGTCGCCATCAAAAGGTCTTTTTGGCCTTGCTGGGGGTTGCGGTAATCATCGCATTTGTGATTTTACCGCCGATCATGGATATGCTCGGTACCGTGGCTGGTGTGGAAACGCCAGCCGTGCGAACGAAGAAGTACGGCGACATCAAAGAAGACCACCTGCGGAGTCTTGTTGCCGAACGATTGCGGCTGCGCGACGTCTTCAGGGACATTGCCCAGTTCACGCTCCCCAAATCGCAAGCACAGTGGGACAAGCTCAGGATCTGGCTAGACTGGCTTTACACGCCCGACGAAGAAGCTGTGGTGGACTCCTGGCTGCTTTCCCGGCGGGCGGAGGAATTGGGCTTGGTCTGTACCCGAGAAACGGCCGCTGCGGCTATCGAACAGTTGCACGGCGGACAGCTCGGCAGACAAGACCTGTTGGGAATACTGAAGCGGCACGACTTCTCCGAACTTCGCTTCATCGGCGCCGTGCAGCGAGAGTTGCAGGCCCTGCATTTGCACTTGACGTTTTTGGGGTTTGGCAACTACGGCGCGACGCCCGCGCAGCGATGGGACTATTACAAACGGCTTAACCAGCGTGCGACTGTCGAGCTGGTGGCCATCCCGGTGGCCAACTATGTCGATCGCATCCCCGAGCCAAGCGAAACTACGTTGCGCAAGTTTTTCGAGCAGTACAGGGATAAGGATGCGCGGGCCGACTCCCCCACGCCGGGTTTCCACGAGCCGTACAGGGCCAATGTCCGCTATTTTCGGGCCGACCGCATGCGTTTCGCGATGCGAGCCGTCAGCGAGGAAGAGATTATCCAGGAGTTCCAGCGCGATCCGCTGAATTACCAACGCCTGGAAGCAGAAGCCAAGCGCAAGGCAGAACAACAGGAAGCCGAGATCAGAAAAGCGCTGGAGAAGCTCCGGCCGCAGTTGCCCGAGGAGAAACCTCCGGCCGAAGGCCAACAGCCCGATGCCACCAAGCCGCAGCCGCCGTCTGCACAGCCTGATGAGTCATCCAAGCCCGATGAGTCATCCAAGCCCGATTCGCCATCCAAGGCTGACACGCCTCCGAAACTCGACACTCCCTCTAAACCCGATACGACCCCGAAACCGGATGCGGAACTGAAGCCCGATACGTCTGCCAAGCCCGATACATCGCCCAAGCCGGAGTCGCCAGTGGCTCCCAAGCCGGAGTCGCCAGCGGCCCAGCCCGAAACTCCTCCGGCACCCAAGGGCCAGGATGAAACCGGTTCCAGCAAACAGCCCCAAGATCCGCAGGGCCAGTCTGCGAAACCTGGGCGTAATGGCGACCCGCAGGGGCCGCCCGAACCGGGGCCGACAGCCCCCTCGCCATCGAGGCCCGGCGAGGATTCCGCTAATGGTGCCGCAAGCGGCCCAGCCCAGGGCGTTGTGATGTTCGCGGCTTTTGTGGCCGACGAGTCATCGGCTGAACCCGCGCAGGGGGCGGGCGCGGAACAAGCCGTTCAGCAGTCTGCCCAGGGCGGTTCGAGCGACAAGCCGACCGACAGCCCGTCCGAGAAGCCCGACGAAAAACAGACCGCCAAACAGGCGGAAAAGCAGCGCGACGACCAGGCGGACAATGCCACGGAAAGCGGGGCAGATAAGCCGGCCGAGCAATCGGAACGGGAGCCGGCCGGCAAGTCGGCCGAGGGCGCGACAGACAAGCCAGGCGATAAACCGGCCGGCGGTCAGTCAGAAAAAGCCGGCGGCCAGGCGGACAAGGCAGACAAACCGGCCGATGAGCCAGCCGAACAACCGGCCACTGAGCCGAAGTCCCAGCCCGGCCAACCCGAAGACGGCCCGATAATGCAGCCCCAGCGCAAACCTGAGGAGCAGGCCGAGGGGCAACCGCAACAGTCCAAACCGGAGGCCAAACAGCAGCCGGTCCCGCCCGCACCTGAGAAGACCGACGAGCCTGAAAAGTCAGACGGCCTTTCGGATTATTTGCGCAGCCACATCCGCTACAAATTGGGGTACCAAAAGCTTTTAGCGGCTTTTGGGCGGGTGGAAGCGGAGGTGAATCGGTACCGGGCCAGACTTGCTCGCAAGGGCGGTACTCCGCCGGTGCCACTGGATTTCGTGGCGCTGGCCGAGGAGAACGGACTGGAGACGGGTGAGACAGGCCTGATTGCCGATTGGGAAGCCGTCGGGCTGGAAATCGCCCGGGTACCCGGCTTCTTCGATGCCATTTTCTCCCGGGGCGACACGGCGCTGTATGTGGTAGAGCGCAATTTCGATCCCAAGCAGACCGACCCTGAAAATCAAGTCAACCCGCTATACATCTATTTCAAAGTCGATCAAACGCCCGAGCGAACGCCCCAGTTCGACGACCCCGGCGTGTACGAACAGGTGCTTCAGAAATGGCGAGAAATCGAGGCCCGACAGCTTGCGCGCGAAGCAGCCGAGCGAGTGGCCTCCGCGGTGCGAAAGTCCGGGCAATCGCTTTCTGAGTATTGTGTGGACCGGCCCGAATATCGCGTCAGCTTGCCCGAACCGTTCACCTGGCTGACGCGCGGTCTGGCCGGGGCGACCAATCCCGATGCCCCGCCCCGTATCAGTCCAGTCGATGGCGTGGAGATGCCCGGCGAAGAGTTCATGCGGACCGTCTTCGGGCTGGAAAAAGGGGGGGTTGGTACGGCGATGAACGCCCCGCAGACCTGCGCGTATGTGATCCGGCTGATCAGCTTCGACCCCGCTTCGGAAGAACTGTTGTGGGAACGTTTCGCGGCGGCATCATGGGAAACATATCGCAGCGCTGCCGCAATTGAAGATGCCCAGTTCCGTCGCCTGTGGACCGAGCGTATCCGCGAAGAGGCTGGGCTGAAGTGGCAGCGGCGTCCCCAGCGGGTAGGCTCCAGCCACGAGTAGCTCCGGCTCCGCATATCACCGCTAGCCGCGCAACTGCCGCTGCTCGACATGTCAACAGCGGTCGAGAAACATAGCGCTGACACACCGCGCAGATCCATCGGCCAAGACACTCGACGGCTGTGGGCGCTCGGCCAACACCGCGTGGCCAACACCGGGCGGCCGTGTGCAGGACGGGCCGTTGCAATCCGACGCCGCCGGAAGGCTAATGCCACACTGTTGGTTCCACTAGGCGTCTTTGAACTCTGCGTCTTTACAATCCATGCCCAATTGGCGCATCTTTCGATACAGATTCGAGCGGTGCAGCCCCAGCAGCTCGGCGGCCCGCTTCATGCAACCGTCGGCCTGCTTGATCGCCCGAGCGATGTACTGCCGCTGGAACTCCAACGTAGCTTCGGTCAGCGGCATGTTTACATCCAAAGCACTCGCAGCGGCGCCGCGGGGGGCCAGGATGAAGTTCAGTTCGTCGGCATCGATCCATTCCTCGCTGCCCAAGTAAGCCAATCGTTCCATCAGGTTGCGCAACTCGCGCACGTTTCCGGGCCAGTGGTGATCGATCAGACGTTTTCGGGCCGCCGGGGTCAATTGAGGAACTTTCCGTCTGGCCTTCCGGCAAAAGTCGTTCAGGAAGTATTCGGCCAGCAGGAGCACGTCTTCGCCTCGCTGGCGCAGCGGCGGCAGCTCGATCGTCACTACATTCAGCCGGTAGTACAGGTCTTCGCGGAACCGCTTGTTGCGTACCATCTCGGCCAGGTTCTGATTCGTGGCGGCCAGGATGCGCACATCGGTATGGATGGGCACCGAGCCGCCCACCCGCACCAGCACTTTCTCCTCCAATACCCGCAGCAACTTCGATTGCCCCGACAGGCTCAACTCGCCCACCTCGTCCAGAAACAGCGTGCCGCCGGAGGCCAGTTCGAACTTGCCGGCACGCGCCTGTTTGGCGTCGGTAAATGCGCCTTTCTCGTGACCGAACAGCTCGCTTTCGGCCAGGGTGTCGGGGATGGCTGCGCAATTGACCGCCACGAACGGCTTGTCGCGCCGCGGGCTGAGATAATGGATCGATTGCGCCACCACTTCCTTGCCTGTGCCGTTCTCGCCGGTGATCAGTACCGCCAGGTCGGTGTCGGCTACACGACGGATGGTCGAACGCAGGGCTTTTATGGCCGGGCTTTCGCCGATCAATCGCACCGCCTCGGCTGCCTGCTGGACGATCTGCTGGCTGGCCCGGATGAGCTGCTGCCTGTCCTGTGCATTTTCCAGCGCTACGGCGGCGTGAGCCGCCAGTTCTACCAGAGCATCTTCGTCGGCCTGGGTAAAAGCGCCTTCGCGCTTGTTTATGACCTCGAAAGCACCGAACAATTCGCCCGAACGCCCACGCAACGGCACGCACAGTACGGTCTTGGTCTGATATTTCAGTTGCGCGTCGACGTGGTGGTCGATCTGGTCTGGCTCCAGGGAGGCATCCACGCGGCGGGCGGCGCCGGTCTGGATCACCTGACCGACTACACCACGGTTGTCCGGAATGCGCAGCTGGCCATCGTTGACCCCCAACGCCGGTCGCCCCACCAGCATGCGGTTGGCCCGATCCCAAACAAATATGCTCGCCCGATCGGCGTCCAACAGCCTGGTGGCCGCCTCGGCCATTTTCACCAGCAGCGGTTCGACCTCGCGGGTACGATGCCAACCGGAAGAAATCTCCAAGATGGTTTCCAGCCGCTTCAGCCGGGCATCGGCCTGCTGCCGGGCGCGGACGGCCGCCAATCCTTCGAAGACGGTCCGCGCCAGGCGCTCGGCTGCGTCCAAGTGCTGGCCGATGGTCTGTCTGGCCGCGGGCGTCCGCTGGCGGTCGTAACGCAGCAATAATATTTCCGAATTGGTCGGGTCCTGGGCCATCGGCAACGCCGTCCACTGTGCCGAAGACCGCGCCGTGCGGCTGTCCAGCACGTCGGCCAGCAGCTCGATTGGCAGCGCGCCTGTTGGGGCGGTGGCAGCCAGCACGCTCCAACGTCCCCCCAAGGCCCCTAACACGGCAGCACAATCGGCCGCCATGCCCGCGGCTACCACTGGCAAAGCTGCCGAGAGGTACTCGCCCGGCTGGCTGCTGCGGCAAGCATGCCACAACACTTGGGCTGCAATTTCTCCCACAAAGGCCGGCCCGGCCTCGTCGATCGCCGCGTGTGCACCCTGGGATGAACGATTCTGCTGGCTCATAGGGAAAACCCGCTGGTTGACCTATTGCCGCGCACAGCCGCCGCACTACAAGTCGATCACCTGTCCCCAAAACCGACCAATCGCGGCAGTCAAACAGATTAGATGCGCTTCGCTGATGTAGCAGTATCGATTCTAGATGTGCTTATTGCGACATGGTTGTCCTTCGGGCAAATAATAACGACAACGACCCTCTGTCGCAATCCAGTTACAGCGTGCTCTAGAACTTGAGAACTTCCGCGCTGAACACGTTCTCCAATTCGCCTGGGCAACTTGCGTAGCGGGATTTGCTGGCCGTGCGCGGATGTCGCGGGGTGATCGGGATGTCCAACCTATGTCGCTTCTGGAGCGCCCGGTGTGAACAGCCGCACATTTGATACGCCATTTCGCTGTTTTGCCCGCCGGGCGTCTAAACTAATACGACAGCGCTAAGTTACAGCAAAATCACAATATCTTAAAGTGAAAGCCACAACAGCATCACAAGTGGTAGTTGCGAAACGGCAACTTAGCGCTGTCGTACTAATTGACCGCGTGTCGTCAGAGCGATAGACTTGCATAATACGTTTGGATTTTAGACAGCGCCCGGACGGTAAATCTTTGACAGGCCGCTCGGGGCCGGTAAAATGTATAAGTGAGGCAGTTGCTTGGCCTGCTGGCTGACCAGCAGCGCAATGGTTGTGCAGCCGCCGGGGTGGCACCAAGCAGGCGGAGGGGTGCTCGCACTCGTCGCGCCAGGCAGTGCAATTTTTTATGCGAGGGTTTGCCATGGGCAGTATGAGCCTTTTTCACTGGATTATTGTAGGCGTTGTGATCCTGCTGCTGTTCGGCAACCGGCTGCCCAGTGTGATGCGCTCGCTGGGGCGAGGCATGGTCGAGTTCAAAAAGGGCATGCAGGGCCTGGATGACGACACCGAGCTTGAACCGCCCAAGCGCATGGAAGCGCCATCGCAAACGCAGCAGCAGCCTGCTTCGACCACGCAGCAGACCGGGCAATCGTAGCGTACTTGCTGACAGGCGTACTTGCTGACAGGCGTACTTGCTGCCAGCAACGGCGGTCTGCCCGAAGTTAGTGCGGAAAACTGCCTCACCGATGTCCGTAGTCCGGCCGGGACAACTTTACCGCTAGCCGAGAATCTTCCGCAGCCGAGTTAGCCCTTCGGACACTCGCAGCGAAAGCTGGCGGTCTGTTTCCCGGCGGAAGAAACTCAGCGTGTTGGGGAATGAAATGGAATTGCTTGTGGCATTCACGCCAGGACCTTCGGGAATGCTGATTATTCTGGTGCTGGCCGTGTTGCTTTTCGGCAAACGGCTCCCGGAGGTAGCACGCTCCGTCGGTCGGGGCCTGATGGAACTGCGCAAGGGTCTGCGCGACATCGAGCGCGAGGTCCGCTCGGCCATCGATATCGCAACTTCCGATTCGCCCGCCGCCACCGGCGCCGGAACTAGCTGGGGCAGCTCAACAGGCGAAGACACCGCCGATCGTGAAGAGGCCGTAGCCCCGAAGTTCGAGCCGCCTCCGCAACCTCAACAGCAATCGAGCCAGCAAAGCTAATTCGACAGCGCTAAGTTACGAGAAAACCACAATATCTCGGGGTGAAAGCACCAACGGCATAGCAAATAGTAGTTGCCAAACTGCAACATAGCGCTGTCGTACTAACTGCCCCCCACCCGACCGCTGCCTCAGCACATTGTGCTATCAGAGCCGGCAGCAAGCAGGCCGAAAAAGTCAAATGCGGCCACGAAAGAGCGTGGTACTCCATCCTAGGTGCGTAGCGCTGCGGGTTTCGGCGACCTAGCTTGACCAACCCACCAGAAAACAGAAAACGTAGACGCTCAGTTGCTTATCGACAATCCCCAACTTACGCCCGGCCGGTGACGATGATAGTACCGGTAGCATCTCGGATACCCCCACCAGGGCGGCGGCCCGTAGATGTGCTCTTCGACGATCACCGGCTGTGGTGCGTAGATTGGCTGGGCCGCTTGCGGAGCGGGTCTGACCGGCGGCACCTGCATGGCGGCGATCACCTGTTTGCTGACGCCTTGATCGCGCAGGGCGATGATGTCGTTGGCTTGCAACGGGGCGGCCACTCCGTTGCAGCGGATGTGGTTGACGATAAGTTCTTCATCCACCCCGGCGCGGGTCATGGCGATTACGTCGTGGATTGTTACAGCCCCGCGGGCAAGCTGCTGACCCATTTTCTGTTCGATCAAAGCGCGGTTCTGTGCTTCGATCTGGTCCAGCTCGTCGCCGATGGCCGCCCCGCTGATCGCCCCCACTCCAGCGCCGATGGCAGCCCCCGCCCCGGTGTTGCCTACCGCGTGGCCGATCACCGCGCCGGTACCGGCCCCCAGCAAACCGCCCAGCAGTGCGCCTTGGTCGGAACGATACGGCGAACGGCAACCGGCGCAAAGCAGCACACAGGGGGCAATTACTGCCCAGCAAGCGCCTGAAAGACATTTCATGGCGGCGTCCTTGTGTGGCTCTTGAAGTAGCCGAAGCACCTGCGGAAGCTCGGTCTGCTGCTATCGGAGCGGGCCAGATTATCCGTAGGTGTTGTTCGCCGGTCAATATGAACAGCGCGGTTGTACTCCCATAACTTCCGTACTCCCACACTTCCGCACTTTTGAGTTTAGCGGGCAGCCGAAAATCGGGCTTGAAAATCCTACCGACCGGAGGGTTTAACGAGCGAGGGGTTTGACCTGAATGTCGTCGAAATCGATCGAGCCAGTAGCCCCCATCAGCCCGATGCAGATGATTGCCTCGCGGGTCTTGGGCGGGACATCGATTAGTGCGGTTTCCCGTTGCCACGGAAAGCTACCCCGCCATCGCCCAATCACATTCTGCGCCGCTGTTGCCCGGTTCTCGTCGTAGAAGTTGATGAGGATGCCGGGCTGTTGTTGCGGAGCGGGGCCGGGCCGAAGATTCTGGCCGCGCACGTAGAAAGTCAACTCCAGCCGCCCAATCTTGCGCCCGTCGATGGCAAAACCCTGCAAGGCCTGTGCGCCCCGACCGGGGTCGGTATTGCTAAATACGACACAGTACTTTCCCTCGGCGGCGCCTTCGGCCGAGACGGCCAGTTGCCGCTGGTAGTGCCACCCGGCCGGACGAGGCGGATCGCCCACAAGCTGCTCGAAGTTGCCGTTGACCAGTTGAGGATTGAGCGGATCGGGTTTGACCTGTCGGCCTTCTTCGGCCTTGCCGGTCATGGGCACAAACAGCGTCGGCTGCAATGCTTCCTGCACCAGTTTGCCCTCTACCTTCTTCATCAGATACAGTGTTTGCTGGTAGCGCTGGCCGACGGGAATGACCATCCGCCCGCCGTCCTTCAGTTGGTCAACAAGCGGCTGCGGCACGTTTTCGGGCGAGCAGGTGACGATGATCTTGTCGAAAGGGGCCTTTTCCGGCCAGCCGAGGAATCCGTCGCCGATGCGCACATGCACGTTGTTGTATCGCAGGCGTTTGAGCGTTCGCGCCGCGGTCTGGCCCAGCACGGGGACGATCTCGATGGTGTAAACCTCTTTGACCAGCGGACTGAGCACGGCGGCCTGATAGCCGCTGCCGGTGCCGATCTCCAGCACTATATCGTCGGGCTGTGGGTCGAGGGCTTCGGTCATATAGGCCACCACGAACGGCGGCGAGATTGTCTGCCCTTCGCCGATCGGCAGGGCCATATCCATGTAGGCCTGGCGGCGGTAAGCCGGCGGGACGAACTCGTGCCGCGGCGTACGGCGCATCGCCTCGATGACCCGCCTGTCCTTGATGCCCGCGCCGACTATCTCCTCGTCCACCATGCGATTGCGCAGAAGCTGCCAGTCGACCTGCGTTTGGACGGCTGCCGGGTATGCTACCTCGGGTGGCCAACATGTCAGCCCCAACAAGCACACCAAGAACAGCTTGGCTAAAAACCGATTTTGCATGGCTGTGCTTTGCGTGGGCGCAAGTAATACGTTTTTGCTCCGAAAACGCTCCACTGCCGCACTCGCGTACTATAGTGGCCCCGATTCCCGAGACTTCGACTGCTTACCAACGTATTATACGAAAAGGCAGATGCGCCGTCCGCCCAACGCCCTGTCGGCCCAGACGGCTTTATGGCATAATCGCTTTGGGGAGATCAGCGGTAGCAACCCTGACGGTTTTTCGGCATGCTCAACCGGAAGTTGAAGGAAACAGTCGATCGCGAGCTTTTGCCCCGCGTGCAGACGCCGGGTCAGTACATCGGCGGCGAACTGAACGCGGTGGTAAAAGACCACCGCACGCTGCGCGGAAAGCTGTGCCTGGCCTTTCCCGACCTGTACACGATCGGAATGAGTTGTCACGGGCTACAGGTGCTTTATGCCGTGATGAACCGTGGGGCGGACTGGGCCTGCGAGCGGGCATTCACCCCCATGCCCGATATGCAAAGCCTGCTGGCCGCCGAGCAACTGCCCTTGTTCAGCCTGGAGACATTCACTCCGCTAGGAAACTTCGACGTGCTGGGCTTTACCCTCCAGCACGAGCTGACTTACACCAACGTGCTGGCGATGCTCGATTTGGCGGGCATTCCACTGCGGGCCGAGCAGCGTGGAATGCAACACCCGCTGGTGATTGCCGGCGGCCCCTGCGCCCTGAATCCCGAGCCGATGGCGCCGTTTGTCGACCTGTTCGTGCTCGGCGACGGCGAATACTCGCTGCCGGAAGTCTGCGACGCCTGGCTGGCAGAGCGGCAGGCGCTGGGCGGAGGCCAGCGCGGGGCAGTTCGGGCCGAGACACTCGCGCTGGCTGCGCCCTGGCCGGAACCGGCAACCCCGGCGCAGCGCCAGCAGCGGGCCTCGGCGCTGGCCAGACTGGCTGCCCGATTGCCCTTCGCCTATGTGCCGCGTTTCTACCAGCCGCAATACGCCGCCGACGGCCGTCCGCTGCCGCTGCTGCCCCTGCGCGAGGATGTTCCGCGGCAAATCTACTGCGCCCGGGTGGACGATTTGGAAGCAGCCCCCATTCCCACCTCACCGGTCGTGCCGTACGTGGAGTGTGTGCAAGACCGGATCAGCATCGAGATCATGCGCGGCTGCCCACACCGCTGCCGCTTTTGCCAAAGCTCTGCCGCCAAACGACCAGTCCGTTTTCGCAAGGTCGATACCATTGTCCGGGCGGCAGAGGAAGCCTATCGCAACACCGGATACAACGAGATTTCCCTGCTGTCGCTCTCCAGCAGCGATTACCCGTATTTCGACGATCTGATCCGCCGGTTGCAGGATGTCTTTCGACCGCTGCACGTTGCCGTCTCCCTGCCCAGTCTGCGGATCAACGAGCAGTTGCGCTACGTTGGCGAGATGCTTACCACCGAACGGCATTCGGGGTTGACGCTTGCGCCGGAAGCTGCACTGGACGACATGCGCCGGCTGCTGGGCAAACGCATCCGCAACGAAGACCTGGTCGAGGGCTGCCGGCGAGCGATGGAGCACGGTTATCACCGGGTAAAGCTGTACTTCATGTGCGGTCTGCCCGGCGAACGCCCCGAAGACCTCGACGGCATCATCGACCTGGCCGAGCACATCGCCGAGCTGGGGCGTCAGGTTCGGGGACGGCCGGCCACGGTGGTGGCCAACGTGTCGAACTTCGTCCCCAAGCCGCACACGCCGTATCAGTGGTACCCCATGCAACGACGGGAATACTTCTTGGAAGCTCATCGACGTTTGCGCCGCCGCAAGCGCCTGCGGAGCGTGGAGCTGCGCTGCCACGACGTGGAAACCAGCCTGCTGGAAGGTGTGCTTTCGCGCGGGGACCGCCGGGTAGGCGAGGCGATAGAACTGGCCTACCGTCGCGGCGCACGACTGGATGCCTGGCGCGAGCACTTCAAAGCCGACCTGTGGTGGCAGTCGCTGCGCGACGTTGGCGTGGACGTAGAGCAGATATTGCACCGGCCGTACACGCCGTCGGATTGGCTGCCGTGGGATCATATAGTCCTGCATCAAGACCGCTGCTATTTGGAACGGGAGTGGGAAAAAGCCGCCGCGATGGAATCCGGCCGCCAGGCAGTTGGCCCCCAATGCAACTCACCGTGAACACCAAGACCGTCACAGCCTCGCCCGGCGTGACGCCCGGCCGCAAATGCAGCCCGCACGGGCAGCAGTGGCGCGTTTTCGGAGCAAAGCGGCGCGTTTTCAGGCCAGATTGGCGTTTTTCCGGAGCAGAAAACCCGCAGTTCTGCCCACGCAAAGCATCGCTCCCTGGCGGATGCCAGCTATGCCGAAGTTTCGTTTGTTAGCTATCGACATCGACGGCACACTGGTCAACAGCCGTGATGAGCTGACGCCCAGGGTGCGCGCGGCGCTGACGCGCGCGGGGCGTTCGGGCATTCGCATAGTGCTGGCCAGCGGTCGACGCTACAGCCGCGTGTTGCCGCTGGTCGAACCGCTGGCGATCGACGTGCCGCTGGTGACCGCCAGCGGCGCACTGGTGAAAGACCCACGCGACCATCGCACGCTTTTCCGCGCCGACTTCCCCCCGCAAGTGCTCCAGCAAACGATTGCCGCGGTGGACCGCGCCGGTTTCGACCCGTTGCTATGCGGCGACACTTTTCTCCAAGGATTTGACTTCTACACGCCGCCGCAATTGCGCCGCGAAGAAGCACGCGAGTATGTGCGCCTGAATCCCGGCGACGGCCGTTTGTATCCTGCCATGTTGTACCAGCCGCCACCGGAGGTGTTCCTGGTTTTCACCCTGGGCGCGCAGGAGCAGATGCTGGCGGTGCAGGACCTGTTGCACCAGGAACTGGCCGGGCAAATTGCTACGCACGTGCTGCGCAGTCCTCGGTACACGGGCTACTTGTGCGAGATCGCCCCGGCCGGGGTGAGTAAGTGGTCGGCCGTTAAGCGGCTGGCGCAGCAATGGGCGATCGAAGATGCCGAGATATGCGCCGTGGGCGACGATGTGAACGACATTGCGATGATCCGCGCCGCCGGGCTGGGTGTGGCGATGGGCAATGCACAACCGCAGGTCAAAGCGGCCGCAGACCGCATCGCCCCCAGCCACGACGAAGACGGCCTGGCCGAAGTGGTCGACTGGCTGCTGGAAGACTCCTGAACCGGCCCACGGCATACAGCCGACTGTGCCCCAACAGACTGGGAAGCTGTCGTACCAGTGCCGGTCTGGTGTGAAAGCTGTGCCGGGCAGGAGCACCCGCTGTTGTTTGCAATCGTCTTGCACCCTGGTATGCTGGTCGCATCCAGATGTCGGCTCGCATCCGAAGAAATCGCTTTGCAGGCGACTTGGTTTTGCATAGAAGTTTCGCGTTGCATAGGAGTTTCGCGTTCATCAGGAATTTCATGCAATAGGAATGCAGTACGAATTTCATGCAGTCGGGAGCACACCCATGACAGCATTGAAACGCTCCGGTGCAACTGGGCGCGTGTCGCGCCGGGAGTTCTTGCGGCACGGCGCAGCCGCCGGCGCAGCGATGGCCTGGGTTTCGGTGGCCCGGGGGGCGCACGCAGCCGGGCAACAGCGCATTCGCGTAGGGCTTATCGGATGCGGCGGTCGAGGCAGCGGCGCAGCGCTGAATGCCATGAATGCCGGGGAAGACATACATCTGGTAGCCATGGCCGATCTGTTTGCGGAGCGGGTACAGACCAGTCTGAAGCTGCTCCGCAAGCAAAAGCCTGGGCAAATCGATGTGACCGAAGAGCGTTGCTTCGCCGGCTTCGACGCTTACCAGAAGCTCATCGCCAGCGGGGTGGATGTGGTGCTGATCGCCGCCGCCTCGCACTTCCATCCGCGGATGCTCAAGGCCGCCGTAGATGCCGGCAAACACGTGTTCATCGAAAAGCCCGCCGCAGTGAACGTGCCCGATCTGAAAATCGCCATGCAGGCCTGCCAGGCGGCCGAGCAAAAGGGGCTGAACATCGTCGCCGGCCTGTGCTGGCGATACGACCTGGCGGTGCGGGAAACGATGAAGCGAGTCATCGACGGCCAGATCGGCCAGATCGTGGCCATTCAAGAGACATACATCACCTCGCCCTACGTACTGCGGCAACGCCAGCACGGCTGGACCGAAATGCAATACCAGTGCCAGAACTGGTACCACTTCAACTGGCTGGCAGGCGACCAAACGCTCCAGCAACTAATCCACAGTTTGGACAAAGCATCCTGGGCGCTAGGCGATCGGCCGCCGGAAAGCTGCTGGGGACACGGCGGCCGCCAGGTCTGCACCGACCCGAAGTACGGCGACCTGTTCGATCATCACGCGGTGGTATTCGAGTATGCAGATGGTGTTCGGGTTTACGGGTTCTGTCGCGCTCAGCCGGGCTGTTACAACGAGACATCCGACGTGATCTTCGGCACGCGCGGGCGGTGCGACGTGCTGCGATTCCGCATCGAAGGAGAAAAACCCTGGCGCTACGAAGGTCAGCGCCCCAGCATGTACGACGTCGAACACCAGGAGCTGTTTGCGGCCATTCGGGCAGGCAAACCGATCAACAACGGCCATTATCTGTGCCTGAGCACCATGCTGGCGCTGATGGCCCAGGCGGCTTGCCAGACCGGTCAGAAGCTCACCTGGCAGCAGATCAACGCTTCGCAGTACGCGCCGGCCCCATCCCGTTACGACTGGGACGCCGAGCCGCCTGTTATGCCCGATAGCAACGGCCAATACCCGACCGCCATGCCGGGCATTACCAAGTTCTCTTAGTCGCCTATGGCGTAACTGGTGCGCGTTTTGCGCGCATGTTTTCCAGTGATCGCGCTTGTTTTCACGTGATCTTGAGGGCCACGCTCCGTCGTGGCCGTGTCGCCAATGTCTAGGGACGCGACCGCAGCGCGTCCCTCCACTGGCCTCCTTTTGGTTTCGGCGATAGGCCGCTTTGGGATGGCCGTTCTCCTACAGCCCGTGTCACCGGAAATGCTGACTACAACGCCTTGTATCAGCCAGACCAGCAAGCATCGGCGTGCCCGAGCCAGCTCGTCAGCGTTGGCCCACGGCTGCCAAATTGGCAGCTTCCTGTGTGTGCTCCGCTTTGCCATGTGTCGAACTTGGCGAAGAGCCTGCTGTTGACACGGCGGAGCCGTTGACGCAAGTTGCACACTAGCAAGTACTTATCTCTGCCAATACCGTAGGGCACGGTAGTTGCATTATTGGCGGGCGGGAATCGCGCGGTCGCGCAGTTTGGCAGATTGTACCCGACCATTGTGCTGCTAGCAGTTGGCAAGCCGCGGCGGCCGCAGCAGTTGGATGGCAAGTCTTAACCGGCTGAGATTTCGGAGACCACCGCTTATGGCAAAGAAGAAAGAGGATACAGCCAACAAGAACTTCACGCTCAGCAAGACTAACCTTCAACCCCTGGGCGACCGGGTAGTAGTGGAACGGGAGGAATCGGAAACGGTCACGCCCGGCGGCATCGTGCTGCCCGATACAGCCAAAGACAAACCCGCCCGGGGCAAAGTCATCAGCGTCGGTGCCGGCCGCTTGCTCAAAGACGGCACTCGTGCCAAGCCACAGGTCAAGCCCGGCGATCGCGTGGTGTTCAGCTCCTATGCCGGCGAGCCGTTCAAACTGGGCGATACCGAGCTGGTGCTGATGCGCGAGGAGGACATTCTGGCCGTGGTCGAATAGACCGACGCCTCGCTGGCAGTGTCTGTCGTCGGTAACGACCGTCGGCGCGAAGCAAGGGGCTTCGGCAAGGTGCTTCGCGGCTGCGTAACGTTTTGTGGAACCCGTCGATAAGGAGAACAACTGGAATGGCTGCGAAAATCATTGCTTTCGATCAGGAAGCTCGCGACGCGCTGCGTCGCGGCGTGGGAAAACTGGCCCAGGCGGTGCGGGTAACGCTGGGACCGCGGGGCCGAAACGTCATCTTGCAGAAGAGCTTCGGCTCTCCCACAGTCACCAAAGACGGGGTGACGGTGGCCAAGGAGATCGACCTGGAAGACGTCTACGAAAACATGGGCGCGCGGATGGTCCGCGAGGTGGCCTCTAAGACCAGCGACGTGGCCGGCGATGGCACCACCACGGCCACCATCCTGGCCGAGGCCATCTTCAACGAAGGATTGCGCGCCGTAGTTTCGGGCGTCAATCCGGTGGCGCTGAAGAACGGAATCGAAAAGGCCGTCGACGACATCGTCGAGAAGCTCAAGGCGATGTCGATCTCCGTCAAGAACAAGAAGGAGGAGATCGCTCAGGTCGGCGCCGTGGCAGCCAACAACGATATGCAGATCGGCCAGATCCTGGCCGACGCCATGGAGAAAGTCGGCAAAGATGGCGTGATCACGGTCGACGAAGGCAAGACCATGCAAATGGAGCTGGAGTTCGTCGAAGGAATGCAGTTCGACCGTGGCTACCTGTCGCCGTACTTCATCACCGATCCGCAGAAAATGGAGTGCGTCCTGGAGGACGCATACATACTGATCAGCGAAAAGAAGATTTCCAGCTTCAAGGATATGGTGCCTCTGCTGGAGAAGATCGTCAACGCCGGCAAGCCCCTGCTGGTGATTGCCGAGGACGTTGACGGCGAGGCGCTGGCCACGCTGGTGATCAACAAGCTGCGCGGCACGCTGAAGGCTTGTGCGGTCAAGGCGCCCGGCTACGGCGACCGCCGCAAGGCGATGCTGGAAGACATCGCCATTCTCACCGGCGGCGTGGCGCTGTTTGAAAGCCTTGGCCGGAAGCTGGAGAACGTAACGCTGGCCGATCTTGGTCGGGCCAAGAAGGTGGTGGTCGACAAGGACAACACCACCATCATCGAAGGCGCAGGCAAGAGCGCGGAGATCAAGGGCCGTATCGAGCAATTGCGCCGCGAGATCGAAAAGACCACCAGCGACTATGACCGCGAGAAGCTCGAAGAGCGTCTGGCCAAGCTGGCCGGCGGTGTGGCGAAGATCAACGTCGGCGCTGCTACCGAGGCCGAAATGAAAGAGAAAAAGGCCCGCGTCGAAGACGCCCTGCACGCCACTCGTGCCGCGGTTGAAGAGGGCATCCTTCCCGGCGGCGGCGTGGCGCTGTTGCGTGCCTCGCAGCAGGTCAAGCCCGAAAAACTCTCCGACGACGAGGAAGTAGGCTACAAGATCGTGCTGCGTGCGTGCCGGGCGCCTATCATACAGATCGCCGAGAACGCGGGGCTGGACGGCGGTATCGTCTGCGAGAAAGTAGCGGAAATGAAAGGCCCGATGGGCTTCAACGCGATGACCGGTCAGTACGAGGACCTGGTCAAAGCCGGGATCATCGATCCGACCAAAGTCGTCCGCTGCGCCTTGCAGAACGCCGCCAGTGTTGCTACACTGCTGTTGACGTCCGATGCCTTGGTAGCCGAAAAACCCAAGGAAAAAGAGGATCGTCATCCGCCGCACGGCGGCGAGAATATGTACTGAACGCAACAGGGCAACTAGGGTTCGGATACCTGGCGTCCGTTCCCCGTAGCCTTGTCCGTAGCGAAAATGCCAGTTCCCCTCCTTCAGGCCCGTCGGTTCCTCCCACCGGCGGGCTTTCTTTTTTCCGGCGTCGGCTTGTACGGCGGGCACGCGCAGGTAAACAATAATCGGTCGATTGCACGATGCTGACCGCGCCCTTGATCCCTCAATATTGCTGCAAGAAAGGCATCTGTATGTCCACACCCACTTGCGCGAACCAGTCGATGTCTTACAAGCCACTGTCTCCGCCTGGCAATTGCCGACGCCAATTCCTCAAAACCCTTGGCGCAGCGCTGCCGGCGGCGGCTTTGGCCTGTCAAGGCCCGCAAGTCGCGGCAGCGCCAGCGGCAACACAGACGTCTGCTCAAGGCTTGCCGCAGATCAAGCTGGGCCGGTACTCGATCTCGCGGTTGATCTGCGGCGCTAACCCGTTCAACGCCGGTTCGCATCTGTCAGTATTCGTCAACTACCAGATGCGCGAGTACTACACGCCCGAGCAAATCCTCAAAACGCTGCGGCGCTGCCAGCAGGTGGGAATCAACTGCTGGCAATCCAGCGGCGGAAACATCGAGTTGTACAAGCGATTCGTCGATGAGGGCGGGCAGATGCACTACATCTCGCTGGGCACCGACAATCCCCAGGAAATCGAGCGGCTGGCGCGGGGCGGTTGCATCGCCGTGGCCCATCACGGCGAAGTTACCGACAGCATGTTCAAGGCCGGCAAGTTCGACCAGATTGGCGACTTTCTCAAGCGGGTGCACGACGCGGGCTTGCTGGCCGGCATATCTACGCACATGCCGGCGGTGGTCGAGGCCGCAGAATCGAAAGGCTGGGAGTTCGACTTCTACATGACCTGCGTGTACGAGCGCCACCGCTCGGCCGACGAACTGAAGAAGCTGCTCGGATACGTGCCCATCCCCGTCGGCGAAGTATATCTGCGCGAAGACCCACCGCGGATGTACAAGGCCGTGCAGCAGACCAAACGCCCTTGCCTGGCCTTCAAGATACTGGCTGCCGGAAGGCTTTCCGAGCGGAAGCAAGGGGTGGAAGAGGCTTTCCGCGAGGCCTTCGCCGGCATCAAGCGCAGCGACGGGGTGATCGTCGGCATCTACGACCGCTACAGCGATCAGGCCGCCGAGTGTGCTCAGTTGACGCTGCGTTACGGCAGTTGAGGTTATACTCTTTACGGGCCGGAATGCAGCGTTTTCGGCGCAAAAACATATCGCTTTGCCCCGCGAAGCAGATGCGCGGGGAAGCGACCGCCGTGCGTCGGTTCAGAATACCATCTGTAATCGGCTGAATCGCCGTTCGGTCTCGGCCATCAAGGCATCTTCGGCCGCCTCGTCGGCTGCCTCGTAGGTTACCGAGAACCGCAAGTATGGCCCCGCGTCGTCCCACGGCACGCAGCATATCGAGTGCTCGGTGATGAGATACTGCGAGAACTCTTCGGCCGTGGCGAAGGTCGGCCCGCCGCGGACAGCCCGCGGAGCCCGCGTGTACACGAAATACGTTCCTCCCGGCATCCGGCAATCGAAGCCGCAGCGACTTAGCGTGGCCACCAGTTTTTGCAAGCGGCGGAAATACTTAGCGCGGGTGCGGCGGGGAATCTCGGCGTCGTCCAGGGCCACGATCGCCGCTTTCTGAATGGCGATGAATTGCCCCGAGTCGCTGTTATCCTTGACGTCCGCAAATGCCCGCACTATCCGCTCGTGCCCGCACACCCAGCCCAGCCGCCAGCCGATCATGTTCCACCCTTTGGAAAGCGAGTGCAGTTCGACACCCACTTCGCGTGCGCCAGGCACTTGCAGGAAGCTTAGCGGCGGCTCGCCGTAGCTAAGCATGATGTGCGCAGCGTCTTGAATAACAACCAGCTTGTGCCGCAACGCAAAATCTATTACCCGCATGTAGAAATCGCGCGTCGCCACCTTGCCGGTTGGACTGTTCGGGTAGTTCAACACCAGCAGCTTTGCGCGGCGCAAAACCTCAGCCGGGATAGAGTCGAGATCGGGCAGAAAATCGTTCTCCGCCAGCAATGGCAAGCGATACACCTGACCGCCGTAGTACTGGGTATGCGTGCCGGCCACCGGATAGCCGGGAACGGTCATGATCGTTACGTCCCCCGGGTCGATGAACGCCGCTGGCAACATGGCCAGCGCAGTCTTGGTGCCGATGCAGTGATTGATCTCCCTGTGCGGATCGAGCTGGACGCCGAACTCGCGAAGCATAAACCGGGCCACCGCCTCGCGGAAAGCCGGGATGCCGTTGTCGGCGTAGCCGCGGTTTTCCGGCTGGTTGATCTCGTGCGCCATCGCCCGGCGCACCGACTCGGCAGCCATCTCGTCGTTCTCCCCGATGCCAAAATCCAGCAGCGGCCGCTCGGGATGCTCGGCCAGCGCTTTGCGCTTGGCACGCTTGATCTTCTCGAACTTGTATATTTCGGTCCCTTTTCCGTAGTTCGAACCGCCGATTCGCTGCGCAAAAAGCTGCTGAAAATATGGATCGCTCATGATAGTAACGTACCACAAGAACTCTTCACCTGAACAAAGCCGCAAGCTTACCGCGCAGGGCTGCGACCGGCAATCGGGCTATCGGTCAACCGTTTCACATCGCCCGCCAAAGCATATATAATCGCATTCAGAATCGTGGCGACAACAAGCCCCGGGCCCCATGCAAACAGCGTCACCCGCTCAGAGCCAGCAGCCGCCGCCCTGGAAATCCACAGGCCCACCACGCCACAGAAACTCGATAAACTCCATAGTTAAACGGGTACAACCTGATGAAGCGCACTCGGAATATTCTCAAACTGGTTCCCGTTTTGGTGGGAGCTTGGCTGGTGGCAGGTATTGGGCCGGCGTGGGCAGCCGATACTTCCAGCCCGCCGCAGCCCACACCGTCCAACGACCAACTCGAAGCACTGGTCGGCGCGATCAAGCGCGTCGGCCCCCATGGCCAGGGTCACGCCCAGGCCGCACAAGCCTGGCAGCAGTTGGCTCGGGCCGATGCGCAACAGCTTCCCACGCTATTGGCGGGTTTCGACGGGGCCGGGCCGCTGGCGGTCAACTGGCTGCGGGCTGCTGTGGAGGCGATTGCTGAGCGACACCTGCGCGCCGGAGGCAAGCTGCCAGCGGCAGAGCTGGAAAAGTTCGTCTGTCAGCGCGAGCATTCACCTGCCGCCCGGCGGCTGGCCTACGAGTTGCTTTGCTCAGCCGACACCTCGGCGCCCGAGCGTCTCCTGCCGACTATGCTCGATGATCCCAGCCTGGAATTGCGTCGCGACGCTGTAGCACTGGCAGTCTCACAGGCCGAAGCCCACCAGAAAGCCGGCGACACCGACAAAGCGCTGGCCGGTTATCGCAAGGCGTTCAGTGCGGCCCGCGATCTGGACCAGATCACCGACCTGGCCGAGCGGCTGGCCAAGCTGGACCATCAGGTGGACGTGCGGGCCCACTTGGGGCTTGTGGTGCAGTGGAAGCTCATCGGGCCGTTCGACAACACCGGCGGCAAGGGCTTCGACGCCGTCTATCCGCCCGAACAGCAAATCGACCTGAATGCCTCATACGACGGCAAGAACGGAAAAGTCCGCTGGATCGACTACCATAGCAAAGACCAACTAGGCAAAGTCGACCTCAACGATGCCCTTGGTGAACAAAAAGCAGTTGTCGCCTACGCCTATGCCGAGTTTTACTGGCCACAGCAGCAGCAGGTGGAGTTTCGCCTGAGCTCGTTCAATGCGGTGAAGCTATGGGTGAACGGGCAGCTTGTCGACCGCCGCCACGTTTATCACAGCGGCGCCGAGTGGGACCAGTACATCAGCACCGCCACGCTGCGCCCAGGCCGCAACCAGATACTGGTGAAAGTATGCCAGAACGAGCAGACGCAATCCTGGGCCAGACACTGGTGGTTCCAGCTCCGCGTGTGTGACGCAACTGGTGCAGGCCTGACCAGCCAACGCCCTTGATTCATCGTGGGATGCGAAGCAAGAACCGCACCGCTGCGATCGTGGCGACAGGCCGTTAGTCCTGGCAAGTGCAGCGATCGGCCACACAAGCCCAAGACCACCGATTGTAACAGCCCGATACATTCGGCCGATCTGTGACCCGCTGTGCCAAAACGATAAAGCCACCAGACGAATCAAGAAGGACAACTTCACGGGAGCACGCGTACATGCGATGGTTCGCAGCGAATAAATGGAGCAATGCGAGAACGCTTCTGCTGGCAATGGGCCCGCTGCTGTTGGTAAGACTGGAATGCGCAGCAGCAAGCGACTGGCCGCAGTTTCGCGGACCGGGCGGTACCAGCATCTACGGCGCAGCGGATTTGCCGATAGACTTCGACGTAAAAACCGGCAGGAACGTGGCCTGGCAAGCGCCGCTACCGGGCAAAGGACCGTCCAGCCCGATCGTCGTGGCCGGCCGCGTCATCGTCACTGCCGCCAGCGGACCACGGCAGGACCGCTTGCACGTGCTGTGCTTCGAGGCTTCCACCGGCAAGCTGCTTTGGCACCGCCAGTTCTGGGCGACCGGTTCGACGGTGTGCAATTCGTTTGGCGGCGTTGCCGCCCCCACACCGGCCAGCGACGGTCGGCGAGTTTTCGCCCTGTTCTCTTCGAGCGATATGGTATGCGTGGACCTGGACGGGAACCTGCTGTGGTATCGCGGCCTGGGCTACGAATCGCCCAATACCCGCAACGACGTCGGCATGGCCTCCTCGCCGCTGGTGATCGGGCCAGAAACGGTCGTCGTGCAGTTGGAGAATCTCGGCGAATCGTTTGCCGTGGGGCTGGACGCGGCCACGGGCGCTGACCGCTGGCGCATCGAGCGACCACGGGGCAGCATCTGGTCGTCGCCCATCCCGCTGCGCGGCTCGACGCCCGGCGAAGACCTGGTGCTGATGCACAGCCGCCAGTACCTGACTGCCCATGAAGCATCCACCGGCAAACAGGTGTGGCAGTACGAGGCTTTCTGCCACACTATCGCCTCGGCGGTGGTGCTGGGCGATAGAGTCTATCTGCCTGCGATAGGACTTCACGCGCTGCGCTACGACGGGCAAACCCGCACCGTGGAAAAACTCTGGTACGACGATCGTCTCCGCTCGGACAATTGCAGCCCGGTCGTCGCCGACAACCGCTGCTACGTCATCAAGCCGCCGAACATCCTGATGTGCGCCGACGCAACCGATGGCCGCACCTTGTGGCAGATGCGGTTGAAAGGCCCATTCTGGGCCACGCCGCTGCTGGCCGGCCAGCGGCTCTATTGCGTAAACTACGACGGACTGGTGCAAGTAGTGCAATTGGGCGAGCAGGGGAAACTGATCTCTGCTTGCCAATTGGAACCCGGTGTGTTGGCCTCGCCGGCAGCGGCCGACGGAGCGCTGTACTTCCGCACAAACAGCACGTTGTGGAAAATATCTGGCAGCCCGCAGTGAGTGTGGCCGTCGCACAGCGTAACGACGAACTGGCCAACCCGTAACCACTAACAGTCCGACCGTGTAACCGTCCATTTGCAAACAACAGCGAAATGACGCCGACCGGGCGCGTGCCATTGTGGAATCCAGCTTTTTTCACAAGCGATGAGCGACCGAATCGCAATAACGCCCTGCGGCCCGATTAGGGGCACCGTACGGCCGCCTGGCTCGAAAAGCATTACCAACCGTGCGCTAGTCTGCGCCGCCTTGGCCAACGGCACATCTACGCTGCACGGTGCACTGGACAGCGAAGACACCCGGGTGATGATGGAATCGCTGCGGCTGTTGGGTGTGCAGGTAGCGCACGAACCGGATAGCGCTGTCATCCGCGTTAAGGGTTGCGGGGGCAACATACCAGTGGCCGAGGCCAACCTTTACGTGGCAAACAGCGGCACCACGCTGCGCTTTCTTACCGCAATGGTCGCCCTGGGACAGGGAAGGTTCCGCCTGGACGGCTCGCCTCGAATGCGCCAGCGCCCCGTGCAAGATTTGCTCGACGCCCTGGCACAACTGGGCGTACAGGCGCACTGCGAGCTTGGCACAGGTTGTCCGCCGGTGATCGTCAGCGCGGCCGGCCTCGCCGGCGGCAAAGCGTGCGTGTCGGGAAGCATATCGAGCCAGTTCCTCAGCGGACTGTTGATGGCGGCCCCCTACGCCCGACAGCCGGTGGAAATCCTCGTTCCTGACCAACTGGTTTCCCAGCCGTATGTCCGTATGACATTGGCGGTGATGGAAAGGTTCGGTGTGAAGGTATACTTTGAAGACTTTGGTCGATTCCTTGTTCCCGCACCCTGCGCATACCAGCCACAACAGTATCAAATCGAGCCGGACGCCTCGGCGGCCAGCTACTTTTTCGCCGCAGCGGCTATCACCGGCGGCAGCGTGACCGTCGAAGGACTGTCTGCCGACAGCCTCCAGGGCGATGTGGCCTTCTGCCAGTGCCTGGCCCAAATGGGTTGTCATGTGGAGTACCACACTGGCGCGATAACTGTCACCGGCGGCAAGCTGCGCGGAATCGAAGTAGATATGAACGCCATCAGTGACACCGTACAGACGCTGGCCGCCGTGGCCCTTTTCGCCGATGGTCCCACGACCATCACCGGCGTGGCCCACATCCGCCATAAGGAGACCGACCGGCTGGCTGCATTGGCTGCCGAACTGCGAAAACTAGGGGCTTACTGCCAGGAGCGCGAGGACGGCTTGTACATCGAGCCACGGCCACTGCACGGCGCGGAAATCGCCACCTACGACGATCACCGTATGGCCATGAGTATGGCACTGGTAGGACTCCGTGTCCCCGGTGTGGTCATCCTCAATCCCGATTGTACGCAGAAGACGTATCCGGGCTTCTTCGACGACCTTCGTCGGCTCTGCTCGCTATCGCTCACCTAGAAGCTCCTTGCTCGTACTAACAAGGAACCGCCTATGTGCCCCGCCAGACCTCGGCCGTCCATCTTCGGCCCAACGAGCAATATCGCCAGCGGCCTGCCGCGACTGCTTTTTAGCGCTGTGATGTCCTCTATAGCCAGCATGGTGCTGACGCTGATTGGCTCTGGCATGGCCGGAGCAGCCCAGCAATGGGAACCTGCCAGGCCGGTTGCCAAGCCCAACTTCGTGTACTTCATCATTGATGAACTGGGTTACTACGAGCTGTCGATGATGGGGCACCCGCAAATGCGCACCCCCAACATCGACCGACTGGCGGCGCAAGGGCTGCGCTTCACCCAGTTTCTCGCTGGTTCATCGGTATGTGCTCCGTCGCGGGCATGTTTGATGACGGGGAAGCACTCGGGGCATTCCTCCCTGCGCACTAACGCGGGCTGGGAACCGATCCGCGCCGATGAGGAGACAATCGCCTCGGTCCTGCGCCGCGCAGGCTATGTGTGCGGCGGCTTCGGCAAATGGGGTTGCGGCGGAAGGGGTACCAGCGGCGTGCCGGAGAAGCATGGGTTCGACCTCTTCTTCGGCTACTACGACCAGGTGCACGCACACACCTTCTTTCCCACATATCTGGTACGCAACAGCCAGGAGGTGGTTTTGCCAGGAAACACCGGCGCTGCGCGCCAGGGAAAGACCTTCAGCCAGTATGTCATATTCGAGGAATCGCTGAAGTTTCTACGGGAAAACAAAGACCGACCGTTCTTCCTCTACCTGCCTTGGACTCCGCCGCACGGCCAATGGGGGATTCCCGAGTCCGACCCTTCCTGGCAACTTTACAAAGACAATCGCTGGGACGTAAACCCCAAGATGGAACTGGATGCCAAGATTTACGCTGCCATGGTCAATCTGGTCGACCGGCAGGTGGGCGAAGTGCTACGGACACTGGATGAACTTGGACTGTCGGAAAACACCCTGGTGCTCTTTTCCGGCGACAACGGCGGCCATGCCTACTTCGCCGACGAGCAGCATCCGGCGGGGTTTTTCGCTCCCAACGTCGATCCAAAGACCGGCAAGCGGTTCCGGGGCGGAAAGGGAAATCTGTACGAGGGCGGATTGCGAGTCCCCTTTATCGCTCGCTGGCCAGGGCGAATCCAGCCCGGACGCACCACCGACCATTTAGGCTACTTCCCCGATATTCTTCCCACCCTTGCGGAGCTTGCAGGCGTAGAGCCACCCAAGGATATCGATGGTATATCCTTTGTCCCGGTACTGCTGGGGGAAAAGGCTGGCCGTCAGCAACGGCAACACGAGTATCTGTACTGGGAATTGGGCGGACAGGTGGCCGTGCGCCAAGGCAACTGGAAGGCCATCAGGCCGGGAAAGAACGCCGCCTGGGAGCTGTACGACCTGGCTGAGGACGTCGAGGAAAAGCACAACCTTGCCGCCGAGCACCCACAGGTACTCCAGCGCCTCATCGAACTGGCCGAAAAGGCTCACCAGCCGATCCGCCCCGGCGAGGTTTACGACTATCAGGTGGTCAACAAGGATCGAACCATCCCGCTTGGGCGACCGCCGGAAGCCTCCAAGGTCGGCAGCACTGCGGGCAAGAAGTAACCAGCCGCGCGCCCCAAAATAGCGGCACAAGCATTTGCGGTCATTATTTTGGGGAAGTTATGAAGGCGGGGTAACCGCCGCGCCGGCTTACTGTTGTTGCTCATGTTCGTCGTGAAGCTCGGCAATGGCTATTCCCGACTCGCCCGCCACAGAATACAGCAGATATGTGCGACCGTTTTCCACATGGATTGCCGGATCGCGCAGTGCGTGCTCGCGGCCGTGGGCTGCTCCGGCCAGAGAGCGTTTGACGGGCAGATCGGCGCCCTCGTATTCAAACTCGGGCCGCAGTACTTCTTCCGGCGGCCCGGCGCGCCAGCTTCTCCAATCGCCTTTGAGCGAAATGGCACATCGCAGGATGCGCTCCGGGGCATCCCCGATGTTGGAATAGTACACCCACAGAGTCTGGCCCACCCGGTGCACAGCCACGTGGCGCACTCCGGGCTTGTTGTAGTTGGGCTTGTCGCGTCCGGCGGCGCCAGGCATGGGATCGATGCCTTCCTCGAAGTCCCTCAGCCCATCCTTGGAACGCCACAACAGCCCGCCCTTGGACATCCCATACCACATTCCCTCGTAACGGAAGGCCCGGAAGTAAAAGGGACAAAGCGGTTTGTCGTCGGCCTCGAAGTTCAGCCCATCCGAGGACGTGGCGACGAATGTCATCTGTCCCTTTGCTTGACGGGCCGGACAATGGAAGTACATGCGAATCTGCTTCATCTCGGGCACTACGATCACATCCGGCGATGCAATGTGCCCCTTGCAGCCCGGGGCCTCGCTTAATCGCAGCACTCCGGGCGGATGTATCTTCCACGGCCCTTCCAGCCGGTCGGCCACCGCCAGACGGATGTACCGGCCATTGTGATGGGCGAAGTACAGATAGTAACGCCCCAACGGATTGGTCACCCACTCCGGCACACGTATCAGGCAAGGACCGTTGATGTTCCCACCATCACCGGGTGGAAGCATCTCGGGACGTATGATGGGGTTCTGAGGAAACCGCACGACCTTCAACCGCTTGGCCTTGGGCGGCTCGGTTGGAGTAGTGGCGCTCTCGGCAGCTTGGGTACTTGCAGAGATCGCACAGTACTGGTTGGCTGGGGCACATCGAGGTTTGCTGCCAGTGTCGTCGCTTTCGCACTGGCGCGCGGAGCTGTGTGGCATCGCCATTGCGGCCCTGCCGACCGCCGCGCCGTAGTCGTGGCCCATAGGGCGATGGCCCTGGGGCAACCAACAAATGCCGCCGATTGCACAACACAAACCGATGGCTCTCAGCATGGCCGGGAACCGTTCCACATACCACTTCGGTGTTTGTAGCATAGTTGTGCGTGCGGCTTGCAACCGCGTTGAAATAGATATAAAGAAACAATGTCGTTGGTGTGCGTTTTCGGCGCTGAGGAAACAGCGTTTCGGCCCTGACGGTGCAAGGTCCTCAGCTTACTCGGGGCTAGGACTGAATACCGGCGGCACAAACAGCAGACTCCCCCAGCCCAAGCACCACCGGTTCACGCCATGCGGCGGCGCGCTCACTGGGCGGAATCACCTGCCTCTTGCGCAAGTATCGCATCCAGCAAGCCATCCATGGTGTACTGACGGGCTTCGGCGGCGGGCCGAAAGCCCAACTCGTTTAACACGGCCGAAGTTACAGGGCTTATGCTGGCCAGTCTGGCGCGATGAAGCTGCTGGCCGAACAAGCGCACCAGCGATCGGGCGATGGCCGAGCTGGTCACCGTGACCCAGTCGATCCGTCCGGCAGCAAGTTCAGTATAAATTGCCGGATCGGCCGTCTCCACATCGATGCTGCTGTAAACGACCAGTTGTTCTACATAACCCCCGGCTGCGCTCAGTCCTTCAGCAAGCACTTGCCGCCCGCGGCTGGCGCGCGCCAGGAGGAATCGCTTGCCTTGCGCCTGGCCGCGGAGCGACTCCAGTAGTCCTTCGGCGCGATAATCCTCGGGTACAAGGTCCGCGCGCAGGCAGTATGCGGCCAATGCCGCTGCCGTGCCAGGGCCGATGGCCGCCAGACGCACTTTGCCCAGTCGGCGCAGGTCGCCGCCGGTGGCCAATAGGCGATCAAGCAGATACCGCACGCCATTGGCACTGGAGAATACCAGCCAATCGAACTGGTCTAAACGTGTTAGTGCCTCGTCGACCGGCTGCCAGTCGGGCGGATCGGCGATTTCCACAGCCGGCTGCTGAAGCACCTCGGCCCCAAGGCTGGCCAGCCGCTCAGATAGCTGGTCGGCCTGCCCTGACGGCCGTGTAACCAGCACTCGCCGGCCAACCAGCGGAAGTGCGGCAAACCACGACACAGCAGGGGCCAGATCGACCACTTCGCCGACGACGACCACCGCCGGTGGACGCACCTGGTGGGCCGCGATCGCTGCTGCAACTTCGCCGAGCGTAGAGCGGATAACTTTTTGGTCGGGCCACGATCCACGGCGGACGACCGCCACCGGCGTGCGCGCCGGCTTGCCATGTTCGATCAGCGCCTGGCTCCACTGTGCCGCGCTATTGAGTCCCATGTAAAAAACCAGTGTTCCCGGAAAACTGGCCAATCGTCCGTAGTCCAATGGCCGCCCGCGGTCCGCCTTCCGCTGATGTCCGGTTATCAGAGCTACGGCCGAAGCGTGTTGGGCGTGGGTGATAGGGATTTCGGCGTATCCGGCGGCTGCCAGTGCGGCGGTTATCCCGGGGACAACCTCGAAGGGTATCCCTGCTTCGCGCACCGCGGCCACCTCTTCGCCCGAGCGCCCGAAAACATAAGGATCGCCGCTTTTGAGCCGCACGACGATCTTTCCCTGCCGGGCGGCTTGCACGACTTGTGCGTTTATATGCTTCTGCCGGTCTTCAAGCGGGGTGTGCTGATGGCCCAGGTTTATCAATTCCGCACCGGGTGGGCAGTGTCGCAAGATGGCCGGGTTGACCAGGTAGTCGTAAAGTACCAAATCGGCCTGACGCAGACAATCTACGCCGCGGACCGTGATCAGCCCTGGATCGCCGGGACCGGCGCCCACGAAATACACTTTTCCCAATCGTGACCGGCTATTACGATCGGATTCCATCAATTGTCGGAGACAGCATCAAAGGGCAAAGCGGCAAGGAAAAGCTACCCACGGGAGCGTTGAAACGTTTTTGCAGGAAAAACGTGTTGCTTCAGCCTGCGCAAACAATAGTACAGACTGCCAAGTTCTGGCACTACCCATCGCCAGGCATTTTTTCAACGACCGCTACATCTTCCGTCAGCAAGAACTTTTCGCAGCGCATAACTGTCAGCGCGAGTTGCGCCGCCAAGCAGATTCAGATGCGCGCTGCGGTCGCCGCCGTCGGCTTGGAGCGCACGGCCACGAGGGAACGTGGCCGCCCCGGCTACCACTTGACAATCAACACAGTCGCTCCAATTGACATACAACACAATCGCTCCAGATTACTTGAAAACATGCGCAAAAAAAGCCCGCAAATCTGGCAAAAGAAATAGACTGTTGTAGCGCAAGCCGAAAGCGATTTATCCCATCTTTCCTAGACTACGCAATCGACCGGGAGATTCGGGCTTGAACAAAAATGTCGGAACATCTACTATCCCACACGCCCGCTGCCGTGCGTCGCCGTGGCGGTGGGTCTTTTCTGCTTGATTTGTCGGTTAGTGATTGCCTCGTCTGACGCAAACCGGCACAGCTCGGTTGAACATGCACAGCAGGCTTGAACACACCGCCGGGACAATTATCACTGCGAAGCGATCGGCGGTCGGCTTTTCCGCATCCGCCAGCGCAGGCGTGGGGGCGATATTGCTATGGGCTACTTTAGTTTCGGCTGGCCGAGCGGCTCCGGCGCAGCCGACGCCACAGCGGGTTTCGCCCGGCGCGGTAGGCCCTTGGGGTGTTTACAGCGCGGCTGTATCCGCCGATGCGGGCCGGAAGATGGGTGTTGAGCCATCCAGCGATGCGGGCCGGAAGATGGCTATTGGGGCATCCGGCGGCGCGCAGGTGGAGTATCAGGTGTATGTGCTGCGGCACAAGCCGGCTACAACCGCCGAGCGGATTCTAAAGGACATGCTGGACGGTTACGGCGATACGGTTCATCTGGTGGCCGACGCCCGCACCAATCGGCTGCTGTTGCGCGGTCCGCCCGAGGCGCAGCGGATTGCCGCAGAGGTGATAGCGGCGATCGATCAACCATCGCGCGGCCCGGCGGCTGAAACGCCGCAACAAACTTTGCAGTTGAGTTTCATTCGCGCAGAACAGCTCGATCCGCTGCTGAGAGACCTGCTTGGCGGCCGGTTGAGGTCGGTGGTCGGCGCTGATCCGCAGCGGTCGGAGTATCAGTTGACCGATACGGCCGGTCGCGAGGCGCGGATCAGCATCGACTGGCAACGTCACCGTGTGCAGGTTACCGCTCCGGCGCCGTTGCTCAGCCAGGTAGTGCGATTGGTACAGGCGCTGGACAGCCCTCCGCTGCCGCCGGGCGACAGCATTCGGGTCGTGCCGCTGCGCCGTGCAGACCTTCGGCAGGTGCGCGAGGCAATCGAGGCGTATCGCAGCAGCATGCCTCCGGCTGCCAGGCCTGCCGGGGCAGACCACAACGACAGCCGGCACAACCTTCCGCCGAATCAAACCGGTCAGCTTACTGCGCCTGGCAACCACACGGGCCAGGCGTTCTCTGGAGCCTATTGGGCGGAGGAGCCGGTCGGTGCGACAGGCCGCGGCAGGAATGGTTCGGGCCGACGCGGCCACATCGTAGCCTGCCTGTTTCAGCCGGCCCAGCCGCAGCCGCAGGCCCAACCGGCTGGCGATCAACCGCCGGAAAGTCAACCCGGCGCGCAGGCCGAGCAGCAACCGCCGCGCAGGCCAAGCGTGCGCCAACTCGACGCCGACGTGGAAGTGGAAACCCTGCCCGACCTGGATGCGATCATCCTCCGCGGCCGCCAGCGCGATGTGGAGCAATTGCGTCGCATCATCGAAGAGATCGAGCGGCTCAGCGCCGAGACGCAGCCGGTGGTAGACATCTACCTGTTGCGGCACGTCAACTGCGAGTCGCTGGCCGATCTGGTCGCGCAGGTAAGTCCGGACCTGGTAGGCGGGCAGCAAGGGCGGGTGATGCTGGTTCCGCTGGTCAAGCCCAACGCGCTGTTGCTGATCGGTTGGGGCCAGGCGGTGCTGACGATCAAGGAGCTGATCGCCAAGCTCGATCAACCGGTCAGCCCGCAAACCCAGTTCCGTGTATACCGGTTGCGCTATGCACCGGTTGGCACGGTGATGAGCACGGTGCAGAACTTGTTTGCGGGCCGTTCTGGTTTGGCGCCCCAAGTGAGGGTTGTGGCCGATAACCGCACCAACTCGCTGGTGGTGCAGGCAGCGCCGCGCGACCTGGCCGAGGTGGAACTGCTGATCGAACGGTTGGACCAGCCGCAGGGCGAGGCCGTCCGGCAGGCGCGCGTATTCCGGCTGGCCAATTCACTGGCGGCGGATGTAGCGGGCGTGCTACAGGCGGCCATTAGCGGCGCCCGGCCGGGAGCAGCACCGGGGGCAGCGGCTGCCGGGCAGAAATCGGCCGCCCTGGAATTGCTGAGCGTCGATGGGGCCGCGCAGCGCATGGTCCGTGCAGGACTGCTGGACGACGTGCAGATCACGCCCGACCCGCGCACCAACACCCTTATCGTCGCCGCGCCGGCCGAGTGCATGGAGTTGCTGGCCGAGTTGATCCGCCAGCTAGATTCTCCCACGGCCGTGGCCCAGATCAAAGTCTTCCGGATCACCAATGGCGACGCCACCAGCCTGGCCAACACCCTGCGGGGGCTGCTGCCGTCGGCTGCTGCCGCCCCGGCCGCAGCTTTGCCAGGCGCCGAGGGCGAAACCTCGTTGGTACCTGTGCGGCTGTCGGTGGATGTGCGAACCAACAGCATTATCGCCGTCGGCTCGCAGGGGGACCTGGCCATCATCGAGGCGCTGCTGATCCGACTGGACCAGGACCCGGGACTGGAGCGGAAGAATGCCGTCTATCGGCTGAAGAACGCGCCGGCGGCCGATGTCTCCCGCACCATCAACGAGTTCCTGCGGACCGAGCGGCAGTTGCAACAGTTCGCACCCGGGGCGGTAAGCCCTTTTCAACAGATCGAAAGCGAGGTAGTGGTGGTGCCCGAGGTGGTCAGCAACGCGCTGATCATTAGCGCTACGCCGCGGTATTTCGACGAGATCAAGCAATTGGTGGAAAAACTCGACGCCGAGCCGCCGCAGGTGCTCATCCAAGTGTTGATTGCCGAGGTATCGCTGGGCGACCTGGACGAGTTCGGCGTGGAACTGGGGCTTCAGGATGCGATCCTGTTCGACCGCAGTCTGCTGGGCAATTTGATTACCACCACCACTACCACCCAGCGCTCGACCGCCGAAGGAATCATCACCACCACCCAGCAGAACGTGGTGGCGGCTACTAACGAGCCGGGATTCAACTTCAACAACAAACCGCTGGGCAACAGCGGCAGCACCGCCGCCCTGCAAAACAAGAACTTGATCGGCTCGCAAGGGCTGTCGCACTTCAACGTGGGACGCGTGAACAGCGAGTTGGGTTTTGGCGGGCTGGTGCTTTCGGCCAGCAGCGAAAGCGTGAGCGTGTTGATCCGGGCCTTGCAGGAATCGCGTCGCCTGGAGGTGCTCAGCCGGCCGCAAGTGATGACGCTCGACAACCAGCCGGCATTCGTACAGGTGGGCAAACGTGTGCCGCGGATCATCGGTTCGGCCGTCACCCAGTACGGCCAGCAGAACGCCATCGTGTTGGAGAACGTGGGGCTTATCCTGGGCGTTACCCCGCGCATCAGCCCCGACGGCCGCGTGGTCATGGAAGTGGACGCCGAAAAATCGGAAGTCGGCCCGGTCGACGAAGGCATTCCGGTCAGCACCACCGGCACGACGGTCATCAAGTCCCCGAACATCCTGCTGACCACGGCGCAGACGACCGTCAGCGCACTAGACGGCGAGACAATCATCATCGGCGGCCTGATAACCAAGAGCACCACGCAGAGCGAACGCAAGGTGCCCCTGCTAGGCGACATCCCACTGGTGGGAGCACTGTTCCGCTACAACTACAATGCACGGCGGCGGACGGAGATGCTGATTATTCTCACGCCGCACATCGTCCGTTCGCCGGAAGAGGCCGAGCGAGTGCGGCGGGCCGAGGAAGCTCGCATGCACTGGTGTCTGGGCGATGTCAGCGAAATACACGGCACTCCGGACCTGCCTGCCCGGCTGGATCAACACCAAGTGCCAGTTATCTATCCCGACGCCAATCCCCGCGGCGTGATTCCCAAGCCCGCCCAGCACCCGCAGGCAACGCCTCCGGAGGCTATTCCTCCAGGCCCGCAAGTGCCGCTAGAGCCGGCGCCGCTACAGCCGGCGCCCACGCAGACGGCGCCCACGCAGCCGGCGCCTTTGGAGCCGGCGCCGCTGCCCAACGGTACCGGCAACACCACGCCAGCACCGCGCGGTACGCCGCAGACGGCCGAGGCACGCGGCGCCGACGCGCCGCCGGCCGGGCGCAACGCTGGGCGCCCGTGGTCTGGCGTACCGGGCGATTCGGCGCAGCCGCCGCTGCACATGCCTGCACCGGCGCCGCCGATCGAACGCTCGCCGCCGGTGCGCTCGATGGTAGGGCCAGTAAACAGCGCACCGCTTGACTTTCCTCAAAACGTGCAAACGCCAACCAATGGCCTGTCGGCCGCAGCGCCACCGGGTGGTGCGCCGGCGGCAGAAGTACACGGCCAGGCGGTTAACCACGCCGCCATCGCCCCGGCGCAACACTTGCAGCGCGGACCGGCACGGCAGAACCTCGGCCCCAATGCCGCTTATCATGCGCAACCGACCACAGGGCCATGGGAGCACAGGGCAGACCTGCGGCACAATAGCGTACCGGGCCAGCAATACCATGTCGAGCCGCCAGTGTACCGACTGCCCCCGCCCCAACCGGCTAGTTTGGTTCCACGCTACTGGGCGCATCCGATTCCTGCCGAAGTGCCCGGCGAGCCAGGCGGTGTTCAACGATTGGAGTACGACCAGCAGCAGATGTGGCGCTAATGCGTTGAGACGTAACCACATCTTAGGCGATTTGACAATTCTTGATCGAACCAGACCAGTGGATATGGCAGTCTGCACCACAGCCAATCCGTACGTAGTCGGCTGCAAGCATCGTCTGCCCGCGGGGTGTCGCTACAGGCCCGGTTCAGCCGTCAGGCTAATCGCCAGCGCCCTGACGGTATTGCTGGGAACCGTCGGATGCACATCGCTGAAGCTGCCCGGCGACCCGTGGCCATGGTCCAAAGAAAAACCCGGCGTGCCAGTCCGCATGACCGACATGTGGACTTACGCGGTGCTGAACCAGCCGGGGCAGCCGGGTGTGCGCGGTTTTGGGGGTAGGGTGATGTTCTACGGGGCCGACAGCGAGAAGCCGATCAAAGTTGACGGCACCTTGACCGTCTTCGCCTTCGACGCGGCCGAGACCGATCCTTCGCGCGCCAAGCCGTTGCGGAAATTCGTATTTCCTGCCGAAAACCTGGAAAGCCATTACAGCAAGTCCAAGCTGGGACATTCCTACAGTTTCTGGCTGCCGTGGGATGAAGTGGGCGGCCCGGAACAGCAAATCAGCCTGATCGCCCGATTCGAAAGCCGCACGGGCGAAACGCTGGTCGGCTCGCCTTCGCGGCAGACCCTTCCCGGACCGCGTGCGGCCAATCAACAAGGGCAATCGCACAGCGACGAGAACCAGGCGGATCGGGGACATTCCCCGGTGCAAGCAGCCAGTCACGAGGAGCCAGCGTCGGGTGTAGCGGCCGGCCGTTCGATTACCACCATGACCATCGACGTGCCGCCGGGATTCGTTCAGCGCAATGCCATTGCCGGTCAGCCAGTCGCCGGCGGACAGGCCGAGCTCGCGCAGTTCAACGCCAGCCAGAGTATCGCTGGCGGCCCGTCCGGCCAGACGCCGCAGCAGTCCCACGGCGAATCTGTCACCGAGGCTGCATCGGCGGCGACGTGGTCTGACGCTCAGCCGGTCGAACGGTCAACTCGTTTTTCACCCGCGAGATTCCCGGCTCGAAGAGGATCAATTGTTGCGCCAAGATCCGATCCCGTTCGGAGGCAACCGTACCCCGCAACGTGGCCGTCCGCCCTTCCAGCAACACCTCGATGGGGCTGGTCTGGTGCAGGTGCGGACATGAGCGCAACAGGTTGGTCAGTTGCGCCTGCACCTGCTGCTCAGCCGGCAACGGCACATCAAAGCCCACCTTGAGCCGCGGCTGGTACATCGCCGCACGGCCCGGCGACGCTGTGGGCCTTTGCGGCGGCGGTGGTGCGCCCTGTACACTCGACAGCGGCAAGGCCGGCGAGCGCAGTAGCGGAACAGCTCCGGCTGAAGCAGCAGTCCCTGCGTCGGCCGCACTAGCAGCACCTACGAATGCTTGCACATCGCGGGCGTCGGCCCCCACGAAAGACCCAGGAGCACGGTTTTCGCGCAAGAACCGGCCCGTCGTGGTCACCGATAACGCCCCGGCCTGTGTCGCTGCCTGGTTCTGCTGGGCCGTGGGTACATTCATGCCGCGGAAAATACTGCGGTTGAGCGTTCCCGACGTCCGGCCGCCGGCGCCGAGCTGCATGTTTCCCAGCATGTTGGGCATCCCTCCCCAAAAGTTGCCCATCGGTTGCGAGCTTTGCGCGCCCTGCGGCGTGAGCGGCCGGAGTGGCTGAAGGGTCGTAGGCTGCGATACCGTGCTGCGGGCCATCTGGTTGCCGGGGGACTGTCCATCGACCGTCCTCGCCCAGCACAACAGCATTGCCCCAGTAACAATCACGCCAATCGCCGCCCGTCGCATGGCGATTCCCCCGAAACGACCTTCCCCGCGTTCACTGCGGCACCTGCCGACCCACTTGCGGCATACTTGGTCAACGACGATTGTACATCGGCTGCCCTGCCGAGCAAAGCTCGCGGCAGCGGGGAAGGCGGTTGCATGGCGGCCGCCCCTTCGGGGCTTGGTTGCTGGGTGGGACTACGCTGCCAGGGGTTTGCACCCCTGGCTATTGACGGACGCCCCTTCGGGGCAAATTGCGCGCTGTGCCCAACACGCTGATGAAGTAACGCATCGGCAAAGGGCTAACCGGCGACTGGCCGCAGTGGCCCCTGTTCTGCCCCAGCTTTCAGGGGCAACGCCACTTTTGCGCCAGGGTTTCGACCATCCTCATACATCGAAACCGCCTCCCTAATTCATCAGGCCAGGGTCTCAGGCGGTTGAACGTAGGGGCGGTTCGCGAACCGCCCCTACGCTCTGGTTTCAATCCCTTGTTCATCAGGGCAGGGTTTCAGGCGGTTGAACGTAGGGGCGGTTCGCGAACCGCCCCTACGGCCCTCCAG
>Ga0209101_1000304_pt1 | contig 41202 bp, 35 predicted proteins | sample ConPoolayeCmetaG_FD_185481 | JGI IMG/M metagenome (GOLD analysis project Ga0209101, IMG submission 185481) | Hot spring microbial mat communities from California, USA to study Microbial Dark Matter (Phase II) - Cone Pool mat layer C metaG... ...
GTCGTTAACCACCAGCGTGAAGGGCGTGCTCGGACTGCCCACCACGCCGCTCGCCGTCACAACATACGTCTTGCCCTCCTCCAACTCCACCTCAAAGGTCGCAATCGCATCCGAAGCCGACGTGCTGTTGTCGGGCGCAATCGCTACTTGCAAAGGCGTGTTGGCGGGTAAATCGATGAAACCCGTAGCCGTACGGAAGACAAAGTCGTTTACGGCTAATGACCCATTTACATAAACATCGACTGTTGGGTTGGGGGCGTTGTGAATTAGCTGCACACGTGCCGTCTGGGCCACAACGGCACCGGCAGACCACGCCAAGGAAAGCAGTAGGCTAAGTAATGATCTCATAAAATAAGGAAGATTGGTTAAAAATTTAGTGAGTCGTTGAAACAGAAGAATAGGCATAGATATTTCTCGACAGAAGTTTTTCTGTCCGATAGAAGGAATAAAAGATGCCTTATCAAGATTTAAAAAGTAAACAGATGCCGTTTAATCAGGTTCGACAAGTGGAGCAAATTATTTAAACAAATGAGCCTTTTGCTATTTTCTGTCAAATCGCCAGAAGACCTTTTGACTCTAATTGGAGTCAGTTTGCCGGTTTTAGGAGGAGGTGTGTTTAATATGAATCGCAGCATTCTCCTTCTCAGCAGAGATCGGTACACGGAGTTGCGGCATAAAAAGACGCTTCAGTGCATTTTATGCGGTGCCTATCCGACGGAGGGTGAATTGCCCACACGTTAGGTTGGGAGATGGGAATGGCACCCGTACCGTGTTTAATCGATAGGGGGTACGGGAGGATGCATAGTTTATTTCTCTCTACCGGATTTCCCCTACTTTTTTCGAGGTTTATCAAAGTCGCCGTCTCATTATCCTGCCCTTATCCTATCCATTCCCTCCAGCAGGTCTCCAGCACAGGTTGCCAATCTTTCCAAAAATAGTCGTGCCACGAAGAATTGTGCCATAGCAATACCAGCTCACCGCCATGTTCCCGGACGGTTTGCCAGAGGCTTTGCAAACGCGTAAGGGCTTGCTCTGGAGTGTAGCGGCGGTAATGCGCCAGCGTAATGTCCATAGTGATGAGCGGTTTTTCTCGAAGAGGGAGCACTTGCCGGGAGCGAATATTGAATACCGGAAAATCGCAGCAGATTCCGCAGCGGAAGCCCTCTGCTTCGGGATAGCCCAGTGTGCTGTCCCATTTCATACCGGCATCCGCCCATTGCTGCCAGGTATCGGGTATGGAAAAGCACAGGTAATGCTGGCGTCCGGTAGTTACGGGTGTGGGCGCCGCTTGTCGCAAGGTACTTAGTTCTTGCTCGAAAACCGCAGGATCGCCATGGGCCTGCCGAGAAGGGTGAAAACCGATTATGTGTCCGCGTTCGGCGATGCGCCCTAGCAGCCGTTTGACCGACGGGTGTTGGAGTGAATAATATGCGTCAGCCCTACCTCGAGGATCGCCTAAGAAATTGAAGTGCCAAGTAAGCCCTTTTTGCTCGGCCTCTCCCATCCAAGCATCGAAGACGTCGAAAGGGTCACCGCGCCAGAAAAAGCCATGGTGCAGCCACCAGAGCGTTTCGCGCGGATTTTTTCGGCGTAATAGGCTGGAAGCCAATGTCCGAAAACGGTCCACCGGCGACCACCAAAGGCGCGGATGATCTACATCGCAGGACAGATGAAGGCGCGCAGTAGAGCGCCCGGGCGGCAGAAGAAGCCCCAAACGAGCGAAAACTTGTCGCAAAAAGCGCGCATATTCGTTGACGATGGGGCGATGTAGGAATCCTGCTCGATAAGCCAACGACGCATGTGCCGGAAAGCGCCCAAACGCATCGCGCTCAGGAGAAACTGCTTCCTCCCAGCGCGTCAACATGAAAAAGGTGGAGGCAACAATATCCACACCGCAGTACCATTCCCTTTCTCCTATCATAAACGCAGAGTTGCCGTAAACACCTACTATATTACGACCTCTGTCAAAAGGCGAAGGCATGAGCACCGCCTGCGCCGGCAGATAGATGCCCTGACAGTAGTGCTCACCCGAACGGAGGTGCTTCCAAAAGCCATCCTCTATCAGAAGAGTACGCCCGTTAGGCAAAACCACTCGATAATGCCGCTCACCTGGCGAAAACTGCAGCCGCCAGGGTACGCCCAATAATTCACCCATTAAGACCGTACACGCGTACGCCTTCTCTGCCTCAAAGCCCGCCGGTGCCGTTATGGTCAACATAAGATTGGCCGCTTTTCACATAAGTTAAATCATTCCCCTACAGGTAAAAAGGGACTTCTCTCTTCTACAGGTTGCAAACGGATGTTTAAACGGACGTTAAACCTATCAAAAACCGTTTTTCTTTTTCTGCCTCAATCCTTTACCTTTGGGCCAAATTTAAGGGCCTTCAAGAGAGGGCTAAGCCTAAATGCTGTTTCCGACCGAAATCACTTTATCAAAAAAGTTTTTAACCGATGATCAGAAACTCTTTTTATTTGATTGCGCTGCTGGGCAGCTTAATGACCTTCTCCGCCTGCAACCCGGACCCTTGTAAAAATGTCAATTGCGGAGCTAACGGTTCCTGCTTAGACGGAAGTTGCGTTTGCGACATCGGCTACGAAGGCTCTGCCTGCGAAATCGAATGGGCCGAAAAGTTTGTAGGCTCCTACTTGGGCAAAGACGTATGTGGCAACACGACGTATAATCTGACTAAGCCTGCGGTAGTCTCGAAGCGGTCTGCTACCCAAATTCGAATCAGCAACTTCGGCGGCTTTGACTCCTTTATCGATGCCGAGGTAACCAAAAGCGATGAAATCAGCTTCACGAATTACGAAGACCCGGGCAAGCGCCGCTTTACCGGCAGCGGAAAAATCAGCGGCAACCGACTCACGGGCAGCTACACCGTTACCTTCTCCGACGGCAGTAAGGAAAACTGCACGTTTGACTACACGAAATAAAGATTACCTCGCCGGTTGAGGTATGCCGTGGAAAGTCAACCCGTCTGAGCGACGCGGTTGACTTTCTTTTTTTGGCGACGCCGGGCCGTAGGGCAGTATTTTTTGTGTGCGCTACTGCGTCATCGTTGGGGCGGTGTTTTGCTTACATTTGCGCTGCGTGTTTTTCACTCATAGAGAGAGGTCCTTATGTTCACCATCAATATTTATTTGCGTTTTGCCCTGATAGCGGCAGGGCTTTTGGGCGGGATAGGGCTGTGGATAGCGTATGGTTTTTGGTACGGCTTTCCCTTCTTGCTGATCGGCTTGTTTTTGTTGGCGGGCTATCTGATGTTGGGCACCTTAGTATCGGCCTCTGTGCTTCTGAGCCAAGGACATTTGCAAGAGGCAGAAAAACGGCTAAAGCTGACGTTTTTTCCGCAGTTACTGCTCATGGGCTACAAAGGCACGTATTACATGATACAAGGCGTGTTAGCGGTCCAGCGCAAGGACTTAACCACCGGTGAAAAGTGGCTGCTTACGGCTTTGGAGAAAGGGCTGCCTTCCGACAACGAGCGCGGTGCGGTGCTGCTTCAGCTGACGTTTATCGCAGCCTCCAAACAGAATCGCCCGGGGGCCCAACGACACTTTAATGAGCTGAAGAAACTGAACATCACCGAGCCCATGCTGAAGGAGCAAGTGAAAGAATTGGAAAAGCAGCTCAAAATGCTGGGCCAAGCGGCAAATCCGAGCATGCTGGGCATGATGCCGCGCGGTGGCAGCAAGCGCCGCCTGCCGCGCATGCGATGAGTGGACTTTTTTTTCACCTTTTCCCTATTCCCGAGGCACAAACTGCTCTACCGTTATGCAAATAGGAGTACCGCGAGAGACACACCCTGCGGAGCGACGCGCCCCACTCATTCCTCAAGACGCGGCGCGATTGGTCAAACTGGGCGCTACCGTTGTCGTCGAGGCCGGCTTGGGTAGCAGCTTGCACATTAGCGATGCCGACTACGAGAAGGCCGGAGCCGTAGTGACCTCCAATAGAGCAGCCCTCTTGTCCGGTAGCGACATCGTATTGCGCTTGCGCCGACCCGAGATGGACGAGGTGCAGCAGTTGAAGCCCGGCAGCGTACACATCGGCTACTTAGACCCTTTTAACCAAAAGGCGCTCATAGCCGCTCTCGCACAGCGAGGCGTTAGCGCCATCGCCATGGAGTTCATCCCGCGCACCACCCGCGCACAGAAGATGGACGCCCTTAGCTCGCAGGCCAGTCTGGCCGGCTATGCGGCCGTCATCCTTGCTGCAGAGCGCTCCGACCGCGTATTACCTATGATGACTACTCCGGCCGGCACCATTAATCCGGCGCGGGTATTCGTGATCGGTGCAGGAGTTGCCGGTTTGCAGGCCATCGCCACCGCCAAACGCCTTGGCGCCCGCGTAGACGCCTTCGATACTCGTCCCGTCGTGGCCGAACAGGTGCGCTCGCTGGGTGCCCGCTTCGTTGAAGTCGATTTAGGGCAGACCGGCCAAACCAAGGAGGGTTATGCACAAGCCCTCACCGAGGAGCAACTGCGCATCCAACGCGAAGCCATGGCGCGCCAATGCGCCCTGAGCGATATCGTCATCACCACGGCGCAAGTCTTCGGACGCAAAGCACCTGTAATTATTACCCGCGAAATGGTGGCCGGTATGCGCCCGGGCAGCATCATCGTCGATTTAGCCATCGAAAGCGGCGGAAACGTAGAGGGCGCTCAGCCGGGCCAAGAAATAGACGTCAACGGCGTGCGCATTCTGGGCTTGGAAAACATGCCGGGGCGTGTGGCCGCCGCTGCCAGCCAAATGTATTCGGCCAATCTTTATCACTTCATAGACGAGTTCTGGGATAAAGAAAACAAACGCTTAGTACTCGACTTGAACGACGATATCTTGCAAAGCTGCCTGCTCACCCACGAAGGGCAAATCCGCCGGGAAATATAGTCTCGTCTTACAGCAATCTCCCTTGTTCGTTTCACTTGCCAAACCCTTTCTCGCGCATGGAAGTCCTCATTTTTCTACTTTTCATTCTCGTGTTGGCTATTTTTTTGGGCTTTGAAATCATTTCTAAAGTTCCTTCCTTACTCCACACGCCGCTTATGTCAGGCTCTAATGCCATTTCCGGTGTTACCATTGTAGGCGCGCTCATCGCCGCAGGGCTGGGCGAGGGCGAAGATACGGCCGCGCTCATCGGCGGTGTAGCCGTTGCCTTTGCGACCATCAACGTGGTCGGCGGCTATTTAGTTACGGACCGAATGCTCAACATGTTCAAGAAAAAAGACAAGTAGCCATCATGGAGGACATTCGGACTTTGCTCAACCTCGTCTATATCCTTTCGGCCGTTGCCTTTATCCTGGGTTTCAAGCTAATGGGGCGTCCGACCACGGCGCGGCAGGGCAACTTCATTTCGGCCATGGGCATGGGCGCAGCCGTCGTAGCCACCTTGCTTTTTCCCGAAGTGGTGCGATACACCTATCTGACGGTAGGTCTGGTCGTCGGCGCTGTTATCGGTGCTTTGTTCGCCTATCGAACGCCCATGACCGGCATGCCGCAAATGGTGGGCTTGCTCAACGGCTTCGGAGGTGCAGCCAGTTTACTGGTGGCGTGGGCTGAGTTTGTGGCCCGCCCTCAACAGCCCATCTACCAGGGCGTCATCATCTGGCTGACGGTGCTCATCGGCACCGTTACCCTTTCGGGCTCCCTGGTCGCCTGGGCGAAGTTGGAGGAACGCTTCATTCCCACTAAGCCTGTCCTCTACCCCGGCCAACGCGTTGTCTCTGTCGCCATACTGGCTGCCATCTTGGCAGGTGGAATTTGGTTCGCGTTGGATACCTCGGCTCCCACCGCCCTTCAGGCACTGGGAGGGGTGACGGCGCTCGCCTTTGCGCTGGGTATCCTCTTGGTTATTCCCATTGGAGGGGCCGACATGCCGGTGGTGATCTCTCTTCTGAACAGCTACTCCGGTATGGCTGCGTGTGCCTCCGGCTTTATCATTCAAAACAACTTACTCATCGTATCGGGTGCACTGGTGGGCGCCAGCGGCATCATTCTGACGCTTATCATGTGTAAAGCCATGAACCGCTCGGTGGCTAATGTCGTTTTGGGCGGCTTTGGAGCCGACTCGACGGGTAAGGCGCAGGAAGTATTTGGCGAAATCAAGCCGATAAAGTCGGACGAAGCGTATCTGCTCTTAGAGGCTGCCAACAGCGTGGTTATCGTTCCCGGTTACGGCATGGCCGTATCGCAAGCCCAACACGCCGTGCGTGAGTTGATGGAAGCCATGGAGAAGAACGGCACGGAGGTGCGTTTTGCCATCCATCCGGTGGCCGGTCGCATGCCGGGACACATGAATGTTTTGCTGGCCGAGGCTAATATTTCCTACGATGCGCTGGTCGAAATGGACGCCATCAACCCGACGATGGACACCGTAGACGTATGCATCGTCATCGGAGCCAACGACGTCGTCAACCCTGCGGCTTTAGAAGACAAGTCCAGTCCGCTGTGGGGTATGCCTATCATCGAAGCGCATCGCGCCCGGACGGTCATTGTGATGAAGCGCTCTATGGGAAAGGGCTTTGCCGGAGTGGAGAACCCCTTGTTTTTCCGCAACAACACCCGCATGCTCTTTGGCGACGCGAAGGCCAGTCTACAGGCGTTGGTGAGCGAATTTAAAGGAGCAAACTAAGCCGACAGCGGCACCAAGTGCGCTCCGGCCGACGGCTTAACCACCCAGGCGGGAAGAGAGCGTTTGTAGGCTCGAGTGTAAGCCCGTGTTAGGAAACTCAAGAGATCGTCTACCCCTTTTCGGCGGACGAGGTTCAGGGTGCAGCCTCCAAAGCCTGCCCCCATAAGGCGGGCTCCCGCGCAGGCCGGGTGGCTCATTGCTTGCTCCACCAAAAAGTCCAACTCTGGGCAGCTCACCTCGAAGTCGTCGCGCAATCCCTCGTGGGTACTCCACATCAGCGCACCGAGTGCTTCGTACTCGCTCAAACGCAGGGCCTCCGCCGCCTCGGCCACTCGGGTCTCTTCGGCCAACACATATCGGCAGCGCCGAAAAACCGCAGGAGCCATGCGGCGCCGGGCGGCTTCCAGCATCGACAAAGAGGCTTCGCTCAGGTGGGTGAGCGCAGGGTCGAGTTCTCGCAGGATGGCCAAGCCCTGGGCGCATTCTCGCCGGCGCTCGGCGTACTGAGAGGCCGCTAATCGACGCTCTACACCTGAGTGGCACAGCACAAACACCCACTCAGCGGTAGAAAAAGGCAAATATTCCCACCTCAAGGCGCTGCAGCTCAGGTGCAAAAAAGCATTTTCCCTTCCCAAAAGACCTGCAAACATGTCCATTAGCCCACAGGGGACGCCTACGAAATAGGTCTCCGCTCGATGCGTCAGGCGCACCAGTTCCAAAGGAGCGAGCCCTTTTTGAAACACGGCATTAGCGGCCAGCGCCACGGCGTTTTCTAAGGCTGCCGAGGAAGATACGCCGGCGCCGACAGGTAAATCGCCGCCAAAAGCGATATCCACTCCTCCCGGCCACCCCATCTCCACCAAGACGCCCAACAAGTAATTAGGCCAAAACGGCCGGGACAGAGGGGCGGACGGCTTGTAGCGGGCGAAGTAGCCCTCGCCGTAATCACAGGCCCACAAGGCGCAGCAGGTATCCCGACGCGCTGCAGCCGCCAACCATATGGCGCGGTCTATGGCTGCGGGCAGTACCGTTCCGCCGTTGTAGTCCGTGTGTTCGCCAAGCAGATTGATGCGGCCGGGTGAACGCACTAAGACTTGAGGTGGGCGCCGATAAACCCGGCAAAAGGACTTCACGATACGCTCCGGAAGCGACATACTAAGGAACCGTCAGGCTGCGCTCGAACACTTGCCCGGCGGCCATAAGGCGGTAGCGATAGCGCCCCGGCGGTAGGTACCACTGAGCAGGGGCGAACGTTACCGAATAACTGCCCGCTGCCTTGTATTCACTCAACAAGGTGCGCAACGTATGACCGGCACCGTCGAGCACCTGTAGGCGCACGATACTGTCTTGGTTAAGGGCAAATTTGATGACGTAGGCACCCGGTCGGTTGGGATGCGGGTTGTGACCCAGCAAAGCCGCTCGACCGTTGTCACCCAGGGTCGGGGGTGCCGGAGGCACCAAGTCGGCCAGCGGTGTACTCTTCCGCCTGAGGAGATAGTCCACCAACTCGGGAGGATTGCCCAGCCAGTGCTGGAGCACGGTGGCGTACACATCGCGAAAATCTACGCTGTGAGGCGGGTCGTGTATAGGGTCGGGGTTGCTCAAGTCCGGATATTCTCCCATAAAACCGTTGCCGATATCCCCGCCGAAGAACAGCGTATGTGTGCCGGCGCCGTGGTCGGTGCCGCGCGAGCCGTTCTCGTAAATCGTTCGGCCAAACTCGGAAAAGGTCATGGTCAGCACTTTCTTGTCCATGCCCAAGGGCCCCTTGGCCAAGTCGTCGTAAAAGGCGCGCACCGCCGTGGCCAACTGCCACAGCAGGTTGAGGTGGTTGGCGCGCTGATGGACGTGCGTGTCGAAATCGGCAATGTCTACCAAGAAGATGCGCGTGCCCATGTTGCCCTTGAGTACCCGAGCGATAATGGACAAGGGAGCCGACAGCAGGTTGGTAGCGGGCGGCGGGTAATCCACCTCGTTCTTGCCGGCGTAAAAGGCTTTTCGGATCGCTTCGGCGTATCGGAAGGCGGCATTGGCGGTCTGGCGCACAAAGGCTAATTCTCGATCGCGCGGCGAGTTACCCAGCCCGGCAGTGGAATAGAGCCGGCCGGTTTGCGCAATCTGGTAGAATTCCTCCGGGCTACTCACCACCAGAGCCATATTGGCGTCTTCCGCCTTGAAGAGCAAGTTGGATTGTACCCCTATTTGCAAAGCCGGCGGGGTGGCGGAGGGTGCCTCGAGAAAAGCGGCGTATTCGTTTTCCAAAAAGCGACCTACCCAGCCCGTCTCTACCACCTCGTCGGCGTCACTGGCCGTGTAGATAATATCCGAGGAGCGAAAGTGACTCAGGTTGGGATTAGGGTAACCCACGTTAAAGATAACCTTCATCTTGCCCTCCGCCCAGAGCGGTTGTAGGCTGGCGGTTTCGGTGGGCATGCCGTACTCCGGGCTGAGCGGCCACAATTCCGACTCTGCGATGGCCAAGCTCGGGCGGAGGTTGTAGTAGTGCGCGTTGCCGCGCTCGATGACGGTGTTCAAGCCGTCATTGCCACCGTCTAAACGAATGAGGACGAGTACGCGCTCGTTGTCGTTCCACGCCGAATGGGCCGCCAGAGGTGAAGGCGATAAGGCGCGCACGGGCACGCCCCCCAGCAACCAACTGCCCGCGCCTAAAAGACCGGCAGTAGCCAAAAAATCGCGACGCGACCACAAGCGGTGTGCCCGCTCGTGTGCCTCTCCGTCGGCCGGCGATTTGCCGTATCGAAACAAATGCGGCATGAGGATAGATTTTGGGCATAGTTATGAAAAAACGGACGACGAGGCGCGGATTTAACGCTCCTTTGTCAGCTGCAAGCCAACATGGATGAAATCACTCCTCTCTCCGGTCCACAAAGCGTTTTGTCCAAAGAAAATGCGATTCCCCTGCCGGCGATAGGTGGCCAACGTTTGCAACGGCTCTGCATGGCGTATTCCGGTTTCCTGGTCGGTGCTCACTACCGCACACCGAGCACAGAGCTTTACCGCTAAGAACCGAGCTTCGCCTATCCAGAATTCCCTCCAGGAGTCTTCCTCATAAGGCCAACCTCCGCTGAAAACGAGGTTGGGGCGGAAGCGGCTCATCGGCACCGGTTGTACCAGGCGGCGGTTCAAATCCTCCAAAGAAGCCTGCCCGATGAGCAAATACGGAAAGCCGTCGGCAAAGCTAAGCGGTGTAGTATCCGGAGTATAGCGCCCATCGGCCCTTCTAATAGTGTTGTCGGGCATAAAAACCAGCTGTACCCTCGCGTGCAGGTAATCGGAAAACCACGCATTGACCTCCGGCGGATAAACACAGGCTTGGCAGTAATCGCCCCACACCTGCACCGTCCGCTTCTCCAATGCTCCTATCGGCGGCTCCAACGCGAGGTCTACAAAGCGGGAGGGGACTTCTTTCTCAAAAATGCGGAGCATGCGGCCCTGCAGCGCCGTACCCAGTCGAGCCAGTGCCGGGTGCTCGCGTTGGCTGACAAAACGACCTTGTTCATCCACCAGCATCCAACGCCGGTCGTACGACAGGCCTCGCCGCTCGAGATGGGCCTCCTGGAGCGCTATGCCGCCCAGCGACTTGACGGGGTATAGGTAAATAGCCTCCAAGCGATACATAACCCTATTAGGCAAAGGGTAATTTTCTCAAGCAGCAACGCGTTGCAAAAGGTAATTAGCCTATCGCCGCCTGCGCTCGTTTTGCGTAGCCGTGGTCGCTCCTATCGGCTCATCCGTGGGAATATCCGGTTCGGATGGCGGCGGAGTAGTTGGTCGAGGCGAAGGCTTTAGTACTGCCTGACGACGGCCCTGCAGATATTTTTCTACCAAGTTGGCTTTCATCATTCGCTCCTCCAGGTGCTTGCGCTGGGCCGATATGGTGTCGTTCAGGTATTTTTCGATCATCAGGCTGGCGATAGGCGCGGCGTAAGATGCCCCCCAACCGGCGTTTTCTACGTAAACGGCGATGGCGATCTTAGGGTTGTCTTTGGGTGCAAAGGCAAAGAATACGGAGTGGTCGTCGCCGTGTGGGTTTTGGCTGGTGCCCGTCTTTCCACACACCTGAAGGCCGGGTATAGCCGAAGCGCGCGCCGTGCCGCGATTGACGCATTGGGCCATTCCTTCAACAACCAGTTCAAAATATTTGGGGTCAATGTTTACCCGTTGTGCCTGGCGGTATAGGGCGGGAATATCGCCCCCGCTCTTGAAGCCTTTGGCCAGGTGAGGCGGATACCAATAACCGCGATTGGCAATGCACGCCGCCAGGTTGGCCATCTGCAGGGTAGTCATCTGGATTTCACCTTGCCCTATACCCAACGACATAATGGTGGGCGAACGCCAACCGCCCAGGTGCCTGGGGTAAATGCGGTCGTAATAACGCGAGTCGGGGATATAGCCGGCGCTTTCATTAGGGTAATCCACCCCTAAACGCCTGCCTAGGCCTAATTCGCGGCAATATTGATGGAACTTATCCAGACCTTGATGCGGGTTATGAAAACCGTATTTGTCTACGATGTCGCGAAACTCGCCGAAGTAGTATGTATTACACGAGTAGGCGAGGGCATCCACTACGTTAGTCACCGGGCCGTGGCCGTGGCACTTATAGAGCCGGCCGGCGTAAAAATACCCGCCTCCACACCCCTGACCGGCATTCGGATAGAGCACGCCCTCTTGCATACCTACCAATGAGACAACCGTTTTAAAGATAGAGCCCGGCGGATACTTGGCCATAACGGTGCGATCGAAAAAGGGCTTGAGCGGGTCGCTGTGCAAACGCCGAAACACCGGCCCGCGATCATTGGTCATAACCAAGTCGTTGGGGTCGTAAGTAGGGGCGCTGACCATAGCCAATATCTCGCCACTCGAAGGCTCGATGGCCACAATGCTGCCCGACTTGTTGGCCATGAGCAGCTCTCCGTATTGCTGCAGGCGCGCATCTATGGAGAGCACCAGGTCGTCGCCGCTTTCCGGCAACGTATCGGCCTTCCCGTCGGCATACCGGCCGACGATGCGCCCTAAATTGTCTTTTAACAGAAAAGAAAAGCCCTTCTTTCCCCTCAGCCGCTCCTCATAATAAGCCTCCACCCCGGTCGCTCCGATGTAGTCACCTGAGGCGTACGCCCCACCTCCTCGTTCGATATCGCGCTGGTCCACCTCGTTGATGTAGCCCAATACGTGCGCTCCGGCGCGATACGGGTAAGCGCGAATATTGCGCACCTGGACGAAAAAACCCGGAAACTCGTACAAACACTCCTGCAGCCGCGCGTAAGTGGTGGCCGGGATTTTCTTCATGAATACAAAAGGTACCGAGCGCGAAAACTTGCCGCTCTTCCAATCCTTCTTCAACGCTGCCTCAAACTCCTCGCGTGTAATACCCAACAGGCGGCAAAACTTAAGAGTATCCATCTTAGGACTGATCTGGTTGTACGTAACCATGACGTCGTACACCGCGTTGTTGGTCACCAACAAGCTGTCGTTGCGGTCGTATATCAGTCCTCTCGGCGGATAAATGGTCATGCGGTGAATCGCGGTGGCGTGCGCTCGCCGGCTAAGCGAGTCGTCGAACAGCTGCAACTGAGCAGCCTTTAACAGCAGAACCAGGCTGCTCACCAGGAAGACCATCTGAATGGTGCGTTGCCGTTCGCGAAATTTGTCTACCATGGACCGCGTCAATTTCTGGGATAGAAAAGCCGAACCCACACTACTACCACCGGCAGCGTAGATATCCAGCTGAGCAGCATTTGCGGTAAAATCTTGCTGAAGAAATATACCGGTGTAAAATACGCCACGCTGAAATACCACAGCAGGTGAAGGGCAAAAAAAATGGCCGCAACACTCAAAAACCACTGCCAACCAAAATACACCGGCGAGGCAATCGGCTCTTTGCCGGTGTATCCTCCCTGCGGCGCAAAGCGCTCCAACAAAAGGGCTCGGGCATAACCGGAAAAAGCCCCGGCACTGGCGTGCAAGCCGAAAGTACCCGTAAACGCATCCACCGTGATCCCTGCGAAGAAGCCTGCCAACACGACCAGAGGTACCGACATCTGGATAGGCAGTAGTAAAATGAACAAAGGGTACAGCAAGATGCTAACGTAGCCGTCGGTGTTGTAAGAAATATCCGACAACACCAAGCCTTGCACGGCCAACAACGACAGAAAACGCCATAAATTAGGAAAAAACCAGTTGCCCCTCATCGCTCTTCCTGAATAGACTCGCTTAGGCGCTCCAGCTCATCGGCGTAGCGGTTGATCACAATATACACTTCGCGTACATTGGCAGGCGATTGGGTAGGCAGGACGCGTATATGCAAAAAGCTGCTCCCTTGCAAGCGATGAGCCGTGTCCACTATGCCGATTGGATGCCCCTCTGGAAAGAGCAACGAGTAGTTGCTCACCTGCACGGTATCGCCGCGCCGAACGGGTAAGTGATAGGGAATGTCCGATAGTGCCAAATAGCGCGGGTCGTTCTCATCCCAGTACAAAGAGCCGTAGTAAGGATAGCCTTTTACTACAGCAGAGATTTTCGTCTGCGGGTGCAACACCGACATCGCCAAGGCGAAGTGTTCCGACACCGAGCGAACGACGCCCACCACTCCCGAGCGAGAGATAACACCGCTGTTGGGGCGCACCCCGTCTTTCGCACCGCGATTGAGGATGAGCCAGTTGTACCGCCCGCTAAAGGTATTGCCTATTGCCCGCGCGCTGAGGAGCACGTACTCCGGGCGCAACAGCTTTTTCCCGGCTGCACTATCCGGCCCTGACGGGCGGAGAAGGGTGTCGCGCCACAATAGGTCGGCGGCGCGCAGATTCGCCAACTGCGTGTGCAGGCGGGCGTTTTCCATCTTCAGGCGGATGTTCTCATCGCGCAGCGAGAGATAGTCCAACCATCGGTTGCGCCATTCGAGCATCCGGTTGGCATACCAGCTCCAGCTGAGGCGCGCAATCTCTTGCTGCGGGCTGTTTTGCGAAGTCATCAAGTAAAAGCTGGCCAGCTGCGTAAGGAGCAGTGTGAGCAGCCCACCGTGGCGCACAAACAGCCGGAAGAGAGAATACATAAGCGTTCAAAAGATGCTCGTAACCGCAGCCAAAGGAACCAAACTCGCGACTCGCTCTGCCCGAAATACCGGCGCTCACACGCTTTTTCGGTCGATGAGGAAAGAGTAGTGCTCTGAGCGCTCCAGCGCTATGCCGGTACCCCGCACTACAGCGCGAAGCGGATCGTCCGCCACATGTACTTTTAACTTTGTCTTTTGGTGCAAACGCAAATCCAGGCCGCGCAGAAGGGCTCCGCCCCCTGTGAGGTAGAGGCCCGTTTTGTAAATGTCCGAGGCGAGCTCCGGCGGCGTCGCCTCTAAGGCGCGAAGTACGGCCTCCTCTATTTTCGTGATGCTGTCGTTCAATGCCCACGCTACCTCTCGATGGTTAATGCGGATTTGCTTGGGAATGCCCGTCATCAAGTCTCGTCCGTTGACGGGGTATTCTTCAGGTGGGTTTTCCATATCCTCTATGGCTGCGCCCACGTGTATTTTGATTTGCTCGGCGGTGCGCTCTCCGATAAGGATGTTGTGCTCGCGCTTCATGTAGTCGATGATATCGTTCGTCATCTCATCGCCGGCAATGCGAATAGACTGGTCGCAAACGATACCCGAAAGCGCAATGACGGCAATTTCCGTCGTCCCGCCACCGATATCGATGACCATGTTGCCCACCGGCTCCTCCACATTGAGCCCAATGCCCAGTGCGGCAGCCATCGGCTCATAGATAAGATAGGTCTCTTTACTGTCTACGTGGTCGGCCGAGTCAAACACGGCCCGCTTTTCCACCTCCGTAATGCCGCTGGGAATACAGATGACCATTTTGAGGTGACTGAAAAAAGAATTGCGCCTCCCCACCATTCGGATCATGCCCTCTATCATGGCCTCCGCGGCTTGAAAGTCGGCAATCACCCCATCCTTCAAGGGGCGAATCGTTTTAATGTTCTCGTGGGTCTTCTCGTGCATCTGCATGGCGCGGTGGCCCACGGCAATGGTTTGTCCGGTGCGTCGGTCAATGGCTACGATGGAGGGCTCATCCACCACCACCTGGCCGTCCATCATGATCAGGGTGTTGGCCGTTCCCAGGTCAACGGCCAGCTCTTGTTTAAAGAATTTGAAGAAGTTCAAGGCACTCGCGATTTAAAAGGCTATTAAAAGGGAATAAACCGGCAAAAAGGGCGCGCAAAGCTACACACGTTTTTGGGATTAATGCCGGACGCCTGCGAGGGAAAAGCGTATTTTTTCGCCGTCATCCCGGCTCAACCGGCCGTTTTCCGGCAGTAACTACCCAGAGGTCCTGCGGGTCTAAATAGCGCTGGGCCAACTGCTGTAAGACCTCGGCGCTAACGGTCTGAACGGCTTGTACCTGCGCCTCAAACGCGTCGAAGGGCAGCCCTTCGCTCACCATGGTGCGCACCAGGTCGGAAACGTTCAACGGGCCATCCAAGCCATTGAGCAACATGCCCGACAAGTAGTTGCGCACCATCTCCAGCTCTGCTTCGGGCACCGGCTCTTCGCGAAGGCGCTGAATTTCGCCGTAAATCTCGCGTAAAGCGACGGCCGCTTTGTTCTCGTGTACCTCGGCTGCAAGATAGAAGTAACCGTCCAAGGCCAAGGCATCTACCGTAGAATAGACACCGTAGGTAAGGCCGCGCTTTTCGCGCAAATTGCGCATAAGGCGAGAGCCAAAGTATCCGCCCAGTACCGTGTTGAGTACGTTGAAAGCGTTGTAGTCGGGGTGGTGGCGGTTGAAGAGACGTCGCCCGATTTTAATAGCCATCTGTGGCGCCTGCGGCCGAGACAGGTGCACCCTCTGCGGACGGCGGTCCGACAAGACCGGTATGGGCTGAGGGGGAGTTGGCCTCGGCGGGCTTTGGCCAAAGGTAGCATTGAGCAATCGAATCACATCGTCATCTACCCTCCCGCTGGCGATCAAGAAGCCGTTAGAAGGAGTATACCAGCGCTCAAAGTAATGCACCAGATCGTCGCGTTGAAGTGCTTCGTATGCCGCTGCAGAGGAATTGTAACCGTAAGGATGTGCTTCGCCGAAAATGCACTCTGTGAGTTGGCGATAGGTGAGCACCTCCGTTTTGTCCAGTTCGACGAGCAGCTCCTGGATGCTGTTGCGCTTGAAGGTCTCTAACTCCTCTTCTGGGAAAGCGGGTTCGTGCAGCATCTCGGCGAACACCGGCAGGAGCTCCTGCCGATAGCGGTACAAGCCGAAGAGCGTATAAATACCGAAGTCGAGATTGGCCGGTATGCTCAGCGCCGCACCGTAAAAGTCGAAGTGCTCCGCCAACTCGGCCGCGCTGCGCTGCTGCGTGCCCTCGCGCACCAAGCGCGACGTAGCGCGCGCCACCAAGGGCTTCTCTTCCTGCGGACGCCCGGCGTGATACACCGCCTCTACTTTCAGGATTTCTTGCTCCGAAAAGTGCAGGGCATACAAAGGCATGCCGTTGTCTAAAGGGATAACCCGCGGGCGCGGCAAAACCAGGCGGCCCACAGGTCGAACAAGAGGAGCTTTTCGCTTAGGAGACCGACGATTAGCAAGCATCGTTGCAGCGGGGAAAAGGCACAACCACAAAAGGGCCCACCGCCCAAGTGAGCCATATCTCAAAGAGCCATCAAAGGTAAAATGTACCTCTCTGTGAGGTCATCGCTTTTTTTTTGCGAATGAACGACGAGGCGTCACGTTACTTTTGCACCGAAATGCTTTATCGAAAAAGCGGATGCCGGCGCGGTTGTCCACGGCAGCCAACAGCAGCAAGCGCTCTTTCAAAACCGATGAAGGCTTGGCCTTTTATATTTCCTTACCCTTCTGTCGTCACTGCGTATGAAGTTTACCGTTTCCTCTTCCGACCTGCTCAAACACGTTCAGGTGGCTGCCGGTGCGCTGAGCTCCAATCCCGTGCTGCCCCCCATCTTGGAAAACTTCCTCTTCGAGGTGGCCGACGATCGCCTGACCATCTGTGCTACAGACCTGGAGACGAGCATCTTTACTTCCCTTCCGGTGCAGGCCGACGAAGATTTCTCCGTGGCCGTGCCGGCAAAAATCTTGCAGGACACCCTCAAAGCGCTGCCGCAGCAACCCATTACCTTTTCGGTAACTCCGGAGAACCGCTCCATCGAGATTACCTCTTCCTACGGTAAATACAAAGTAGCTGGCGAAGACGGCACACAGTTCCCTGAGATCCCTCAGCCGCAAAACGTGGACTCCGTTAAAATAGGCAGCAGACACTTGCAAGAGGCCATTGCTAAAACCATTTTCGCCACTTCCTCCGACGATCTCCGCCCGGCTATGTCCGGCGTATATTTCGAGGTGGACTTTAATCGGCTCACCTGCGTGGCTACTGATGCACACAAGCTGGTCAAGTTTACCACTCCTCACCTCGCAGGAGAGGTGGCCACTTCTTTCATTGTTCCTAAAAAAGCGCTAAACCTGCTCAAGAACGCCCTGCCCAACGACACTACGGCGCAAATTTCTTTTAATCGCACCAACGCTTTCTTCACCTTTGGCGACGTCCTGCTGGTGTGCCGCCTGATCGATGCGCGCTACCCCGACTACAACGCCGTCATTCCGGTGGAGAACCCTAACCGACTAACTGTACATCGAAGCGACTTTCAAAACTCGCTCAGGCGTATCGCCATCTTCGCTAACAAGACGACCAACCAAGTCATCTTGGACATTTCCCCCAATCTCCTTACTCTATCTGCTCAGGATTTAGACTTCTCCAATGAGGCCACCGAACAAATGCCTTGTACGTACGAGGGAACGCCTCTGCGCATTGCGTTCAATGCCCGATTTTTGATTGAAATGTTGAGCGTACTGGACAGCGAGGAAGTCCGCATAGAGCTCTCCACGCCTTCACGAGCCGGTATTATCACGCCCATTGAAGACGCAAATGCCGACCGCGAAATCCTCATGTTGGTTATGCCGGTCATGCTAAATGCCTGAAAAAGCCGTCGCTACGCCCGTTAACGTTCACTGGGCTCTCTGCTCCGGTAGAAAAAGGCGTTTCGACAAAATAGGCCTATCGAGACAGCCATCGACTTTTTAAAGTACCAACAAAAACTACTACTCTTCAGAAAATGGAATACGCTCCTCGCGCGATCGAGAAAAAATGGGAGGAATGGTGGAAAGAGCACCAGGTATATCGCGTATCGAACAACTCCGATAAGCCCAAGTTCTATATCTTAAACATGTTTCCCTATCCCTCGGGCTCGGGCTTGCATGTCGGCCATCCCTTGGGCTACATCGCCAGCGATATCGTAGCGCGCTACAAACGGCTTCGGGGCTTTAACGTACTCAACCCCATGGGATTTGACGCCTTTGGGCTGCCGGCCGAGCAATACGCTATAGAAATGGGTATCCACCCGGCCGTATCTACCGACGAAAACATCCGCCGATATCGCCAGCAATTGGAAAAATTGGGCCTGGGGTTCGACTGGAGCCGGGAAATTCGCACCTGCGACCCTAAGTACTACAAGTGGACGCAGTGGTTCTTCTCCCTTTTTTTCGAGCATTACTACGACTTCGATGCCCAAAAGGCCTTGCCTATAAGCCAACTGGTGCAACGCTTAGAGCAAGATGGCAATCTGTACCTAAACGCCGCTTGTGACGACGATACGCCCACTATTACGGCGCAGGAGTGGAAAGCCTTCTCTGAGAAGGAAAAACATCTCTTTTTGCTCCGATATCGCCTGGCCTTTCCCGAGGAGTCCTTTGTCAACTGGTGCCCCGCCCTGGGTACCGTCCTCTCCAATGACGAGGTAAAGGACGGTGTCAGCGAGCGCGGAGGCTATCCGGTGGAACGCAAGCGGATGAAGCAGTGGAGCCTGCGTATTACGGCCTATGCCGAACGCCTCCTCAAAGGGCTGGAAGAGGTGGACTGGCCCGAAGCCATCAAAGAGCAACAGCGCAACTGGATAGGCCGCTCTGAAGGAGCCCTTGTGCGCTTTCCGGTACAGGGGCGCAACGACGTGTTTATCGAAGTTTTTACCACGCGCCTGGATACCATCTACGGTGCAACCTTTGTCGTGCTGGCACCTGAACACGACCTCGTCCCCCAGCTGACCACGCCCGCTCAGTGGACTGAGGTGCATTCTTACATCAAGTGGGCGTCTTCCCGCTCCGAGCGCGAGCGCTTAGCCGAAGTCAAGCACGTCACCGGTGCCAATACCGGCGCCTTTGCCGTAAACCCCTTTACCGGTCAACCCATACCCATATACGTGGCCGACTACGTACTGGCCGGATATGGCACAGGAGCCATCATGGCCGTCCCCAGCGGTGACCAACGCGACTGGAACTTCGCCAAGGTGTTCCAATTACCCATCATACCTATATTAAGCGCTCAAAAAGACCTCGACAAGGCCGCCGACCCGACAAAAGAGGGGCGATACATTAATTCCGGCATCATCAATGGCCTCACCTACGAAGAGGCCTGGCCGGTGTTGCTCCGGTGGTTAGAAGAGAAAAAGTTAGGCAAAGCGCGCGTCCAGTACAAAATGCGCAATGCCGTCTTCAGCCGCCAACGCTACTGGGGAGAGCCCATACCCATTTACTGGAAAGAGGGCGTGCCGTACCTGTTGCCGAGTAGTGAACTTCCCCTCGTCTTGCCTGAAATCGACAAATACCAACCCACAGAAACCGGCGAGCCCCCACTGGCCCGTGCTCAACACTGGCGTTATCGCCCCTCTCCAGGGGAAGCTTACGAGTATGAATACAGCACCATGCCCGGCTGGGCCGGCTCGTCGTGGTACTGGTACCGCTATATGGATGCCCACAATAGCGAGGCCTTTTGCGGCAAGGAGGCGCTGAATTATTGGCGAAAAGTAGACTGGTACATCGGCGGCGCCGAGCATGCCGTGGGTCACCTGCTGTACAGCCGCTTCTGGAACCACTTCCTCTACGATCTGGGGCTGGTGCCCGAGCGCGAATATGCCCAGAAACTCACCAACCAGGGCATGATACAAGGCCGGTCGAGCATCCTCTACCGGGCAAAGGAGTCATTTTACGAGGAATACCTGTGGGTTAAGGTGCTAAAACCCTATTTGGATGCCTTCGGTCCCATGCGCATTCCCAAAAATCGCGCACAAGAGTCTTTTTTATACGACTTTGCCTTTGCCGAAAATGACCTGGCCATCGAAGTGGTCTCCTGGAAACAAGTAGACAAGATAGAGCTCGTACGCCGGCACGCCGAAGCGGACGGCAAACGCCTGCTGGTCTTGTTTACGGAGGAGCTGGCCGAGAACATCAACCAGCACGAGTGCACGGCCCAACGCATACGCGAGGCTCTGGAAAGCCGCCAGAGATTCTTCATAGCCGACACCATTCCAGCTGTGGAACAGCTCTTTGTCTCGTACGAACTCACGGGCAAGTACTCACCCGAATGCTTTAGCCGACTCTACGTAGATATCGCTTTGGTCAACGACGATGTGCTCAATTTGGAGGAAGCTCGTCGGCGTCCGATGTTTCAGAAGGCCCGTTTCAAAATAGGGCCCGAAGGACGGTTCCGCTGTGCGTACGAAATTGAAAAAATGTCTAAGTCCAAGTACAATGCCATCGCTCCAGATGAAGTCATCGAGCAATACGGCGCCGACTGCTTCCGCATGTACGAGATGTTTCTCGGGCCGATAGAGGCCAGCAAACCCTGGGATACTAAGGGCATCAGCGGCGTACAGGGCTTCCTCAAGCGCTTTTGGAGCCTCTTCTTCGACGCCAACGGTTCTTGGCTGGTGAAAGAAGAACCTCCTTCGCGCCCAGAGTGGAGGGCACTGCACACGGCGATCAAGAAAATAACCGAGGATATCGAGCGCTTCTCGTTGAACACCTGCGTCAGCCAGCTGATGATCCTGACCAACGAGTTGCGGGCGCTCAAATGTCACAAAAGGGATATTTTAGAGCCCGCCTTGGTGCTACTGGCTCCTTTCGCTCCGCATCTGGCCGAAGAGTTGTGGCATCGATTAGGTCACCAAACGACCATATGCGATGCCAACTGGCCCACTTGGGAGGAGCAGTATTTGGAAACAGACAAGGTGATCTATCCGGTTCAGATCAACGGCAAGCACCGCGGCAACATTGAGGTGGATGCCGGTGCCCCCATTCAGGCGATAGAAGCGCTGGCCCTGCGACAAGATTTCGTGCAGCGCTCGCTGGGTAATGGACCGGTCAAGAAGGTCATTGTAGTGCCCGGCCGCATCGTCAACATCGTTGTCTAGGGCGCCTGACCGTAGAGCCACTGCAGCGTATTGCGATAGAAAATTTTTTCCACCACGCTTTCCGGCAAAGACATTTGTTCGATAAAGGAGCCTATCTCTAAATCACCCAGCGGGAAAGGGTAATCTGTGCCCAAGCATACCTTGTCTTCTCCGATTACCTCGAGCACGTAGCGCAGCAATTGAGGGTCGTGCGTAGCCGAATCTACCCAAAATTTGCCCAAGTAGTGCCGAGGCGGTCGGTCGTTATCGACGGCGACCAAGTCAGGGCGACACTCAAAGCCGTGCTGGATACGGCCAATGGTAGGGATGAACGTACCGCCGGCGTGGGCGAAACAAAAGCGCAGCCGCGGCAGCCGCTCCAAAACGCCGCTGAAGATGAGCGAGCAGATGGCCCGACAAGTCTCTGCAGGCATGCCTACCAGCCAGGGCAACCAGTACTTGGTCATGTGCTCTTGGCCCATCATCTCCCAAGGGTGTACTAAGATGGCCATGTCTAACTCTTGACAAGCACGAAAGATTGGAAAGAACTCGGCCTCGCCTAAGTTTCGCTGGTTGACGTTGGAGCCGATTTGTATGCCGGGAAAGCCCAATTCCTTTAGGCGCCGGAGCTCTTCAATGGCCAAGTCTGCATCCTGCATGGGGATGGTTCCTAAGGGGATATAGTGCTCCGGATAAGCTTCGGCTAAGGCGGCTAAATGGTCGTTGAGGAAGCGCGACAGGTCGAGTGCATCGGCCGGCTTGGCCCAATAGGAAAACATGACCGGTATGGTGCACACTACCTGCACAGAGGTGCGATAGCGCAGGTATTCCTCGATGCGCACCTGAGGGTCCCAACAGTTGCTGGCGATTTCGCGAAAAAAGCTTTGCCCCTTCATCATGCGCGCATAGCCGGGGCGATGGTGCTCCAGGCGGATGAAGTCGCCGTATCCGTACTTTTTAGCAAAATCGGGCAACTTCTCAGGCAGGATATGCGTGTGCATGTCGATCTTATACATGGCGCGAAGCAGTGTAGCAGATGCAAGAGCAAATGTGCAAACTCTTCAGGGAGCATTGGCTCAAAAGAGAAGACGAGCCGCAGCGGTATGTATCCCGTTACGGCTCGTCGAGGAATATCCATGTGTCCGTTTTGGCTAGTTCTTCACTTCTTCAAACTCTACATCTTGAGCGCCGGCACCTGTCGTTGTATCCGTAGGACCCTCGCTGCTGCCGTTGCCCGCCTGTGTATTCTGGTATATAGCCTGGCTGGCAGCACTCCAGGCGTCCTCCAGGGCCTTTTTAGCGCGGTCTATTTGGTCGTAGTTCTGCGTTTTGTGCGCCTGGCGCAGCTCATCGAGCGCTTTTTCTATGGCGCTTCGGTGGTGGGCCGGCACTTTATCGCCGTATTCGCGCAGCTGCTTTTCCGTTTGGAAGATGAGCGTGTCGGCCATGTTGAGCTTTTCGGCGCGCTCGCGGGCGATGCGGTCCGCCTCGGCATTGGCTTCGGCTTCGGCTTTCATGCGGGCAATTTCCTCTTTGCTCAGGCCGGTGCTGGCCTCAATGCGGATATTCTGCTTTTTGCCCGTCCCCTTGTCTACAGCCGTTACCGATAGAATGCCGTTGGCGTCGATATCGAAGGTTACCTCAATCTGAGGCACCCCGCGCGGTGCAGGCGGAATACCGTCCAAGATGAAGCGGCCTATCGAACGGTTGTCGCGTGCCATGGGGCGTTCGCCTTGTAGCACGTGAATCTCTACCTGCGATTGGTTGTCCGAAGCCGTCGAATAAATCTTCGACTTTTTGGTCGGGATGGTTGTGTTGGCTTCGATGACGACGTCGTACACCCCACCCAGCGTTTCGATGCCCAGCGAGAGCGGCGTTACGTCGAGCAGCAATACGTCGGAAACCGAGCCGCTCAATACGCCACCTTGGATGGCCGCACCGACGGCTACCACCTCGTCGGGGTTAACGCTCTTGTTGGGCTTTTTGCCGAAAAACTTTTCTACGGCTTCCTGAATACGCGGAATACGCGTAGAACCGCCCACCAGAATCACTTCATCAATATCCTGTGGCTTTAAGCCCGCATCCGCCAGTGCTTTGCGGCAAGGCTCCAAGGTGCGCTCCACCAGGTGGTCGATCATTTTCTCGAACTGAGCACGCGTCAATTTCTTCACCAAGTGCTTGGGCACACCGTCCACCGCCGTGATGTAGGGCAAGTTGACCTCCGTCTCCAATCCAGAAGACAGCTCGATCTTGGCTTTCTCTGCCGCTTCTTTGAGCCGCTGAAGGGCCATGGGGTCTTTTCGCAAGTCTACGCGCTCTTCGCGCTGAAACTCGTCGGCCAGCCAATTTATGATGACCTGGTCGAAGTCATCACCACCTAAGTGGGTATCGCCATTTGTGGATTTCACCTCGAAAACACCACCGCCTAACTCGAGGATGGAAATGTCAAACGTACCGCCACCCAGATCGTACACGGCCACCGTCATCTCCCGCTCGCGCTTGTCCAAACCGTAGGCCAACGCGGCAGCGGTGGGCTCGTTGATGATGCGCTTCACGTCTAGGCCGGCTATAGCACCCGCCTCCTTAGTGGCCTGGCGCTGCGAGTCGTTGAAGTAAGCCGGAACGGTAATAACCGCCTCTGTCACCGGCTCGCCCAGATAATCCTCGGCCACCTTTTTCATTTTTTGTAAGATCATAGCCGAGATTTCCTGGGGCGTATATACCCGTCCGTCGATCTCCACCCGACACGTGTCGTTATCTCCTCTAATGACCTTGTACGGAACGCGCGCGATCTCATCGGTGCGTTCGCTGTAGCGCATACCCATAAAGCGCTTGATCGAAAAGACGGTGCGCTTGGGGTTGGTAATCGCCTGGCGCTTTGCCGGTGCTCCCACTTTGCGCTCGCCGTTATCCAAAAAAGCCACCACGGAGGGCGTCGTACGTGCACCTTCATCATTGGCGATGACGACCGGCTCGTTACCCACCATGACCGCCACACAAGAGTTCGTCGTACCTAAATCAATTCCAATAATTTTTCCCATGATAAAAAACCGTTTGAATAAATGGGTTCAGATAAGTCAATTGTTCCATTGCAAATGGCAAATTCGCGGTAGAGAACCGCTTTGCATAAGTGGGTTCAGATACGATTGCGAGCCCACACTTCACGACCACTTTATCAATGAATATGCCACCCTCCAAAAATCTGCCTTTTTGGCATTTTAGCCTTTGCAACCGATGTTTTTTTGGCAGGATTTCGCGATGCCGGCGACAAGTTAACCGATATTGGCCCTAACCGCTTGCGGCAATAACGGGTGAACAGTTTTTTTAGGCCGAGCTATTGTTTTTGTGAAGCGAGTATGTACCTTTGTGGCGTCTTACGAGTAAAAATGCCTCTTTAATCCACTCTCATTTCATTCATTCGGTTCTTTTAGCTCTCTCCCAACCGCCGTTTTCCGATTCCAAAGTGCATACTACACCTTTAATCCGTTTTTACGACCCGTAAACAGGTCGCATTCGCCACCGTTTAAGGTGTCTTTACCCCAAAGTGCAGCTTTCTGCGCCAGGGCGGCGGTGCGCCGTTATAATCTCATGGTCAGCCCCCTCCGGTCAGGCTCGCGGTGCGGGGCTTTTATTTATTTTTTAAAACAGCCTTAGCTGCGGGTCCTTGTAGTGCTCGTGCAGCGATAAGTTGTAGGGTGGCATTTGCCGGTGGGCGAAGAAGCGCTGTTTGGCGAGGCGAAACTGCTGGCGTATGATGTCGGCCACCGGGCCCTCTCCACTCATGCGGGCATGGGGGCGATGATTGTGTAGGTGGCCGCCGTGTATGTGGCGAATGCCGTTGAGCACCTTTTCCGCTCGGTCGGGCAGATTTTTGCGCAACCAGTCTTCAAAGATAAGGGCCACGTCTCCGTTGAGGCGCACTACGGTATAGCCCAGCGCCAAAGCCCCCCTTTCGGCTGCAGCCTGGGCCATGGGCAAAATCTCGGTGTCGTTTAGCCCCGGAATAATAGGGGCCAACATGGCGAACACGGGTATGCCACGGGCCGATAGGGTCTCAATGGTGCGCAAGCGCTGGGCGACGGTAGCCGTTCTCGGCTCTAAAAACTGCCTAAGTTCTTCTTGCAGAGTGGTCAGACTAATGGCTACGTGCACCAGCCGCTCTGAGGCTAACGCCTCCAACAAATCTAAATCGCGGAGAATAAGGCTGTTTTTGGTAATAATGCTCACAGGATGGCGATAGCGCCAGAAGACCTCCAGACAAGCCCGCGTAAGGCCAAAGCGTCGCTCGGCCGGTTGATAAACATCGGTATTTCCGGCGAACATGATGGGCGAGGCTTTCCAATTCTTTTTGCTTAAGGTGGTCTCGAGTAAAGCGGCAGCGTTGCGCTTAAGGAGGATTTTTCGCTCAAAATCCAAGCCTGCACTAAAGCCCCAATAAGGATGAGTGTTGCGCGCATAGCAGTACACACAGCCGTGCTCGCAGCCCTGGTAAGGATTGAGGCTCCACTCCAAAGGGATGTCGGCGCTTTCCACTCGGTTGAGGATGCTCTTGGGGTAGGTCTCTATGTACTCCGTGCGCAAGGCCTCCGTTTCCCATTCGGCTTCGCGCAGCGCCCAGTCGAGAGGCTGCTCGTCTCGGACGAGTCTCTCATAGGGCGATGGCGGATTAATCTGGGCGCCGCGGCCCTTGAGATAACGCGCCTTTTTCATAGAAGAGCACTGAAGAAAGGGTTCGACCGTTTGGTAAGAGACGAAGCACTATAGAGAGGGATTTTCTCACCCCAAACCTCTAGGCCGAGCCGATGTTAGGACATTTTGCCGGCGAGGCGCTCTTGCGCTCGGCGTACCAAGAGGAGCGCCTGTTCTAACTGTTCCTTTTCCGACAACAGCGAGTTATCGATTACGACCGCATCGGGTGCTACTTGCAACGGGCTATCCCGGCGAGTAGAGTCTATGTGGTCGCGCATTTGCAAGTTTTGGCGAATGTCTTCCCAGTTGGCGTCGATGCCCTTGGCGGCCATCTCCAGATGCCGGCGGCTGGTGCGCACGTCGAGATCGGCGGTCAGAAAGATCTTTACATCGGCGTCCGGAAAGACTACGGTGCCGATGTCGCGGCCATCGGCAACAATACCTCGACGGCGACCTATATCCTGTAATTGCGCCACGATCATGCGACGAACGGCCGGAATGGCCGCCACTTGACTGACATGCTCGCTGACGCGTGAAGTGCGAATCTCTTGCTCTACGTCTCGACCGTTGAGAAAGATGTGGTTCTGCGCCTGAACCCGCTCAAAGTGCAGGCGAATGTTTTTAAGCGCCTCTTCTGTCGCTTTTGGATCGCCGTAGTCGATACCGTTATCCAAGAAGTAAAGAGTAACTGCCCGGTACATAGCGCCGGTGTCCAGGTACACGTAGTGCAGCTCCTTGGCTAACGCCTTCGCTAAGGTGCTCTTGCCGCACGAAGCGTGCCCGTCTATGGCAATGATCAGTTTCAAATGCGTTCGTTTTGTGCCCTATGATGAGGCTCTGCAAAGATGCGGCTTTTAGGGCCTTCTGCGGAGCACTTCTCTATTTTTAAATGAAAACACAGCCGATGCAAAAGCCTCCCCAGAAAGCTCCTCTCTTAGAGGCTGTTTCTCTAACAAACAAAGATTAGCACCGCAACACCGGGTGCTTAACGTACTTTTGCGCAATAAGCAACTGCCTGTAAACGGTCATGATAAAATGGCGTAACCTCTTGGGCTCAAAACGGGAAACGATTCTACTGGTTTTGCTCATCGTCATCGGTACAGCCGGTTTGGTGGTTTTACAGCTGGCCCAGCGCTCGCCTGTGCGCAACGAGGAACGCACCATGGTGCAGTCGGCCGCCCAAAAAAACGAGGCGCCTTCGGCCCTGTCCGCTCCTATTCAGCGCATTACAGGCGACATAGTCAACCGCGACGAAGAATATCCCGAAGTAGGGCAACCTTTCACCTTTCGGCTCACGAACTGCTCAAAAGGCGCTGTCTTCGAGCTCGACCCCGGAGACGGAAGCCCACGCCAGGTCTTTCGCGACGGCCGACTGCGCTACACGTACAAAAAAGCCGGCAACTATCAAATTTCCCTGTGGGCCAAGTATGAAGGCGAAGAGGTGAAGCTGAAAACCATCACCAAAAAAGTCAAAGTCCCCCCGGCCGTTAGGCGTGAGCAGGTAGGTGAAGTCGTGGATTTTTAGGAACTTCTTTGGCTGATTTCTTTTTCAAAGCACAACTTTAAAAGCGAAATGCATGAAAAAAATCGGAATTCTGCACGGAAAAGAGACTTCCTTCCCGGAGGCTTTCGTAGAGCGTGTCAATAGCAAAAATGTTAAGGGCGTCCATGCCGAGCCCGCCTTTGTGGACGAACTCATGCAAGGCCATCCCACTCCTTATGCCGTGCTCATCGATCGCATCAGCCAGGATGTCCCTTTTTATCGTGCCTACTTAAAAAATGCCGCCTTGAACGGAACGGCCGTCCTCAACAACCCCTTCTGGTGGAGCGCCGACGAAAAGTTTTTTAACAACTGCCTGGCCACCAAGATAGGTGTGCCCGTGCCGCGCACCGTCTTGCTGCCGTCCAAGGAAATGCCGCCCGACACCAGCAGCCGTAGCTTCCGCAACCTAAAATTTCCCCTCGAATGGGAAAAAATCATCGACTATCTCGGTGGTTTCCCGCTCTTCATGAAGCCCCACGCCGGCGGCGGATGGAAAAACGTGTACAAAGTGCACGACTTCGACGAGTTCTTTAAAGCCTACAACGAAACCGGCACCCTGGTGATGCTGCTACAGGAGGCCATCGAGTTCGACAGCTACTTCCGCTGTTACTGTTTGGGCTCTAAGTACGTGCGCATCATGGACTATGAGCCGCGAAACCCTCACCATCTGCGGTACGCAGCCAGCCACCGAGTGCCGCAAGCCTTGCGCGACCAAATGCATCAGTACGTCCTGCGCATCAACGAAGCCCTGGGGTACGATTTTAACACGGTTGAGTTTGCCGTGCGCGACGGCATCCCTTACGCCATAGACTTCTGTAACCCTGCTCCCGACGCCGCCGTAGACTCGGTGGGAGAGGAAAACTTCGAATGGGTTGTCGAAACCGCCGCCACTTTCGCCATAGAACGCGCTCTGGCGCACCGCGAAGGGGCCAGCAACCTCACCTGGGGGCAATACGTCAGAGAAGCCGCACAAGGTCGCCTGCCCGTCATTACCGAACAAAAAGATAACGCGGAAGCGGTAAAAAAGAGCCCTCGAAAGGCTCCCTCTGTTAAAAAGCCATAGTCGCTCGACGTTTGGCATGTGGTTTGGATAAGAAAAGCCGTAAGCCTATTTTGCCTACGGCTTTTTTAATCTACCGGCGTTGATACTCGTACTTGCCAGCCGAAAAAAAGAGACGCCGCTCAAACCTTTCACTCAATCCAAAACCGATTTTCAAGCGATGAAATCAATCTTCTTAATCCCGGTATTCTTCCTGCTGCTTAGCCACATTACCGACGCACGCACCGGCAGCCTCAACACCAACGGCGAAGAGCCGACCTTTCAAGATTTCCTGGCCCAGTTTCCCAAAGCTTCGCTGCCCTACCACTTCGATGCGGAACAACTGAAAAGCGAGTTGGCTCCCTCGGCTGCCCGCCCCAAAGCGGCTCGCCTGGGATGGGAATATTACCACTTCCTGCCGCTGCTCGAAGAAAGCGCCCGCATCAACCGCATGCCCGTCTATCCGGAGCCAATAGCGGCTTTTGAAACGCCTCATTTCTATGCCGTGCTCTACAACACGGGACGCGCCTACACCAAAAATCTGAAGAGCTACCACATCAGCGTGTTCGATAAGGCCGGCAACCACCTCGCCACTCACTTTGTGGCCGGCGTCAATGCCGAAACCATCACCGAAGCCACCATCACCGAAGACCTCCTCGCCGAAATCCGGTCTTACCAGGTGAACTGGGCAAAGCCCTACCAAAAAGGCGCCAATGACGGCAACATCGTCGTGGGCCTTACCCTCAGCGGTCACCAAACCCTCCGTCTGACAACAGGCAATGCCGTAGAACAGGTGAACTGGGCTTCTGCCGGCGACCTCGCCGATAAAACCCTCGCGGCAGAAGTGCGCTGATCCTCCTCTCTTGCCCAAGGGAAAAAAACTCCCGCCCGAGAAGATACTCGGGCGGGAGTTTTTCTCTTTTTTGGCACCTCCTTATGCCGGCTGTAAAGCTTCTATTTCCGGCAGGGCCGCGTGAACTTCCTCCTCCGTCAGCTCGTGGTTGGCGAGCTTTTTAGCGAAATAGTCACCGTAAGCCTGCATGTCCAGGAAGCCATGACCGCAGAGGTTGAAGAGGATGGTTTTCTTTACGCCCTCCTCTTTGGCCCGTTGGGCTTCCCGAATAACCTGGGCGATGGCGTGGGTAGCCTCCGGCGCCGGGATGATACCCTCCGTGCGCGCAAAGAGCACGCCCGCCTCGAAGCACTCTAACTGCTGCAGCGCTACGGCTTCTATAAGCCCGTCCTTTAGGAGCTGACTGCAAATAACGCTGGCGCCGTGATAGCGCAGGCCTCCGGCGTGAATGGCGGCCGGCTTGAAATTGTGCCCCAGCGTGTACATCGGCAGCAGAGGCGTGTAACCGGCCGTGTCGCCGAAGTCGTAGCGAAACACACCGCGCGTGAGCTTTGGACAAGAGGCCGGCTCCACGGCAATACAGCGAACGCGCCGAGAGCCTTCGAGATGATAGCGCAAAAAAGGAAAAGCCGTGCCGGCAAAGTTGGAGCCGCCGCCCAAGGGCGCGATGACGATGTCCGGAAAATCGCCCGCCATTTCCAACTGCTTTAGCGCCTCTTGCCCAATGACTGTTTGATGCAAAAGCACGTGGTTAAGCACAGAGCCCAGCGAATACTTGGTGCGCTCATCCTGAGCCGCCACTTCGATGGCCTCCGAAATAGCGATGCCCAAGCTCCCCGTCGATTTAGGGTCAACGGCCAGAATATTGCGCCCCGCTTGGGTCCGCCTGCTGGGCGAAGAGTACACCCTGGCGCCAAAGGTCTTCATCATGATCTTGCGATACGGCTTCTGCTTATAGCTAATAGCCACCATATACACCTCGCACTTGAGCCCAAACTGCGCACAGGCGAAGGCCAAAGCCGAGCCCCACTGACCGGCACCCGTCTCCGTAGTCAGGCGCCTTACCTTCTCCTGCTTGTTGTAATATGCTTGTGCAACCGCCGTGTTGGGCTTGTGCGAGCCCACCGGGCTGGAACCCTCGTACTTATAATAAATGCGAGCAGGAGTCTTAAGGGCCTTTTCCAGCTGCACGGCGCGGACAAGAGGCGTCGGACGCCAAATGCGATAGATATCTCGCACCCTGTCGGGAATCTCTATGTATCGCTCGGTAGCCACCTCCTGCTTGATGAGTTCCATAGGGAACAAGGGAGCCAAATCCTGCGGCCCCACCGGTTGACGAGTGGCCGGATGCAGCGGAGGCAACGGCTTGTTGGGCATGTCGGCCACAACGTTGTACCAGTGCGTAGGAATGTCTGCCTCGGTCAAAAGAATTTTTTTGACGTTCATAAGCACCACTTTTTAAAGGATGAGGAAAATGTGGCCGCAAGTTTCTCTTTTTTTCGTTAATTTTTTACGGTAAACCCACTTTTTCAACAAATACCGCCATGTGAAAAGGCCCCTAAGGCAAAAAAAGAGCCCGGTAACGCGTTTGCTACCGGGCTTCTCTTTCACTAAACCGTTTCTATCGTATGAAGCAACAAATACTAAGCCAATTTTATGCCAAACCCGCAATGTGGTGGAAAAAACTACTGTTAAAAAATACGCATCTCGGGCGCCAAGAATCCGAATAGGGCATTTAGCTTTGCCTTTCCAAAAAAGCGACGCGCCGGAGGAGACGAAATAGGTTTGACGAGGTAGTAGATGTTTTCATCGAGGTCCGCGGACTTTATGTCTATGTCGATAAGTTGAAGAACGCGTCAACAAGATGGGAAGAGAGAAGTACACTTTTTTAAAAAAGACGACCACCGTAATGGCTGCAGCGCTTTGGAGCGTGTGGAGCAGCTGCTCAGGGCCGGCCGTCTCTAACGGGCGCCGGGCAAATGCCCCCCAAGAGGAGAAGCCCTCGAGCGCGCTACCGTTACAGCAGTTGAAACTGCCGCCGGGGTTTCGGGTAGCCGTATACGCCGAAGAGATAGAAAATGCGCGCTCGCTGTGTTTGTCGCCGAGCGGAACGCTGTTCGTAGGCACGCGAACCATCGGAAAAGTGTATGCCCTGCGCGACACCAATCGAGACGGCGTTGCCGATGTGCGCTATACGATTGCAACGGGACTTCGCATGCCCAACGGAGTGGCCTTTCGAGATGGTGATCTATACGTAGCCGAAGTGAGCCGCATCTTGCGCTTCGAGGACATCGAAAATCGGCTCTCCAATCCTCCGAACCCCGTCATCGTGTACGACCGGTATCCCACCGACGCCCACCACGGCTGGAAATACATCGCCTTTGGACCCGACGGCCTGCTTTACGTGCCGGTAGGGGCGCCCTGCAACATTTGCGAGCGCTTGGACAACCCGCTGTACGCCACCATCACGCGCCTGGATGTGAAAAACCCCTCCAAAGGGCCGGAAATCGTACAATACGGTGTGCGCAACACGGTGGGCTTTACCTGGCACCCGCAGACAAAAGAGCTGTGGTTTACCGACAACGGCCGCGACATGATGGGCGACGACCTACCTGCCTGCGAACTCAACCACGCGCCAAAAGACGGCATGCACTTTGGGTATCCCTACTGCCATCAGGGCGACCTGGCCGACCCGAAGTTCGGCTACAAGCGGCCGTGTAGCGATTTCGTCCCGCCGGCCCAAAAACTGGGCCCACACGTGGCCCCGCTGGGCGTGGAATTTGTCCTCAGCTCCAACTGGCCGACCGATTACCGGCATCAAATCCTCATCGCCGAGCACGGCTCTTGGAACCGCTCGAGCAAAATTGGGTACCGCCTCAGCCTGGTGCGCCTGAACGAAGCAGGTAAATGCGTGCGCTACGAGCCCTTCGCAGAGGGATGGCTACAACCCGGCGACGAAGTATGGGGGCGCCCGGTAGATTTGGAGTGGCTTCCCGACGGCTCGCTGTTGGTCTCTGATGATTTCGCCAATGCGATCTATCGCATCTACTACCGGCCTAACTGACCCTTCTCTTGTATGCATCCGGTTGACGCGCTGCAAATCCGCTTCGACACCGAGCGGTTAGCCCTTCTCAACGCCGTTATGGCCTTCCTGATGTTTAGCGTCGCTTTAGACATCCGGATAGCCGACTTTCGCCGAGTGCTTCGCTTCCCACGTGCCATAGGCATAGGCTTGGCCGCTCAGTACTTGTTTTTTCCGCTCATGACGTTGGGGCTGATTGCGCTGTTCCGGCCGCCTACCAGCATGGCCCTGGGAATGATTTTGGTCGGCATGTGTCCATCGGGTAATATGACCAACTTCTTAGTGCATTTTGCCCGCGGAAATACCGCTTTATCCGTGACCTTCAACAGCGTAGTTATCTTGCTGGCCTCTGTAGTAACGCCCTTAGGCTTTCTCTTGTGGTCGAGCGCGGTGCCGGGTGCTGCTCCTTTGCGGCGCGATTTTGAGATCAGTTTTACCGACATGACCCTCATTATCGTGCAGCTCATCTTACTGCCGCTTTTGGTGGGTATATGGCTGTCACACGCTTTTCCTCAGGTAGTGGTCCGCCTTCGCGGCGCCGTGCAACGACTTTCGCTCATACTTTTCTTCGCCGTTGTGCTGGCCGCCCTTTGGAGTAATCGAGACCACGTCGTTACTTACGTAGGTTATGCCTTTGTGCTGGTGCTTTTGCACAATGCCCTGGGTTTAGGTATCGGCTACGGGCTGGGCAAGGCTGCCCGACTTCCCGAGGCCGACAACAGAGCGTTGGCCTTTGAGACCGGCATCCATAACACCGCCCTGGGCTTACTGCTCATTTTTCGCTTTTTCAACGGCCTGGGCGGCATGGCGCTCATCGCCGCATGGTGGGGTATTTGGGATCTCATCACCGGCCTTGTCCTCGCCTGGTGGTGGCGCCACACCGACGCGCGCTTGCCCTCGCACTCGAAAAGTCCGCTTCCGCTCCAATAGTTGCTCGTTACTTTTGCCCACATCATATCGGCGATATGAGTATAGAGAAGAAAGGCCTGCCCACTTTCAACGGCATAACCTTCAGACGAAAAAAAGCGGTGTGCCCCAACCCGAGGTTAGGCCTTGTCTTTTGTTTTTATGGCAATATACGAAGCAATACAAGAGGCCGTAACGGCCATCCGGCGCCTTACCGAGGCACGTCCTCGCAGCGGTATCGTCTTGGGCACGGGTCTAAGCGGCCTGGTTCATCAAGTTCAGGTAGAAGCCCGCATACCCTACGGCCGGCTCCCGCATTTTGTGCCCAGCACGGCCCCTTCTCATCGCGGAGAGCTGGTTTTCGGCCATATACAGGGTCATGCGGTCGTGGTCATGGCCGGTCGCCTGCACTATTACGAAGGCTGGACAATGCAGCAAATCACCTTTCCCATACGCGTCCTAGGCGCTTTGGGCATCGAACGCCTAATCCTTACCAATGCCTCCGGTGGAGTGAATCCCCATCTGCGTAGCGGAGACATCGTCATCGTGCGAGACCACATTAATCTGCTGCCGGAGAATCCCCTACGAGGGCCTAACGACGAGCGCATAGGGCCGCGCTTTCCGGATATGTCGCAACCGTACGATCCCGACTTGCGCCGTCTCGCTCTTGAAGTTGCGCGCGAACAGGGCATCCGAGCCGTCGAAGGTGTGTATTCCGCTTTACAGGGCCCTAATTTGGAGACACCTGCCGAGTACGCTATGCTGCGGCTGCTGGGCAGCGATTGCACCGGCATGTCTTCTGTACCTGAGGTGCTGGTGGCCCGCCATCAGGGCATACCGGTACTTCTACTTTCGCTGGTGACAAACACGGCCTACCCGCCCGGTGTCATCCGCGAAACCACCGTAGACGACGTTGTGGCCATAGCCAAGGGGGCCGAACCTCGGCTGACGCAATTGCTCGGCGAAATTCTGCGCCGCTTGACGTAGGCGTCCTTAGCGCTGTTCGTAGTGCTTGGCGTAGTAGGCCCGGTATTCACCCGAAATCACCTGTTGAAGCCATGCCGTGTTGTCTAAATACCACCGGATGGTTTGTCGTAATCCCTCCTCAAAGCTCACAGAAGGCGCCCAGCCCAGCTCGCGGCGAATCTTCGTGGCGTCGATGGCGTAGCGCCGGTCGTGACCGGGGCGGTCCTTCACAAAGGTGATCAGCCGGCGGGCCGTTCCTTTTGGCCGAGCCAAGAGCTCGTCCGTCAAATCGCACAACAAGCATACCAAGTCGATATTCGCCCACTCGTTGTTGCCGCCGACGTTATAGGTTTCCCCCACGCGCCCACGGTGTAAAATGAGGTCTACGGCCTCGGCATGGTCCTTCACCCAAAGCCAATCGCGAACGTTGCGCCCGTCGCCGTAAACCGGCAGCGGCCTCTCCTCGCGGATGTTGTTGATCATCAGCGGAATCAACTTCTCCGGAAATTGATAGGGGCCGTAGTTGTTGCTGCAATTCGACACCAGCACCGGCAGGCCATAAGTATGAAAATAGGCCCGCACGAAGTGGTCGGCCGCTGCCTTTGAAGCCGAGTAAGGGGAGCGCGGGTCATAAGGCGTCTGCTCGGTGAAGTACCCTTCACTACCCAAAGAGCCGTACACCTCATCAGTAGAGACGTGGTAAAATCGCTTGCCCTCAAAACGCCCTTCCCAATATTTACAAGCGGCGTTCAGCAAGTTGACGGTGCCCAACACATTGGTCTCGACGAAGGATAGGGGGTCGGCAATGGAGCGATCGACGTGGCTCTCTGCGGCCAGATGGATGACAGCGTCGAAGCGGTATTGCACAAACAACCGATCGAGCAAATCGGTATCTCGAATGTCGCCGTGTACAAAGTCGTAATTAGGCGCCTGTTCTACGTCGCGCACATTGGCCAGGTTGCCCGCATACGTAAGCGCATCTAAGTTAATAACCCGATAGTGCGGGTAACGGCGCACCAACAAGCGCACTACGTGCGACCCGATAAAACCAGCCCCCCCTGTAACAAGTATGGTCATGGTAATCGTAAAAATAAGGAAAAACGGTTCGGCTCCCTGCAACAGTCCGCCTGCCCGTCTTAGACGAGGACAAAGGTAGGAGCTTACTGCGCGAAGATGCCGCTAAAACCACTTGCCATCTCTCCCAGACCGGTGCCCTACGCGAGCACGACAAAAGGCCGAGTTTATCTCGCTCCCCCTTTGATAGACTAAATACGCTCCCCAAAAGGGCCAAAATGAAATTTCCTTTAAGCGCAGCGGTTGTTGGGGAATATCTAAAATCAGACACGTGAATCCAAGCCCCAAGCGAGAGAATGGCCCTCTCGTTGGATGCAGGATGCTAAAAAACAGGTTATGCAAAACGAAGTACAAAGGGCAAAACCGGATGAGGGCGATTACGCGCCTTTTTACAGAAGTTATCTGGAAGAGATAGAGACGGACGACATCGTTCGTTTTTTAGCGGAGCAAAAAGAGGCCGCCGTGGCCTTTTTCCGGCATATCGAGTGGGAACGCTGGGAACTGTCCTATGCCGAAGGCAAATGGACGCCGACACAGGTGGTGCTGCATTTAACGGATGTGGAGCGCATCTTTGCCTATCGCGCCCTGTGTATTGCGCGAGGCGATCGGACGCCTTTGCCAGCATTTGACTAAGACGCTTATGCGGAGAACAACGAGGCCCATAACCGGACGCCGGCTTCCTTAGTAGACGAGCTCGCTGCCGTTCGAGAGGCTACGGTGCACCTGTTTCGCCACCTCAGCCCGCAGCAATGGCAACAACGCGGCGTGGCTGCAGACCATGAGCTGACTCCCCTCGCTGCAGCGTGGATTATCGCCGGCCATATGCAGCACCACCTGCGCATTTTCAGAGAGCGCTACCTCGGATAAACTACAGAACGATTTTGCCGTTCCACCACTCGGTTTCTAACACCGCTCCGAAAGTGCGATAAAACGCTATAGCCGGCTCATTCCAGTCGAGCACCTGCCACTTTACCAACCGACATCGGCGGCGCCGCCCTTCCTCTAAAACGGCCTCAAAAAGGCGACGGCCGATACCCCTGCCGCGATACGCCTCCTGGACGACCAAGTCCTCCAAATAAAGTATTTTGCCCTTCCAGGTCGAATAAGCCGTAAAATAAAGTGCCAAACCGACTACCCGCCCTTCCGCATCGGCGACAAAACAGTCAAAACACCCCTCTCCAAAGTCCTGTGCGTACTGTTGGGGGGTAGTGACCACCTCCTGAGGCGCTTTCTCATAAAAAGCCAATTCCTGCACGAGGGCGTGTACGGCGGTCATGTCGGCCTCTACCGCCGGGCGTATGTGTATTTGCATAGAGGGCATCTTCCGAAAAGCGGGCAACAAAACGCCCCTCCCCGTTCATCAACGGGGAAGGGCATCATCAAAACACGCTTCATTTTTAAACTTAAATCGTCGTTAACACGAACTGTTGCAAAAATAGCATCACTTTCGGGCGACTTCCAACTTTTTTCCGTTCTTTCGACCAAATTTTTTCTTATGGACAAAACGATTTTAATCCGAAATGCTCGCATAGTGAATCGCGGTGCCATCCAAGAGGGCGATATCTACATTCGACGCGGCCGCATTGAACGCATTCGCTCGGCTATATCGGAAAAGGCCAACGTCGAGATCGACGCCCAGGGAGATTACCTCTTGCCGGGCATCATCGATGACCAAGTGCATTTCCGACAGCCAGGGCTTACGCACAAGGCTACCATTGCCACCGAAAGCCGAGCCGCCGTAGCCGGTGGGGTCACCTCTTTTATGGAAATGCCCAACGTACAACCGCCTACCACCACTCAGGAACGATTAGAGGCCAAATACCGGCTGGCGGCGCAGACCTCTTTGGCCAACTATTCCTTTTACATGGGGACCACCAACGACAACCTGGATGAGGTCCTTCGCATCGACCCCGAACAGGTGTGTGGAATAAAGGTCTTTATGGGCAGCAGTACCGGCGATATGTTGGTGGACGACCCATACACGTTGGAGCAGCTCTTCGCTCAAGCGCCTACGCTCGTCGCCGTCCACTGCGAAGACGAGGCGACTGTTCGCGCCAATTTGGAGCGCTACCGGCGGCGCTACGGCGACCGCCTCTCGGCGGCCCACCATCCGCGCATCCGCAGTGTTAAAGCCTGCCTTCTCTCATCCTCTCTGGCGGTAAACTTGGCCCGCCGTCTGAACACGCGCCTGCACGTGCTTCACCTGACCACCCGCGACGAGCTGAGCCTTTTCCAGAATTCTCTACCGCTGATTAAGAAACGCATCACCGCCGAAGTTTGCGTCCACCACCTCTATTTCCACGCCCGCCATTACGCCCGATGGGGTAACCAAATCAAATGCAACCCGGCCATCAAAAACAAAGTCCACCGCGACGCCCTGCTGCCGGCCCTGCTGGACGATGTGATCGATGTGGTGGCCACCGACCACGCCCCGCACACATGGGAAGAAAAAAATTTGCCCTACTTACAGGCGCCTTCTGGGCTACCGCTGGTGCAGCATGGGTTGAACCTTATGCTGCAGTGGTACCATGCCGGCAAGATCAGCCTAGAGAAGATCGTCGAAAAGATGTGTCATGCCCCTGCCATTGCTTTCCGCATCCGCGAGCGGGGATTTGTAGAGGAAGGCTACTGGGCCGATTTAGCCATAGTGGACATCAACCGGCGCTGGACGGTAGGCCCCGAGAACATCTTGTACCAATGCGGATGGTCGCCTTTTAACGGCCATGTGTTTCGCGGAAAAGTGCTTACCACCATCGTAAGCGGCCACGTGGCCTGGCATAACGACCGGCTCATAGAGGATAAGATGGGAGAGCGACTGTCCTTTGAACGAGACCGCTAACGGTTGTGCGGTGCTTGCAAAACAGCTTTCTCAAGCCTCGGAATGAACCATTTGACCCGCCATCGCTTTTACAAAAGCCAAAGATAGTTTTCCTATGCCCATGAAAATCACCGACAGTTGGCTTGAGCATTTGCGCTTGCGACTCAAGGGCCCCCTACCGGGGCGCCCGGCGCAATATCGCATGGCCAGCCTGCGCAGGATAGAGGAGCTAGGAGATCCTCCTGTAGCACCGGCAGATGCCCGCATCGCCTGCGTCATCAACCTCCTACACCGCCGAGAAGACGGCTGGCATACGGTGCTCATCCGACGTTCGACAAATCCGCGCGACCGCCACAGCGGTCAGGTGAGCTTCCCGGGCGGGCGATGGGAAGAAGGCGACGGCTCCCTGGTAAATGTAGCCCTGCGCGAGGCCGAGGAGGAAATAGGTGTCCCTTCCGACTACATCGAAATCTTAGGGCGACTGACGGAGCTGTACATCCCCGTTAGCCATTTTCTGGTTTATCCTTTTGTAGGATGGTTGCACGGACCGGCCCGTTTTCGACCTCAAGTGGGCGAAGTGGAAGCCATCTTCACCCCTTCGCTCGCCCGGCTGAGCGCGCCTCAAAGCCGAAAGGTCGGCGATGTCGCCATAGGGCCGGAGCTCATTCTGCCTAACACGCCGTACTTTGACGCCGATGGGCACGTGGTATGGGGCGCTACGGCCATGATCTTGAGCGAGTTCCTGGAGCTCCTGAGCCCAAACCACCACTCTTCATTTGTTTAGCTGGAGCACTTTCAGGAAGGCCTCTTGAGGTACTTCCACCGTGCCGAACTGGCGCATTCGCTTTTTACCCTCTTTCTGGCGCTCGAGCAATTTGCGCTTGCGCGTGATGTCGCCTCCATAGCACTTGGCCGTTACGTCCTTTCGCAGAGCGCTAAGCGTCTCCCGAGCGATGATCTTCTGGCCAATGGAGGCCTGGATGGCGATCTGAAACTGTTGCCGCGGGAGCAGCTCCTTGAGCTTTTCACACATGCGCCTCCCGAGGAATTCCGCCTTTGAGCGGTGCACCAGCGAGCTAAAGGCATCTACCACTTCTCCGTTGAGCTGAATGTCGAGCCTGACTACGTCGGCCTCCCGATAGTCCAGTAGATAATAATCAAAAGAGGCGTAGCCGCGTGTCATCGACTTGAGCTTGTCGTAAAAGTCGAAGACGATTTCGGCCAAGGGCAAGTGAAAGACCAGCTCTACCCGCGAGGGCGTGAGATACGTTTGCCGCTGCAGGATACCTCTTTTGTCCATGCAGAGCGACATGATATTGCCGATATATTCGGGCTTGGTAATGATTTGGGCGTAGATAAACGGTTCTTCTATGCATTTAAGCCGCGTAGGCTCGGGCAATTCGGAGGGTTGGCGCACCTCAAAACGATTGCCTTTGACATCCGTAGCGAAATAAGGCACATTGGGCACCGTAGTAATAATGTCTTGGTCAAACTCGCGCCGCAGGCGCTCTTGGACGATTTCCAGGTGAAGCATCCCTAAAAAGCCACAGCGGAAACCGAAACCCAGCGCAGCAGAGGTCTCCCGCTCAAAAACTAAAGAGGCGTCGTTCAGGCGCAGCTTCTCCAAAGCATCGCTCAAGGCCTCGAAGTCGTTGTTGTCCAATGGGTAAATACCGGCAAAGACCATGGGTTTCACCTCTTCAAAGCCTTTGACCGGAGCATTGCAGGGGCGAGCCAGGTGGGTTACCGTGTCCCCCACTTTAATTTCACGGCTGATTTTGATACCGGTAATGATGTAGCCCACATTTCCGGCTTGCAGATCCGGCGTCTCTTGAAGGCCCATGCGCAAGATGCCTACCTCTTCGGCGACCACCTCTTTTCCCGTAGCCATGAAGCGAATCTTGTCACCCTTGCGCAGGGTGCCGTTGAAGACGCGCACGTAGGTGATGACACCGCGGTAACTGTTGAACATCGAGTCGAAAATCATTGCCTGCAGCGGCGCTTCCGGATCGCCCTTAGGCGGCGGGATGCGGTTGACTACGGCGGCCATGATATCTTCTATTCCCAGTCCCGTTCGCCCTGAGGCATTGATGATGTCGGAGCGCTCACAGCCGATGAGGTCGATAATTTGGTCTTGAGTGCCTTCGATATCGGCACTGTCCATATCTACTTTATTGACGATTGGGATAATTTCCAAATCGTGCTCCAGGGCCAGGTAGAGGTTGCTAATGGTTTGTGCCTGAATGCCCTGCGTAGCATCTACGAGCAAAAGCGCTCCTTCGCAGGCGGCAATGGCGCGGCTCACTTCGTAAGAGAAGTCCACGTGGCCGGGCGTGTCGATGAGGTTGAGGATGTACTCCTGTCCGTCGGCCGGGTGCGTGTAGCGCATCTGGATGGCATGGCTCTTGATGGTAATGCCCCTCTCTCGCTCCAAGTCCATGTTGTCCAAGGCCTGGTCTTGCATGTCCCGTTCGCTAATGGTCTTTGTGTACTCCAGCAGACGGTCGGCCAGCGTACTTTTCCCGTGGTCTATGTGGGCAATTATGCAGAAGTTGCGGATATTTTTCATAAAAAGGCAAGCTAGAGAAGCAATACATCTGTCTGTACAACGGCAGCCCTATTATCTGGGTTCAAAAGGCGCCAATTTGCCGGACGAGAGTACGCTCGGCAAAGGTAAGGCCTCGCCCTAAAATTCCCGTTGAGCGGCAGCATCCTTATAAAATCGGACAGCCTACCCCTTTGCTCAACGGGTAGGCTATCCGACGATAAACAAATACACCGAGGTGCTCACTCTAACTTGAAGCGCACCGGCAACACGAAGCGCACTTTCACGGGGTTGCCGTTGGCTTCGCCCGGAATCCAGCGCGGCATGCTTTCCACTACGCGAACGGCTTCCTTACCACAGCCGCCGCCGATGTCTTTGATAATGGTTACGTCCATTATCTCGCCCCTCTTCCCTACGACAAAGGAGAGCACTACCTGGCCCTGAATGTTATTCTCCCGAGCCAGAGGAGGATATTTGATGTTTTCGGCCAGGTACTTGAGCAGCTCGGCTTCTCCACCCGGAAAGCTGGGCGGCTTTTGGATGTCGAACATCTCAAAGGTTTTCTCCTCTTGGCGCACCGGTGCGTCCACTACCTTCGCCTCGATGGGGTTATCGATAATTTCCGGCGGGGCATCGTCGGTACCTTTCTTCGTTTCTTTTCCGACATCTGCCTTTGTTTCGATAACCTCCTCTACCGTAGGCGGCTCTTGGTCGGCCACCTGTTCGTCCTTTTTGATGACGGGCGGCACAAATTGGATAGTCGAGCGCGTGGGTGGCGGCGGTGTAGGCGGCGGCGGAGGGGGAGGG
>Ga0209101_1000306_pt1 | contig 41143 bp, 28 predicted proteins | sample ConPoolayeCmetaG_FD_185481 | JGI IMG/M metagenome (GOLD analysis project Ga0209101, IMG submission 185481) | Hot spring microbial mat communities from California, USA to study Microbial Dark Matter (Phase II) - Cone Pool mat layer C metaG... ...
GGGGGATCGGCCGCGGCCAGTGATCATCTATCCACCGCCGTGGCCGCCTTATCCCCCGCCGCGGCCGATCCCCCCGCCGCCACCGCCGCCGGTGACTTACAAAGTGGACCAGATCGAGGTCAACGCCCGGCTGGTAGAACAGGTGGCCCAGGTACAGGTTTCGCAAACCTTCCACAACAAGGGGAGCCGGCAGATAGAGGCGTCGTTCGTTTTCCCGCTGCCTTACGATGGGGCGGTCGAGCAGATGACGCTGCTGGTCGACGGCAAAGAGTACGCCGCCAAGCTGATGGATGCCAAAGAGGCTCGGCGAATATACGAAGAGATCGTCCGCCGCAGCAAAGACCCGGCGCTGTTGGAGTGGATCGGCACAGGGATGTTCCGCAGCAGCGTGTTTCCTATTCCGCCGGGCGCCAAACGGACGGTCACCTTGCGGTATTCGCAATTGTGCCGCAAGCAGGATGGACTGACCGATTTCTTGTTTCCGCTTAGCACCGCCAAGTACACGGCCGAGCCGGTGGAGAAGGTGGAGTTTCGGGTAACGATCGAAAGCCAGGACCCGATAAAGAACATCTACAGCCCCACGCACCCGATCGACATCAAACGCACGGACCAGCAGCGGGCCACGGTAAGTTTCAGCTTGAAGAACGAGGTGCCCACCAGCGATTTCCGGCTGTTTTACGATGTCGGCAAAGGGGTGGTGAGCACGCGCTTGCTGAGCTACAAGCCGGAAAAGGCCAAAGAAGAGGAAGGTTACTTCCTGCTGCTGGCCAGTCCGGAGATCAAACCGCCCGATGCCGAGCGTCCGCCGAAGACAGTTATGTTCGTGCTGGATCGTTCAGGCAGCATGAGCGGCAAGAAGATCGAACAGGCCCGGGCCGCGGCCAAAGACATTCTGAACAAGCTGCGCAAGGGCGATCTGTTCAACATCATCGCCTACGACAGCACCGTTGAGGCCTTCCGGCCCGAATTGCAGCGCTTCGACGAAGATACCCGCAAAGCGGCGTTGGGGTTCATCGAAGGGATTTACGCGGGCGGGAGCACCAACATCGACGGGGCGCTGAAGACCGCGCTGGCCCAGTTGCAGGACACCAGCCGTCCATCGTATGTGCTGTTCTTGACCGACGGATTGCCCACCGCCGGAGAAACCAACGAAATGAAGATCATCGAAAACGCCCGGCAGAACAACAAAGTGCGGGCGAGGATCTTCAGCTTCGGCGTGGGTTACGACGTGAACAGCCGGCTGCTGGATCGGCTGGTGCGCGAGAACTTCGGGCAAAGCGAGTATGTGCGCCCCAACGAAGATGTCGAGGAGCGCGTGGCCCGGCTCTTCAACCGCATCGAAGCGCCGGTGATGACCGACGTCAAGGTGGAGTTCGTCTTCGACGCCAAGCCCGAAGAAGGCAAACTCATCAGTCGCGTGTATCCCAAAGACAGCTTCGATCTGTTCGCCGGCGAGCAGTTGGTGATGGTGGGCCGTTACAAGAAGCCCGGCACGGCCAAAGTGCTCGTCAGCGGCCGGGTGGGCGACAAGGAGCAGAAGTTCGAGTTCACCGCGGAGTTTACGGCCAAGAGCGCCGACGAGTCCAACGCGTTCATCGAGAAGCTGTGGGCCGTCCGCCGCGTCAGCGAGATACTCGACGAGCTTGACCTGAAAGGCAAGAACGAAGAGCTGGTCAAGGAACTGGTGGAACTGGCCACTTTGCACGGCATTCTGACGCCCTACACCTCGTTCCTGGCCGACGACGGCGCCAGCCTGCGCGACATGGCGGGCAATGTGCGTCGGGCAGATGACCGGCTGGCGGCGCTTAACATAGCCGAAGGCAAGGGTGGCTTCGCCCAGCGGGCAATGAAAAGCGCCTTACAGCAGGCCGCAGCGGCGCCCGGCGGCGCACTGGCTGCACCGCGGGCAGCGATGGAATCCTTCTCGGCCGGTCCGGCGGCAGAGGCCGACTCGGGCATCGCCTTTGCCCGAGACGCCCAGCGCGAGCTTACCCGCGCACAGGTGAACGTGCGCAACATCGGCAACCGCACGTTCTTCCGCCAGGGCAACCAATGGGTCGATTCGCAGGTAACTGCCGAGCAGGAGGCCAAGGCAAAACGCATCAAGCAGTTCAGCGACGAATACTTCGCGCTGGCAGCCAAACACGGACGCACGCTGGCCCAGTACCTGGTCTTCGACGAACCAGTACTGATTAACGTAGGCGATCAGGCATACCTGATCGAGCCGTAGCGGCGCGCTGGGCCATCGCGGGCGGACAGCGGCAGTGCAAGCAGCCCATCGCGGCGCAAAGCTGCTTGCCACCGCCGAAGCGGTTTGAGCGGACAACAGGGGTGGGCATCACGCTCGCCCCTGTTGTTTCTTGCCCAAAGATGGCCCCAGAGGCTGCCTACGGCCGCAGCCAGATGGTTGTATTGGAGGGATGGGCTTCGTCGCGTTGGTTGTGTTCTTTTTCGATGCAGACCAATCAGCAGGACCCAAGTGCAGCCACGATGGAGCTGAGCCCTCCAATTCGCCCGAAAACGTACCCGCAAAACACGGACAACTACCAAAACACGGACAACTACTCCGTACAGAAGTATCGAGTTACCCCCCGCCGGCCTCGACGAGAGCCAACAGGCAATTGGCAGCCGGAGCAGCGGCTGGGAAATCGCATCGGTGCGTTGCAGCTTGCTGTGTTACTGCAATGCGGGCGGATCGACTGCTGCGCCCTTTAGCTGTGCCGCCTGCTCCTGAGGCCAGTAGGTGCCGTAGAAGGGCACGTTGGCATCCATCCACAGATACAGCTTGCGCAGCGATAGGTCGTCGAGTTTTACCCCCACGTGATTCTTGTCCGTGAGTATGGCGGTCAGTCGGCTGGTGTCGGCGCCCAATGTGCCGGGCAGCGTGATGTGATGCCCGCGCCCCCACGCATACCAGTTCAGATACGGCTTGAGGCTCTTGTACGAGCGTGTAAAGGGCGGGTCGATCGTGCCGGTGAGGTCCGTCTTGCCCTTGCCCGGCCCTTGTGTGCCGTCGTGACAGCTTACGCAGTAACGGTCCAGCACCGGCTGGACAAGTCGGGGATATGACATGGGCCGCGTGCCATCCGGCCCAGGCTCGATCACCGACGGTTGGCGATTCATGGCCATCAACGGCCTGGCTGGCGCGGCGGTGGTGGGCGGCTCGTGACAGCCCACGCAACCGCGTCGTTCGCCCGGCTGCAAATACGTGGCGCTGCGCATGCTCTGCACCGCCCGGCCGCTGGCATCCACGGCCTGGAAGTACAACAGTTTTCGGGCCGGTGCGCGGAAATACGCCGAACCGTCCGGCTCGACGCGAACCGTCCCCAGCAGCATCCGCGCATTCTCGGCATTGGCGTGGCCGATCCACGGTTCGTTCACCACGTGGTTCGGCTTGGGCAGCAATTGGAAGATGCGCAGGTGGGTGATTTTCCGCTCGGGCGGCAGCGGAAACAGGCTGCGGGCGACATCGGCCACGACGAACTCGCCCTCGTCGCGCAAATCGGCATACAGCGTGCTGGGGATGACCGGCGGAGTGGGCCGCGGACGAAGCGGTATCGGATACATGCAGGAAATGCCATCCTCGCGGTATAGCAACTCCAGGTTCCCAAAGCGGTCGAAGTAATAGATTCCGGTATGCGTCTGCTGGCGGGCTTTGGCCGACATGCCCGGCAGCGGCTCGTTGCTGTACGAGACCAGGAAGAAATCCTCCGACAGCGGCCAGGGGCTGTGGAAGTAGCAATCGGGCCAGCCGACGCCTTCGGGAAAACAAATCCACGGGGTGAGAACTTCGATCGACTTGTAGCTATCTTCCCCGCTGCGCGGATCCAGTTGCGCCCGCGAGGGGTCAAATATCACCAGCGCCCCACCTACCGCCGCATGGTGCGCCCCGGCGATGAAGGCGATCTTCCGCGAACCGGGGATGGGGCGAGGTTGATAACAAGCATTGATGCGCATCGTGTAGTTGCCGAAGAGGATCACCGGATTGGTGCCGTCGGGGTTGGTTGCCCACAGCCCATGAAAATTGGATGCCGAGCGGTCCACGTAATCCCAGCGGCAGTAAACGATCCGTCCGTCGTTCAATACTTGCGGATGCCACTCGTTGGTTTCGTGCAGCGACAGGGTGCGAATGTTGCTGCCGTCGGCATCCATGCGGTGTAGCGTGTAGGTGGGCAGGGGCTCCCAGGGATTGTTGCAGCGGCCGAAACCGCCCCGCCGGGCAGACATGAAGGCCAGTCCGCCGTCGGGCAGCGGGCAAGGGTCGAAATCGTCGTACGGGTCGTTGGTCAACTGTCGCAACTCGGCCCCGTCGGTGCTGATGCTGTAAAGATGGAAATAGCGGCGGCCAGGGATGGGCTGATAGTAATCGGGCTTTTTGGCGTCGCGCCGGCAGTAGGCGAAATAAGCGGTGCGGGCGTCGAACGACAAAGCCAGCGTCGTAAAACTTCCCGGCGGAAGCCGGCCGGCAGTCAAATCGCGCACCGCAGTCGAACGTCCCGGCTGCTCAAGAATGCAAACGCCCCCGCCTGGCGGAACGTCCATCAGCGGAGCATCCGGCCCGTAGTAATAGCCCAGGTATTCGTGCAGCATCTGGCAAATGAACCGCTGCCGTTTCAGGAAGATTATCGGTTGGCCGGTGACCAGCGGGTTCATCAGCGCCAAATTGCGGTTGAACCAGCGCAGGCGGTGGTAGATGTCCATCCGCGCTGCCGGTTCGAGTTTGTCGGCCTCGGCGGCGCGGGCTTTCAGGGCTTCTAGCTCTCGCGCTTGTGCGCTCAGATCGCCAACGCCGCTGAGGCTGGACAAGGCGGCCAGCAACCGCTCGCCACGCAGCACTGCCACGCGAATGGCTTCCACCGATCCGGCTTTGCGGCCTTGGCGGGCCTCTTGCAAGGCCCAATCGGCCTGGACTGCCGCTCGGTGCGCGGCAAGTTTATCAGTCGCTTCGGCCCCAGCGGCCAGCGGCGATGCCAGAGAAATCACATTTGCCAGTGAGCAAACAACCACGCAAAAACCAGGGATAATGCTTGGCCGCCACATCGCTAATACTCCCCGCTTGCAGACCAGCCCGTGCAATTGCTTGCGTGAGAAAACCCCCGCCCGACATTTACACCGCGCAGGCAAAAATGCGGCGTTCGCAATAGATAAAGCTGCCGATCCACCCATGGCGGAGCAACCTTACGCAGATTCCGACCACGCCATTGAACCGACATGCCGTCAGAAGCCCGGTTGCCAGATCATCGCGACCGGAACCGCGGAATCCGGCGCTCGGCAGGGTCAGCCCACACCCCGCCGGGCAGTTATTCATGGTAACCGATTTTGGCAGCTTTGCAACGCCGAAAAAGTCTGCCGCGACGGTTGGGTGGCAGCCCGCTGCGTGCCAACTGGCCACTATCGCTGCGCTGGGCTTTGCCCCCGATGCCAGGCCACAACATCGCGGATGATGTCCTCAAGAGTGTGCCGGGCAGCGAAGCCGATGGTCTGGCGCAGCCGGCCAAGATCGGGCACGCGCCGCCGGCAGTCCTCGAAGTTCTGGCCGTATTCGGCCGCGAACTGGCGGAACTCGATCTTCAACCCCGGATCGACCATCGCCGCCACGCGCTGGGCCAATTCCAGGATCGTAACCGGCTCGTCGCTGCCGATGTTGAAAACATTGCCGACCGCTTGCGGATGACGCATCAGCGCGATCATGGCCGCAACAACGTCGGCCACGTGCACGAAACAGCGGACCTGCCGGCCGTCGTCGTGGACGATCAACGGGCCGCCGCCTAGGGCCGCTTCCACCAGTCTGGGCAGCACCATTCCATGCTGGCCAGTTTGTCGAGGACCGCTGACGTTGAACAGCCGCACAATCACCACCGGAAGCCCCGTTTCGCGCCAGTACGCCAGCGCCAGCACCTCGTCCAGGGCCTTTGCAAGGCCGTAAGACCAGCGCCGGCTGGTGGTCGGCCCGAATACCAGGCAGTCGTCTTCCTGCCACTGCGGCTTGGGGTTGTTGCCATAGACTTCGCTGCTGCTGGGCAGCAGCAGGCGCACTTGCCGGCCTGCGGCCGCACGGGCCAGTTCGTCCAGCAACACGAGCGTACCGTGGAGATTGGTCTTGATGGTTTGGATCGCGCTTTGCGCTACCCGCCCCACGCCTACTACGGCAGCAAGGTGGTAAACCTCGTCGACCTCTGACAGTAGCTCAGCGATTACATTCCGATCGAGGATGCTGCCCTGCACGAAACGGAATCGGGGATGATCGCCAACAATTGCCAGGTTTTGCAGGCAGCCGCTGGACAGGTCGTCGATCACGGTTACTTGTGCGCCTTGGGCGACGAGCTGTTCGGCCAGGTGACTGCCGATGAATCCCGCCCCACCGGTTATCAGACAACGAAGCATAAATGTGCAAGGCCTTCAATTAATTCGATTTTTGAATCAACCACCGCGACGCCAAGACATGCAGTTGTGCCTGCCTGTGCGACAATGTCGATCCACGCAACTGTAGCTTGTTGGGCAAACGCCCAAGCGCCAAAAGGCGAACTTGCCCTAGCCGCCAAAAAGGCTGCTTGTCTGTGGTGTTGACGGTCTCTGCCCGGTCTCTGCCCGGACGGGCGGTCACAATTCGGCTTGATGATCGTGTCGAGCTGCTTCCCGGCGGTTGGCGATTATCGAAGCGCCGATGGAAACCGTCAGCACGGCGCCGACCACGATGAGCTTCACTCCGGTCGGCACCAGATGCTGGCCTTCGACGAATCCCCAGTTTTCCGCCAGATAGTCGAAATACCAAGTTTCCGCTACGTAATCGGCTATCATCACCAAACCCACAAACCCCAATATGGCGCTTAGTCCGTAGTGCAGATACCGGAACATGCGCACCGCTCCGGCCAGCAGGAAGTAAAGCGCCCGCAACCCTAGAATGGCGCAGATGTTCGAAGTGAAGACGATGTACGGGTCTTTGGTGATGCCGAAGATCGCCGGCACGCTGTCGATTGCGAATACCACATCGGTGCTCTCGATAACCAGCAGCACCAGGAACATCGGAGTGATGCACAGCCGGCCGGCCTCGCGGGCGAAAAACGCATGGCCGAACTGGCGATGGTCGCCGCAGGTGACCGGCAGCAGCCAGCGGGCGATGCGCAGCAGGATGTTGCGCTCGGGATGCACTTCGGCATCGTGCGATCGGGCAAGCTTGACGGCCGTAACCAGCAAGAACGCCCCGAAGACCACCATCACCCAGTCGAACCGTTTTATCAGCGCGGCGCCGGCCAGAATGAAAGTCAGCCGCATCACGATCGCGCCGATGATCCCCCAGAACAGCACCCGATATTGGTACATCAAGGGAATGCCGAAGAAACGAAAGATCACGGCGAAGACGAAGACGTTGTCCATCGACAACGATTTTTCCACCAGGAAGCCGGTGAAGAAGGCGGTGGCGGCCTGGGCCCCCATTTTCCACCAAATCCAGCAGTTGAACAGCAGCGACAGAAAAATCCAGAAAGCCGACCAGCCAGCCGACTCCAGCAGCGACGGCTCGTGGTCTTTGCGATGAAAGACCACCATGTCGAGCACTAGTAGCGCTACGACGATCGCCCCAAAGCCAAACCATTCCCACAAACTGTGTTGCAAGGCACCTTCCCCGCATTTGGTGCGACAAGCGGCGACACTGCATGCTGTGCCCGATGACATCTCGGAGCACAACTGGCACGCCATGAACGCTCATCTGCAGGACACCGTTGGCAGAACATCTTAAAATGGCCAACGGCGGCAGGCAACCGTCAGAAGCTACTTCGAGACTGGGTGAACTTCACGAAGTCCTGCCGGAGGTAGCCCGTTCGACTGAAGCCGTCGCCCGCTTCGCAAATGCTTTCTTGCGTCCGATGCTTGCAAGTATCGATCTCGTGCCGCTGGCAAAACATCGTGGCACGTGAAATAATAATTAGTACTTGCCGTGGCCAGGCTATCCGGAACAGAACGGTTCCCACCTTCGACATCGAGGTTGCCTCTATGAATGATGGTTGCACATCAGTGTTGTTCATGCGCTGCTGGTTCCGGTGGCGTGGGGTGACTTCTGCGGTGGCTGCCGCGCCTGCGACTGCAATGCGGGTGGCCGGTTTCTGCTCGTTTACCAGCATGTTGTTATTTATCGTCGCGCTGTTGACTGCTGGGATATCGTTGTTTGCCGGCACGGGACCGCTTGTGCCCGCCGCAGCTTTGGCCCAGGAAAAACAAGAAAAGAGCGAAGCTGCCACGGTGCAATACAACGCTGCCGTAGGGTTGCAAAATCGCGGCGAGTACGAGCTGGCGGCAGGCGAATGGGAAACGTTTCTAAAGCGTTTTAGCAACGACCCGCGTTGCGACCGGGCGCATCATTATCTGGGCGTCTGCTATTTGAAGCTCAACCGGTTCGAGCAGGCCGCGCAGAGCTTTCAGACCGTAATCGACAAGTTTCCCAAGTCCGAGTTGATCGAGGCCACCTGGCTTTACCTGGGCATTGCCCAGTACAGCATCGGCCAGGCCAAAGACGCACAAGCTTACGACACGGCGGCAGCAACGTTTCAGACGCTGTTGGCCAAATATCCCAAAAGCAAGTACCTGCCGCAGGCTTTGTTCTACGCCGGCGAGGCACTCTACGCCCGGGACAAAAAGCGCGAAGCCGCACAGATGTACGCCCGCCTGGTGAACGAGTTTCCAGGCGACGCCAATGCGGCCGACGCCCTTTATGCCTTGGGCGTGTGCCACGAAGAACTTCAAGATTATCCGTCGGCCGGGAAATGCTACGACATGTTCCTGGAAAAGTTCCCCGATCATCGGTTGGCCGCCGAAGTAACGATGCGCAAAGGGGAGACGTTGTTTCAGGCCGGGCAATACCAAGAGGCAGCCGATCGATTCGCGGCGGCTGCGTCCAAGGCCGAATTTGCATTGGCCGACCATGCCTTGTTCAGGCAGGCGGCAGCGCTGGCGAGCCTGAAGCGTCACGAGGAAGCCGCCAATTTGTATGCCTCATTGCCGGCGAAGCACCCGCAATCGAAGTACTCGCAGGCTGCGGCACTGGCCGCCGGCCGACTGTTCCATCTGGTCAACAAACACGACCAGGCAATAAAAGTGCTCAAGCCGCTGGCAGAAGGACAAGCAGAGACGGCAATCGAGGCCGCACACTGGTTGGCGCGCAGCTTGCTAGCGCTGGGAAAGCCACAAGACGCACTGGAAGCCGTGGAAAAGGTCCTTCCGAAGGCGTCCGAAGGAAACGAGTCGGCAAGAAAACTGCTGCCGCAGTTGCTATTGGATCGGGCCGACGCCGTGTACGAGATTCCCCAGCGTCGTGCCGAGTCCGTAGCCCTGTATGCTGAAATAGCCGAAAAGTACCCAAACGATCCCACAGCACCGCAGGCGCTGTACCTGGCCGGTTTTGCGGCACTGGGACAGAACGATTTCGACGCCGCGCTGAAGTACGCCGGCAGCTTCCTTTCCGCTCACGGCTCGCACGAGCTTGCCCCAGACGTGAAGTTCATTGCCGCCGAGAGCAATTTGCAGAAAAAGCAGTACGCCGAAGCCAGAAAACTCTTCGCAGAGTTGGTGCAACAGCATCCCCAGCACGCCGACGCCCAGACTTGGAAAGTGCGCCTGGCCTTGACCATGTTCCTGGAGAAGCAATATGCCGAAGCGGCCAAGTTCTTGCAGGCAGAGCTGAAGAACCTCACGTCGCCACAGATCAACGCCGAGGCCCAGTTGCTGCTGGGCAACACCCTGCTGGAACTGGGGCAAGCCGAGCAAGCGGTCCGGGCGCTGGAGGCGGCGGTTGCTGCTGCGGCCGAGTGGCGGCAGGCCGACGAAGCCCTCTTGTCGCTGGCACAGGCCCTGATCCAGGTCAAACAGCCGGCCAAAGCCAAGCAGACGCTCCGCAGCCTGATTGCCAAGTTTCCGCAGAGCAAGCTGTTGGATCGGGCGCACTATCGGTTAGGCGAACTGCTTACGGCCGAGGGCGATTTCAAGGCTGCTGCTGCGGAATACCAGCAAGTTGCCGACCGCTGGCCCGATTCGCCGCTTGCGCCCTACGCCTGGTACGGTTTGGGTTCGGCCAGGCTAAAGCTGAACGATTACGCGGGCGCGGAGAAGGCCTTCGACCAGTTGCTGGCCAAAGCGGCCGATGCCCGTCTGGCCAGCGCGGCACGGCTGGCCCGCGCTAGCGCCCGGGAAAGATTGCAAAAGTATCAGGAGGCGATCGCCGATCTGAACGCGCTGTTGTCCGAGGAGCAGTTGGCCCAAGGAAAGACCGAAGCCCGCTATCTGCTGGCCGTTTGCCAGGCGGCGCTGAAGCAGAATGCCGAAGCGGTAGCCACCCTGGAGGCGCTGCTAAAAGACGATCCCCAGCCGGTGATCGCCGACAAGGTGTATTACGAGCTGGGCTGGGCCTTGAAATCGCTGGGCAAAGAGCAGCAGGCCGTCGAGGCGTTCGGCAAGCTCGTCCAGCAGTCGCTCCAAAGCCCATTGGCGGCCGAAGCACTGTATCACGTGGCCGAGTGGTCTTATCAGAACAAAGATTACAAGCAAGCGGCCGAAGGATATCGCCAGTCGATGGAGCGGGCGGGCAAGAGCGATTTGGGCGAGAAGGCCGCCCACAAGCTCGGCTGGGCATACTTCTGGTTGCAACAGTTCGACGACGCCCAGAAGACCTTCGCCGCCCAGCGCGCCACATGGCCGCGCGGCGCACTGGCCGACGACGCCGCCTTCATGGAAGGCGAGTGTCTGTTCAAGCTCAAGAAATTCAAGGAAGCGCTGGCGGCCTACAATCTGGCGAAGAATCCTACCGGCAAAGACTTCGCGGTGCTGAAGCTGCTCCGCGCCGGACAGGCCGCCGCCCAGTTGGGACAGTGGAAGGCCAGCGCCGACATACTTGCCCGGGCGGCAAAGGAGTTTCCCCAATCTACTTACTTGCCTGAGATTCTCTACGAACTGGGATGGGCCAATCAGAAACTGGGCAACCTCGACCAGGCCCGCAAACTCTACGAGCAGGTCGTCGCCAGCAGCACTAGCGAGGTAGCCGCGCGTGCCCAGTATATGATCGGTTCTATCGAGTTCGAACAACAGAAGCACGCCGACGCCATCAAAAGCTACTTCAAGGTCATTTACGGATACAGCTTTCCTGCATGGCAGGCTGAAGCGATGTACGAGGCCGCGCGATGCTTCGAGATACTGGGCAAACAATCGCAGGCCATAAAACAGTACGAAGAGTTGGTCGAAAAGTTTCCCGACAGCGACAAGACCCCGCTGGCCAAAGAACGTCTTAAGGTGCTGAAAAACTGATTACATTCGCAATACGTGGCGACACGACACACTGGGAAAAAACTTCTGTCAAGCACCCACTACGATTCGCAAATACCAACAGACTCGGCTCGAATACCAAGCCGCTGTTTGAAACAGTTTTTGTGACACTTTTTCCGACAGTCCACTTTTTGACAATTTTTTGACGACCCGCTTTGTTCGGCAACTCACGCTGCCCGCAGCGCCTGTGCGCCGCAGGCGGTGGCTGGTGTGGTTGTGGCAATGAAGCTGGCAACGGCATAAAAAAGTTGTTTCGGCCACATGGTGCCGACGGCCGAGTCTGCCGGCGACGGCAAGAGGCATCGGCAACACTATTGACATTCGCAATACGTGTGACATTCGCAATACGTGTTGACACGTAAGACTAGGAAAAACGGTAAATCAGGCGGTCACTACCTTTCGCGAAAATCAATAATTCGCTGCACGCAGAGGCACCCATGAGAATTGCGGTCCCTGTTCACATGCGGTTGGGGTTTTGGCTGGCGATCTGCCTTGCGGTGGTGATGGCTTCTGACTGGCTTGCCCCCTGGGCGGCCAGGCAGACCGGCGGAGAAGGTCTTGCCGCGGCACGGCAGTTGGCTGCGGCAGGAGAGCCGAATGCGGCAGGCCAACCGGCCGCGGCCGACGCCAGTCCGCAAGCGCCGGCAGAGGACGCCGCCGGAGCTGCGCAGCACACGCCGCCGAAGGTTGACCCGGTGGCCAAGGCCGAGGAGGCTCTGGCCGCCGATGAACCGGCCGCAGGGCGGACGGCGCGCGAGCTGCCACCGATCCCCTACTGGGAGCTGGTTAAAGAGGGCGGGCCGCTGATGTATCCGATCTTCTTCGTCTCCGTAGTGGCCGCCGCTTTCGCCTTCGAGCGGATGCTGGGGTTGCGACGCCGCAAAGTGATGCCCGTGGAGTTGATCTCGGCCTTGGGTTCTCTGGCAGCGCAAAAGGGCGGAATCGATCCCCGTCAGGCTTACCGGCTGTGTCAGGAGTATCCCTCGGCGGCCGCCAACGTGCTGAAGAGCATGTTGCTGAAGGTAGGGCGTCCTCATGCCGAGGTGGAAAAGGCCGTCGAGAAAGCCAGTGAACGCGAGGCCACGCGGTTGTACTACAATGTCCGCTGGCTGAACATCTCCACTGCCGTAGCGCCGATGCTCGGTCTGCTTGGCACCATCCAGGGAATGATCTACGCCTTCTTCGTCACAGCCAATATGCCACTGGAGGCCAACAAGGCCGAGCAGCTTGCCTACGGCATCTATACCGCGCTGGTGACCACTTTTGCCGGACTGTCGGTGGCCATCCCCTGCGCAATTGTGGCCCATTTTCTCGAAGGGCGAATCGTGCGATTGATGGGCGAACTGGACGACATCGTCATGGGCCTGCTGCCGCAACTGGAACGCTTTGAAGGACGGCTGCGCGTCAGCAAGGACCAGCTCGATTCGCCTCCGGCCGACAGCCCGCGACCGCCCGCCGCCGACGAGACCAAACGCAAACAACCCCTGGCGACGCCGCCGCCGGGCTAAAAAAGTCCACAAAATACCGGCAGTGGTCGGACCACTGGCAAACCGGAAAACAAAGGTAATTCGCACACTTGCCCCACTTTCGCAATTATTTCGCAATTATGTGGGTCTAGTTTGAATGGCCGCTGGGCAGCATGTGATCTGCCCGGCCTTCGGCTGCTGCAAAAAATTGATTCGACGGCCGATTTGAAGACTGCCGACGCGCAACGCGAAGACTGGAAGCTGGACATGGCACTGAGAATCCGAAAAGGCACTACGGCCGATCAGGTGCCCATGACGCCCATGATCGACGTGGTCTTCAACCTGTTGATTTTCTTCCTGGTGGCCAGCAAGTTCGCCGAGGTGGAGCGCGACTTGCGGTTGCGCACCCCGGAAGCTTCGGCCGCCAAGCCGGCCACCAGTCAGGTAGCCCCGCTGGAGGTGAGCATCGACGCCCAAGGCCGATATTATGCCAAGGGAGCGTTTCGCACCCTCAGCCAATTGGAACTGCTGCTGCGGCAGGAGTACGCCAACAATCCGGGCCGGGCGAAAGTGCGCATCCGCGCCGACGAGCAGTGCCGCTGGCAGGCAGTGGTGGCAGTAATCAACAAGTGCCTGGAATGCAATATACGCGATTACGTTGCCGGGGTGGGCGGGGGAGAAACTCCGCGCTGACCGCAGAGCTGCGCGCCGCTGCGCGACTGTTTGATCGCTACGCCGAGCTTCGATACAAAAGGATTCCCAATCATGGCTGCCAAGCGTACCATCCGCCGGGTGCAACCGCAGCATAAGATCGATTTCGACGAGCAGCTCTGGCCGCTCATCCTGGCAATCGTCGTGCTAGCAGCGTTTGTGGGCGGATGGATCATCGCTTCCAGTTCCTTCGACGAACAGCGGCTTATCTACAACGGCTGGTTCCGGCTGGCAGTGTTAGTGGTCATCGTCGGCGCCATGCTGTGGGGCGTAAGCAAGCTCCAAGGACGCAGTCTGCGACATTTCCTGTTGTGCGTGCTGCTCAGCTTGCTGGGCCATCTATGGGTGGTGATGTACCTGAATTACGCGGGCATGGAGATTCCCGTCCTGGAAGAACAACAGCAGTACGCGCAGGAGGCCGAAGCTCTGCCCAAGGAGTTCGTTTTCCAGCATCAGCTGACCCCGGAACAGCAGCCAGAACAAAGACAAGTCTTCGATGAACCGGTCCCGCTGTCCTTGCCCGAGCAAGCACCGCCCGACACGGTTGTGCAACGTGAGCTGGCTCGGGCCGAGCCTGCCGAAAAGACCCCTCCGGTGCAGCCGGAGGACGAAAGCTCTATACAGCCGCAAGTGGCTGCGATGGAACGGGCGCCGACTTCCGCACCGCGGCGCGTTGATCTGCCTGCCGGCGGCACTATAACCCGTCAACCGCTGAAGGACCGTCCCGAAATAGGCGAGCCGATTCCCGTGCCGCAACCGCTACTGGCCGCCCAGAAGGCCCAGGGCACTTTCCAAGCCGCGGTAGATCCTGTGCAGCAGCAAGACACGGCCGGGGGTCAGTTCGAGCGTCGGGCGATGGCCGAACCGCAATCGCCCGAGCCGCTGCGGCGCGCCGAAATCGCCCGACACAAAGTGCAACCTCAACCATCGCCGCAGCCGCCGGCAACGCCCACCCCCTCCAAGCTCTTGGCGGCTGCTGCTGAGGTGCTGCGGACCGAGGCAGTGGGCGTCGAGCCAGTGCAAGCGGCTCAAGTCGTGCAGGCGCCGCCGGTACAGCCGGATACGCCAGGTGTTGCCCGGGCAAGTCCTGGTTTGTCGGTCAGCGCCGCGCCGGCCCAGCCGGCCCCGCAGGACCAGCAACGCCAGTCGCCAACTGCCACTACTGTACCGCCGCGGCGGCCGATGGCCGAAGCCCCGGCCATTGCCCGCTTCCTCCACCAGCCAGTTCCCCGTCAACCGCGACAGGCCGACGTGGCCATAATCGCCGAAGAACCTGTTCCGCAACTGGCTCAGGCAGGGGCCGGCCCGCCCGAGGCGATCGGCGAGACGGCAACCACGGTGGGCAAGCGCTCGTTGGTTCCCCCGCTGGGCAACCCGGCTATCGCCAGCCCGCTGGCTACTATCCGGCAACCCGCAGTGGTCGTTCTCGACCAGCCGCGACGCACGGAGCGCAGCGCTGGTCCTAGCAGAGACGAGTTGGCCTTTGCGCCTGTCCCGGTATCGCGCCAGCCGGCGGTCAGGCCGTCGATTTCGGAGTTGGTCGGCCAGTCGCCCAGTGTCGCCGCGCCTACCCCGGTTCCAACCACGCTGGGATTGGCTGCCGCTCAGCCAGGCCAACTGGCCGTCGCCAAGGCGGAGGCCGGCCCGGCGCAGGCCGTAATTGCTACCTCTCCGCCGGGCATTGCCTTGCCCCCGCGGAGCACTTTGGCGCAACTTCCCACCGCGGCGGCGGCCCGGGCGGCAGCAAGCCAGCAACAGCCGGGCGGACTTGAATCCGCGCCGTCGATGGTATCGACGCCGCACAAGGCGCCCAGGGGCGTGGCTATGCCTTCTGCCGCCATTCCGCTGGAAACAGACAGCCTCCGGCCGGCAGCAGTCGGAAGCGTCGCCGGCGGACGAATCGAGGCTAGTTCGCAGGCCGCCGCCGTAGAACGCACCAGCGCAGCGGCACCGCCGGGCCTCCAAGTGGCCGCAGCGGGCGCTGCCGAGTTTGCCTTCGGCAGCAGCCACACTCCGGCCCGACTGGGGCAGCCGCGCTCCACCGGTCTGGGCCAGCCGGCGATTGCCGCAGCTCCGCCTGCCAGCCGGGTGCAGCGGGCCACACCGGCCGTGGCGCTGACGACCACCCCAATCAGCCCCGCTAGCGCTCAACCCGACGTGCCCCCCGGAAGCGAATCCGGCGGCCCGCCCAGCGCAATCATCGATGCCCCCAGCACCGCCGCTGCACGCAAAGGCCGTCCCGCACTGCCAGCGCCCCATACGGCCCACGGGCCAGTGGTCGCACCCGCAGGCGGCGCAGCCACACAGCTATCTGTAGCCGGTGTGGCACGGGCGGTAGTTCCGCTGGCGCGGGCAGATGATCCAACCCTAGGCGGCGGCACACCTATGCCCGCACGCACCGCATTGGGCACTGCCGCCGCAGCCGATGTGCGCCCAGAATCAGAAGACATCGTCACCGTGCGTCCGCGTGGAGCGCCGAGCGTCGGTTCCCCCTTCGACGCTCCGACTATCTCCGCCGGCCGACAATCCGCCGGGCTGGCAGCCGGCGACGCTTTGCCGGCCGCCGGAGCACTTGCCTCGCTTGCCGTTGAAGGTCAACCTGCTCCAGCAGCAATCGGACGCCGCGCCACAGCAAGCCAAACCAAAAGCCCCGGCAGCGACATTGCTCCCGGAGCGGCTGCCACCATGCAGCGGCACATCTCCGGCGCCGAGATTCCTGTAGCACTGGCCAAAGCCGAACTGGCGTCGCAGCCTGGCGGGGGCGGGCTGGCCAGTTCCCAGGGTGGCGCTGCTAGCACGCTGGAGCCAGGTGCGGTAGCCTCGGTAACCCGCACTCACGGCGGGGCAGCGGTGGGAAGCTTGACCGTGCCGCCGGGAAGCGTGGACTTCGGCACTGGGGCTGCCAAAGTTCCGGTTCATGCCGGGCGATTGCGCGCTGGGCCGGACGCCACGCCCAGCGTCGCCGTCGCTGCCGGTTCGCCTTTGGGACGAAAGCTTCCGATGGCCTCGGCGGTTGCTGGACTGCCTGCCTCGCCCATCGAAGCGCAGGTGGATGCCGTGGGCATCAGCCCGGCAGCTCCAGGCGGCGGCGGTCAAACAGCACTGGAGGCCGCCGTAACGACGATCAGCCGGGGCGTCGCTGCCGGCAGCGGGCCATCCGAGGCGCTGCGCACACTAGAATCTCAAGGGGACGTCGGCGGTACGGCGACGGCCGGAGCAGGACCGTCGCGTCTGCCCCGAGCCGCCCGCGGCACCGCAGCAGACCAGTTGGTGGCCGCCGCGACGGAAGTGGGACAGCCGCGCACGCCGAGCCGGGCCGTAAAGACCGTCGGCGGCGATGCGCTGCGCCGGGTGGTGGCCCTGGCCGGCGCCGACTCGACAGGCGACGCGACGCCCGCTGGCGCCACAACACCCTCGCAGCAACCCGGTTGGTCGCTATCGCCCGGCGAGGCTGCCGAAGGCAAATTGGCAACCCGACGCCAGCCGGCCGGGTTGCCCGGCGGCATCCAATTGACCGCTGCACTGGAACCAGCGACCGTTGTAGGGCCAACTGCGCTTACCCCTGGCAGTGCCGTGGGGCCGCGACGACTGGCCCAAGGGCGCGACGCCGCCGTTGCGATAGCTGCTGAAGTCGGCAGCGGCCCCCTGGGCAAAAGCAGCGTACCGGGACTGCTACGCGGTCTTCCGCAGGCAGACACACAACTGGCCGGAGCAACCACGCCGCAACCGGGCCGTGGCACTGAGCTGACCATCGGGACTTCGGTGGGAGAACCGTCGCGGCAGACCGGCGGGTTGCCGGTGCAGATTGCGGCCGTTTCGGGGCCGGGCGGATTGGACCTGCATCCGGCGCCCACGGTCGGCATCCCCACCCGGCTGGCCCGGCCGGAAAGCGACGTGGTACACCCCGTTGCCAGCCGATTCCTGCTGCCCCGCAGCGGCGCCCAGCCGGTAGTTACCGGCGTGGTCAGCCAGCCGACGGAGTTTTACCAGCAGCGCGATCCGCGGCTGAGGCCAGAAAAAGCAAGGGCCGCCGGCGGCGGTGGCACCGAGAAAGCCGTGGAGGCCGGGCTGGAGTTCTTCGCCCGAATGCAGTTCCCCGATGGCCGCTGGAGCCTGCACAAACTGCCGCCGACAATACAAGTCGACGACCCGGCTCTAGGCTCCATCGAATCGGACACTGCCGCCACTGGACTGGCTTTGCTGGCATTTCTGGGCGCCGGATACACGCATCTGGACGACAAGCACCGCGATACGGTCCGCCGGGGAATCCAGTGGCTGGTGCGCAATCAGAAGCCCGACGGCGACCTGTTCACCGGCGGTTCCCGCTACGCTCGATTCTACAGCCACGGCATCGCCACCATCGCACTGTGCGAGGCATACGGCATGACCCAGGACCCCGAGCTGCGCGAGCCGGCCCGAAAAACAGTGCAGTTCATCGTCCGCACGCAGCATCCGGAGTATGGCGGCTGGCGGTACGATCTGGCGCCGGGCAAGTCCTACTCGTCCGAAAGCGACACTTCGGTGACCGGCTGGCAACTGCTGGCTTTGAAAAGCGCGCAGATGGCCGGTCTGGAAGTTCCGGCCGAGACCTTCCAGAAGATGGAACACTGGCTGAGACTTGCCGCGGCGCGGAATCAGCCGGGGCGCTACATCTACAATCCGCACGCCGACCCCAACAACCGGGCACAAGCGGCGGGTTTGAGGCCCAGCTTGGCCATGACCGCCGAAGCGATGCTTATGCGCATCTATCTGGGCGCTAAACGCGACGACCGCACCCTGATCGCCGGCGCCGATTGGCTGAAGGACAACCTGCCCACATTCGGCCGACAAGACTTCCTGCATCGCGATTGCTACTACTGGTACTACGCCACCCAGGCCATGTTCCAGATGCAGGGCGAGTACTGGACGGCCTGGAATGACCAGATGCGGCGCGTGCTGGAACCCACCCAGGTCCAGCAAGGCCCGCTGGCCGGCAGTTGGCATCCTTTGCGGCCGGTGGCCGATCGTTGGGGCCAGCACGGCGGCCGGTTGTACGTTACCGCCTTGCACCTGTTGATGCTGGAAGTGTACTACCGCCACCTGCCGCTGTTCCAGGAACTGGCCAAGTAGCGGTGTCTCGCAAACCCCCGACAAACCGTCTGTTGGCTTTCGTGCCCAGGTGCTTCGGGCGGCTGCTCAACGCCGCTGCGCGCCACCGTTGTCAGTTTTTTTATGTTTCGCGCAGTGTGAGATGACACGTTTCTACACCGAGAACGCTTCATTCCTGCCCGCGCGCACTATATCCGCATGATGTCAATTCTGCACCTTCCGAAAGAAGTCCCAATTCGGAAAAAGGTCCAAGTCGTTGTTCCAAAAACTTTTCGACTAGCATTTTTCCAGCGGCAGCAAAACCCTGCACTTTCCCAAACAACGGTGTCCCGACATCAGGAATCCTTGGGAGACTTGAGCGTCGACTTCGATAATGCCCTTTTCCCGGATCGTGCACCGCAGTAGTAGTACATCAGTGGGACTTGCACTTGTCGGCTTATGTATCGTCTGGAAGATACGATCGTGGCCATTGCTTCGCCGTTGGGCGGCGCTGCGCGTGGCATAGTGCGCCTCAGCGGCCCCGGCGTTCTCTCGTGCCTGCATGGGGCATTCCTCGGCAGCGATAGCCTGCCACAGGCAGTCATCCCCCGCCCGATGGCCCTTGCCGGCTCGTACCGCATTCCCACCTGGTATTCGCCGGTCCCGTGCCAGTTGTACTTGTGGCCCGAGGGACGCAGTTACACCGCTCAGCCGGTGGCCGAGCTGCACACTATTGGTTCTTTGCCGCTGTTGGAGGCCATTGTGCGCACGTTGTGTGCCGCTGGGGCGCGTCCGGCGGAGCCGGGCGAGTTTACGCTGCGGGCGTTTCTGGCGGGGCGAATCGACCTGACGCAGGCCGAGGCGGTACTGGGGGTCGTCAATGCCGCCGATCGCCGCCAACTGGAAGTAGCGTTGCGTCAACTGGCTGGCGGATTGGCTGGTCCTTTGCGGCAGCTTCGCCAGATGCTGCTGGAACTGCTCGTGCAATTGGAGGCCAGCCTGGATTTCGCCGAGGAAGACATCGAGGTGATATCTCCTGCGCAGGTGGCGCACGAGTTGACGGCGGCGGCTGGGCAGATTCGATCGATACTCCGTCAAATGCGCACTCGCGGCCAAACCGGCGGCACCTTTCGCGCAGTGTTGACCGGCCGACCCAATGCCGGTAAAAGCAGCCTGTTCAACGCTTTGGTGGGAAGCTCGGCGGCGATTGTCTCCGCTCAGCCCGGCACCACCCGTGATTATCTGACCGCCGAACTGGCACTCGACGGCCTTTCATGCCAGCTTGTGGACACCGCCGGCTGGGACGCTGCACCGGAATGCACCGGCGCCGGCCACGCAGACCACCCGCCGGAAGACGCCTACCAACCGTGGCCTGAACCTCCCGCCGTCACCACCACGGCGCCAAGCACCGCTGGGACACAGCCAGACATCCAACACGCGGCACAGGAACAAACTGCCGAACAGCTCCGGCGGGCAGATGTGCGGATATTATGCATCGACGCCGCACGTCCGCTGGACGAACACGACGCACAACAACTCGCCCTGGCACAGCAGGGCAACTGCATCGTGGCACTGACGAAGATCGACATCGCCCAGTCTTTGTACGCTATTCCGCACGCGATCGCCACCAGCAGCGTAACCGGACAGGGCTTGGAGGCCCTTCGCAAAGCCCTGCGGGAAGCAGCGTTGCGGGCGGTACAGACGGAAGCCGAAGTGGTCAGTTCCACTGCCCTGCGATGCCGACACGTGCTGGAAGCCGCTGAAGCTTGTTTGTGCCGGGCCAGCGAACTTGCCGGCCGAGCGGGCGCCGAAGAGCTGATCGCCGCCGAGCTGCGCGAGGCAATCGACCAGCTCGGTACGGTTATCGGCGCAGTGTACACCGAAGACCTGCTGGAACGCATCTTCAGCCGATTCTGCATCGGCAAGTAACGTAGCCGTTTGCTTCCGCCCGCCACTGGGCGGCTATCCACGCAGCCTAACGCCGCCTAAAGCCGCAACCAAACAGGGGTACTGGAGCGACGCGCTGCGGTCGCGTCCGTGGACACTGGGTGCAGGGCCGCGACCGAGCGTGGCCCTCCGGATGGCCTTACAACACATGCGCGCACAACGCGCACATCATACGCCGCAAGACTCTAAAACCCTCATGTTCTGACTGGCAGTTGGTCCATCCCGCAGCGCCGGGCTTCGGCTGCCATGCGTGCTATCAGTTCTTGGCGCACTTCGGCTGAGCTGGCCGGAGGCGGCGGATTGGCCACCAGCCGCCGTACTTCCCGGTGAGCACGATCCAGCAGGCTGGGCGATCCTTGTTGCTGCCAACGTTGTCGGCGAGAGCGGTCGATCACTGGGCCGGGAAAATGGATTTCGGTCTTCAGCCATCGCCGGGTATGATCGGCGATGAGCAGATGCCGTTCTTTCAGCAGCTCCTCGAACAGAGGCCGGGCGGGAAAGTCTTCCCGCACTTCGATGCCGGCAGCCAGTCGGAAGGCCATCCCGCACAGCTCGTTATCCAGCACCAGTTTTTCCAGGCTCTGGCAGTTTTCGAACTCCAGCATTCCCGGGCCGGAGACATTATTGATGCCGGCCAACACTGCCAGAATGACCCCGATACCGCTTTCCAGGCCCGCTTGGGCGTCCAGTGCCTTCGCGTCGCTCATGCCGATGTATGCCTGAGTGGGAAGTCCGAGGTGTTTCCCGATCTCGCAATATGCGCAATCGAGCATCAATGTTTCCATCGCCGCCATGGGAGTGGTTTCGTGTCGGACGTCGAAGATCGCAGGCGACCCGCCGTAAAGCACCGGCGCTCCCGGCCGCGCCAGTTGGCTGAGTACCACTCCGCTGAGTGTTTCGGCCGTGTGCTGGATCAGCGTGCCTACCAGACTCACCGGGGCCTGGAAGCCCGACAGCGGCATGGCGATGAACTCCACCGGGATGGCGTGCCGGGCGCAATCGAGCAGATTTTGGGCTGGGGCGTAACTCCACCGCAACGGGGAGGTAGGGCAGCAGGAGAAGACCGTCAGCGGTTTGGCCTCCAGCTCGGCCTGACTGCCGCGCACGATAAGCTGCAAGTCGTGCATCACGGCGAAGCCTTCGGCCGAAAAGGCGCCCGTTACAACCGGTTTGCGGCCGTATAGCAAGCTGAGAAACAGCCGGTAGCTGTCGGAGACTGCCGCCGGCACGTCGGCCGGAACCATGGCGGTGCTTTGCGAAGCGATGTGTTCCAGTTGCTCGACCACATACACGTAGTCTATGTAGTCAACAGTGAAAGGACGGCGGACCTGTCCGCTGGGGTATTCCCACAGATACAGGGCGGCCGAAGCAGGGGTGAAATACACCGCATCGCCGGCGAAGCAATGTGTTTGCCGCCCCAGAATGTCGAACAGGCAGAAGCTCTTCGGCGCCGAGCGCACCGCCTGCTCGACCAGCGAGGGTTTGATGTACACGCGGCGGCCGCTCCCATCGACCCGGCAGCCATGCGATGCCAACAGTTCTACGGCCTCGGCATTGTGAACCTCGACGCCCAGGTTCTCCAGCAAATCGATTGCTTCGGCGACGATTTGCTCGATGAGGCTGTCGTCCAGAAAGCGAACTTTGGGACGCATTGGGAAGGCTCCTGTTGATGTGAAGCTGGTTTCGACGCAAAGCCGATGCCAGCCCGGTTTGGGAAATATGCCCCTACGGAGAACTGTCCTCATCTGGTCGGTACGCCACATGCGGGAAGCGGAAATGCCAGCGCCTGCCAGCATAGTGTATGCCTACCGTGACCAGCGCGGCAAGCAATCACAAGAAGTAGCAAGCAATCGCAAGAAACGGTTAACAAACGATCACCACACTCCGCTGATTGGCATCATTGCCCCCGCCAGTTTGAGCAGAAACCGATGTGCATCCGAAAGCCTCAAAGCCGCAAAGCCGCGCTGGTTTTTGGGTTTTTGGGGCGGCCTTGTGGCAACCCACGGATATGTTAGAATAAGCATTACGGTGACGGCGGGATCCGCGCAGCATGATGGTATGCGCCGGATAGGCGACGGCTAGCTCGCTGACCACCGCTTGTAAGTCATTAGCAGTGAGGATGTTGCGGGCGCGTGCGGCCTGGCTGCTGGCTGCTCCGGCAGTGTGCCGATGGTGCTAGGCCGAAAGTTGCCGTGGTTATCCCGAGTCCAGCAGCCAAAATCCGCTGCGCTGTTGAAGCGGTTTGACAGATACATCGGCACCTTACAGAAAGGAGTCGACGGCTGGGACTACCGGCCGCGTTTTCCGAGCATATATCTTGGCGGCAAAAGATACATGTTTCTTAGTGCCAGCAGGTACATACCAGCGCACAAGCCAGACAGCGAAGAACTCTTATGGCTCGAAAGTTACAGATCACTAAAGTAAGCAAACGGCGGGCAAAAGCCAAGCTTCGCACAAAGAAAAAGGACCCCATCTTCGTCGACGGGCAGCGTCCCCGGCCCATGTACGTCGATTACAAAGACGTTGACTTGCTGAAGAAACTTACCAACCGGCAGGGGAAGATACTCGGACGCCGCAAGACTGGATGTACAGCGGTCAGTCAACGGGCAGTGGCGCGTGCGATCAAGCGTGCCCGGTTCATGGCGCTGTTGCCTTACGTGGGCGAATAAGGCAAGGGCGTGTAATTGGTCCGGATGACGGCTTGCGGCGTGCGGTGCGGTGGGCGCTGGCTCGACGTTTTCCAGCAGTGCGGCGGCAAACATCGCTGGGGTACGGCAGGGGCGCACCCAAGGGGGCATAGCACTCTGTCCAGGCATGTCGAATTGTTACGTGCGGCGGAAAGGCGTCTGGCAATTGCTGTTTCCAGGACCCTAAAAGGCGATTGACATGAAAAGCGAGCGACGCCACGAACTGGAACAGAACGAACTGGCGACATGGCTTGCCGAGACGGCCGAAACAATCAAGCCATACACCAACATTATTCTAGCTGTCGCACTGGTGGGCGTGCTGGCCGCAGCTATATACGCCTGGTTCAGCCGACAGTCGCGGGCCGAGGCGGCCAAAGCCAGCGCCAGCCTGGTGTCGGCCAGTGTCTTCGATCTGGAGAAGCTTCAGGAAACCGTGGACAAGTATCCCAGGACCAGTGCAGGTCAATTGGCTGCGGTCACCTTGGGCGATTATTACCTGGCCGTGGGCTGCGCGGCGGTCTTGGACGATCGGGCAATGGCGAACCAAAATCTCGGCAAGGCCATCGATCTGTACAAGCAAGCCCTTGATCACGCACGGGACCCACTGCTGCGCGAACGAGCCACCTTGGGACTTGCCCGGGCGTACGAGACCCGCGGTGAGCTGGCCCAAGCCATGTCGTTTTACGAAAAAGTTTTGGAGCATTGGCCCAAGGGTGCCTATTCCGCCTTGGCGGCAAACAGGCTGCGCGACATCCAGCGCCGGTCAACGCGGGAGTTTTACGACCGGCTGGCCAGCTACGAGCCGAAGGGGAGGTTTATCGAAGGCGCCGGCTTGCCGACGGACAAACCTGCCTTCGATCCCAACTCGCTCCGCGAAGATGGCCCGGTGTTCAACACGCCCGGCTCGAAGCTTTCATTGCCGGAAAAAGAGCAACCGGGCGATGCGTCCGAAGGCCAGAAGCCCTCAAAGCCCGAAATGCCCCCCACAGAAACTGGCACAGGCTCACAACAACCTCTACCGATCGATCTGGGCCGGCCGCTGGGCGAGCAGGTGCCCAGGTTAGAGGGCGAAAACAAGCAGCCCGAAGAAAAGCAGCCGGTCGGCAAGCCAGACGCCGCCGCGTCCGAGGCGGGAAAGCCATAGTCGGCCGGTTTTCTTGCCGGCGGGCATCTTGCCGGCCAGTTACCATCGCTGATTTTTGTCGTCGGTATGGCAGACCGCGTATAGTCCCCGTATGGCAGATCGCCTGTTGTCTTCCGAACCGGTTGAGTTGATCGTCGGGCCGACTCATGCCGGAATGCGTCTGGACGTGTTTCTGGCACAGCAGTTCTTGCAGTACAGTCGGGCCCATCTGCGGCGGGTGATAACAGCCGGCGGGGTGCGCGTCGATGGCAAAGGGGGCAAGCCGGCCTTCCGGCTCTCTGCTGGCCAAAGGGTAACGATAGTCTTGCCGGAAATCCCCCGGCAGACAGCCCAGCCGGAAAACATTCCACTGGAAATCCTTTACTACGACGACGACATAGCCGCCGTGAACAAGCCGGCCGGCATGGTGGTGCATCCCGCCCGCGGACACTGGAAAGGAACCCTCGTCGGTGCTTTGCAATACCATTTCGGCCAGCGGCTCAGCAGGATGGGCGGGCCGACGCGGCCGGGAGTGGTTCATCGGCTCGATCGCGACACCAGCGGCGTGATACTGGTGGCTCGCAGCGATCAGGCACATGCCCGGCTGGCAGCCCAATTCCAGGCCAGAACCATTGAGAAGGAGTATTTTGCCATCGTTTCCGGGGCGCCCGATCGGGATAGCGACTACATCGACTGTCCTATCGGGGTTCATCCCCAGCAGCGGGAGAAGATGGCCATCCGCCGCCACTGCGCGCAAAGCCGCTCTGCGCGCACGTATTACGAGTTGCTGGAGCGCTTCGACGGATTTGCCGCACTGCGGATAGTACCGCTAACCGGGCGGACTCATCAGATTCGCGTTCATTTGGATCACATCGGCTGCCCGGTATTGTGCGACAAACAATACGGAGGACGCAGGCAGATCACGCGGGGAGAAATCCGCCGCGATCCTGCCGATTGCCAGGTGCTGTTAGAGCGACAAGCGCTTCACGCCCGGCGCATCAAGTTCATTCACCCCACCACGCAACAACCGATGGAAATCGAGGCCCCGTTGCCGCAGGACATCGCAACGGTGCTCGACGAGCTGCGGCGATATCGCAGTGTTCGGTGACAGGAGCGATTTTCGGGCCCGCCGGTAGAACGACGGGTAAACCTGGCGCTACTCCGGCGGCTCAAGGTGGTATGGCATATCAGCTATGCGCTGGCCGTGCATGTCGTGGAGCGGTCTGGACGGTCAGGCGCCGTCGTGGCCGCATCGGCGCTGGCGATCTTCCGGCCATCGCCGAAGATACAATCGCCGAAAACGCAACGGACGCGCCGGCAGCGCGTTGCCGGATTGGTTGACAACGGACGCGCCGGCAAGGCGGCATCTTGTGGCGGTTGCCGAAGGGGTGGCTACATCTTACCGGCTTGGGCTTCCATGTAGTCGCGCAGCTCGGCCAACTGGCTGTCGTCCAGTTCGTAGTTCTTGGCTTCCTCGGGAGTAGGCACCCGCAACGGCCGGACCACGCGGAATCCAACGAACCAGGCGTCGGTCAAATACCAGATGCTTTGCGGGATTTGGGGGTCTTGTTTTTTCCAGTCTTTGACCGAGTAGCGTCGAGCGGCGCTGCGAAGCATGGGGGCTTCGTCATCCCAAGAGCCGCCGCGCACCACGCGGCCATACTCTTGCGTTCCCGGCGAAAACGGGTTCTTGACTGTCCGGCCGACGAACTGTTTGTAAAAGTCGGGAACGTATTGGTCCAGTACCCACTCGGCCACGTTGCCGTGCATGTCGTGCAGTCCCCAGGGATTGGGTTTCTTCCTGCCGACCCTGTGATACTTGTCGTCGGAATTGTCCAGGTACCAGGCGTACTCGTCGAGTTTTTCCGGGTCGTCGCCGAACGAGTAGGCGGTCTTGGTCCCGGCCCGGCAGGCGTATTCCCATTCCGCCTCGGTGGGCAGCCGATAGTACCGGCCCGTCTTGGCCGACAGCCATTTGCAATACATTTTTGCCGCCAGTTGGGTCATGCAGATGGCCGGATAACCGTCCTTGCCCATGTTGTTCGACATATCCTGGTATGGATTGGTGGGCACGGCGATGGCATCGGCTATCAGTTCGCGTTCCGAAGGCTGGGTGCCCTTTTGGCGGTGGGCGGCTTCGCGCCGCGTTCGGTCGAGCTTCATCGACCACAACTCGTACTCGGCCCAGGTCACTTCGCATTTGCCCATCCAAAACGGCTCGATTTCCACCTCGATCTGAGGGCCTTCGTCCTCATTGCGATTTTTTTCGGTGGGGGGACTTCCCATCAAGAACTTGCCGCCGGGAATGGGAACCATGTCGAACTTCACGTCGGTGTCGGGGATGATCTCGGTGTAGGGTTTCATCTCCGAGGGGTCTTTGGCCTCGGCCTCAGGGATGTGGATGACCGGCTTGGGCAGCCAGGCCGGGGTGGGCTGCTCGGTCTGCATGCTCAGCTCGACCGGCTTCGGTGCCCATTGGCCCGTCCCGCCCGGTTGCTCCGGCTTCGGTTTCTCTTCCCCGGCCGGTTTTTCTTCGGGTTTCGGAGTAGGTTGGGGTTTTTCTTCCTGCGGTTTTTCAGAATCTTGCGGCTTCTCGGCGGGCGGCTCGGGTTGCTCGGAGGGAGCCGGTTTCTCCTCGGGCTTCGGTTGTTCTTGAGGCGTGGGCTTATGTTCCGCCTCCGGCTTTTCTTCCCCCTTGGGCATCTGCTCCGGTTTCGGCTCTACGGGTGGTTCCTGTTTGGGCTGGAGCGAAGGCTTTTCGGGCTGTTCCGGTTTTTCGGGTGTTTCTTTAGGCGGCTCGGTCGGAACGGGCTTCTCCTCATCTTTGGGCTTCTGTTCCGGTTTTTGCTCTGCCGGCTGCTGGTCCGAAGGCTTCTCGCCCGGCTTTTCCGGCGCCGGCAACTTGATAGTCGGCGGTTGCTCGCTGGGCTTCTTTTCCTCCTTCTGCTCAGGTTTTGGGACTTCCGGCGCGGGTTTCTTCGGCGGCTGCTTGTCGCTCGGCGCCGGACAGCCACTGGAAAACACCAAACCTGCCGCCAGTACGCAGCAAATCCCCAGCCACCACACACTACGCGTCGAAACTGCGCAATTCATCGGGCAAGCCCTTTGCAAGTACAAGTGAACTGCAACTCGAAGCCAATCGGGCCGACTTCCTTCCGCGCGGATCGTCTGCCGGCGGCACCGCCGTCGGCGCCCGTTTGCCAGCGAAAGGCCGGCGCGAACCACGCAGACTGTAAGTATAGCAGCGCCGATTACTCCCCACAACTGGCCGCAAAGCTCCGGCGCTGCTACCCTTGCGAAACGGCGCGCAGGGTAGTAATATTCTTTGATCGCGTCTTTTTGTTCGATGGCAGTTTTTCGTCGCGATTGTTGAATCGCAATTGTTGATAAGTGCTGTACGTCGTGGAATGTGCGCGCGGTGCGCGTGTTGCAGGGGAACCCGGAGGGCCACGCTCCGTCGTGACCGTCGACCGGGTGCCTTCGGAGGCGACCGCAGCGCGTCCCTTCAGTGCCTCATTTGGGTGCGGCGGTAAGCCGCTTTAAGATTCGATGGCAATTCTTCCCGGAGCGTGTTGATGCGTCACGTACTATCGGCGCTGGTTCAGAACGTGCCCGGGGTGCTTTCGCACATTTCGGGGATGCTCGCCTCGCGGGGCTACAATATCGACAGCCTGGCGGTAGGAGAGACCGAAGACCCCCGCTTGTCGCGGATGACCTTCGTAGTCGTAGGCGACGATCGGGTGTTGGAGCAAGTGCGCAAGCAACTGGAAAAGATCGTCACTGTGGTGCACGTCGAGGACGTCAGCTCCCAGAATTATGTAGAACGCGATTTGATGCTGATAAAGGTTTCGGCCCCGCCGGGAAAGCGGAGCGAAATCCGCGAGTTGACCGATATCTTCCGCGGCCGCATCGTCGATGTAGCGCCAGAGATGGTGATCGTGGAAATCTCCGGCCCGGAACGCAAGATCGAAGCCTTCATCGAGCTGATGCGCCCCTTCGGCATCATCGAGTTGGTGCGCACCGGACGGATTGCCATGGTGCGCGGCGCTCGTCCCCAACAAAATGACGAGGCTTGACAGGCGGCCGACCGCGGACCGCAACCGATATCAAAATCTTGGCGTTTTGACATCTTTACATCTCGCCCGCCTGCTGCACCGCGCAGTGTTCGCGATCGATGGCTACACCCGCAGCGGGTCGTTTAACCTTTCGAAGTAACTTGTAACGGGTAACAGACATGCCAGCCACAATCTACTACGACAAAGATGCCGACCTGTCGCTGTTGCGCGACAAGAAGATCGCCATTTTGGGCTACGGATCGCAGGGCCATGCCCATGCGCAGAACTTGCGCGACAGCGGTTGCGAAGTGCTCGTTGCCGAATTGCCCGGAACGGCAAACTACCAACTGGCCGTAAGCCACGGCTTCCAGCCGCTGGCCACCGAGCAAGCCGTCAAGCAGGCCGACATCATCACCATCCTTCTGCCCGATGAGCTACAGGCCGACGTATTCCGGGCCCAGATTCGCCCCAATCTGGCCCCGGGCAAGACGATCGTCTGCTCGCACGGGTTCAACGTACACTACGGGCAGTTCGACATACCCGAGGGCGTATGGGTGCTGCTGGTAGCGCCGAAGGGGCCGGGACACTTGGTGCGGTCCGAGTTCCTGCGTGGGGCGGGAGTGCCCTGCTTGATCGCTTTGGGAGAGCACACGCCTCGGGAAGCCCTGAAACTGGGACTGGCCTACGCCAAGGGCCTGGGCGGCACCCGGGCAGGGGTGATCGAAACCACCTTCGCCGAAGAAACCGAGACCGACTTGTTCGGCGAACAGGTAGTGTTGTGCGGGGGGCTTAGCGCGCTGATCAAGGCCGGGTACGAAACGCTAGTCGAAGCCGGTTACCAGCCCGAAATGGCCTACTTCGAGTGCGTTCACGAAGTCAAGCTGATCGTGGACCTGATTTACCAGGGCGGGCTGAACTACATGCGCTACAGCGTCTCTAACACCGCCGAGTATGGCGATTACACCCGGGGACCGCGGATCATCAACGAGCAGACTCGGGCGGAAATGAAGCGCATTCTGGCCGAAATCCAAGATGGCAGCTTCGCCCGCGAGTGGATTCTGGAAAACAAGGCCAACGCCCCAGCCTTCAAAGCCATGCGGCGGAAAGAGCGAAAACATCCGGTGGAGGTCATCGGTCGTCAGTTGCGAAAACTGATGTCCTGGATCGACGCCAAAGAAGTCTAGCGTTACGGGCAGGATAATAATAACCAGGCTTGCTGCTGCAATCGAATGGGTTAATGGTACGCGGCTTTCAAGCGCAGCGGAACGCAGCGATTGCAGCGATGGGGTGCGGCAGCTTCCGTTAGCATTTGGCCCGCGGCCACGAAGGAGCGTGGTCCTCCAGGTCACCGTGCAACATGCGTGGTCAGTGCGCAGCGCACGCCCGGTTTTCGCACACCCGTTTCATACAACTTTGCGCGATGCACATAAACTTTGCGCGATGCACATAAAACTTATCGCCTGCGAAATACTGTTTCGCGAGTTGTGCGCTGTGGTCGCCCGGTCGCGCAACCAGGTCGATCTAACGTTCCTGCCCAAGGCGTTGCACGATGTGGGCCAATCGCGAATGCTGGCCAGATTGCAGGATGAGCTGCGGCAAGTCGACCAGTCGCGCTACGACGCCATCGTGTTGGGCTACGCGCTGTGCAGCAACGGGATAGTTGGGCTGTCGGCCGATCGCATTCCGCTGGTCATTCCACGGGCACATGACTGCATCACGCTGTTCATGGGAGACAAGGAGCGGTATTTGAAGTACTTCTACGAGAATCCGGGCACGTACTTCAAGACCAGCGGATGGATAGAACGCGGCGAGGGCGTCGCGCAGGCCGGCCAGGATAGTATCCTGGTGCAAACCGGCATGGCGATGAGCTTCGAGCAGCTTGCCGCCAAGTACGGTGCAGAGAACGCCAAATATCTGTATAGCTATCTTGGCAATCTGACGCGCAACTACAGCAAGATAACATTCATCGAAATGGGCATCGAGCCAGACGATCGCTTCGAGCTACTGGCCCGGCAGCAGGCAGCGCAGCGAAATTGGGCATTCGAGAAAATCCGCGGGGACCTGAGCCTGTTGCAGGCGCTGGTCGATGGCTCGTGGGACGACGACCGCTTCCTGGTGGTTCCGCCCGGACATCGCGTGACTGCCAGCTTCGACGATGCTATCATCAAGGCCGAACCGCTCGAGCAGTAGCGGAGCTGGTTCAGTCGGTTGTTTGCGGGCGTATTTGCAGTGCATACTGGAGAGTCGGGCAGGGAGTATGAACGGCCGAGAGCGACTACTTGCCATGCTGCGCGGGCAGCCGGTGGATTGTCTGCCGCAGATGCCCATTACCATGATGTTCGCTGCCGACCAGTTGGGGGTGCCTTACGGCCGCTATGCCACGGACTACCGGCTGTTGGTCGAGGGGCAGATATTGGTGGCGGAGCGTTTCGACATCGACCACGTGTCGTGCATTTCCGATCCTGCGCGCGAGGCAGCCGATTGCGGCGCTACGATCCAATACTTCGATGACCAGCCGCCGGCGATCGACGAAACCAACGCCCGGCTGGTTGACAAGAAAGAGCTGGCCCGAATGAAAATCCCCGACCCGCTCGGCGGCGGTAGAATGCACGATCGGGTGAAAGCGGCGGAGTTGTTCAAGAAGCGGGTAGGCAACGACAAACTCATCGAAGGATGGATCGAAGGGCCATGTGCCGAGGGGGCCGACCTCCGCGGCATCAATCGGCTGATGCTCGATTTCTACGACGATCCGCAATTCGTCCGCGACCTGTTCGAGTTCGTGGTGGAAATGGAGCTGCGCTTCGCCAAAGCCCAGATCGAAGCCGGCGTGGACATCATGGGCATCGGCGACGCCGCGGCGTCGTTGGTCGGCCCCCGAAACTACGAAGAGTTCGTCTGGCCCTACGAGAAACGCCTGATCGACGGCGTAAAGGCCATGGGTGCTATGGTGCGGCTGCACATCTGCGGCAATACGCGGAAGATTCTGGGGGGCATCGGCCGGCTGGGTTGCGATCTGGTGGACCTGGACTGGATGGTGCCCGTGGCCGAAGCCCGCCAGCAGACCACTCCCACCCAAGTGCTCTGCGGAAATATCGACCCGGTCAAGGTCCTGCGCAACGGGACTCCCGATCAGATAAAGCAGGCCTTGGCTGAGTGTTATCAGCAGGCCGGGCCGCACTATGTAGTCGGGGCCGGATGCGAAGTGCCCCGCGACACCCCGGATGTCAATCTTCATGCCGTGCGCGAGTTCGCCCGCGCTACCACCCCGTAGCCGGTATGTGTTTCGCCCTTGCCGGCGGCCAACAGATTCGCCCTTGCCGGCGGTCGGAAGATAGTGCCTTGCCGGCAACCAGCAGATAAGCCTTCGCTCCGGCCGGCAGAGTATAAAACGTGCATGTGGCGATTTCTCCGGGCCAGCAGGGCGGGGAAGATACTTGGCAGCCGAAGAAGCTTTCCGCGGCAAGTGCGGCGTGCGTGCTTGCTCTTGGGGGCGTGGTTCTCAGCCGCGGAAGCGCTCTACGATCAGCGTGATGTTCTGGCCGCCAAAGCCGAAGCTGTTGCTCAGCGCCACATCGCAACGTACCTGGCGGGCGACGTTGGGGACGTAATCCAGGTCGCAGTCGGGGTCGGGGGCTTCGTAGTTCGTCGTCGGCGGAACAACCTGGTCGCGGATAGCCAACAGGCAGAAGATCAATTCGGTTACGCCGGCCGCGGCAATCAGATGCCCCATCATGCTCTTGGTGCTGGAGACCGGTATCTTGTACGCCTGCGCGCCAAAGACCTTCTTTATCGCCAAGGTTTCCACCTTGTCGTTGACGTTGGTGCTAGTGCCGTGGGCGTTGATGTAGTCGATCTGGTCGATGTTCTTCTGGGCGTCGGCCAGGGCCATTTTCATGCAGGTGATCGCGCCGCGTCCTTCCGGGTGAGTATCGGTGATGCGGAACGCATCGGCGGTAGAGCCGTAGCCGGTCACCTCGCCGTAGATTCTTGCCCCGCGCGCCCGAGCGTGTTCCAGCGCCTCCAGCACAACCATGCCGGCGCCTTCGCCCAGTACGAAGCCGTCGCGATAGCGGTCGAACGGTCGGGAAGCCTTGGTGGGATCGTCGTTGCGGGTGCTCAGCGCCGTCAGCAGATTGAAGCCGGTAACTCCGAACGGATGGATCATCGTGTGCGTGCCGCCGGAAAGCATCACGTCGGCCTCGCCCCGGCGGATGATCTCCACCGCCTCGCCGATCGCCTGGCTGCTGGCGGCACAAGCCGTCAGACAGTTGACGTTCGGACCCTCGGCCCCGAACAGGCTGGCCAGGTGCCCGGCCGGCATGTTCGGCTCCTGCTCCAGTTCTGCCACTGGATTGAGGGTTTCCAGGCCCACGCGGGTGAACTTGGCCAGGTCCAGTTTGTCGCCGCCGGACAGTGCGGCCACCATCATCTGGGTAAAACGATCGAAGTCCTGCTGTCCCTCGCCGCTGCCCAGATAAACTCCGAACCGGGTGGGATCGGTCTTCGACGTATCCAGCCCGGAATCGGCCATGGCCTTCTTGGCAGCCCCGATGGCGAAGTGGGTATGCCGCCCCTGGTGCTTCCATTGCTGGGGGTCTTCCCCGACGTCGGAAAGGTCCCAGTTGCGGACCTCGGCCGAGATTTTGGTGGGAAAATTGCTGGCATCGAACAAGGTGATGTAACCGATGCCCGACTCCCCGTTGAGCAAGCGACGCCACACTTGCTCCAGGTCGCTGCCCAGCGGAGTCACCATCCCCATTCCCGTTACTACAACTCGCCGTCTCATGCCTGATCGCGCCATTTGGCTGCCGCAGAAGCTGTGTTACGTCCTATTGCCGCGCTGTCGGCCATTGGAGTCCAAAACGTCTTCGGACTGCATCAAGTGGGGTGGGGGGCGCAAAGGGCTGCCATCGGCGGCACGGCCCACCTGAAAGGCCCCCAACAATCGCATCATTTGCAGGAAGGTTTCGGGCTTGAATAGCGCGCCCATGCGCGGGTCGTTAAGGTGCGCGAAGACGATCTCCGCCTCGGCGTGAAGGATGTTTCCCTTGTGGCTGGTGGCGTGTATCATCGCCCCTTCGTCCTTGATGTACTCGATGGTAGTGGTGTACACCAGGGTGTCGCCGGGCACGGCCTCGCAATAGAACTCCGCCCGAGGAATCTTCGCCAGCACCACTTTTTCGGTGAATTGCCGGTATTCGCAGACCAGCAACCCGCCGGTCTGCGCCAGCCCTTCGATCACCAGCGAATTGGGCATCAAGGGAAAGTTGGGAAAATGGTCGTGCAGGTGGTCCTCGGCCAGGGAGATATTCTTGATGGCCTTGGCGTACCGCCCGCTCTCGAACTCGATGAACCTGTCGATCCAATACCAACGCATGGCCGGCGTCCCACACAGCAGATCGGCTATCGTCAGAGTGCGAAATCAGTCGGTAATCTCCACCTTGCTTTCCACGAAACGGCACATGTCGGCCACGGTCAGCAGGTTGCCGAAGTCTTGCACCACCGGATTCTTCTCGAAGTTATCCAGGTTTGCGAAGGGCATCCTGCGGCGCAATTCGGCCAGGCCGGCCTGGGTGACCTTGCCGTCCTGAACATATTGGGGGTTGGTCAGCACATCTTCGGGAAACAATTCGCCCCGGGGGATTTTGATGTCGAAGGCCTTTTCCAGCCGGAAAACGATGTCCAGGAAGTCGATCGACTCGGCGCCCAAGTCGCCAACCAGCGTAGCTTCAGGAACTACCTCATCCTCTTCTACACCCAATGCTTCGACCAAAGCTGTTCTGATCTTTGTGAAAACTTCTTCCCTGGTAGGCATAAGGGGCCACCTCCAATTCTGGTCATATTTGTGGTGCTTTGCAGCAACGTAAAATTCTACGCCAAAACATTTGAGCCGACCTCTTCTTCCACTTAGTATCCGCCCAGGCTCAATCCCCCATCTACGCGGATCACCTGCCCGGTCAAGTAAGCGGCCTCATCGCTGGCCAGGAAAGCCACCACTGCGGCGACTTCCTCTGGCTTTCCGATGCGTCGCAAGGGAATGGCATTTTTGATCTGCTCGCCCGCCAGGCCGCGCACTACCTGACTCATGTCGGTTTCTATCATTCCCGGCGCAACTGCGTTGACGCGAATATTCCGTGCGGCCAGCTCTTTGGCCAAGGCACGGGTCAGGCCGTTTATGCCTCCCTTGCTGGCGGCGTAATTGACCTGGCCGCGCGAGGCGAACTCGGCAGCGGTGCTAGAGAGGTTTACGATCGCCCCGCTGCGTTGCATCATCATCGGCTGAGTTACTGCACGGCAATAGTTGTACGTGCCGAACAGGTTGGTCTCCACCACGTCGCGCCACTGTTCGGGGGTCATCGACCCCATCAGTCCGTCCTGAATGATGCCGGCCGAATTGACCAGCACATCGATGCGTTCCCACTGCTGGAGCAGTTGATCGACAATCTCGGCGGCGCGTCGGAAGTCGCGCACGTCGGCCTGGAAAGCGCACACCGACCCGGGCGCTTCGCTCAACTCTGCCATCAACTGTTCGGCGGCTTGGCGATTATGGTGGTAAACAATCGCCACTGCGGCGCCTTCGCGCACCAGTCGGACGACGCACGCCCGGCCGATCCCGCGGCTTCCGCCTGTTACAATCGCCCGTTTCCCTTCAAACCTCATGTGTTACTCACGGGGGCCGCAATCGGCCCGATGCTGATTTGTTCCAAAGCGTCCCACCCTTGCCGCCTTCAGGCAAAACTGTCCGCCGGCCCTAAAGCCCGCTTCCTCCAAAGGCCGCTACAAGCCCGGTGACTACTGCTAGCAAGCGGCAGGAACCGCTACAGGAAGCTCCGGCTGGTACAGCACAGCAAACCACTCCCGCAGTTGTTGGATGATCGCCCGGTCCGTGGATGCATAATCCGGACGCGAATCGGCAAGATTGTATTGCTGCAAGACCAGGCGAGCATTGAGGATAATGCGGCCTTCCACCAATCCCTTGGCTTTCAGGCGGCTGTGCTGTCCGGTCAGCTCGATCAGCTCTGCAACTACTACCAGACGTTGGCCCGGTTCCAGGAACTGGCCGTACTTTACGTTCGACGCCTCCTTGAGCACCACGATGCTGTGGGCAAAGTCCTCGGTGGCCCGAACCAGCCAGGCCCCCGCCTGCGCCATCGCTTCCAGCATCAAAACGCCTGGTATGACCGGGAAAAGCGGAAAATGGTCCGCCAGATACTCCTCGCTCATGCTCAGGCTCTTGACGGCCGTTATTCGCACGCCCGGCTCCAACTCGGTAATGCGGTCAATCAGTGTAAAACGCATAGTCTGCCCGCCAATAATATCACACCCCCCGGGTCAACCGCGCCGGCTAATCGCGCAACTAAACCATCAAGTATAGCCATAATTCGGGATGCTCACAACGGGCACCGGCACCGCGAGTCGGCAGTCAGCTCGGCAGTCGGCACGTCGGCATTTGTGCATTCGGGGGGGCCGTCGCGGCATACGCGCAAGCCCGGGGAGGTGTTAGCTTGCCTCCGGCCGCGTTTGCACAACAGTCAACAACCCTTCCCGATCGATGTCAAGCACAAGACATATCCTCCACATGCCCAAGCCGTCTCTGCTGTAGAATCAGGCAAGCACTGCGCAGCCGCGTCGCAACGCGCCCCATACCGCCGCTACCGATGGCAGCCCTCCGGGTTGCCCTGCAACACCTGCCCCCGCGCGCAATTGGCACGACGTAACACTATAACCCATAACGCACGCGCTTGACTGTAGCTGCCGGTAGAAGTACATTCGGGTGGTGGGCGCTGGCCGGTGTGGGAAACCGGGGGACGCAGACGGCCAGCTTCTTCGCCGTCCAGCTTTGCCGTAACAAGTTGGCCGTCCGGTCATTGCTCGCGCCGGGCCAGCATGCCTCTTTTCTCGCAAGCCCTGACTGGTGGCGTGAACTAAAGGCGGCCTTATGCCTGGGGAGCAGGGGCGCGGCGTTGGGCCGGCTGCGGGGGAGCGGGGAGACTGCGCGCCGCTAACCCCACAGACGTCGCGCGCGCCGCTGTCGCCCACGACCAAGATAACTCAAATCGGCTTCAGCCTCGCCCGCCCAATGCCGGTCATATTGCTTGCGGCGGGCTTGTACTGGCACCTGAGCGCAAGTGTTCGGCCCGAGTTGGTCTATCACGCCGACGGCCCTGCTGCCTCTGGTGCGGCAGCGGTCGGCATTCCGGTTTTTCTTCGTGGCGGCGACTTCCGGGCAGCCTTTTTCCGGCGGCCTGGCGGTCCTGTGGAATACTGTGCCGCCGCGTTGGCGCAGTTGTGCTACTATCCTTGGGCAGGCTCGGCGATACTGACAGCCTGCGCTGTGTTGCTGTACGCGATGACGGCGCTGCTGCTGCGCGTCGTCGGGCTGTCAGGCGCGTGGCTGTGGGCGCTGCTGCCCGCATTGTTGTTGCTGTGGAACTACAACCGCTATGTGTTGGGCATCGACGTCAGTCTGGCTCTCGCAGTGGTTCTGCTGCTGGGAAGCGCTTACCTGATCCTGGCCAAAACATCTTCTTCTGCGATTGCCGCAGCGCTAATGCCCGCTTTGATAGTGCTCGCCTATCTGGTCAGCGGCCCGTCGGCAATGTTGACCGCGGGCGTGTGCGTCTTGTGGGAAGGGCTGGTTCGCCGCAATTACCTTCTCGCAGCAACAGGCCTTGTCACAGCGATTGCTCTTCCGGCGATTTGCGCGTGGTGGTTGCAATTGGTGCCGACGTGGGATTACCGGCAACAAAAGGCGATCTGCCCCTGGCTGGCTGCGCGCGATGCCGGTCAACTTGCCATCTACGTCGCATTGATGACGATGGTTCTGCTGCGATGTTCCGCTGTGGCAGTTGCCCGCTGGCAGCCCTCGTTCATGCAGCGCTTCGGTTCAGTGGTGGGTGGACCGGGCAGCAGTATGTGCAAAGCCGTAGCGGTGTGTGCTGTGTTGGCGGCATCGGTCGCAATAGCCCAGGGAACGCTGGACCGCCAGTTGCGCTGGACGCTACAACTGAACCACCTGGCACGCACCGAGCGGTGGACCGAGTTGCTCGATAGCCTGGAGGGCTATCCAGCGGACCTATACACGGCCTCGTTGCTATGCGATGTTTGCCGCGCGCTGTACGAAACCGGCCGGCTTGGCAGCGACCTGTTCCGCTACCCGCAGCGGCCGACAGCGCTGTTTCAGCGGAGCCAAGAGGGAGCGTTCGTCCGCGGAAGCGGCGAGGTGTTGTTTCTTCTGGGCTGCGTCAACGAGGCTGAACATGTGGCCCACGAGTCGTTAGAAGTACACGGCGAACGCCCTGAAATACTCCGCTTGCTGGCGAGAGTCCATCTGGCCAAAGGAAATGCCGCTGCCGCACGTGTCTTTCTGAATGTTCTGCGCAACGACGTGATACACGGCCAGTGGGCGGCCTGCTATTTGCAGCAGTTGGCGGAAAACCCAGCCGACGCAGGGGACAGTCTGGTTCGAGCGGCGCGGGCCAACATGCCGCAGGCTGACCGTCTGGCGGAACAAGCGACCGACGAGGACGTTCTGCTCGGCCTGTTGGAGCACAATCCGGCCAATCGGATGGCAGTCGAGTATCTGCTGGCCTATTACCTGCTGACTCGCCAGCCGGCGAAAATCGCGCAGCACTTGGAGCGTTTCAAGAGCCTGCGGTCTGCCGAAGAGCCGCACAGGTTCCCCCCGTTGATGGCCGAGGCGCTGGCATGGAATGCCGTTGCTCCTCTGCGCGGTCGGCCGCAACTGCCGATAGATGCGGTCGATCCGCAAGTATTCCGGCAAGTCACCGAGGCCATGCAGTTGGCCCGATACTACGGCAGTAACCAGGAAGCCTTGGATGCCGAGCTGGCACAACGCTTCCCGTACAGCTTCTCGCGGTATTTTGTCACGGGCCGATCGGGTGCGGGGCGATGAGCAAGCGGTGGACGTACTTGTTGGCGCCTGTGGGACTGCTGCTGGTCGCAGCCGCGACAGTCCTGCTGCGGCCAGGCGCCGATGTACCAGGCCAGTTCGTCGCCGTAGCGCGCCGCGCGGCAGTAGAACCGGACTATCACGATTGCGTCATTCCGCCCAATATTGCTCCGCTGCGGTTCGTGGTGCGCGAGCCGGGCAGCCGATACATAGCCCGCCTTTGCGGCTCGGCCGGCAAACCGCTGGTTACCGCCAGCGCCGATGGCGCAATCTGCTGGCCCGTGGAAAAGTGGCACAACTTGCTGCAAGCCAATCGTGGCGCGACGGTGCACGTGGAACTGTATGTGCAAGATCGAGGCGGGGACCGGCGACGATTCGACGACATCCGGTTCCACGTGGCACAAGAGGATATCGACCGCTACGTCGTCTATCGGCGTATCCGCCCGGCGCACAATTACTTTACGCAAATGGGCGCGTACCAGCGCGATCTGAGCACCTTCGCCGAGACGCCGCTGCTGGTTACCGACGCCCATACAGGACGCTGTGCGAACTGCCATACCTTTGCTGCCCGGCAGCCAGAGCGGATGGTACTGCACTATCGCGGCCAGCAGGGCAACGGCATGTTGTTGCTGCGCGATGGGAAAGTCAGCCGCGTCGATACACGTACGGCGTTGTTTCCCGGCTGGGGCGGATACTCGTCCTGGCACCCCGACGGGCAAGTGCTGGCCATGTCGTTCAACCGCCTGGCGCTATTCCACCACGAAACCGGGGAAAGCCGCGAAGTGTTCGATTACGATTCGGACCTGGGTTTGTACGACATCGACACCGGCCAGATCAAAGCCCCGCTGCCGATCGCCGATCCGGGCTGGCTGGAAACTTTTCCCTCGTTTTCGCCCGACGGAAAGCACTTGTACTTCGTCAGGGCCGCCAAACGGTGGACGGGCGACATCCGCGGCAAGGTAATACCGCCGGTGTGGAAAGAAGTGCGGTACGATCTGGTGCGTGTCTGTTACGATCCAGAGAAAAACGAGGTCGGCCCGCCGGAAACCCTGCTGACGGCCGCGCAGGTCGGCGGCAGCATAAGCCATCCACGCCCCTCGCCCGACGGACGCGTGCTCTCGTTCTGCCTGCACCGCTGGGGATCGTTTCCGCCCTTCCAGCCCGATTGCGATCTGTACCTGCTGGACCTTGCCACGCGCCGCTACTGGCCGCTGGAGTGCAACAGCCCGCAGACCGACTCCTACCACTGTTGGTCGAGCAACGGACGGTGGATCATCTTCGCCAGCAAGCGCGACGACGGGCTGATTACCCGACTGTACATCACTTACATCGATCAGCAATACCGATCGCACAAGGCGTTGGTATTGCCGCAAGAGGACCCGCGATACTACGAATATTGCCTGCGGCTTTTCAATGCTCCGGAACTGCTGGTGCGCCCAGTGCCAGCGCCGCAGCGGGCGTTTTCGCGCGCGATCGTCCACGGCCATAAACAGCAGGCCTCGCTAGCCGGCCCGCATCCGGTCGTACAGGCACTATTCCCCCAACCCCCGGCCAACGACTGCCCGCTGCAAACCATGTACCAGCAGTTGCTTGCCGATCCAGAGGCCGGCGAAGTGTTCTATCGGGCCGGCCAAGAGTTTCACCAGCGCGGCCAACACGAGCAAGCAGTGATCGCTTACCGCCGGGCGATCGAGTTGGGCGGCGATCAGCCCTGGCGACTGGAAGCCCTGGAGCGGCTGGCGTGGATATTTGCGACCCATCCCAGCGACCAGCTCCGCGACGGCCGGCAGGCGCTATTGCTGGCGCAGATGGCCTGCCAGACTTCCGGGCGCGTGCCGGCGGCGCATCTGAGCACTCTGGCGGCCGCCTACGCCGAATGCCGCCAGTTCGCCAACGCCGTCAAGACAGCTCGCCGCGCCGAACGCGAGGCCCTTGTCGCCGGCCAGATGGACCTGCTGCGCCGCATCCGCCAGCAACTAGAACACTACCTGGCCGAACAACCGCTGCGCGAACCTTGACATTGCTCGGCGCCCAGGCTGATAATCAGCCGTGGTTTGTGCCCAGTGCAGCCGGGCGTTGAGTTGGCTGGTTGGCCCGGCGCACATTCGGTGGTTGCCACTACGCCAGAGCAGACGGATGTTTTTCCGTTTTCCCTTAATTTCCGTTTTTCCGTGCGGAACTCGCTTGCGGTGAAACAGGCCACGAAGCTGGTGGGACTCGGGTCGGCAAATGGGCGCAACCGAGGCGCTACTGAACCCGGCACGCGTTTTCCGGAATGCGAACTGTACTCAGCGGGCAGCAGTGGAGCGATTTCGTATCAAAACGGCTCGCGTGCTCCCGCGCAAAGCGCATCCACCGTAAACACACTCCATCGACATTCGCAATACTCGGTGACACGACCCCCATAGGAAAACGTTATATCAGCCCGTCACTACCTTTGGCGAAAATCTATAACTTTCACCATTCGGAGCAGCAGGCGATGAATAGCAGGCACAATTGCATTTTGGGGTGGCGCTGGTCGAAGCTGGTCGTCAGCGTATCGATACTGGCGATTGCCTGTCAGGCTAAACGCGCACATTGCGATGCCGAAGCTCCGCCGCACACCTCGCCGCCACCTGCACTGCTTGCGCAACCGGCGCAGGACGCTCAGCCGGGGCAGGGGGCGCAGTCCGGCCAGGGGGCGCAACAACAGTCCGAGAACGCCGAGCCCGAGAAGGCCCAGGAGCAAAAACTCGAGGAAGCCCTGCGGCGTTATCAGGAGCAGCTTCGCCAGGAAGAAGAGGCCCGGCGCAAGGACCCCGCGTGGCAACCCACTCACGAGCAGTCGCGAATCATCAAAGTTGGCGAGGAGCTTCGCAGCGGCAGTCTGC
>Ga0209101_1000307_pt1 | contig 41128 bp, 31 predicted proteins | sample ConPoolayeCmetaG_FD_185481 | JGI IMG/M metagenome (GOLD analysis project Ga0209101, IMG submission 185481) | Hot spring microbial mat communities from California, USA to study Microbial Dark Matter (Phase II) - Cone Pool mat layer C metaG... ...
CAACCGCCACAAGGACAACAAAACGCCTCTACAGATAATCTGCGAGCGCAACCCCAACATCCACCCCGCTATCGCCTCTTGGTGCGCTCTTGACCTCGGCCTGCTCCTCCGTCAGTATTCCCACCGCCATACCCCAACCATGGGTCACAATGTACCTGCTTATCCCTCAATGCGATAACGGCAGGGGCCGCCAAGACGGTGGTGCCCATTTCGGAAAGACGGATAACCAGCACGCGTGTCGGAGATGAGCGAGACTTTCGTCGCAGGAACGGGCGGGTGGCGTAGCGCAGGACTGTGAGCAGCCAACAAAGAGGTTGGCCCACAAGACGGTCAAGAACTCTAAGCATGTCAGCCGTCATGAGCGGTGATTATTCCGGTTGGCTTGGGGAATGTCAAATCGCCAGCTGTTTTGCCCCCCTTTTTTAGAACCGCAGTGGATTTGGCGAGAAGCGCGGTCACTCTGCCTGGACACTGTCGTGTCTCGGGGCGGGCATGTCCCACCGTCGACCGGTCGAAACTTTCTGGTTGAAAAAAGAGCGCACTTCTTTGTTGACATGTGATTTAGATGATACTAAATGCGCAATTAAAAATAAGGGCCTGAGAAGGTTTGTCGGGGTTGCGTTATGGAAGGACAATACGCCCGACAGTAAACGCGCAGCGAAAGGAGCAGAACTTTATGCAAAATTCCGTGGGTTGTCCTGATGTTGACGACTCTAGTGACGAACCTCCCCCGCTGGAAGCAAAATGTTGTTGCAGGGCTGACACGGTAATTGAAACATTGACGTTGCGCGCCGAAGAGGACAGCGGGCTCCCCCACGATCAACAATGGAACGACTGGCGTTGGCAGATGCGGCATCGCATCCGCACGCTGGAAGAGTTGAGACAGCGGTTCCCGACGCTCGTCGTCTCGCAAGGCATGGCGGCGGCGGCCGCTAAATTCCCGCTGGCAATCACCCCTTATTATGCTTCGCTGATTCGTGCGCTGGACACCTCCGATCCGGTGTTTCAAATGTGTGTGCCTCAAAGCCTGGAGCTTTTCGATCCTCCGTGTCTTGAGGACGACCCGTTGGGCGAGGAAGAAGATATGGCTGTGCCCGGACTGGTTCACCGTTATCGGGACCGGGCGTTATTAATCGCAACCACGACGTGTGCGGCGTATTGCCGGCACTGCACGCGCAAGCGCGTCGCCGGCCAGCGCGAGGGCTGTATCTCGCCTATTCGTTTGCAGCAAGTCGTGGACTATTTGTCTGTGCACGGTGAAATCAAAGACGTGGTCGTGTCGGGAGGCGACCCGTTTACGATGAGCACCGAGGCTTTGGAGAGGGTGTTGGCGGCGGTGCGTTCTGTGCCCACCGTTGAAATTGTGCGCATAGGCACGCGGACACCGGTAACACTACCGATGCGGATCACGCCTGAATTGACCGAAATGCTCAAACGGTATCATCCTCTTTACGTCAACACGCATTTCAACCATCCTGTGGAGCTTACTCCTGAGGCGCAGATGGCGTGCATGCGGCTGGCGGATGCCGGAATTCCGGTTGGCAACCAGACGGTGCTGTTGCGTGGAGTTAACGACGACGCCAAGGTGTTGGAAGAGTTGTTCCGCAAGCTCTTAAAGGTGCGCGTGCGGCCGTATTACCTGTTCCAATGCGACTTGGTACGGGGGGTGGAGCATTTCCGGACGCCTTTGTCGCGGGGGATAGAGATCATGGAGTATTTGCGAGGACGCCTGAGCGGCCTGGGAATTCCGGCGTTTGTTGTGGACGCGCCGCACGGAGGCGGCAAGATCCCTCTATTGCCAAACTCCATCGTGTCCTGGAGTCCCACGCACACGGTTCTCCGAAACTTTCAGGGGCGTTTGGTTTCGTATCCAGAACCCGGGGAGCCAGTCGCCCTCTCCCGGGAGCCGGGGGAGACGTCGGCTCTTAGCGTCTGGGACCTCGCCGCCGGGCGGGGAAATCTGCAACATCACCCGCGGCCTGCGCGTCGTCTGCTGCGGCGGAAAGCGCCGATGCAGATGGTCAACGCCTTGCAACTTGACATGCATTTATAGCCTTTTTTTTCAGGCGCGGCGGGCTGGGTTCTTCACCCTCAAGCATGAAGGTGTCTGCTCCAAAACGGCTGGTGGTCGGCCTCGTGTACGATTTGCGGAAAGATTATCTCGCGGCTGGATTCTCTGAGGAGCAGGTGGCTGAATTTGACGCTGAGGAAACGATCGCGGCTCTGGAGAAGGCCATCTGCGCAGCCGGTTATGTGGTGGAACGAATCGGTAATGGCCGCGAGTTGTGCCGCCGTCTGGGGAGCGGCGATCGTTGGGACCTTGTGTTCAACATAGCCGAAGGGGTCAAAGGGCGCAGCCGTGAAGCACAGGTGCCGGCCCTCTTGGAGATGTTCGAAATTCCGTATGTTTTTTCTGATCCCCTGGTCTGTGCGGTGAGTCTCGACAAGGCAACGGCGAAACGTTTGGTCGGCGCTGCCGGACTGCCTACGGCTCGGTTTTGTGTGATTGAGCATGAACGCGATGTCGCGGGGGTGAATCTCGGGTTTCCCCTGTTTGCAAAACCCATTGCCGAGGGCACTGGCAAGGGGGTGGACCACCGCTCGCGCATTATGTCGCAGGCCCAGTTGCGGCAAGTATGCCGCCGGCTGCTGCGGCGTTACGCCCAACCCGTGCTGGTTGAGGAGTATTTGCCGGGCCGCGAGTTTACCACGGGTATCCTCGGCACCGGCCGTGCCGCTCGTGTGTTGGGAACTATGGAAGTGATCGTCAAGGAAAACGCGCCCACCCAGGATTATTCTTTCGAGGTGAAAGAGCACTGCGAGCGTTTTGTGGACTATTTGCCGATGAAAAGAGACCGGCTCGGAAGGGAAGTCGAGAATCTGGCGCTGGCGGCATATCGCGCCATGGAGTGTCGCGATGCCGGCCGGGTGGATATCCGCCTTGACCGGCGCGGGCAGCCGGTGTTCATGGAAATCAATCCCTTGCCGGGACTGAACCCCGGCCATTCCGATTTGCCCATGATTGCCGCCCAGGCTGGTCTGACCTACGAGGAATTGATTGCAGCCATCCTAAGGAGCGCTCTGGCGCGACGCACCAAGGCGCACAATGGCAGAGAGAAAAGAGCATGAGTCCTCGGCGCGGAGTGGTGGTTTTGTACAATCTGCCGCAGCCGCCCGGCGAAACCGCGCCACCTCAGTGGCAGGAAGCCGATGCGGGTGTGCTCAAGGAGGTCGAGGCGGTTGAGCGCGCCCTTGCTGCCCTCAAAATTCCTCATCGTGTGGCAGGAGTGCGCTGTCTGCGCGACGTGCCGGAGGCGCTGGCAGTAGGGACGGAACCGATTGTGTTCAATCTGGTCGAGTCTCTGGAAGGCGAGGCGGCCGACGCATGCTTTGTGCCCGCTGTGTGCTGGTCTTTGCGGCGTCGGTGCACCGGCAATGACACTGCCTGTCAAACCATCTGCCTTAACAAGTGGCAGAACAAAGCCGCCTTGCAGGCTCATGGAGTTCCCGTACCACAAGGTCTTATTGTGCCGATTGGCCGCACCCCGCAGATTAGCGAGTGCCCTGCGGGCCGTTTGATCGTCAAACCTGTGGCCACGGATGCGAGTGAGGGCATTGATGCCCTGTCAGTGATCGAACCGGGCGACTCCGGGCGGCTCGACGCTGCGGTGCGCCGGGTTCACCAACAGACCCACCAGCCGGCTTTGATAGAACAATACATCGAAGGACGCGAGCTGAATGTGGCTTTGCTCGAAAAGGGCGACCGCGTCGAAGTCTTGCCGTTAGCGGAGATAGATTTTTTGTCGTTTCCTCCTGAAAAACCCCGGATTGTGGACTACGCCGCCAAATGGCTCGAGCATACGTTCGAGTACCAGCACACCGTGCGCCGTATTCCGGCGCCGCTTCCGGAACCACTAGCGGACGAGGTTCGACAGATAGCCCGCGCCGCCTGGACGGCGGTGGGGTGCCACGGTTACGCCCGTGTTGATATTCGTCTCGACAGCAATAATCGCCCCTTTGTTTTGGAGATCAACCCCAATCCCGACCTTTCTCCGGATGCCGGTTTTAGCGCCGCTTTGGCGGCTGCCGGTATCCGTTTTGAGGAGTTCGTCGCCACAGTATTGGAAACGGCGCGCGGAGTTCCTAAGGCGTCACGTCCACGCTCCAGCCCGCCAGCCGAGACAAGTTCGTTCCCGCTGTCCGTTGCCATCCGCCCTTCGGCGCCATCCGACCGCGACAGCATTATTCAAATGGCGGTCGCGACCGGCTTTTTCCGCCCCGATGAGATTGAAGTAGCCAAAGAGGTGTTGGATGAATCCCTCGCGCAAGGGAGAGCATTTCCGTATCAGTCCTATACGGCGGAGGCGGGCGGGAGAATAGTGGGTTGGCTTGCCTTCGGCCCGACTCCCTGCACGCTCGGCACCTACGACATTTACTGGATTGTGGTCGCGCCTGATGTTCAACGGCGCGGAATTGGTTCTGCGCTCCTGAAACATGCTGAAAAGATCATTCAAGAACGCGGGGGTCGACTGATCGTTGTTGATACCTCCACCCGTCCGATTTACACATCCACGCGCCGCTTTTACGCTCGGCACGGCTATCATGAGGAAGCACGCATCAAAGACCTGTATGCGCCGGGCGACGACAAGGTTATTTCCGTCAAACGCCTTTAACCCGGCTTTTGCAATTAAGAATGGGCTGGCAGCGTACCGCGCTGTGCGCAAAGAAGTGGAATGCAATACAGTTACTCATCCTTTGCACAGAAAAGTGATAGCCGCATCAGAAGCGTAATCACATTTTTCCCAAGCGCAGAGCCCTTAGTTGTAAGTACCCTGCCCCCCGCCTTCTCTCCAACGTTGTAGTCACGTTTTTTTCGCACGAAGCGCGGTGAAAACGCGGCTCTGCGGCGACTCCTCAATCGTAAAACGCCGGTGAGCGCAGATTTTGACCCAGATTTTGCGATTGGCCAAAACAGGCAAGATGCAAGGCGCGGGAGGTGCAGGTGTATGCGCACACTGCGAACCTCCCGCAACGCAGCAGATTGCCCGTTTTCGACAATCCCGAATGAGGATTGGCTGCTTTTCTCTTTAGATGTGGCTTTCACATTTCGGAGCAAAAGATGGGCAACTGCATTGCATCTCAACTTGTTTGCGCGCAGCGCGATACAAATACCTGCCAATTCTCAAACGCAAAATCTGGGTTGAGGAAATGCGCCGCTGGCGGGGAGCACCTGCATGACTGTGGTCAATCAAGGGCAACTGTTTCTCCGAACTTGGCCATGAAGACTTGCCAGCCGGTAACGGTGCGGATGTGATCAGCGAAAGCTTGGGCCACCTCCGGCTCGCCGTGCGTAACGAACACCTTTCGAGGCGGACGCTTTAAGGCCGTCAACCACTTGGTGAGTTCTCCGCGATCCGCATGGCCGGAAAAGCCATTAATCTTTGTGACTTGGGCGCGCACTACGCGGTTTTGTCCGTGAATACGTACCTCTTTTGCACCCTCTAAGATTAACCTGCCAAGCGTGCCGTTTGCTTGATAACCAACAAACAACACCGTGTTGCGGCTGTCGCTGATATTGTTGACCAGATGATGTTTGATTCTGCCAGCGGTGCACATCCCTGAACCGGCGATGATAATGGCGCTCTCAGGATAGTCCTTGATCGCCTTGGATTCCTCGACGCTGCGGCACAGTGTAAGACCTGGAAAGTCCCAGGGCCGGATGCCGCGATGCAGGAGCGCGCGGGTTTCTTCGTCAAACAGTTCCGCGTGGCGCTGAAAGACCTCGGTAACGCTGATAGCCATGGGACTGTCAACGAACACCCGCAGAGGGGGTATCTGCTTTTGGGTGAAGAGAGTGTTAAGGTGATACAACACCTCCTGTGCCCGCTCTACGGCAAAACTGGGGATAATGATGTTACCGCCCCTGTCTACCGCGGCGTTCACAATCTCAGCTAGCATGGCAGGAATGCTTTCTTCGCTTTTGTGTTGTTTGTTTCCGTAAGTGGACTCGATGACGACGTAATCAGCCTCTTCAAACAATGTGGGGTCCTGCAAAATCGGAGCGTTCCACCTTCCCACATCGCCCGAAAACAGAACGCAGCGCGCGGTGCCATTCGAATTGGCGAGGAGCCTGATCATGCACGCCCCCAAAATGTGGCCGGCATCGTAAAAAGTTGCCGTGATGTCCCTTCCAATCGGCACTGCTTGCTGATACGGCACCGGCGCAAAAAGGGGCAGCGCCGCAGCGACATCATCGGCGGTATAAAGTGGGAGCTCAGGATACGGGCCCTGGCGCCCTTCGCGCAGGTGCCGTTTTCTTTTGAAGGCGGCGTCTTCAGCCATTACTTTGGCGCAGTCTTTCAACACGATACGGGCGATGTCGGCGGTTGCTGGCGAACACATAATCGTGCCCTTGAAGCCGTTTTGAACCAGTCGGGGAATAAACCCGCAGTGATCCAGATGGGCATGCGTGAGAAGAATACCATCGAGGCTGTTCGGAGGTACGGAAAAAGGTTCCCAGTTGCGACTTAAAAAGGGGCGTTCTTGATAAAGACCGCAGTCAACAAGAAAGCGGTTGGTGCCGGACTGCAGCAAATAACGCGACCCGGTAACATTCTCTGCCGCTCCTAAGAATTGAATGGTTAATTGCCCAGACACAAAGGTGTTCCCTCGCGCCCCTTGGCCTCTTCTGCGTCGGCCCAAAACGGCATAGCTACCATAATTGAACTGGCTCTGCAGTTCAAAAGATTTTCCTGAATTTTACGTTCGGCAAACTCGATGGCATTGATCACGGATTTTTGCGATTGGTCCGAGTGCATCCGATGCACCGCGTGCAGGAGATGAACAACTGGAGGCGATTGGAGCGGGAGATGGGAGTCGAACCCACGACGTGCAGCTTGGGAAGCTGCCATTCTACCGCTGAATTACTCCCGCTCGTAGTGTACAACGGTACGTAATTTATCTTCTCCGCGCGAAAATGTCCAGACCAGTGATAACAAAGTTTCGATTCCCACAGTAGGGAGACCCAGGCGGCTTGCGTTGCCAATGAACGCGTCTGTCACGTTATACGCGTTCGCCTTCCCCGGACGGCTCCGTGAACCGCGCAGGGAGTGCGGCGCTCTGCCGTTCACTCTGAGATGGCTCAACGGGCGCGAGCCAGCCCGTTTTGGCCACGGAAACTTCCGTTCCGGCCAGAGAACCTGCCGTGGGTGGCAGTCAAAACGCCACTGCCTGAATGGTGTAATCCCGGATTTTGCGATTGGTTCCATGGCGGCAGGGTGCGCGGCACGCATCTCGGGAGTTTGGCTTTTGACCAGATGCGCGTGCCAGCTTTTTGCAACCTCTCCGAGGTCTAATGTTTCCTTGGTGTAGTTACGTTCTCCCCGAGCGAAGTGAGGGCGAACGTAGCTTCCCATGGGAAAACTCGACCATCCCCCGCCGGCCCATTTCCCCTGCACCCACAACGTTCCCCCGCCTGCGGCGCGGAGAACGTTACTACACCCTGCAATATCATCCCAGATTTTGCGTTTTAGAATTGGCGCGTATTTGTATCGTGCTGCGCACAAACAAGTTGAAATGCAGTGCAGTTGCCCATCTTTTACACCGTAATGTGAAAGCGACATCTGAAGAGAAAAGTAGCCAATTCTCAAACCCTTCGGGATTGTCGAAAACAGGCAATCTGCTTTGTTGCAGGAGGTTCGGAGTATGCGCATACACCTTCACCTCCTGCGCCTTGCATCTTGCCTGTTTTGGCCAATCGCAAAATCTGGGATCATGCGCACTTGCCGTTGCCACCGCATTCTCACCGCCCTCCTGACCACGTTGTCCCCGCGTCCCCATCTTCCCGTGGTGTATTCGCGTTCCGCCCGAGTCCCGATTTTCCCCTGGTGTAGTTACGTTCTCCCCGAGCGAAGCGAGGGGGAACGTTGATCTCCCGCCATTGCTAAAACGAAATATCTCGGTTCAGAACTGCGTAGTGCATATGGACATCTCCTGTTCTGCCCCGCATTCCTCGGGAGGCTCTATCTATAACGAAGAAACCACAACTGCCGTTTTCCGAAAAAATCACGCACTGATTATCTCTGACCGCTATCTTGTCACCAGCATCTCCAGTATCTGTGCGAGTATCCGTGGTGTCTGCTTCGCGCGACGGTCTTGCCAACGATTTGGAAGATCGGAATCACTGCTGACAATTGGTGCGGTGAAAAACCGACACGGCCCCGGTGGAACGGGACCCTCCACCGAGGGAAACAAGCGACTTTGCGCGAATTCTGGGGGGGGCGCGTTCCACCGCGACCGGCTCCCAAAAAGAGTTTTCAGCATGCTTGATGTAGTAACCACTTGTTCCCGTCCCAGGCGCGCGAGGAGGTTGAGTCTGGAGACGAAACGGGGAGCGGAAGAACAACGTTCCCCCGCGCTGCGCTCGGGGAGAACGTTGCTACACTTGGGGAGGCTTGGACTCGACGAGAGCGTTACTACACCAAGGGAAGATTGGGGGCGGGGAGAATGTTAGTGCGGTCGGGGCGGAGCTGTGGAACGCGGAAGAACGTTGCTAGACCTGGGCACGTTATGGCGGAAATGGTCCCAGGACTTATTTTCGGTGGCGGTATAAATACGGATGCGCGCCGCGTATTGGCCGCACTCGGGCCAATCGCAAAATCTGGAATAAACGAGGGCCAAAACCGCACTGTCTCTGAATCGCCAGAGAGACCGGTGGCCAGTTGACAGCCGGAAAAAAGTGTCGCAATCTCCTTTTGGGCGAGTGGAACGAGGAGGACTAACATGAAGACAACCGTTCTCTTTGCTGGGGTTATCGGCATAGGCATGCTAGCCATGAGCGCTTTAAGTGTCGAGGCTGCCCCGACCCTCAACTATCAGGGTCGGCTCACGGCGGCCGGGATCAATTACACAGGTCCGGGTTACTTCAAGTTCATGCTGCATGACGGTGCCGGAACGAGTTTGTGGTCGAACGAGGCGGTGATCGTCGAGGTGAACAACGGGCTGTTCAACATTGATCTCGGGGATACCTCATTGACGGGCATGAGCCGGATTCCGCCGGTCGTCTTCCATGAATCCGAGCTCTGGTTGCGCACGTGGTTTTCTACGAATGGGGTGGTCTTTGAGTCGCTCAGGCCGGATATCCGAATCCGCCCGTCCGATCTTGCCCACATCAACACGGGAAATTTGCTTATTGTGGACGATGATGGTCACGGCGATTTTGACACCGTCCAGGGGGCCATTGACGCTGTGGCGGCTGATCCGATCCGTTATTCCGAAGGCATTCTCATCATGCCTGGCTGGTATGTTCTGGATGAGCCCCTGCGGTTCCCGACCAATCGAGCGATTCAACTGCGAGGGGCTGGGGCTCATGCCTGGAATGTTACCCTTTACAGCAGCAACGCTGCTGCCCTGGCGCTCGGGCCGGACGTGAACATCGCTTTGGAGGGGATCAGCGTGCTTGGAGCGCCAGCGGTTCAGGACCTCGGCGGGGGCAAAGGACGTTGGCTCCAGGCGCGGAGCTGTCAGTTTCGTCGTTCTCCTGAATCCGGCGAAGGGCCGGTGGTGACGTTGCTCGGAGATGACACGCATATCATGATTCGGGAATGTGAAATAGCCAATGACGGCGCGGGCAGCGGGTTGGTGCTCTCGGGCGGAGCATTCGTCTACGCAGCGGACTGCCAACTCTGGACGCAGGACCCGAACGCCAGTGCGTTTCGGGTCAGCGGAGAGGGCCGCTGTGAGCTGAAGGATTGTGTGCTTTTTGGGGAGGGACTTTCTTTGTTGGTCGACGACGGGAGAGGCTATGGCGACTTTTCGCGCTGTCGATTCCAGAACGACGTTTTGATCACGAACGGCTGCTTTGGCGCCCAATGGGCGGATTGCACGTTCGATGCCGCGGTGCGATTTTATGGGCTTACGAACGGGGCGTTGGTCTTTGCCGATTGTCAGTTTGGCTATCGGGGGGGAGCTAATCGGGTCAGGGCCGTCGGCGGGCAGGCCGATCTGCGATTCAACAACTGTTTCCTTCAGGCGCAGGGGGCATCCACGCTTTATGCGCAGGATTGGGCGGGGTACCTTCTGATGGAAAACACGGAGCTGCAGGCTGTCGACGCCGGGGTTTTGGAGCTTGTGGCCACCTCGGCGATGTGGCCAGGCTCCGACATCTACGTCGCTGTGCGGAATTGCACCCTTCGCGCGGAACGCGACAGCGCAGGGGACCGCGACGCGCTGGTCCTTCGCAATGATCCGGCCAACGCGGCACGTGGGGTGGAGATCAATCTGGAACTCCAGGGGGGCCGGGTGTCGAGCGAGATTCGGGACGGGATTAGCTGTGAGGGGAGCGGTATTGAGGTGAATATTGTCAACTCGGATGTTGAGGGTGTTCGCCATGGCATTGTAGCCACCAACGGCGTTGAGATCGATGTTGTCTGCAGCGCTGTCAGCGGGGAAACCGGTGATGCGGTCCGTCTGGCCGGCGCGGGGATGCTGTTCGCCCGCGCGGCGGATCTATGGGGGAATGGTGGAGGCCGGGGGCTTTATCTCTCACTCTCGGCAGGGGAGGGGTTGGCGATTGTTGAAAACAGTGTGGTGGGCAGTAGTTCTGGTCCCGCTCTGGAATGTGACTCAGGCAAGCTTCTGGCCAATCATTCGTGGTTGGTCTCAGGCTCAGGACCGATGGCGAAGCTGGCGAGTACCAACTGCAACGCCCGGTTCAGCCACTGCGTGCTGACATCGGCTGCCGACCTGATGGGGCTTCCCAGCACGAATGCGGCTGTGACATTGTATGGAACGGCTGGTCAAACCCCTGTGCCCACGTTCATCGCGTGTACGTTCGAGCCTTCCTTGACCGCCCGCTACGCTGTGGACCTCCAAGGTGGGGCGACCACCGGGCGGGTTGTCATGGCGAACAGCACGCTGACAGCTGAGCTTCATCCGAACATCGGCAAGATGATTCTTCCTATGCGGGACGAGTACGGCAACGTGCTCCTGATCACGCCTTAGGAGAGCGATGATGAGACGGAATCTCGGGGCGATCGTATCGGTGGCGTTTGGCCTGTGGGGTTTGGAGGCCGGCCCCTCGGCCCTCCTTGCCGCAGGACAACGAAGCGCCAGTTACGGTGTAGCGGCGGATGTGTTCACGCAGGGCGATTCCGCTCTGGCTGTTGGTTCGGCGACGTATCAGATCTCCGTCAGCGTCGGCGCTCTGACGGTGAGCGGAGCTCCTGCGACCGGCGGAACGGTGAGGCTGATTCCAGGTTATCAGGCGACCACCGAAGGTTATGACACGGACGGCGATGGCTTTCCGGACGATCGTGATCCGGACAGCGATGGCGACGGCTTAGCGGATGCCGACGATTCGTTGCCTTATGACACGGACAACGACGGGCTGAATAATTTGGTTATGGACGAGGACGATGACGGCGATGGCCTGGCCGATTGCGAGGAATGGGCTTTTGGCACGTCACCGGTCAATGCCAACACCGATGGGGACCCGCATAACGATTATGAAGAGTGGGTGGCGGACACACGCGGGAACGATCCCAATGACTTTTTCCGGATCAAAGCGGTGGCACTTCAAAAGGACGGCATTGCGATTGCATGGTCGGGTATTTCTGGACGGCGGTATGACGTGAAAGCCGTTCCGGATTTGAGCGCTACCGGGGAATGGGCGACGATCTGGACCACCAATCCGGCAGTCTCCGCCGACATCACGTACGCGCCAAGCGGTTCTCTTGCCCGTGCCTTTTTCCGGCTCCGCGTTTCCCGCGAGTGAGGGCCCAACTATTTCTTGGCGGACTCACGGTGCCGGTCTGTGCGGCGCTGGCCGTTGGGTCGCCGATTCTCAGATGCAAAATCTGGGATGAACCCAGATTTTGCGATTGGGCAAAACAGGCAAGATGCAAGGCGTGGGAGGTGCAGGTGTATGCGCATACTGCGAACCTCCCGCAACGCAGCAGATTGCCTGTTTTCGACAATCCTGAAGGGTTTGAGAATCGGCTGCTTTTTCTCTTCAGATATGGCTTTGACATTTCGGTGCAAAAGCTGGGCAACTGCATTGCATTTAAACTTGTTTGCGCGCAGCACGATACAAATACCTGCCAATTCTCAAACGCAAAATCTGGGATGAAGGTTGCCCATCAGTTCGGGGAATAAAGGCGGATTTCTCCAATTGTCCAAGCGCGGTTGGTGACCGGCTCGGCAATTTCCAGGCGGAGCCGGTGCGCCAGTAACGCTTCAAACCTCACCGTCTGCATTTCGTTGCCGTACACGGGATGGTTGGCCAGAAACTCGAAACGGTCCAGCGGACGGGGAATGCGATCCAGAATCACACGCCATCCTGCTCCGTCATCTGCGAGAAGACGCAGGGCTTCGGCGCGGTCGTGACGGTAGCCGTTGTAGTAGAGGGACAGTCGCGACACGAGCGTGGGCTGCCGGAGCCGCAACTCGATCCACATGCCCGCCTGCTGCAAGTTGCGCGTGCGCCAGCGCGTCAGGGGGTTGCCATCGCTCAATGCGGACGCTCGTTCCGAGTTGTCGCTGGTGACCACTTCGAGAGCGTTGGGCGGCAGTGCCTTTTCGGTTTGTGGCAGGGTGCTTTCGAAATCGGTGTAGACCTTGTAACGACCGCAGATTTCGCGTCGGCAGCGAACTTGAGCGGCTTCTAAATCCTCTTCGAACTTCTCCGGTGGAAAGCGATAAGTGTCGGACAGGACGTAGGCGACGTTCGTTGCGGTGTCTACCAGCTCTTTATAAGGAACCGGCCAGCCTGGAAAACGTTCGTTGTATGGCTGGCTGCAGATGATCCGCTCATCGGTCTCGAAGGTAATGCGATAGGCGTCCGCATACGTGGCGTAACAACGGTTGATCCCCCGTTGGTCGAGATATTGGAACACAGGCTTGAGATCGTAGAGCTTGAGACGGTCGGCAAAGCCCGGCCGTGTCCAATATTGGAGGAGGGCAAATCCGCCGGACACATGAATGACGAGCCAGACCGGGAGCAGAACAGTCAAAGCCAGACGCGCCGAGCGGGGGACTTGAGCATAAGTGTAGGCATATAGAAACGGAAAACTCCAAACCACAGGAACAAGATAGCGATAGGTGTGGGAATGTGACCGGTGACTGAAAAGAAAAAGCGCCAGACTCAGCCAGGAAATCCCAACGAAGATCATCCCGCGATCAGGGGTCGGCCAGCGTTGTTTTCTGGTGGCGAGCACAAAGTTGCGGCAGGCCAGCAGAGTGGCGGTCACTGTTATCACCAGCCAGCACCAACTGACAGCTGGATCCAGGCCGGGCAATCGGGCGAGGCGTTCTTTCGTGTCGGGGAAAACGGGGGCCCCCCATCCCAAGGCGGCGGGCAGAACCCGATCCAGTGTGGGGGATAGAAATTTCTGCACAGCCTCGCGCCAACCAACCTTCTGGGAGACAGCCTGAAAGGCCCCCGCATGGAGATGTTTTGCCGCTAAATGTGGCAGGAATCCTGCCAGCGCTCCAGCACCAAAGGCAGGTGCCGACACCGCGGCTGTGCGGAGGCTGCGGGCTACACCAATCACTGCGCCGCACACGAGCAGAATCGGCAGCGTCAGCAAAGTCTCGCTGGCGGCCAATCCTGCGGTTAGGCCTGCGGCGAGGGCGGTCGGCCACAAGCGGTGCGACGATTCCGTGTGGCGGCTAGTCAGCCAAACGCAAAGCGCCGAGAGGAGCAGCAACGTAGGGTAACCCGGCAGGGCGCAACCTGCCTGGAGCATGAGTAAATAGGCTGAGGGCAGCGCCACCAGTACTACTCCTGGCCAGATGTTGCGGAGGGGGCCGAGACGTCGCAAAATGAGAATGGAAATAATCACAGTAATCAGACCGAAGCCGAACGCCATCACTCGCGCGCCGAACGCGTTGCGCGGAAGCCAGCGAACGAATGGCGCCATGAGATAAGCGTCTAGCGGGAAAATATAGGGCGACGCCAGAATCAGCAGCGGGAATTCCCCGTGGGCGATCTGCTTGGCTTGGAGGGCGATCTTGCATTCATCGTCAAAGGCCGGCACAACGCGGACGCTAACCGCAAACAAGGCTGTGCGCAAAGCCAAGCCTAGCGCGAGAAGCGCGATCATGGCCGAGGTCAAGCTGGTAATGTTGCGGTTGGCATTCATTGCGGCTTACTCTTCCAGTTGGCGACTAAACTGGCGCGTTCTTCACTCGTGAGCAGATATAACCAAGCGACGGCGACCCAAATCAGCAAGCCACATCCTGTCGCGGCGAGTCGCACGAGTGGCGAAGCGGGAGTGGCGACGACGACGAACAGGGCGGTGACTAGCAGAGCAGCTATGGTCCAGCGGCGCGTGTATTGTCCGAGGACGGGAGCGAAGGGGCGGGCGCAAGCGAGCATCACTGCCAGTTCAAGCAGGGCGCGCACGAGCCAGGCCATGGCGGCGCCGACTATGCCGAACCAGCGGATCAGCCCGCTGGCCAATGTCACGTAAAGGGGAAATTCCACCAGGTGAACACGTGCGGGAATGTCAGGCCGGCCGATGCCCTGAAGAAAAGAAAACGGAATCCACGCCAGGCAATAAACAAAAACACCGGCTGTGAGCCAACGCATAACCGGGGCGCTCTGTTCGGCAAAAGTTGCTCCGAGCCACAAGCTGAATCCCTCCGGGGCGAAGGCGACCAACACCATAGCCAGTGGGAACAACAACGCCCACAGCCACGTAAAGCTGCGGGCGAACAGTTCCGAAGTGGCAGTTTGCCGGTCCTTGAAATGCGCCGCAAAGGTTGGAAAAAGCACGGCCACCCAGGCTCGTGGGAAGATCAATAATTTCACGACAATTTCGGAGGGAGTGGCGTAGTACGTCACGGCGCCCACCGCGACAATCCCGCCGATCAGAAAGCGGTCAACGTGAACCATCAAGGGCATAAGCAGGGTCGAGACCGTAATCCACCCGCCGGTGGTCATCAGGGGGCGAGCATACTGGCGCTTCCAGTGGAAGCCGCGGCGTAATGCGGGAACGACGCGGAGACAGAGGGTGAAGTAAACCAGCCATTCCGCGAGGCGTCCGGCCAACAGAACCAGAACTACGGCCCACAGATTTTTCGAGAATGGCAGTACGAGCAAAGGCCCCAGAAAAGTGAAAGTTCCGAGTGGGACGCGGACAGCGTTGATGAGGGCGAATTTCTGCTGAGCTTCCAGCATGCCGATCATTCCGGCGGTCATTACCACCACGGGGAGGCTGAAGGCCACTGTCTGAAAGGAGCGCAAGGTTTCCGACTGCAACGGCGGTGGCACCTTCAAGACACTGACCAGCCACGGTGCGCAGGCGACCACGGCGACAGCGGCGCAAGTTCCCAGGGCGACCATGACGGCGCAGGCGGTCCAGAACAAAGCGGGGAGTTCTTCTTCGCGCCCCAACCCTATCTTTTCGGCGGCCAGGCGGGTCAAAGCGCGACCGACGCCCAGATCAAGAATCGTGAAGTATCCCACGAGCATCCAGACCATGGAGAGCAGGCCGAAGCGATCTTCGCCCAGCCCGTGAATGATGGGAGGCATGGCGAACAGCGCGACAACAATTGGTGCGCACATACCCGCCAAATTCCAGAGGGTGTAGCGCGCCAGACGGTTTCCGGGGGGCAGAGGCGGCTTTTCAAGCCGATCTTTCATGCTGCCAGCTTCTCCAGACTTGCCGGCCTTTGAAGGGCCATTCTCCATCTCATGACTTACGGTTTGCGTGTTGACTGTGCCATTAATTCTCGAAATAAGGCGAGATGTTCTTCGGCGACTCGTTCGATGCTGAAATTGCCGAGCACTTTGGTGCGGGCGGCTTTGCCGAGGGCTGGCAGGCGTTCGGGGTGACGGAGACAGTCGGCCATGCCGTTGCGCCATGCCTCGGCGTCATCAACTGGCAACAGCCGGCCGTTGATGCCGTCCTCAATGGCTTCGCGGTTGCCGGGAATATCGGACGCGAGGCAGGCCAGCTCGCAGGCCATAGCTTCCAACAGCGCGACGGAAAAGGCCTCGCTTTCTGAGGGAAAAACAAAAACATCGGCAGCCTGCAGATAGTGCTCCACATCAGGTTTATAGCCCGTGAACGTGACGTGAGATTCCAGCCCTTGAGATTTGACGAAGTCGCGCAGAAACTCTTCGCATGACAGAAATTGGCCGGCGCCGCCACCCACGAGAACCAGATGCGCCGGAAACTGATCGGTGACGAGGCCCTTCCAGGCGCGCAGCAACATCTCCAGACCTTTGCCCTTGTTGAGTTTGCCGGCGTAGACAAAGCAGAACAGATTCGGAAGACCCAGTTCACGGCGCAGAGCCAGGCGCCGTTCCGGCGGAACCGGCGCGAAACGGACGGTGTCAATGCCGTTATGTATCAGGCGAATGCGCGCGGCGGGCACGCCGCAGCGGCGATATTCGTCGTCAATTTCGCGCGAGATGCTCACGAAGGCGGAAGCTTTTATCAGGAGGCGATTACGCGCCCGCAAGGCCGCGCGGACAAGCGGTTTCCAGCGGGTTTGACGAATGCGGGGATCGGGACTTTGCCAGATGAAGTCGCCGGAAAATTCACCACGGCTTTCGGATCGCAGAACGCAAATTTTGTTTAACAGTCGGGCAGCGAGCATTGCGGGTATGCCGGCGACGCGCAGGCCGCAGACGTAGATCAGGTCGTAATCCTGATGCCGGACAAGCAACGCCAGCAGGGCCGGCAGAGTCACCAGGTATTTCCCCAGCCGCGGCCACCCGCAGGGGGGGAGGCGGTGGATCTGCAGGCCGTTGAGATCTTCGTGTTTTTTGAGGTCGTGCGTGGTGCGGCGTGTTAGCACGAAAACGTTTATTCCGCGTTGACGCCAGGCCTGACACAAGCGCAGGGCGTGGTTTTCGCCACCGCCAATGCGCGGATAAAAAGAGTTTGTGAGCAGGCAGATTCTGGGCGTGGTGGTCTGTGGTTTCATGTGGGTTGGCGTGGGTGGCGGCTGGTGGTCACGATCCGCCAGAAGTAGCGGCGGCCATGACCGGGCAGACAAAAAATGTAATCGTGCTTCAAGCGCATGAGCCGATAGGGATTATCACCGACCCGCACGGCGCGCAAGCCAAACAGCCGGTCTGCAAACGCTGTTACGTAGCCGGCTTTACCGAGCAGGGACTCGGCGACTTTTCCTGCCACATAAAAGGGAAAACACATATGCCGGACGGTTGCTCCGCCCAGCCGCGCGTTCAGTTCATCCCGGGCGCGCGTCAGTTCTTCAAGGATGGCGTGAGTCTGTTCGGTATCGGTTTCAAAACGCCCTTCGGCATCTGCAACTATGGCGCGCAGTTTGCGTTCCCAGTCGGGATTGCGGAAGAAATCGGCGCCCCCGGCGCTGCGCACGAGTTCCAGGCAACGTTCCCGCGCGGCTGGCGGTTCAAAGTATCGGCGCGCGTCCGAGAGTCGTGAACGCTGGTGATACAGCGGGCAACCCAGATCTTCCGGCGTGGCGTATCGGTATGGCTGGGGGGTATTCAAACAGGGCCGCAGGTGCAAATGCGGGCGATAGTGCGGAGTTACAAAACCAATCACGCGCGACGAGCAGAAAATCATGGCGTGGCTATAACCGTGGGCCTGAACATCAACGAGGCCTGACGATTGGAGGGCTACGAGTTCCGGCCAGTTGCAAAATTCATACGCCTCGCGTGGTATTGCCTGGTAGCCGGCCTCCAGAAAAGTCGGGCGCGGGCGGGCGGCGTCAGGGATGCGCTGGGGGCTGGCATAGGCAATGGCGGTGAGGCCGTAACGTTTCAGCAGAGGGGCGGCCACGGTCCACAGACTGGCCCAGGCGTCATCAAACGTTAGCACAACGCTCCTAGGTCCGGGATGGCGGCCGGAGCGAACAAAAGCGGCGACGGCTTCGCTGGTCACAGTTTGGTAGCCGTTTTCACGCAGATAAACAAAATAAGGCTCAAGATGTTCAGGCGTGACGTCATGGAAGTGAAAGACCGGCAGAATATCCCGGAGCGATCCGCCGAAAAGAAAGCGCGGATAGCAACCGGCGGCCAGATCGAGCACGGCGCGCAAGGCGGTCTTGCGCTCCTGAAATGATGTCCATCCCAGCATGGCGAAAAAACTCGGACTATATTCTGTTCGAATTTGCATTCACGTTAGTTGGTTCGGCGGCGAAGTCAAGCCGGAGGTCTGGGGCTGGTCGCGACATTACGGAGCCAGTACAGCCAGCCTGCGTTTGACAAATTGAGCGCGCTAGCGCATGTTAGGAGGCGTGAACGACAACAGAGAGATTATCGATATTCAGAAGAAGCTGTTTCGGGAACAGGGTTCGGCGCTGAGCAAATACCAGGAGCTGGTGGTGGGCCGGCGAGGGGTCTGGTCATTATTGAAGTATGAGATGATCACCACCTTTTTGGGCGGTGTTCCGGGCGCGCTGGGGCTTGTTTTGCGCCGGCTGTTTTATCCCTTTTTGCTGGGGGCTGTGGGGAAGAATGTGGTTTTCGGAACGCACGTGATTTTGCGCCACCCCCACAAGATATTTATCGGTGACAATGTGGTGATTGATGACAACTGTTTGCTGGACGCGAAGGGCGACACCAACCGTGGCATCAGTATCGGTTCAAATGTATTCATCGGGCGCAACAGCATCTTGCACTGTAAAAACGGCGACATTGTTATCCGAGACGACGTCAACATTGGCTACAACTGCGACCTCGCGTCTTCGAATCACATCGAGATCGGCGAGAAGGTGCTGATTGCCGCTTACAGCTACATTGTTGGTGGCGGCCACGAATTTACCGGTACGGACCAGCCGATCATGGATCAGCCGCGGATTGCGCGGCCCGTGAAGATCGGCGCGAACACCTGGATTGGCGCCGGCGTGACGGTGTTAGACGGGGTGACCATAGGTTCGGGGGCCATAATTGGCACGGGCGCGGTGGTCACGAGCGATATTCCTGACAATGTCCTGGCCGTCGGCATGCCGGCGCGCGTATTGCGGCCGCGCGGTGTTGCCGAAAGGTAATTGCCCCAGGTTTTGCGTTGGAGAGATAGCCAGAGAACAACGTTTCCCCTCGCTGCGCTCGGGGAGATCATTACTACACCGGGGGAAGATGGGTGCTCTGGCAGAACTTTACTGCACTTGGAAAAGATAGGCACTCGCCGAGAACGTTAGTCCACCGGCGGAAGAGCAGGACGCAGCGAGAACGTTAGTATACCAGAAGGGAGATTGGGGCTTAGGGAGGCCGTTACTGCCTCAGGGGAGGTTGGCGTTCAGGGGGAGGCTGGTACACTCGGGAACAAAAGCAAGGATCTTGCCGGTTTTGCGCGAGCGAAGCGATCAATAGGTTTTTCCCAGGCGGCGGCGCACTTTGTAGAGCAACAAGTTCCAGATATATCCGATGAAACCGATTTCGCCGCTGCTCATTTTCAGACGAAAGATGTGCGTGTAACCCTTGAAAAGCCGGTAAAGGGCGTTGAACACGAAGTTTTGAGGCCAGCGGATCAAACGGCGAGACAGCCTGAGCAGGCAGGGAAATTCAATAACCAAAGCAAAAAACTTGTGGAGATTCTCGAACTCTCTCTTGGTCATGCCCTTGTTGATGGGGGATTCCACTTGATACGAGGCATGTTGCACGTGATGGGCATCGAGGAAACCTTTTTCCAAGCAGTAACGGTGCAGCTCCGTGCGGGGATAAGGCTGAAAAATCGACACCCACGCATAGGCCGGTTTTACGCGGATGTTCAGTTGAATCGTTTCGTAAGCGTTCTCAATTGTTTCTTCCGGCAATCCGACCATGTTTTGCGTCATGATCGAAATGCCGTACTGGTGGAACAGATCCGCGGCACGGATGATTTCAGCATTCGACATCTGGCGGTTCAGAACTGTGCGGCGTAAATGTTCATTGCCGCTCTCTATGCCCATGGCAATGGTGATACAATTGGCCTCCTTCAGACAGCGCGCCACCTCTTCGTCCACCAGATTGGCCCGGACGTAGCAGATCATGGGCAGTCCGACGCGCTTTTTGTAGGCTGTCGAAAATTCTTTCAGCCACTTCCGGTTCATGATGAAAAGGTCATCGTGGAAATAAACAACTTTGAGCGGATAGTTGCTTCGGACTTCTTCGATTTCACGGATGACATGATCCACGCTGCGCAGGCGGCAGTAGTGATGATCACCGGCTTCTTCGCGATATAGCTGTTTAAGCTTGTGATTGAAGCAATAAGTGCAGTCGTAGGGACACCCCCGGCTGGCGAGAAAGTGCTTAACACTGCTGTGGGCATAGGCATAGTACTTCATAAAAGAGGCCCGGTCGGCAAACGGCAGGGCGTCGAGATTGCGAATCAGAGGTCGGAGTGGATTCTTGATGATCTGGCCGTTCTTTTTGAGCCACAAATTGCGCACATCGCTGTAGTCGCGTCCGCTTTCGAGGCAGTCCAGGAGTTCCACCAGAGCTTCATCCCCTTCGCCCCGACAGATGACATCTACCTCTGGTTGTTCAATGATTTCCGGGAAGAATGTGGGATGCGGACCACCCATGACCGCCAAGAAATTGACGTGTTGTCGCAAGCGGCGGATGAGTTCGAGATAATAGGCTTCCGACCCGCTGGTGACGGAGAAGCCGATAACATCAGGGCCAAACTTTTGTACTGTCCGAAACAGATTTTTTTCGAGGTTGGTGAGCAGCAGGTCGGCCTGGTGTCCGGCCCGTTTGACCGCCGCAATCAGGCACATGATGCTCATTGGATCAGTGATGTCCAGAGAAGCCGTGCGGTAAACAAACAGACATTTCATTACGCCTCCAGCCGATGCGTTGCGGGCTAACGTTAAAACAACGCTTGTCGATCCGCAAGCAATTAGCTAGCAATAAAGCCGTTTATGAGCACCGTGTCGCGAATCATAACAGTTTTACAGCTCTGCGAGCACTTCGGCAATGCGCAGGTTTCCTTTCATGGCGTAGCGCGGTCGTTTGAATTGTGGTTGCCGGCTTTTGACAAACGGCGGTTTCGTGTGCTTTTGTGCAGCCGCCAGGGACCGGTGAAAAGTGCCGAGGAGCGTTTCAAAGCGGTTGGTATTCAACCGCTTTACCTGGGCTACGGGCGCTTTGATCCGCGTAATCTGCTCAAGCTCATTCGGGTTGTGCGGCGGGAGCAGGTGGACATCATCCATGCGCACGGTTACGGAGCATGCTTGTGGGGACGCCTGGCTGGCCTGCTGTTGCGGCGGCCAGTCATCGTCCACGAGCGCTGCAATTATCGCACCGTTCCTTGGTACCAGCGGCCCGTCGAACGGCTGCTCGGCCCTTTCACGCGCTATGCCTTTGCAGTTTCCGAGTCCACGCGGCAGTTCACCGTCTCTCAGCGGCATATCCCCGCTGCGGTGGTCCGGGTGCTTTACAGCGGGATTCCGCTCGAACAGGTCAAACACATTGGCAGCGACAGGATTCAGGCGCTGCGGCAGGCTTTGGAGCGGCGGCCCGAAGATAAAGTTCTTGGGATTGTTGGCCGCCTTGAGAGTCATAAAGGCCATCTGGACGCGTTCCGTGCTCTGGAATTGATGTTGAAAGAACGGGGCGATGTATATCTGTGGGTGATTGGCGACGGGCGCTATCAGGAAACCCTCCGCCGGTGGGTAACGGAGCACGGCTTGACCGGGCGGATAGCTTTTTTGGGGTATCGAGCAGATGTTTTGGAATTGATTCAATGCCTGGACGTGCAGATTTTCCCCAGTCACCAGGAGGGCACGCCGAACACGCTGTACGAAGCGTTGGCAGTCGGCAATGCAATTGTGGCCTCCACGGCCGATGGGCAGGGGGAAATCCTTGAGCATGCGAAAACAGCGCTGCTGTTTCCTCCCGGCGACGCCGCGCGGATGGCGGAATTAATCCTCAGCGTACTGCGTGACGACCAATTACGGGCTTCTCTGCGCAGGAATGCTCGGGAACGCGCCATGGATTTTGATATGCGTCGCACGATTCAAACGTTGGAGGAAACTTATGAGCAGATTGTTGTGGAGCACGGACTTTAGCCGGAGGAGCAGCATTTGGTGATGAAAGGTCTCAAAGTTGCGGTGGCTTCACTGCTGGTTACGCTAGCTGTATGGGCACTGATGGCCTGGCCGTTGCCCAGGTATGCTTTGCGGGCAATTCCATCCTCGGCCGCGAATGTCGAGAAAGGTGGAATCCGGCGCATGATTCCTGGCGACCATCTGCAGCTCCTTTACCATCTGTGGCTTGCCGCTGACACATTTAAAGGCAACACCCCGCTGTTTCACAACCTGTACGAGTTTAACACCGGCAACGACGCCGAACGCAAGGGGCGTTCCACCTATTATTTGCCATTCTCGGCTTTTTTCTGGTTGGGCGAAGCCTTAGCCGGGCAAGCCGCTGGATACAATTTGGCCGGTCTGGTCGCGCTCTGGCTGACTTTTCTTTTTACCTGGAAACTGGTTGGGCGTTTCTGTGCCGATCCATGGTTGAGCGCTGTCTGCGCTTTAATCGGTATTATTTTCCCGTACCGCTGGATTACGCTGCTGGGCGGCAGTCCCACCGGGCTGGCCATGATGTGGGTGCCGATTATTTTGTATGGCCTGGACTTGATGGTAGCGGACCGTAACCGGTGGGGCGGGTTGCTGGCGGGGATTGGGCTGTACGTGGCGGAGTGGGGCGACACGCACGTCTTTTTCTTCAGCGCCGTATTGACTCCTTTCTGGTGCGTTTTCAGCTTTCTGGCCCGTGCGGGGTGCCGCTGGCCGGACAAATCCGAGACGTGTTCGGTTTTGAAAGCCACGCCATTTCTGGCGATATTCCTGGCGCTGGTGTTGTTTCAAGCCCTCCAAGTCCACGGTGAAGTAAGCGGCTCAGCACTGGCCGGCAAAGGGCGAAGTATCCGCGAGGTGGCACTCAACTCGCCAGCGCTGGCGGGACTGTTCAAAATCCGCGGCGCGGGCGCCAGTGGTCGCATCTATGTGGGGGGCTACTGTGCGTTGTTGCTGCTTGCCGGGAGTGTCGTAGGGCTGAGGCGGCGCGGCGACAAGAATAGACGGCTGCCGTGGATTGTGCCTGCGAGCCTGGCCGCCACGCTGGTGGGGGTGGCATTGCTGGCGACGGGGGTGAACAATCCGGGAGGTGAACGCGCCTGGCGGTTGCTGACGAAGCTGGTGCCGCCTTACGGGATGATCAGACAGCCTGACAAGGTTTTCTGTCTGATGCCCACACTGCTGGCTGTCAGCATGGGCCTGATTCTGCCGGCGGCTCTGCTGCGGGCCACAATCACCTGGCGGCGGGTTCTGACGTCTGCGCTGGTTGTCCCGTTGCTATTCGATTATGGGCGGCAGATTCGTCCGACGCTATGTGTGTTGGACCAGGAGCAGGGGGCCTATCTGGCTGTGGCGCGGGATGCGGCTGCCCGGGGTTGCCGGCCGCATCTACTGGCTCTGCCGTTATGGCCCGGCGATTCGCATTATACCTCAGTAAATGAGTACTATGTGTCGCTTTATCGTTTGCGGATGGTGAACGGCTATGGCGGAACAGTGAAGACGAAGTACCGCGACGAAATTTTTCGCCCGCTGGAAAGTCTGAATCTTGGCGGAATTTATGATGCGCAACTCGACGAGCTGCTGGCGCGCGGAATCGGCTATATTATCCTTCATGAGAATCTTTTTCCGGAAAAGGTCAGCCCTTTTCCGGTGGGGCTAACTTTACAGGCCTTGCTGAATCATCCCCGTCTGGAGCACTTTGCGCAGGATACCACGGCCTGGGCCTTTCGCATATTGCCGGCTGACCGGCAACCGTTGAGGTCTCCTCTGAATTTCATCGCTTACAGCTTTCCGAGCCGCCAACGCGAGGCGGAGCGGGGCTTCGTGACCAATGCCGTTATTCGGCGCGGGGAAGCCGGAGCCCTGGGAAACGCGTATGTGGCCCTGCGTACGCCGCAGGCTGCTGTCCGGTTGCCGGAGACTCTTGCCCGCTTGGATTTGCCGATCCACTGGCTGGCGCGGCTGCGTGGGGACGGTGTGTTGCGGGCAGCCTGTATTGTCGATGGGGCAACGAACACGCCGGAACAATGCGTGGTTAAAAACGCCGAATGGGCGTGGGTGCCGATTGCTATTTCCCGTGAGACGGCCACCCGCGCTGTGGGAGCGACGTTTATTTTGGAAACCGGCGCCGTGGATTTGGATGCGGCCATCTTGGCCGCCGGCGAGTGGAAATCGCCGCAAGTTGGGGAAAGCATGGAGTTGCCAGCCGTATGCTTTTTTCATGCGGGTTACACTGCTGCCGATTTAAAGAGCGTGGTTTTGAGAAAAGAGTGTGATCCCGACCTCGTCGTGTTTTACGGACCGAAATTGCCGGTGGATGCCGGCCGATACGAAGCGCAGCTGGCCTGCGCCAGCGAAGCGCCCCGCGGCCTGCTGCTGGGGCGCTTCGGAATACAGGGACGGGAAAACGACTCCAACGTTTGGGTCTGCGTGGAAGCGGGAGTCCCGGCCGTAATTTGCTTTAAACATCCCGGCAATTATCCGGTTTCTTTCGGTTTTGAATTTGCGCGCAACGCTGATGTGTACCTCCGCAGTGTGCGTCTGACCCGCGTGGAGTAGGGGACGTCCGTGACTGTCAAGATTCTGTCCGTATCATTGATTTGGAAAGCATGGGGGCGATGTCGATGGCCGGAGCGCGTGCATTTTTTGCTCGGTGTTACGGGAATCTTCCTGTGGGGTATCGTGGCTGAAGGCGGGGTTGTCTCTTCGGATCTGCATCTGCCCAGCCACGGCGTGCAAATACTTGGCTGGTCGCTGTTGGTCACCGCGGCAGCGATTCTGCTCCTGTGGCGCAGTGCGGTCGATGGAAAAAACTATGACTGGCGCTTCCCCACGCTTTTGTGGCTGTCCATTCCGGCGCGTTGGGAAGTCGTGTCCAGCCGGCTTGTCCCTTGCAAACCGCTGGTCGGGATTGTGTTGCCCGGACTAGTAGCTTTGGACATCGCGTGGTTCATGGTACCCCATCGCTGGAAGGAAGCCGGCCGAAACGCTTTGGCTGGGAAAGGCGCGCCGGGCGTCGTTTTCCTGGCTCTGTTTGTCGCGTACATGGCAGTGGGCGGCAGGCTGCTGTGTACGAAAGGTTTTCATTCCGGTGATGAAGCCCATTACCTGATCCAGGCCGTCAGTCTGTGGGAAGACGGCGATCTGGATCTGGCTAACAATCTTGGTGATGATTTCGTTTTCACTCGGGAATGTTTCGAGCGTTACCACATTGCGCCGATGTCCAGCCGCGGACAAGCGCACTCCTGGCATCCATTCGGTTTGTCATTGTTGCTCCTTCCCGGTTATGTTTTGGCTGGTAAGTTTGGCGCTACTGTCACCATGGCCGCCCTGGGTGCCGCCGTGGGTGCGCTCATGTTTACAATGGCGAGAAGGATTGCGGGAGACGCGGCCACGGCAGGACGGGTTTGCGCCACCTTCGCGCTTACTATGCCACAGATTATCTATGCCGTACGCGCTTACCCCGAACTGCCCGCAGCCGGCGCGGTCATGCTGGCCTACTATCTGCTCATGCTCGGGGACTGTGACCGACGGCTTTGGCGCTATCTGGTGGCAGGGGTGGCTCTCGGCTATCTGCCATGGCTTCTGATCCGACGTTTTCACGCGCCATGGCTTGCGCTTAACGCAGCGGCAGTTTTGAAGCTGAGAAAACGATCGGATCTGCGTTATTGGCTGGCGCTTCTGGCTCCCCAGATTGCGCTGATAGGAGTACTGAGTTGGATTAACGCCTATCGCTACGCGGGCAACGAGGTTTATCCTGATTTCGACGGAAGTCCGATCACCGGCGGGCTTGTCTCGCTTCGAGCCTGCGGGGAGGTCCTGACCGGGTTACGCTGGCTGGAGCCGGATGGCCTCGTTGGTGTTTTTATTGACAAGCGGTATGGGTTGGTTTGGAGCAACTTGTTTTTGGTTCTGTTTGTTCCCGTCGCGGCTTGGACGGCATTTCGTCAGTGGCGGCATGAATGGCCATGGTTGCTCAGCTTTGCGGGCGTGTATCTTGTCGCCTATGGCAGCACATTCTCGGGATGGATTGCCGGTTTCGCATCGCACCCGCCGCGGTATTTGGTGCCGGTATTGCCTTTACTGGCAATTCCTTTGGCGCGTCTTGCGCGTGTCCGCCCTGAACTGTGGCGGGGGGGCGGCGTACGGATCGGTCTGTTGTGCGCAGCGCTGGCGCTGACGGCCATTCTTAGAGCGCCGTATCGCTTCGAATGCCCTTACTACGCGTATGCGCGCTTGCATCCGGCCATGAATAGTCTGGCGGCAGCTTTTCCGTGGCTGCGTTCCGCGTTTCATCCAGCAGGCGTCAATGTCAGGCACGTTGCCGTGGCGGCAGTGCTGACGCTTTTTCTTGGCTGGCTGGCTTTTTCACGCCGTGGGACGCGTGTCTCGGCGGCGATGTTTTTTCTGATCGCGATGGCGGCGGCAGTGATCAGCGCCCTTGCGGGACGCTGTTGAGATTCACTTTGTCCAAACGGGGCCGCTTAGCCGGCGGAGACCAGAAACAAACGCATTCCATAGTATTGCAGAAGCGACAGAGCGGCCGCCAGCGGGAGATAGAACTCGGCCTCTGTCAGACTCTGCAGCTCTCGCACTGTCATCACCAATGGCACCGCAGTGACCCACGCCCATACGCGGGAGGTTTCCAATTTCAGCGAATCAGAAATCAGCGTTGGAAGCATATAGACAGCAAGAATTACCAAAGCAAAGATTGCTTGTAATGGTGGTGGCCGGTGCCTCAATTGCCTCAGCAAGCAACGCCAGAAAACGTACGCGGTAAAGGCGCCTCCCATCAGCCAGAGGTCAAGCTGTCCGCCGATCAGTGCCATAATCCATTGATAAGGGCTACGCAGATCGTAAAATTCGAAGCGCTTTGCGGCATAGCTGAATATGGCGAAATAATTCAGCCGATAATGCCAGCAGGTCCATCCCAGCAAAGCTGCAGTAACCGCCGAAGGGACGATTCCGCGCACAAGCAATTCTGCCGCCGGCCAGCCGACCTGGCGGCTGCGTAGGCCGAGAAACACGGTAAAAATCACCCACAACAGCGGCCAGTTGAAGTTGAGCATGCTCAGCACGGCCAAAACGACGCCCAACCCGAGCATTTCCATAACCGGAGTCTTGTTCGCTACGGTTACACGCCAGATCAGCGCCAGGCAGAGGATGTAAAAAACCATACAGATGGAATCCGGAGCAAAAATGTTGTAGACCAGGCTCGCCGGACGCGCGATCCACAGAGCGGCGCTGAGGAGGCCGACCCGAGTTGAGGAAAATATGCTGCGTCCCAAAAAGAACATCGCGAAGACGCTTAGCGCGGAAAAGCCGACCGTGCCAAGCGCGTAACGTACTACGTCAGCCCGGATGTCTTCCCTGGCTCCCAAGAGGCGGCCGAGCCAGAAAGGTGCAAGCGTTGCGCCGGGCGGGTGGTCCCCTGCGTGAATGAACCGTATCAGTTCGGGTTGCAGTTTTTCGAAATGACGTAAAAAGTGGCTTTTGTTTTTCACCAGCGGCATGCAGTACAACATGGTGTTGCCGGCATCATGCCATGCGTTCAGGAAGGATCCGCGGTTTTGGAGGGGATCGCCGGTACCGTCCGGGAGACAGTCGTAGGCCAGTGGCAACGCAAAGGCGAGAAGCAGCAGCCATAGCAAGAAAACCGCGGCTCTTCCGCGGGACAACGAAGGGCGTGCCAGGCGGCGCACGGTCAACAAGAACAAGACAGCCAGTGGTAACAGCACGGCGCTCCAAAACCACAGGGGACCTGAGCCGAGAAGTCGCCGGGCAGCTTCGGACCATGTCTCTCTTTCATGCCACAGGTTGAAGTAGAAAGGGAAAGTGCGCCGGTTATTGAAACCGTGAGCGGCGAAGGCGCGATAGATAATGTTAAATACGGCCCAAATGGCCCATGGGCGTGCGACCCATTGCAGAGGCAGAAGCCAACGCCTGGCGCGCGGCGCGCGGAAGACCCTGGCCGCTGCCTCCATCGCCGTGCACGCAGCCACCAGCCAGACTGGAAACGAATACCAGTGTAGCAAGCTCATGCCGCCGCCGTTTTCCGCTGCTGAAATGGTGAAGTTAGGTATGGCCCGGCACCAATGCCCATCAGCTATGATTTTTACAATATGCGTGGAGATGTCAAACCATGTTGAGGTGAAGGTGCTTGTGTTGGGGAGAGATCTAAGCAGCGACGTTCAGCCCCGAGTGAACCTTGTTTTTTAAGCGCGCAATTTTCTTTTGCTGATTTCGTCCCCAGACGACGGGTTGCGGAGTCATGAAGCACTTGCGTTGTGGGACTATCCGGACGCAACCAGAAAAAGTTTGATGGCATAACATTGAAGGAGGGACGCGACTAGTGCCGCTGTGAAATAAAAACGGGGGTGATCGTAATTGGAGAGCTGCAGGGCGACCATAACCATGGGCAAAGAGGTAACCCACGCCCAGATACGCGAGGATTCCTGCTTGAGGGCATTCACGCTCAAGATGCTGAGACCATACGCACAGAGTGTTAAACCTAACAGAAGTTTGGCAGATGCCGGCGCCCGTGCGCTTCGTATTTGTCTCAAAAAACGCCAGAACACGTACGCGGCAACTGACCCGGAAAGGATAGCCAGATCAAGCGGTGATCCCAGCAGGGACATAATCCATCGGCCGGCGGTCTTTGCGCGATAGAATCGGCGCGTGTATTCAAGAGCGTAACGGAAAATGGCCACGTAGTTGAGATCGTATTTGCGGCAGGTCCATAGCAGCAACGCGCCGGCCAGGGCCATGGGGATGAGGCCCCGCAAGAACCAATCCCGAAATACCAGCTTCCGGCGATAGGCCTCGGCCAGCACGAAGAGTCCGAAAATAGCAGCAAACAACGGCCAGTTGAAGTTAAGCATCATGAGCGCGTAGAGAAGCAACCCCAGGCCGAACATGTCGATCCACGGACGTGAAGGCGCGGTCGCCACGCGTGCGATCAGGGCGAGCGTGAGGATGTCGAACACTACGTAGACGGCATCCGCAGCGAAGCTGTTCCAGATAATCGTGGCCGGTTTGACGGTCCACAAGAGGGCGGCCATGAGGCTGATGCGTCTGGACACGCGCAGGCAGCGTCCAAGCGCGAACATGGCCGGACCGCTGAAAGCGGCGAAAAGCGTATGGGCCAAAGCGTAACGCAAGCGGTCGGTGCCTATGCGTTCGCTGGCGCCCAGTAGTTTGCCGAGCCAGTACAGCGCCAAGGAGGCGCCGGGCGGATGAGAAGCTCCGTGAATGGTCATGCGAAGTTCCGGTTGGAGCTCTTCAAAATGGCGGAGATAATGATTGACGCTCCCGATCTTCGGCATGCAGTACAGCATGGTGTTACCGACGTCGAACCACATGTGGAGAAATGAACCTTGGTGTTCCAAAGGAGCAATGACGCCTTCTGGAAGCGTGTCATAGGCAAGCGGCAGTAGAAATCCCAAGCCCCATAGATATGCCAGGGCCAGCGGGATTCGAAATCCCTGTATCGCTTCGGTGGCGATCCAACGCGCGAAGATCACCGCCAGTGTACCCAGCAGCCACACCACGACACTCCATCGCCATGTTTCCAAGTTGAGCGCAAGGCGCAGAAAAGCTGCGCGCCATCTTTCGCGGCCATCCCGGTCGAGATAGAACGGATAGGTGGTACGGTTGTGGAAACCCCAGTCCGGGATCAGTCTAATAACGATGTTGTACACGGCCCAGACTGCCAGGGGCCGCATAAACCAACACACGATAATCCAGAGGCGATTTTGTCGGGCGCGAGGCAGGAAGAGGGGCAGCAATTCTATTAGCACCCATGCTTCCAGCACAATGACGGGAAACGAAGACCAATGTAAGAGCCGCATCTCTTTGCCCGTATATCCCCAGAACGTCGCAGATTGTGGAAGCCTAAGCTGACGGCGACGAATCATGCAAGCGTTAACTGCATCTTTGGGACGCCAAAAAAGTCTTTCAGGGAATGCGATGTTTTGGGATCTTGTTCTTTTCAATCTGTTCGGCTGCCTTTGTCCAGTTTTGCCGATGATCCGCACGCTGCCTCGCCGGTTCCCTGCTTGGGCAACTGGGAAGTTCTGGTTAAGATTGACGTTCCGAAGTGCAGTAACGCTTTCCACGGGCGAAGGGCGGCAGAACATCGGGCTTCGACCATTCTGCCGACGCAGAATCCGGATTTAACTGCACCGGGATGTCAGCTGGCTATGAGGCACGGGAGTGTGGAGGGCTGCCGCGATACAGGCGCTCGTGGTACTCATGCAACATCCGTGTGATAGAGAACGGCTGCGCGTGTCCTTGATGCTGGCCCGCATCATGCGGACCCAAAGATCACGATTTTCATAATAGGTCGGGAGCACTTCACGATCTCTCATCCAGTAGCCAGTGTTGCACTGGCTACTGGATGAGAGACCATAAATTCCTGCAGTTTGTTTTCTTTTGTCAGTGGCGCGATCTGAAGACCTATGCGAATCGCAAGGGGATCGGCATCATCGGGGATATGCCGTTATATGTGGCGCACGATAGCGCGGATGTTTGGGTTGAGCCGGAACTGTTTGGAGTGAGCCGCACCGGGCAATTGAGTCTGGTGGCAGGTTGCCCTCCGGACGCCGTCCTCAAGAGCGGTCAACGTTGGGGAAATCCGGTCTACGACTGGCCACGGCACCGTGCTACAGGATTCCGATGGTGGCTGGAGCGCATTGGCGCTGGTTTGCGGCTCTACGACTACCTGCGCATCGACCATTTTATCGGATTGACGCGCTACTGGGCCATTCCGCACCGCCACAGGACCGCTGCCCGCGGGCATTGGTGTCGTGCGTTTGGAGCCGAATTGCTGGCGGAGGCCAGACAAAGGTTTGGTACGCTGCCCCTGATAGCTGAGGACCTGGGTCCGAGCACACCCAGTGCGGTTGTCCTGCGCGAGCGGTACGAGTTGCCCGGCATGCGTATTTTGCAGTACTCATTTAGCAGTCCGGACCCTAGTTGGCGGCCCACAATCTACCCTGTCAACTGTGTGGCTTACACCGGCACTCATGATAACGACACGTTGCTGGGCTGGTGGCGCCGCGCTTCGCCACAGGAACGTGAAACAGCCCGTGCGTGTCTAGGACTGAAACGCGCCCCACGAAACTGGGATTTTCTCGAACTTCTCTGGAGATCACCCGCTCGTTTTGTTATTGCCCCTCTTCAGGATATCCTGAATTTGGGCAGCGAAGCACGTATGAATACCTTTGGCGTGACTTCCGGAAACTGGCGGTGGCGATGCCGTCGGCAGCAATTGACCAGGGCGCGGGCCGGGCGTCTCAGAAGTCTAACCGCGCGCCGTGGTCGGTCAGGTTCGCGCCCGGCGAGGACCGGTGACTTCCAGCTTCGGCTGCCTTGAACAGCCCGTGTTGCCTCAGGACGCGTAGGCCGAGCCAGAACCCGGGAAGCAGCAGCCAGTAGCTCAGCACGGCTTCCGGATGTTCCCACCACCTTATGCCGTCAACAGCCCAGCTCGACAGGGGATAGAAAAGTGTTGTTTGGAATTTGCCCAGGCCGTGCGTGATGGCATCCATGCACACATGTACAGGCCAAGCCAAGGCAGGAACGAACAGCGGTTGCCAGATCAGCCAGCAAATCCCGGCCACCGCCAGGGCGACCAGTAGGCTGTGCATGTAGCGGTAGCACACGAGGTGGTGACCGCTAATTTCTCTGAAGAAATTTCCGGGTGAGCCCTGTAACCAGAAGAAAATGAAAGGCGGCCACAAGGAGACCACATCGGGCAATAAGCTGAAAAACACGGCGGCCCACACGGTCCAATCGCCTGCCCATGACTGGGGACGATTTCCCGCAGGTGATTTCAATTTCACGCCACCGCCCAAGCCGGTGCGGCTGCACAAAGTCGCGCCGTACATAGCGTGTGCCAGCAGGTCCATGATATATATATCTGGAATTAGTGCCGGAAAAGGACGGCGTTGACGCCACATTGCAGCCCGCGCGTGTCAGTGGCCGGCCCCGCCGTTCTGCCTCTGAGGGTATGGGATATAGCGCGCTCGTAATTGAGATAGGCCTCAAAATCAACCGCGGGTTCATAAGCCTCGGCACGGCGCGCGAGACAGTCGAGCACATATAGGGCTTTTAACTTGTCCGAACGCCCCAGCTTTGCCAAGCGCACGGCGTTTTTGAGAACTGCAATGGACTGATCGTAAACCTTGATCGGCACCGGGAAAGGATGTCCGTCTTTACCCCCGTGAGCCATTGAAAAGCGGGCGGGATCTTCAAAACGCGAAGGCGTACCGTGAATGACTTCGCTGACAAGGGTGAGGGCCTGTAACGTGCGCGGACCCAAGCCGCGACAAAGCAGCAACGAAGCGAAATCGTTGACGCGGGCATCATGCGCCGTAACCAACACGGCTGCCAAGCGTTTGAGATCCACGTCGCCGGCGCGCACGGCATGTTCCCGTCTGAGGAGCACCCGCTGCGCCTCGTGGGCCATTCGCGCCGGTGGCTCGGCCGTCATAGCCACCAAGGCGGTTCGCGTCGGAGCGGCGTCGCGGTGCGTGAGATTGAGGATGAGTCCCTGATTGCGTCCAATCACAGCCGCATGCGGCTCTTCCACGAAAGACCGCAGGTTTGTGGAGAGCCAATGATAGCGCCGGGCAAGACGCAGAGCCGGATTCATGCCTTGCTGGATTACGATCCAGTCGCCTTCACGGCTCACGATGAAACTATGCAAGTAAAGCTGAAAGCCGTCCTGGACGGCAGTGTTATCCACTTTAGCGGTCAGGCGGCTGGCCTGGACCAAGGCCGCCCCATCCAGTCCGCTGGAATCAGCTACCCGCAGGAGCTCCTCCGGGGTGCGACGGGACTGTGCCCCGCGACCACCGCACACGTAGAGACCAAGTTGGTGGGCAATCGGATTCAGGCCGATTTTCAGCGCGGTGACTACGCTGGTAGTGATGCCGGAGGAATGCCAGTCCATGCCGAGCACGCATCCGAAAGCTTGAAACCAGTGCGGATCGCTGAGGCGGGTAAGAACCTCACGAGGCCCGTAGTGCCAGGCTACGGCTTCGACGATGGCAGTCCCGAGCCGGACCATGCGCTCGCACAGCCACGAAGGTACTCGGCCCGAATGTAACGGTAGATCAGCTTGCCCACTTCTGCGCACAGTTCCATTCTGCACGAGTTGACACAGGAAGCCAAGCGGTCTTCTCCGGCCGATACATTCTGATGATGAGCATGTCATCTGGAGGCACGTTCCCTTCTCAGTAAATATTCAGCCCGGATTTTGCGCTTGGCCGAAACGGGCAGTTTGCTTTGTTGTGCGGCGCAGGCAATCAGCCGACCGATACAGCGCGCTGCCTGGTGCTGCACATCGGCCGCACTCCGGCCCGTATCACAATGGGGCTCCACCGGTTGGCCGGGCGGGCCATTGGGCGTCTGTCACTCAGCCGTGATCGGTTGGTTTTCCGAAGCGGCTGGTACGCAGGATACTGCCACGGCACGCCAGGCCACGCGGTCCAACGGCACGAAACCGAAGTGCGTACTCGCGGCGGTTAGAATACGTTCGGGATTGTCCAGCGTGCCCAGTGGAATCTGAACCGTCACCGTTCTAGCACGACGGACGGCCAGGATGCCGCTATTACGAAGCCGCGTGGCTTGGTCTTGCACGCTGGAAAGCAGTTCGCCTATGCGTATGCGCACTTTGGGCTTTGAACTGAAAGGACGGTCGTGGCGGTAACCGAAGACAAAGGCGGAAACTTCCACGGTCCGCCCCAGAGGCCTGGAAAATTCGAGAGTCATGACGATATTCGAGCCATGCAGTTCTATGCGACGGGATTTGATGCCGACGAATGCGGAGCGCTCTTCCGAAGTAAGCTCCTAGGGTGGCTCACCGACCAGCGATTCATCCTGAACGAGGGTGTCCGGAAGAGGAGTGCCCGGGCGGCGCTCATTCACGGAATGGAAATCGCCAAAAAGCTCATTGGCGCGGACAAAAGACAACAAGTAACGGCGTCCGTAGCTGAACTGGGACCGATGCGCTCGGAGTGCGGCGCGTTTTTTCGCGACCGCCTCAGGCGAAATCCGGAAACTTCGCCAGACAACATGTTCTGATAAAGCGCGTGGTGGAATCAGGGTCTTTTCAGGATGAAGACCACGTGGTTGCGGCCAGCGTTCGAAATGCACTAAATATGGAAATATCTCTGGGTTCACCTCTCCGGCCAAGTTCCAGAGAGCGACGCGTGTGAAGAGATAAAGTGCTTGATGGTCTGGGTTGCGGTCGGCCGGGTGGGAAACAAAAACCTTCGTGGGTCGAAAGTCCCGCAGCAAAGCGGTCAGATCTTCCAGTATCTCTTCCCCTTTGAAAGCGGCTCCCGGTCGGAAAGCCATTGAATAAGGAACTGCGCGCGACGCGGTCAACCGCTCTAACAGGGGCGGTTGTCGGTTCCAGTGTTCTATCCAGATTCGCAGCGTTCCAAAATCCGGGTATCCGAAGAAAACGAGGTTGGTTTCGGCCAGTCCCAGTTGCCGGGCGGCTGCCAAGGCTTCATCATGACGGATCATGCCCATGCGGCGGACTGACCGTGGGAGCAAGACTGGGTGCTTACGGTAAACCAAAAAAGAAAGTTCGTTGTTATCGCCGCACGTGAGAAACACAACTCGGACCGGCAGGCCCATCGCCAGACATTGTTGGATCACGCCTCCGCAGGCCAGCGTCTCGTCGTCGGGATGCAAAGCCAAGACCAACACGCGGTCGGAGCTGCTTAATTCCAAAGGTGAGAGTTCAGTAGACGTGTCCGGCGGATTGTACCACGGCCATCGCCACCCGACCGCCAGCAACGCTGTCAAAATCAGCCAGTGGCTCCGTTTCGGCAGTTTGCTTAACAATCGGCCGCCCTTCGTGTCTCTTGCGGCCCCGGTTTGGGCCAATTACTGAATCTGCTGTCAAAGCTAATCTCCCACGATTCTTTTGCCTAGCACCCAGCTTTCGAGGTAAGCCGTTGACGCGGTGTATACGGGTTTGAGGCGGAACACTGTCAGCACGCTGAACCCGGCCTTGGTGAAAAAATTCTTCCCGGCTTGACTGGTTACACAAACATGCCCACCGGTCACCGCCTCCTCGTGCAGCGCGAATAAGGCCCTCTGGAGGAGCGCTGTGCCAATTCCGCGTTGGCGGTTCTGCGAGGCAATATTGAGATGCAACGTGGCGGGATAAAGGTCGAACACCGCTTGTCGCGCGCTCCGCAGCATACGGCCGTGCGCCAGAGCCGAGCGGCAAAGCGCCACGCAGCCAGTCGCAGCCAGTGGCCGCCGATCACAAACTCTCGCGCTAGCCGGGGAACTATCCGTCTTACTAAGAGCCGCTCATAGCGACGCACGTCGGCACAGGCTGTAAGATACCCTGCAGTCCTTCCGCCGATTTCCGCCACAAGAAAATGATGCGGCTCGTAATCCCGGAAGTACGACAACAGCGTCATGCCGACAAGTTTTCGATCGGCGAACAGCCCCTCGATCGGCGCACCGTACAGGGCTGTTTCGAAGCAAATTGCCTCAATGTGCTGGTCGTCTCCGGGCTGATACATTCTGATGATGAGCATGTCATTCGGATGCACTTTTCCCTCTTGGCAAACCTTCAGTTGGCCCTGTGAATTAGCAGGGCTGCGAGAGCGAGAGCGCCGACCACAGGTATCCACATGATCAGATGCGGGAACGCTTCAGGGTGCTCGTCCAGGGATTCGCCGGTAATGATGAAGAGGTAAAAACTGGCTACAAGCACCAGGCTGATGGCCAGCCCGATGGATGACTCTCGCCGGTGCGTGCGCGTACCTAGAGGGATGCCGAGCCAAACAAAAGCGAAACAGGAGCAGGCCAGCACCAGCCGCTTGTGAAGCTCCACAAGCAACACCGAGCGCTGGATGCGGCAGTCGTCAGCATTCAGATTCGGGTAAAGCGTCCGCGGGTCACGGACGCCGGCCAAGATCTCTAAGGTTGAAAAATCGTCTTCGCGTTTGCGGTATTTGCGGTCGCCTCCGCCCCGCGGGATGGTGATGGACCAGCGCTCGCAAAAAGCGGGGCCGGGACGATCCTCGATCAGGGGGTCCACCATGACGTCCTGCAGCTCAAGAACCAGCTCGCCCTTTCGGTTTGTGCGAATGCTTCCGGATTTCGCGCGCACTTCACGTTTGAGCCCGGGTTGGCGCAGGTCGTAGATGCGAATATTGCTGATGGCTGAACCTTTACGCCGGCCAACATAGATCGTGAGTCCTTCAAAATCCAGAATGAAGCGTCCTTCTTCTATAAGGCCGAGGGGTGTGGACTGGCTGAGTTCGTGGACCGCTGAACGCTGGCCGAAATGCCCCTTGGGAGCGAGCTCACTGTTGATATAGACGCAAAGCGCCGTAAGCAAACCGGCTGTCATCATCGGGCCGGAGGCGATCTGCCACATGCTGATTCCGCAGGCCTTCATGGCGGTGATTTCCCCGTCAGCCGACAGGCGGCTGAACACCAGAAGGGCACTGATCAGGGCGCTCATGGGCACGGCAAAAGCCAAAGCTGCCGGCAGGCTGTAAAGGAAGATCGCTAAAATCGGCCGCCATGGCGCGCCGCGGGCGATGAGATCGGTAACTTTAAAAATAGCCCCCAGCGAGAGCACGAAGGTGAGGACCACCAGCGCAACAGCAAGCGTTGTCAAGAAGGAGCGCAGCAGATATCGGTTAAGGATACGCATACCGTATGAAATCCGTCTGGTCGCAAAATAGAGCACTGCGGGAGGTGAAGTCAACAGTTGGCGGTTGCGTCCGGTCGCTTTTGTGGTGGCTTATTCACCCTGAATTTTACGATTAGCCAGCTTCTGCCAGACGCGCGGCGTGAGGTGCGCCTCGGTATTCTCGTCACTGCCAATGAAGTTCCGAAACCATTTCCAAATCTATTTTTATCCCAGATTTTACGTATGAGAATTGGCAGGTATTTGTATCGTGCTGCGCACAAACAAGTTGAGATGCAATGCAGTTGCCCATCTTTTGCACCGAAATGTGAAAGCCACATCTGAAGAGAAAAGCAGCCGATTCTCAAACCCTTCGGGATTGTCGAAAACAGGCAATCTGCTGCGTTGCGGGAGGTTCGGAGTATGCGCATACACCTGCACCTCCCGCGCCTTGCATCTTGCCTGTTTTGGCCAATCGCAGAATCTGGGGTTATTATGGTGCCAGTGACGTTGTCCCCGGTGCGTAGCGATGGAGAACGTTGTTGTTCGGCTATTTCTCAAAAGCAGAATCCGGGTTCAAAGGGTTCTGCCAACCGGCCGTTCCGCCAGTGCGAAATGTCGGTTCAATCCGCTTTTGAACGTGCCGGCGCGCCCCTTTCTTGCTATGGTGAGTTCCATGACAGCTTCAAAAAATGGGGGTAATGCTGAGTCACCGGCATACGGACAGCGAGCCGCCTTGTGGATTGCGGGGTGGACCGTTTTCCGTTTGTGGTTCTGTACCACTTTCGAACTTGCTGGTGACGAAGCTTATTACTGGCTGTGGTCAAAGCGGTTGGATATGAGCTACTTCAGCAAGGGGCCGGGTGTAGCTTGGACCATCGCTTTGGGCACGCGTTTGTTCGGCGATACCGTGCTGGGTGTCAGGTTCTTCTCCGTATTGCTTTCCGCTGGCACGGGAGCCGCCCTTTACTTTTTGGGGTGCCGGCTTTTTTCAGCGCGCATCGGCTTCTGGACGGTCGTGGTGGCGAGCTTTGTGCCATTGCTTCTCGTGGGCAGCGTGCTGATGACGATTGACCCCTTGAGCGTCTTCTTCTGGATGCTAACGGCGAACGTCTTCTGGAAAGCCAAAGACACTGACCGGCTGCCATTCTGGGGGTTGGCGGGTGTTTTCGTTGGACTTGGGGCCCTTTGCAAATATACCAACCTAGCCCAGATTCCTGCTTTCGCCTTCTTCTGCGCGTGCAGCCGCGAGCACCGCCATCATCTGCTGCGTCCCACATTTTGGTGCATGACGCTGGTGGCCCTGGTCTGTCTGACGCCTGTTGTCCTTTGGAATTTGCAGCACCAGGGGGTGACATGGGCCCATCTGATTGAGCGGGGCGCCTTGGATCGTCCCTGGCGCTTGGCGCCCGCTGAATTCCTGGAGTTTCTGGCTGGTCAGGCGCTGGTGGTCTTTCCTTTGTTCTTCATTGGCATGCTGGCGAGTCTTTTTGCCCACGATATTCGCGAGGTTTGGCCCGCCCAGGTGCGCTATCTTGAGGCGCTGTTTTGGCCTCTGTTCGGATTTTATGCTGTACTGGCATTGAACCGTGCCGGACCGCCGAATTGGACGGCACCCAGCCTTGTATGCGGCCTTGTTTTAATGACGGCCGACTGGACACTGCGTACGGCCCAAAGCCATTGGGCGGCGAGAGTGGCCGCGACGACCTTGGTACTGGCCGCTTTGACCGCCGCCATCATATTGATCTTGAGCTTTCTGCCGCTGCCGATGAAACGCGATCCTTTCGTGCGTGTGCGCGGCTCCCGCGATCTTGCCGTTCAGGTGGCCGAGTTTTGCGACCGGCACGGGGCGGAGTTTGTGATTGCGCAGAATTATCAGGATGCCAGTTTGTTGTCATTCTACCTGCCTGGACATCCGACCGTTTTTATGCCGAACACCCGACAAATTCGGTCCCAATTCGCGCTTTGGCCCGGATACGGGCGGGCATACCGCGGACGCAACGCGGTTTATGTTGCGAAGCATCGGCCTGAATTGCCACAGTCGTTGCGGGCGGAATTCGAATCCATCGAGCCAGCCGTCGAAGTGGAATCGCGTTTCCGTGGACAGCCCGTGAGAAAGTACTACCTGTATTTGTGCCGCAGCTTCCTTGGAGTGCAGGATGCGCAGGTGAATACATCAGCAAAACATGCGCATTAGCCAACACATCCGTCTGGCTTGGAGTTATCGCCAGTTTTGGGCCCGAGAATTACTGGTGGTCAGCCTTCTGGCGCTGGTCACTTCCTTAGTGTTTACTTTGACCGATCTGGACATCGCCGTCCAGAGGTGGTTTTTCTCGCCGGAAGGAGACTTCAAGTGGCCGCTGGAACGGGCCTGGCCGTGGAGTTGGTTGCGGGATTTTCTGGCGCCGGTTCCTGCCGTGATTGCCATCGCAGCCGCCTTTGGTGTGTTGGTGGCCGGATACTTCCGGCCGGGGTTAGCGCGCTATCGGGCGCACTGTTTATTTGTGATCCTGGCGTTGATTTTGGGACCTGGAGTTCTGGTCAACGGAATTATCAAGGAAAGATGGGCGCGTCCCCGTCCGCGGCAGATCGAGAATTTTGGGGGGCATCTCGTTTATCGTCCCGCCGTGGTGCCGGGACCCAACGAGGGCGGGCTGTCTTTTCCTTGCGGACACAGTTCCGTGGCTTTCTATCTGACGGTTTTCTATTTTCTTTTCCGTCGCAAACGACGGCTGTGGGCCTGGACCGCCCTAACGGTGTCCGTCGTCTTTGGCGGCCTGGTTGGGCTGGGAAGGATGGTCGCCGGCGCGCATTTTCTCTCCGATGTGCTTTGGTCAGCGTACCTGGTGTTCCTCGTCTCGCACGTCTTGTACTATTTCGTCCTAAATATCCCCGCGCGGGAAGACGGCCGGCTGCCCGCGGTGGCCGCTGCGAGCGGCCGGCGTTGGCTGTTATGCATTTATGCTGCATTGCTACTGGCGGCCTTGCTGGGAATTCTTGCCGGCACGCCGTTTCACCAGCGCATTTGGCGACCCGCCGTTGCATTGCCGGCACCGCCGGATTCCTTAACGAGCGTGATTGTGCGTTGCCCGCGCGCCGACATGGAGGTGCAATTTGTTAGCGGAGAAACATTAGACGTTTCCGGCGTAGCGTGTGGTTTTGCTTTTCCGGGCAGTCGCATCGTAGTGCGCGAGATTTGGGAGAAGGCGCCGAAGCGCCTGACCTGTGCCATTGAGCCACGCGGCTGGTTTGGTGAATATGAGGCTGAGCTTGCCGTAAGGGTGCCGGCCGCCAGAGTGGGCGCGTTGGTGGTCGAGGTCGAGCGGGGAAGCGTAAGCTTGGGTCCAGCGTCGGCTCGCCCACCGCCGCTGACCATCAAAGTGCAATCCGGTCGGGTCAGCTTGCCGGCGAGCTGGACAAACTATCCAATCCAGGTGGTCGCTCCTGCCGAAGCGGTGACCTATCGTTGATCGAGGTGCTGCTCTTCGTTGGCAGCACCGAGCAGAATTTGCTGTTCCCGCCGATCCGAATGTCGGCGCCATGCCCGCCGGTAAGCGCACCAAGTGTCAAGCAAGCTGAGCACATAAACTCCGAGCGCTGCCAGGGTGCTGAGAAGAGCCGCGTGCCACGGCAGGCAGGATGGAAGCCGGGCATGGTTGAAGTCGAAGGCTAGCGAATAGAAGCCGAAAATTGCGCAGAACCACTGATAGCTGGAAAAACTGAAAGCGGCAAAAAAGGCGAGTGAGAAGGCAACCGCGGCCACCCAGCGTTTTTGCATAAATTGGCCTGCTCCCGGAAAGAGAAACGCCGACAACAACAAAGGAAGGCGTGAGGGCGTCGGGACACTTTTTTCGGACCGTTTGTCGGGAGATTTAGTGGGCATATAGTTATCTTACGCCTCCGCGACAGTATAAGGCAATTTCGATTTCAACGAGAAACATGCTGGCAGTCTGTGCATGTGATGACCTTGACAGAGCGGAGGGGTCTGGTATGTTATTAGCCTAACAAAGAGCCTGTCGTTCCGGTGTAGCTCAATGGTAGAGCGGGTGGCTGTTAACCACTAGGTTACAGGTTCGAGCCCTGTCACCGGAGCCAATTCACGACCGGCCTTACGGCGTGGGCGCGCTTGCGGCTTACGACCGATTCCTTCCAACCTGCCATCCCATTCCAGACATGCGGCGTACGGAGTGCCCTGGGTGAGCGAAACACAGGAGAATGCATAATCCCAGATTTTCCTAGTGGGAAATGGGCGGAGAGGTACGTTCCCCCTCGCTTCGCTCAGGAAGAACGTAACTACACGGAGAGAGTGGGCTTGGGGGAGAGCGCAAATACACCAGGGAGAGGTTGGGCTCGTGGGGAAGGTAATTAGAACGGCGGCGAGAAGGCGGGGGCGACGGTAAAAGTGGGCATGGTATTGCAGTGGTGTAGTAACGTTCTCTCCGCCAC
>Ga0209101_1000309_pt1 | contig 40898 bp, 39 predicted proteins | sample ConPoolayeCmetaG_FD_185481 | JGI IMG/M metagenome (GOLD analysis project Ga0209101, IMG submission 185481) | Hot spring microbial mat communities from California, USA to study Microbial Dark Matter (Phase II) - Cone Pool mat layer C metaG... ...
CACCCGCTCCCCTTCTTCCCGCCCCCCGCGACTGGCGTACCATCCTCCGCTCTCTGGCCCTTGCAGGCGCCACCCTCGCTGGAGCCGGCCTTCTAATCCTCGCTATCTACCGTCTCAGGGCCGCCCTTCGCCGACGCCGCCTGTCGCCTCAGGAACAGGCCCGACGAGCCCTGGACTGTCTGCTGAACCAACATCTGGTCGAAAACGGCCTCTTTCGGGAGTTCTATTTCGAACTGACAGCCATCGTCCGACGCTATATCGAAGGAAGCACGGGCGTTCGGGCCCCGGAGCAGACCACCGAAGAGTTTCTCCAGATTGCTCGAACCGACCCCCGATTCCCGGCGGCCTTTCTTGCCACGCTCGGGGACTTCTTGACGAAGGCTGACCTGGTCAAATATGCCAACCTCGCTCCGGCACCTGAGAGTGTGGCCGACGCTGTGGCCGCCGCCCGAGCCGTCATCGAGACGCCATTGTCACAACCCTCACCCCCTACCTCCTCCTGACGGATGCTCCGATTCGCCTATCCTTTTGCCTTTCTGCTGCTTCTACCCGCGGCCGCTTCGGCCTGGCGGATGCTGCGCCGATCCCGCGAAGGAGGCCTCCTCTTCACCGGCCTACAGGTCCTTCCCCAGCCACCCTTTACTTGGCGTCTGCGTCTTCTCGCCGCAGCTCCCGCCTTTTTCCTCGCCGGTCTCGCGCTCCTCATCGCCGCCTTGGCCCGACCCCAGACCGTCCATCGCCGAATCACCCGAACTACGGAGGCCATCGCGATTCAGATGGTCGTGGACGTCTCGGGATCCATGGAAGCCCTCGATTTCAGCACGGAAGATCGCTGGAAGACGCGCCTGGATGTCGTCAAGGAACTCTTTGCCCGCTTTGTGGAAAGACGACCCGATGACCTGATCGGTCTGATCGCTTTCGCCGGGTATCCAGCGACCCGGGCACCGCTGACCACGGACCACGCCGCCCTCCTTCAGATCCTGGCGACCCTGGAGACCCCCCGAACGATTCTCGGCGCCGACGGCCAGCCGACAAACCCCGAAGAGGCACTCACGGCCATCGGCGATGCCCTCGCCGTCGCCTGCGCCCGCCTGGAGATGGTCCGTGACGTCAAATCAAAAATTATCCTGCTGCTCAGTGATGGCGAATCGAATTTCGGCCTGATCCGCCCGGATGCCGCCGCTCAACTCGCCCGTCGGCTGGGGTTCCGCATATACACAATCGGCATCGGCTCCACCGGCCTGGCTCCCGTAAGGGTTCGGGACCGGTTGGGCCGCGAGGTCATCGCTCGGGCCCAGGTGACGCTCGATGAAGCCCTTCTGAAACGCCTGGCGGAGGAGACCGGAGGCCGCTACTTCAATGCCCGCTCGGCAAAAGCGCTCGAGGAGGCACTGGCGGAAGTGGACCGGCTGGAAAAGACGCCGGTCTCCCGTGAAGAGTTCGATGAATCGGAGGAATGGTTTGCGGTTCTTCTGATCCCCGGCCTTGTGCTCATCGTCCTGGCGTTGGCGCTTCGGGCCGCCCGAGGCCACGAGTGGATATGAGGAGGAGGCCATGAACACCCTTCATTTCCAACATCCCCATCTCCTGGCGTTCCTCTGGGTCCCCCTTCTTGTCGTTATCGCCCTGGCTCTTCAGCGCCGGCGGAGGCGGCTTCCCGGAGCCTTTGCGAGTCCGGAGATGCTCCCGCGACTCGCACCTCCCACTCCGCTCGGTCGTTACCATCTGCAAGCGGTCCTGATCGCTATCGGATTAACGGCCGCCTGGATCGCCCTCGCCCGCCCCATATGGGGTGAACAGGAGGTCACCGTCATCCGGCAGGGACGCGACATCCTCGTTCTTCTGGACGTCTCCCGGTCCATGCTGGCTCGCGACGTAGGTCCCAACCGTCTCGCCCGCGCCAAGGCGGACCTCCTCGATCTTCTCGCCACCCTCTCGGGAGACCGCATCGGGCTGATGGCCTTCCGCGGACGGGCCGTCCTGCTATGCCCCCTGACGACGGACTACGCCTTTTTCCGAAGCGTTCTGGACAGCGCCTCTCCCGCCTCCGCGCCCGCCGGCCCTACAGATATCGGCCACGCTCTTGACAAGGCCCTTGAGCATCTCCAGAGCCAGCCGGCCGCCGCTGGCCAGACGATTCTGCTGCTGACCGATGGCGAAGACCTCGCCGGGCGGGCGGAAGAGGCCGCCCGCCGACTGCGCGAGGCCGGAATCCCGCTTTTCGCTGTCGGCTATGGAACGCCCGCCGGCGAGACGATCCCCGGCGAGGGGGAGAGCCCGCTGACCTACCAGGGCGAAACGGTCCGGACCCGTCTGGAGAGCCAGAAACTGAAGCGACTGGCCGATGCGACGGGCGGCGCCTACTGGCCAATCGGCGCCTTTCACAGCAATCTGGGCTCGCTCTACCACGCGCACCTTCGCCGGAGCGCCGCGCGCGATTATGAAGAAACGGTCGTCCGTCGAGGCATCGAACGGTTCGAGTGGTTCCTCCTTCCCGCCCTGCTCGCCTTTCTGGCCGCCGCCGCGCTCAGTCCAGGACGTCCCCTGCTGCGCCAGTCGGTTTGGACCCTCCTTCTGATCACCCTGATGGCCGCCCCTCGTGGATTGTACGCCGCCACCAACGCGCCTCCACCCTCCCCCCTCCGCTTGCTCCAGGAGGCCGAACGCCACCACCGCGCCGGTCGTCCCCTGGAGGCTGCGCGCCTCTATGAGCAAGCGGCCAGCAACCTCACCGGCCGCTTGCAGGCAATCGCCGAGTTCAACGCCGGATGTTCGTTCCTGGCCGCCAGCCGGCCCGACGAGGCCGCCCGCCTCTTTTCCCGGCGCGCCCTGAGTCCTGACCCGCGCCATCTCCCCTTCCAATACAACCTGGGTTGCGCCCTCCTCGACATGGCCGAGACGCTCAAGGGGTGGGAGACCAATGCCGCGCTCGCCCAGGTGCGAGCCGGGCGATGGAAAGAAGCCGCGATCGCCCTTCAGTCCGCCGCTTTGTCCGAGGCCTCCTACGGGACCAATGCCATAACCGCCAACCTGGCTTATGCCGCATCCAATGCCCTCGCCGCCGAAGCCGAGGCCAGGGCCATCGCCCGCCTGGAGCGGTTCGGATCCCGGCCGGCCGACCAGTTGGCGCACCACCTGCTGAACGAACAGCGCGCCATTCAGAACGACATCCGTCAAGCGCTCCAGGAACCGCTGCCCCAACGGCTGAACCGCTTCGATCAGGCCGGCCGGCGGCAACAGGAACTCGCTGAGTTGATCCCCCTGCTGGAACATTCGCTCTCGCACGCTCCGGCCGGCCAATCGGATCCCCAGACGCTGGCCCGCCTTCAACAACACCTCCAAGCCGTGGAAAATGCCATGCGAGAAGCGGCGGAACGACTCGAGAACGGCGACCCGTCGGCCGAATCGCAGCTTGCCCCCATCGAAAAAGGGCTCTACGCTCTCTGGAAAGCCCTCGCGCCTTACCCCGCGCTGCTCCAAGAAGATATCCGAGTTCAGAGCAATTTGGTCAACGCCGCCCGTTCAACGACGCCGGAGGATTCCTCTGCTCTGTCGGACGCGGATGGAGCCTCCCTGCAGCGGGAAGCCCAAACACTCACCCACCTTTTCCGAGACCGGTTCACCGAGGCTGTTCCCGAAGGTGGACTTCCCTCTCCCCCCGATGCCCACTCGGACACCAGCCCCACGGGCGGCGCACCCGCGACGATCACAGCCGAAACAAGAGCCCGAATTCTAGCCCTTGCCGAGGAGGCGGAACAACTTCAGGGGGATGCCGCCACGGCCTGGGAAGAAGCCGACAGGTCCGCCGCTCATTCGCTCGGGGACGAGAGTCTGCGCCGCCTTCTCGAAATCCAGCAACTCCTTCCTAAGGAAACGAACGACACATCATCGGCAACCGACTCCCAACCGGCCAACTCCTCCGATGAATCAAACGCCTCGCAACCGAAACCGGAGGAGGAAAAAGGCCAAGAGAGCGACTCCGCCTCTTCACCGGATCAATCCCAGCCGTCCCCAACGCCTGAATCCACTCCTCCCTCCTCCCAGGAGGAGAAACACCCCCTCTCCGACGACGAGACGCGAGCCCTGCTCGAACGCGCGCTGCTCCGCGAAAAAGAGTATCTCGATGACAAGGCCCGACGCATGCAGGTATCGCCGTCCCTAGGTGATCGTGACTGGTAAATGAGATCGTGCCTCCATGGCATTCCGGCATTGGTCGGCATCCTGCTGGTGCTGGTCCTAGGCGCTCACGCTCAGGAGACTCCGACCATCGGGCTCGATCGGACCGAGATCTATCTCGGCGAATCCGTTCGACTCACCCTTTCGGTCCCGGGAGCCTCGGACGCGGATCAGCCCGATCTGTCGGGCATCCCCAACGTGGATATCGCCTTTGAAGGCAGCCGTTCGGAAAACCGGACTCAAATCACAATCATTAACGGCCGAATGCGCAAAGAGGGGTTTCAGGGACGACACTATACCTGGCGCGTCACACCTCGTGAAGAAGGGACGATCCGCCTCGGCCCCATCCATGTCACCGCCGGTCGAAAAACCTGGACGTTGGATGGCCCGCTGCTCCAGGTTCACCCCATTCCTCCTCAAGATTTCTGCCAGTTGGAACTGACCTTTTCGCCCTCTCAGCCAGTCCCGGAGGAGAGTGCCGTGGTTTCCCTCTGGATACGGTTCCGCCGTCTGCCGGCGCCCTATTCGGAAACTCCCCCCTGGCTGGCCGACCAGCCGCTGCATCTTAACGCCCCTTTCCTCGATGGAGCCCAGAAGAGCGGGCTCGAGATCCCGGATATCGCCGCCCTGCTTCAAAAGTGGCGGGTGAACGACCGGAGACCGGCTTTCCTGGTCAACCAATACGTCGAGTCGGTGGACCCCTTCGGATCCGATCCCTTTTTCGCGCCGTCCTCCCTTTTCGAGCGCCGCCCAGCGCGGTTTGTTTTTGAACGGGTGGAGAATCCGCAAACCGACGCCAGCTGGATCACCTATCGTCTGGACATTCCTGTCAAACCGCTCGAGGAGGGCGATTTTCCCTTCGGCCCCATCACCCTGAAGGGAGAGGTAATCCGGGCACTGACCCCGGACCGCCGGCCGATTCTGGCCCCCCTTTACGCCGTCCTTCCAAGCCAGATCCTTCGCGTTCGCCCCCCTCCCCTCGAAGGCCGTCCAGCGTCCTTTTTTGGTCTGATCGGATCCAATCTTGTTGCGGACGTTCAGCTCGAAACGTCTCGCTGCCGTGTAGGTGATCCCATCCGACTGATCCTGCGCCTCTCCGGGCCGTTCCACTGGACGCGCGTCTCCGCGCCCGATCTCAGTCGGCAGCCGGCACTGATGCAGGGTCCTTTCCAATTCTACCCCCAAGCCATTCAAACCCAAAAAGAGGAGCATGGCCGCACGTGGCAATACCTGCTTCGCCCTCGTCAGGAAGGAACGCTCGAGATTCCCCCCCTCGAACTGGCCTGGTACGACCTGGCCGAACGTGCCTACCGTACACTTCGCACGCCGCCCATTCCTCTTCAGGTCGAACCGGCTCCGGAATGGAAGGAAGAGGAGGATGAGACCGTGGTGGGGCTGGAACGCGAGGACAATCGGCCCGACGTGGAGAAGCTTCGCTCCGTTCCGGCTGCCCTTCGAATGCCTCCACAGGTCCCCGCGCACGAACGATTGCCCCTCTGGGCGGGGATTCTGGCCCTGGCCGGTCCTTTCCTCCGTCTTTTGCCCCGAATCCTTGGCCTGCTCCGCCGGATCCAACATGTTCTGCACCGTCATTGGCGGCGCGCCTTTGCTCTGTCGTCTGCCCGTCGCCAACTCCGTCTCTGGGCCCGCCCTTCCCTTTCGCCATCCGAAAAGGCTTCCCAACTTTGCCGAATTCTGCGCCGCTTGGTCGCCGAATGGACCGGCGAACCGGTCGAGGGGCTGACGCCAGAGGGTCTGGCACGCCTCTTGGAACGCCATGGCGCCGAGGCGGCCGATGCGCGCGCCTTCGAAGCGGAAATGCAGAGGGCGTTTGAAGCGTCGTTCAATCCGGCGGCCGCTCCGCTTCCCGAGGCGGACATTCTGTCCCGCCTTCTCCCGATCTGCGAGCGAATGGACCGCCGGTTCCGGTCGTCGCGCCGCTTGTGGCCACTGCGCCTGCCATTGTTTCTGGTCCTTGTCTGGCTCGTCGGCGCGGCCGGCGCGGTGGGGGAAACGACCGAGTCATGGAAGGCCTTCGCTTGGGAAGAGGCCATGGCCGCCGCCGCTCAGGCCCGGACGCCCGACGAATTCCGAGCCGTCGCCGAACGATTCGATCGCATGATTCGGGAGACCGGAATACGAAATGGCGACCTTTTCTACAACGCGGGAGTGTGCCAACTCCTTGCCGGCGACCCGGATGAAGCATGGCGTCTCTTCGTCCGGGCGGAACGCTATCTTGGCCGCCCCGCCGACCTGGTCCACAATATGGCTCTGGTTGGGGCGTCCGGTTCCCGTCATCTCTCGCTTCTGGCGCCGGTCTCCCGCCTTCTCTTTTGGCCTCATTTTGGAATTCCCTGGCGCTGGAGAGCCATCGCCGCGGCGGCGGCTTTCTCCCTCTGGGCCCTTCTCGTGCCGGTCCGCTCCTCCCGCCGCGTCGGACTCCGAGCCATGGCCGCCGCGGTATGCCTTGCTGTTGTTCTTTTCTTTGGCGCCAGTACGCTTCTGACCGCCATCCAGGAGTATCAGGAGACACGTCTGCTCACCAACCAACCATGATCCGTCCCATTTCCATCGTTGCGCTCCTCGTGCTGACCCTGCGGTTGGTCGAGAGCGCCACGTATGCCCAGAGCGATCTTTTCGCCACGCTCGCGGCAGAACCCTCGTCTCCCTATGAGGGGCAGCCCTTTACCCTGACTTTGACCCTCTACACGACCGGCGAAGAGTTCGAACCCGACCTCCGACTTCAGGGATTGCCGAACGAGTGGAATCTCCAGCCGTTTCGTCCCTTGCCGCCGATGCTTCAACCCTTTGAAGGACGGCACTATCAAACGTTGCGTTTTCAGGCCGAAGCCATCGCCCCTGATCCCGGCGAATGGATGATAGCTCCCACGATCGAAGGAGCTCTTGTCCGAACGGAACAATATCTCTTCCTTGCCCGCCGAAGCCGAATCCCCATCCGAATTTCCGTCCGCCCGTTCCGTCTCGTTGTCCGAAAAATCCCGGTGGAGAACGCTCCACCCGGCTATACCGGCCTTCTCGGGGTCTTTAGCCTCACGGCGTCGCTCTCCACCAACCGTTTTCAGCCGGGCGATCTCCTCACGGTCACGTGGCGTCTGAGGGGTGTCGGGCGTCTGGACCAACTTCCCCCGCTTGGTCTTCCTCCCATCGATGGCTTTCGCGTCTATCCCCCCCGCCGGCTCGACCGAGAACCGGAACCGACGTGGGAGCAGGTGCTGATCCCGACCAACGAAGCGGTCACGGCTATTCCGCCTCTTGTTCTGATCGCGTTCAATCCCCTGACCGACCGCTTCGACACCCTGGCCGCTGGCCCGTTCCCTCTCACGCTCGACCGCGACCGCCCGCTCCAATCCATCCCGGATAGCGCGGCCCTGCTTCAGGAACTGTTGGGCCGCGAACCTTCCCGGATTCTGCCCGTTTTCACCAACCTCTCCCTCCGTTCTTTCGGGAACGGGGAACCCCAGGCGGCCGGCCGCATCCGCACCCTGTTCGCTTCGGCTGTCCAGGCTCAGGAAGAGGGCCGTTACCGGGAGGCGTGGGAGATCGGCCTTCGTCTGAAACAGATGCTTTCCGGAACCCCTCCTGAACTCTCGGCCAACCTTGGGGCGGCCTTGGAAGGGATGGGCTATTCCGGCCGGGCCATCCTCTGGTACCTCCGCGCGTTCCGGCAATGCCCCAGCCATGCCACGCTTCGATCGCGCTTGCGCCAGATTGCGGTTCAACGCCAGCTCGCGATTCCCTCGCTGGCCTGTCCTCTCGGTTTCTTCTCCGCCCCGATGGGAGGACGCCTGGCGCTCGCCGGCCTCGCTGGTCTCCTGGGCCTTCTGCTGTTTCCGGCTCGCGCGCACCGGAGAGCTGGCCCATTTCGCATCGCCCTTCTGATTCTCGCGGTGGCCATTGCGGCGTGGGGCCTTGGCATCCTCGCTTGGTGGCGGTGGGGGCCCGCCCGCCGCGAGGCCGTTCTCATTCTGGACCAACCTGTCGCAGCCCGCTTGGCGCCGGCCAGCAATGCCTACATCCTCTTCCGCCTACCGCCGGGCACCGTTGTCCAGAAACTGGACTCGTTCCGTGACTGGTGGCGAATTCAGATCGACGACACGACGGCCTGGATTCCTGCGCAGGCACTCGAAAGCCCCTGAAGAAACCCTCATCATGACCCGACCGCCCAACATTCTGTTTTTTTCTTCCCGATCAGCATCGCCCGGACTGGCTGGGCAGCCGAGTGGACCTTCCCCTTCGCACCCCAATCTCGATCGCTTGGCCGCCCAGGGCGTTCGATCCCGCAACGCCGTCACTCCCTCGCCGCTTGGCGCCCGGGCCTGCCTCGCCTCCGGGTAGGACTACAATTCGTGCCGTGTCGCCAGCAATCGCGACAACTACCCTCTCGACCTGCCGACGCACTATCAGCGGCTCCGTGACGCCGGCTATCGCGTCTGTGGAGTCGGCAAATTCGATCTTCACAAGGCGTCGCTGGACTGGGGGCTCGACGGCTCCCGGCTTCTGCCGGAGTGAGGGTTCACCGAAGGCATTGACAGCGAAGGCAAACTTGACGGATCCAGCGCCTACCGGAACTCCGGTCGCCCCATGGGCCCCTACCTTGCCTTCCTTCATTCCCGTGGCCTGGCCGAACGCTACGTCCTCGAAAACGCCCAGCGGGCGCAATGGCGGGATGCCTACATCACGGCCCTCCCGGAGGACGCTTATGGCGACATCTGGGTCGCCGAAAACGGGCTCCGCTTTCTGCGCCATTTTTCCCGCGGAAAACCCTGGTATCTCGTGATCAACTTTCCCGGGCCGCACAATCCCATGGACGTCACCCGGCGAATGGCCGATGCCTGGGAGGGAATCTCATTTCCGCCGCCCTTCGGAAACGACCAGCCCGGTTATACGCCTGAGGATCACCAACGCAACCGGCGCCATTATGCCGCCATGATTGAAAATATTGATCGCCAGGTAGGCCGATTTCTCGATCTTGTGCGGGAGCGGGGCGAGGAACACGACACGCTGATCGTCTATGCCAGCGATCACGGCGAGATGCTCGGCGATCACAACCTCTGGGGAAAAAAGAGCTGGCATTGGCCCTCCAGCGGAATCCCGTTGATCATGGCCGGGCCAGGTGTCCTCCGCAACCACGTCTCCGACGCCCCCGTCTCGCTGCATGATCTGGCCGCCACCTTTCTCGACTACGCCTCGGCGCCTCAGCTGCCGCAGGCCGGGGCGCGCTCGTTGCGTCCGCTGCTGGAAGGACAACCCCCGGCGCCACGCGCGGTCGCCGTCAGCGGCCTGGGCGGATGGCGAATGGCCTTCGACGGCCGATTCAAGCTGGTCGTCGAGAGGGACCACCCCGACCGTCTGTTCGATCGGGCGGAAGATCCTTGGGAGACGCGCAACCTCGCCGCCGATCGGCGATTCGATGTGGCCCGCCTCAAAGAGGCGCTGCGGGAGGTATTGTCCCGCGAAACGTCTGTTGAAAAGGAGACCCTTCCATGAACCAAATTGTTGTGGCCGGTCATTTGTGTCTGGATGTTTTTCCAACTCTGCCGTCATCCCACCAGGATTTCATGGCGCTCCTCACCCCCGGTCGCCTCGTGGCGGTGGGCCCGCTCCGTTTTGCCACCGGCGGAGCGGTCTCGAACACCGGCCTTGCCTGCGTGCGGTTCGGCGCCCCGGTCCGCCTGATGGCGCTCACGGGCGACGACCTGCTGGGGACCGAAACACGGCGCCGACTCGAGGCGGCCGGCGGCGACAGCCGCTCGATCGCGGTGCGACGCGACGTCACCACCTCCTACACGATCGTGCTGGAGCCCCCGGGGTTTGACCGCATCTTTCTCCACCACACCGGCGCCAATGACCAGTTCGACGCAAGCGCCATCTCATGGGCTGATGCGATGTCCGCCGACCTCTTCCACTTCGGCTACCCCCCCCTGATGGCCAAGATGTATGCCCAGGAAGGAGACGCGCTGCTCGAAATCATTCAAAAGGCTCATGGAGCGGGCCTTGTCACCTCGATGGACATGGCCCTCCCCGATCCCCTCGCTCCGGCCGGCCAGGCGCCCTGGGAAACCATTCTCCGGCGCGTTCTTCCCCTGACCGACTTCTTCCTTCCCAGCATCGAGGAGTCCCTTTACATGCTGAACCCTTCCCTCTATCGCCAGCGCCGTAGGGAGGCCGGAAGCGGGAACCTCGTGGATGTGGTCTCCCCAGCGGACGTTTCCGCGATCGCCCACCGATGCCTCGACTTCGGCACGGCTGTGGTGCTGATCAAGTGCGGCCATCGCGGCCTTTATCTTCGAACCGCCGGCCGAGACCGACTCGTTCCGGTCGCCCGTCGCCTCGGCCTTCCGCTCGAGGCGTGGACGGATCGCGAACTCTGGCAGCCCTGCTTCCACGTCGAAACCGTCGTGGGGACAACCGGTGCCGGCGATTCGGCCATTGCCGGTTTCCTGTGCGCCGCCGCTCGTTCGCTTTCGGCCGGACAGGCTCTCCGATACGCCGCCGCGGCCGGTTCGTACAATGTCACGCAAGCCGACTCCCTAAGCGGCCTTGTGGACTGGTCAACGATGACCGAGCGCCTGGCGCAAGGCTGGCCCCTAGCCCCCTTCTCGATCGCGGAAGCGGGATGGACCTTCCATTCTCACCAGCAATGGTGGACCGGCCCGGCTGACGCGCGGCCGGATCGCGCCTAAAGCCAGCCCGTCAAACGGGCCAACAGGCCTACATAATCCACAAAAGCAGACCACGAGACATCAGGGGGAACGCCGTGGTCGCACCCCGGGATGTAGCCGCCACCGCGGATCACCGGCGTCAGGCGTTCGAGTTCCGCCCGGATCGCGCTTCCTCCTTTGGCAATGGCCCGCTTGTCCACTCCTCCCTGGTAGGCCATGGCTCGGCCAAACCGCCGATGATACGCCACCAGATCATTGCCCGCCGCCACCTCGATGGAATCGTGCAGATTGATTCCTGCTTCGATCCAGATCGGGATCAGTTCGCCCGTGTAGCCATCCGAGTCCACCCCATAAAGAGGAACGCCATGGGCGCGAACAATCTCCCCCCATGCCCGGTAACAGGGCAGGAGAAACTCCCGGACCATGGCCGGGGAAATCATCGAAAAGGACTTGTAGGCCATGTCTTCCGAGATATGGATGAGATCGGGCGTGACGTAGCGCAGGGCACACTCCAGGAGGTCGCGGATGAAATCGGTCCAAAAGCGGACCATATCCCGGATCAGATCCGGCTGATCATAGAAGGCCATGCACAACCTTCAAATCCCATCCGCTCCCGCATGATCCAAAAAGGACCGGAAACATGGAAGACGAGCGGCCATGTCCGATTCGCCAACCGCTGCCCACGAGCCTCGGCATCGGGGGAAAAGACGGGTGGGATCGTCGGCCCGATAACGGCTTTTCATCGCCTCCCAATCGGACCAGGACTCCACCGGGCATCGGATCCAGCGACGGGTGACAAAATCCTTGGCCCACCGAAGGTAGGTCACATCATAGGCTTTGCTGATCTCGCAGATATTGCCCTTCCAGTCCTGGACAATCAGTGATCCTTCCTTGACCTCCAGGACTTTTTCCTCGAACTCGGGATTCATCCGGTCCGAGAGGCCGAACCCTTCTCCCCGGGTCGGCCAGGGCAGGGTCCCCCCGCCTGCCGATAGGCGGCTTCGGCGGGATCCATTCCGGGGGGGGGAGTCCCTCCTCCCGCCAGCGCTTGAGCGTGGATTCTCTTCCCCCTCCCGGCGTGAGGGGAATCCGATCCGGACGCCCATACCGCAACGTCTCCAGAAACCGTTCGCGGCCGTTCATAAACCCTCAAAAGGTCCCGTAACAGGCCTCCTTGATGCGATGCATGGGGATCATTTCCACATGGCCATCCGCAAATACCGCATGCGTCTGGCCGGCCGCGTGAATCGGCGCCAGAGATTCGTTCGTTCCTCCGGTCGCCGCTCCGACCATCAACGCGCCATCGCCGGTCAGAAAATCGGGATAAATTCGCCAGCGGTTGGTCACCAGCGACCATGTATCCCAGGGGGCGGTGCCCGAATTGTCCAAAACGGCATAGCTGGCATAGGCTTTCCCCTCCCATATCCGCTGAATCCCTGCTTCGCCGAAAAGAATCTGCTTGCTTCCCGTGGTCAAGCCATAGAGGCTGACATTGTCGAGCCGATCGTTCATCACGTAACTTCGCACGGGACGAATGGCACTGGCCGTACCCAGCCGCTGGCGGACCAACATCGCCCATGTCGGGCACATATAGACTCGGACATCTCCGATAAAGGGAAAGAGGGTGCCGTTCGAGATACAGGCCAGACCACGATACCCCCCTCCTTCCACCATATCAATGTTCCCCCGTACTCCTGTGTCGCCCAGGGCGATGTTGGTCCGCCAACTGACCCATCCTTCCCGCAGAATCCACTGCTCCTTGGAGAGATCAAACTCCTGATACGTCGTCGAATAGGGCAGCCGACCTCGCGTGGCCGCGTAATTCATGGCGGCGGTATGGAGCTGCTTGAGGTTCGATACACACTGAATCTGGCGGCCCTTTTCGCGCATTCGATTCGTCACCGGATAGAGGAGAAGCCCCAGGATGGCAATCGTGGCGATCACGAGAAGCAGCTCGATGAGCGTAAATGCCTTGCGCAGGATCATCGCCAACTCCTTTCCGAGGACGGTTGCCCCATCCGGCAGAATTGCCTCCAACGCCTCGCCAGTTCGCCCGGCGTCAACCGGCCCAGCCGCGCCGGGCCGAAGGCCTCGACACAAAAGGAGGCGGCTACCGCCCCCTGTTCCAAACCGTATCGGATGGCGGGCTCGTCGGTCCGGCCTAGCTTCGCCAATGCTCCCATCAGCCCGCCCGCGAAGGCATCGCCCGCTCCCGTGGGATCCACCGTCCGTTCGACGGGAAAGGCGGGCAGCAAGCCGATGCCCCGCCGACTCGCCCAGAGGGCGCCATGCTCACCTTTCTTGATCACTACATACCGAGGACCGCAGCGAAGAATCCGACGAAGGGCGCGGACAAGGTCCGTCTCTCCCGAATAGAGGCGGGCTTCCGCATCGTTGAGGGTCACCAGATCCGCCCGGGCCCAAATGGCCTCGACCTCGCGCCGGGCAGTTCGAATCCAGAGATCCATCGTATCCACGGCCACAAAGCGGGGCGCGCGCATCTGGTCAAGGACCTCGTGTTGAATCGCCGGTTGCAAGTTGCCAAGAAAAAGAAAGGGGGCCTTCCGATAGGGGGCTGGAAGCGACGGACGAAAGGCCCCCAGCGCGTTGAGTTCCGTCCGGAGCGTCTGCCGCTGGTTCATGTCCTCGGCGTACTCCCCCGCCCATCGAAAGGTTGGAAGCTCGAGCACCTGCAGCCCGGTTAGGTCAACGCCCAGACGTCGGTAGAAGGTCCAATGGCGTCGTGGAAAATCGCAGCCGGCGGCCCCGACCAAACCAGGACGGGTGAAGAACGCGGCCGCGGCGCAAGCATAGGTCGCCGAGCCCCCCAGCACATTGGTTCGCCGTCCGGCGGGCGTGGCGATATCGTCGAGCCCGATCGAGCCCACGACCACCAGTTGGACTGTGTCCTCCCTCATTGTTCGAGCCGGTGGACCAAAGCCCTCAGGGCCAGACGATATCCGAACACGCCGAACCCCGCGATCACCCCGATGCAGGCGGGTGCCGTCAGGCTGTGCTGACGGAACGGTTCACGGGCATGAATATTCGACAGGTGCACCTCCACACAGGGCAGAGCGACCGCCTGAATCGCGTCGCGGATCGCAATCGAGGTATGGGTGTAGGCGCCGGGATTCAAGAGGAGACCGGAAAACCCCTCCACCGCACGGTGAATGGCCGTGACAATGGCCCCTTCCTCGTTGGCCTGAATGGCCTCGACCTCGACGCCCAGCGTCCGACCCTCGGTCCGGACCGCCTCTTCCAGTTCCGCCAGGGTGGTCCGGCCGTAGACCGCCGGCTCGCGGAATCCCAACAAATTCAGGTTCGGTCCATGGATGAGAAGGATCCGTTTGGTCATGGCTCATCTCCCGCCGGGAGGCGATCGTCCTCGCGCTCCCTCTGGCCGCCATTCGATCCGCTGCGACGACGAGTCCGTACCGTCACGTCCTCCGCCGTCCAGACACCCGTGTGGTTCTCGCCGAGGCGGACCGTCAATCGCCGTCGGAGAATGTCCCGCGCCACAACGACCCCGCGTCCTTCGGGGGTCTCAACCTCATCGCCCTCCTCCGGCAGATCCCGCACCTGATCCCGATAGACCGCCTGTTCGAACCGCAGGCAACACTTCAACCGGCCGCATTGACCACTGATCGCCGCCGGATTCATGGGGAGGGACTGCTGTTTGGCCATCTTGATGCTCACGGCTTCGAATCGCTTTAGCCAGGAGGCGCAGCAGAGGGTCCGGCCGCACCAGCCCAATCCGCCAATCCGGGCCGCCACATCCCGGACGCCGACCGGCCGCATTTCGATGTGGGTCTTGAGTTCTGTCGAAAGATCTTTCAAAAACTGGCGGTAGTCCACCCGCTCATCGGAGACATAGGTGATGGACAGCAGCGTGCGATCGAAACTGAACCGAACCTGGTGAATCTTCAGCGGCAGCTTATGCTGCTCCACTTTGCGCACACAAACGCCCATGGCTATGCGGGCATGGAGGGCGTTTTCCTGGTGCCGTGTCTGATCCTGCAGCGTCGCCCGGCGCAACACCACCGGCGTTCCGTCAGGAACCCGATCCCCTTCCGTCTCCGTCAGAGTCTGCACCCGGCCGAAATCCAGAACGCGCCCGTTCTGAAGAACGCAGGCATCCCCGACGTGTATGGCCAAGTCCGCCGGACTTCCGGCGGCCAGCACACTGCCATCGTCGAATTGGACGGTCAGGCTGCGGTACATATATTGAGTATCCGACAGCCCGGCCGTCTTGTCAACGCTGTGGGCCACTTCTATCGGGCGTAAACCGGCCGCTTGGTGTAGTGGGTATGAAGGTAACGGTGCGAGGTTTCGCTGTTCGGCGAACCCAGGAATTCCGCGTAAATCTTCTGTATCAGAGGATTCTGGTGGGAACATCGGACGCGGCAACCGGCATCGTCCGCATAGAGGCCGCGGGCCCGTTTCGCGCGGATTTCATCCGTCGCCCCATACGGCTGGCCGCCGCCCCCGATACAGCCGCCCCGGCAGGCCATCACTTCGATGAACTGATATCGCGGTTCCCGGCCGTGGGCTCGGTCCTCGCGGATGGCGTTCAAGACGGCCTCGACATGGCCCATTTGGTGAGCGACGGCGATTCGGATGCTCTGCCCGCCCAGATCCAGCGCGGCCTCTTTCACGCCCTCCAGCCCCCGCACGGGATAGAAGTTGACATCCGGCATCTCCTTGCCGGTGATCAGATAATGCGCCGTCCGGACCGCCGCCTCCATCACACCCCCCGTCACCCCAAAGATGGTGCCGGCGCCGCTGTACTCCGCCAACAGGGAGTCCGGAGCGTCGTCCGGTAGGTTGCGGAAATCCAGTCCGGCCGCTTTGATCATGCGGGCCAGTTCCCGCGTGGTGATCGAGATGTCAATGTCAGGCATTCCCGACGAGGCCATGCTCTGGCAGCGGGCGATCTCGTACTTTTTCGCCGTACAGGGCATCACCGAAACCATCACGATCTTGTGTGGGGCGATCCCCGCCTTCTGCGCGTAATAGGTCTTGGCCAGTGCGCCCACCATCTGATGGGGCGACTTGCACGTGGAGAAATTGTCCAGAAAGTCATGGGCATACTTTTCCATCCAGTCCACCCAGGCCGGACAACACGAGGTCAGAAGAGGCAGTTGGTGGCCGGAGGCGAACCGCTTCGCGAACTCATGCCCCTCTTCGATGATGGTCAGGTCGGCGCCGACGTTCGTGTCAAAGACCGCTTTGAAGCCGAGCCGCCGAAGCGCGGCGTAGAGCTTGCCGGTCAGCAGCGCGCCCGGTTCGTAGCCAAACGCTTCCCCGATCGCCACCCGGACGGCGGGGGCAATCTGAACGACGGGATAGGCCTCCTTGTCGGACAGCGCGGCCCAGACCCGTTGCGTCTCGTCATACTCGTAGATGGCGCCGACGGGGCAGTGCGCGGAACACTGTCCGCACTTGATGCAGGGGCTTTCGGCCAGTCGAATATCGCCCGCGGGCGCCATTCGCATCTCGTCGCCGCGCCCGATGAATTCGAGCGCCCAGACATTCTGCATCTGTTGGCATACGATGGCGCAGCGCCCGCACTTGACGCACTTTTCCGGGTTCAGCACGATCGTTTTGGTCGAGGCGTCTTTCTCGATTGGCTGGACCCGCCGGGGCAGCGTCAGTTCGCGGATTCCGAAATCGGCGGCGAGGGTCTGCAGTTCGCAGTTACCGTTTCGGCCGCATTGGAGGCAGTCGTTGGGATGGGTTGAGAGAATCAGGCTGAGAACGGTTCGCCGCACCGCCACGATCTCCGGATCGTGGGTGGTGATTCGCGCGCCTTCCGCGACGGGCGTGGCGCACGCCCGCAGCATCTTGGGCGAGCCCTCAACCTTGACGACGCACAGGCCGCACGCCGCCCAAGGCGGAAGATCGGGATGGTAGCACAGGGTTGGAATTCGGACTCCGGCTCGCTGAGCCGCCTTCAGAATGGTCGTCCCAGCGGGTACTTCCACCGGCATACCGTTGATTTGACATCGTACCATGTTGGCCATAGGTGTCCATGCTCCTCGCCCACTCACCCGCGAGTGATGGCGTTGAATTTACACGCTTTGTAACACTCCCCGCACTTGATGCAGCGGGCCTGATCAATGACATGCCGGACCCGGCGGTCGCCCTTGATGCAGCCCACAGGACACTTCCGCGCGCAGACGCCGCAGCCGATGCAGGCCTCCGTGATGACGTAGCGAACCAGCGCACGGCATTTGCCCGCCGGACATTTCCGATCGGTAATATGCGCCCGGTACTCCTCCATAAAGTAGCGCAGCCCGCTCAGAACCGGGTTGGCCGCCGTCTGTCCCAGCCCGCAGAGCGAGGCCTTCTGCATGGCCAGGCCGATTTCGCGGAGCTTGTCCAGATCCTCATCCTTTCCTTGACCGGAGGCGATCCGGTCGAGAATCTGGTACATCGTCTTGCCGCCAATCCGGCACGGCGCACACTTGCCACAGCTTTCGTCCACCGTAAAAGCCAGGTAAAAGCGGTTGACATCCACGATGCAGTCGTCCTCATCCATCACAATCAGGCCGCCCGACCCCATAATCGAACCGAGGGCCGCCAGATTCTCGTAATCGATTGGCGTGTCGAGGCAGGATTCCGGAATGACCCCGCCGGAGGGACCTCCGGTCTGCGCCGCCTTGAACGCGCGGCCGTTAGGAATCCCGCCGCCGATGTCATAGATGATCTCCCGCAGCGTGGTGCCCATCGGCACTTCGATCAAACCGGAGTTGGCGATCTTCCCGGTCAGCGCGAAGACCTTCGTCCCCTTTGAGGTGGCCGTGCCGATCCGCGCGAACCAGGCGCCGCCCCGGAGCAGAATGACCGGAATGTTGGCCAGTGTTTCCACGTTGTTGATCGTCGTCGGCTTCCCCCACAATCCTCGAACGGCGGGAAAGGGGGGCCGGGGTCTCGGCATGCCGCGCTGGCCCTCGATGGACGCGATCAGCGCCGTCTCCTCGCCGCAGACAAAGGCCCCCGCGCCCAGTCGGATCTCCACGTCGAAGGAAAAGCCGCTGCCGAGGATGTTTGATCCCAGCAGGCCGTACGCCCGCGCCTGCTCGATCGCGATCTCCAACCGTCGGATGGCCAGCGGATATTCGGCACGAATGTAGATATACCCCTGCGACGCACCGATCGTGCGGCCCGCAATGGCCATGGCCTCCAGAACGCTGTGGGGGTCCCCTTCGAGGGTCGAACGGTCCATGTACGCGCCCGGATCCCCCTCGTCCGCGTTGCAGATGATGTATTTAACGTCGCTTTTGACGTCCCGGCAGAAGGCCCACTTCCGCCAGGTAGGAAACCCCGCGCCACCCCGCCCCCGAAGCCCCGAAATCTCGAGTTCGCGCAAAATCTCCTCGGGCGTCATCTCGAACAGCGCCTTCTCAAGCGCCCGATAGCCGTCGCGGGCGATGTATTCGTCAATGGACTCCGGATCGATCACTCCGCAGTTGCGCAGCACGATCCGGACCTGTTTCTGGTAAAAGGGGATGTCCGCGGCTCGAATCTCCCGGCGCGCCGCGGGATCGTAGAGTAGGCGCTTGACCGGCCGTCCTTTGATCACATGTTCCGCCACGATGTCCGCCGCATCCTCGGGCTTGACGTGGACGTAAAAGGTCTCGTCCGGCAGGACCTTCACGATCGGCCCCTTTTCGCACAGACCGAAGCAACCGGTCCGGACAATCTGGGCCTCCCCCTCCGCGCCCCGCTCCCGGAGTTCCCGCTGCAGGGTCTCGAGCAGAAGGTTCGACTGCGACGATTGGCAAGCCGTACCGCCGCAGACCATCACGTAACATTTGATCGCCATAAATCAGGTCTCCTCAAGACTTCCGCGGCTTCATCAAGTCCACCGCCGGTTTATCAAAAATCCGATCGTTGACGAGCCTCCCCTTGAGGAGATGCTCCTCGACAATCTGGGGCACCACATCCGCTTTGACCCGCCCGTACAGGATGGTCGGCATCCCCGGCATTGCGATCTCGACCGTCGGCTCGGCGTAACACAAACCCATGCACCCCGTCTGCCGGATGGCCACTCGCTTGAGAGTCGGATGTTCGGCCAGCGCCCGGACAAAGGCATCGAAGGTCTCCCGGGCGCCTGCCGCAATCCCGCAGGTCCCCATGCCGATCAGAATCGTCCCGCTCGAGCCGTCGGCCTCCCGGCGGGCCATCTCGTCCTGCTTCGCCGCGCGCAACTTTCTCAGCGCTTCCAACGTCAGTTTGGTCATCGTTTCATCCCTTTCCCAAAAACTCGTCGTGCCGTTCCCGAACGTATTGTCGGGCCAAATCCAACGCCTCCGCGTCGTCCAACCCCCCTAACGCCTCCGCCAGCTCGCTGCGACAGATCGTACAGACACGGTCGCCCCGCATTCGGCGAAAGACCATCTCCGCCTTGTCGCTCAGCGCCATGGCCTGAACCACCCCTTCCGCCCACTCCCCCACGGGGGGCGCATCCGGATGGTCCGCCCGATAGCAGGCAAGAATCGAGGTTCCAACGCCGGGGTCAGACCGCAGGTCGAAGTGGCCTCCGACCTGTTCGACCATCTGACGGAAAAAGGGCAGTCCCAGGCCAATCCGGCGGGCCGGATGTTTCCGCCCGCCCGATTGGAAAGGATCGAGCGCCTTCAGTCGCTCCGCCTTCGTCATTCCCCGGCCATTGTCCGACACGGTCACCGTGATCATGCCTTCCTCCTCTGCGACCGACACCTCAACAAAGGTGGCCCCCGCATCTACCGCATTCTGGACCAGATCGAGCAGGTGTTCGGTCAACGTCGGATGCACGGCGTCAATCCTGGTATTTCGCCAGAATCTCCGGCAGTTGATCCTTTGTCAAACGGCCGTACACCTCGCCATCCACGGTCATCACCGGCGCCAGGCCGCAACAGCCGAGACACCGGACCGCTTCGATCGAAAACCGACCGTCCGGAGTCGTGGTGTTCAAACCGGTCCCCAACAACTGCTCCAGCTCCCGGATCAGATCTTCGCCCCCTTTCAAATAACAGGCCGTTCCCATGCAGACCGCAATCTGATGCCGGCCCGGCTTTTTCAATCGGAAAAAGTGATAGAAGGTCACCACGCCATAGATCTTGGCCAGTGGAACCTTCAACCGTTCCGCCACCGCAAAAGCCACCGGCCGGGGGATGTACCCGTAGACTTCCTGGACCTTGTGCAGAACCATAATCAGATTGCCAGGCCGATCTTTCCACCGCTCAATATACGCCACAAGCTCCGGCGCCAACGCCTCTTCCTTCCTTGTCTCGACGTTCGTTTCCACCATGAGCCTTCTCCTTGCGCTTCAAAATACTCCTCAAAGGATACCGAAACCAGCGGTCTCAGACAACAATAAAAAAGATGTTGCTTTTTTCCGCAATTATTTCACATTATATCCTACCAATTCCTTTTTCATGCAATAATTCATGATTTATCGTGAAAGGAGAATCATAATGCCTCAAGCCAGAGAGCAGGTCATACGTCTGACGCGATATAAAAATGCGCTGGAAAAGTTGAAGAACACCGGTTTGGCTCGGGTCTTCTCGGATAACATCGCCGATATGCTGGGCCTTTCGGCAGCCTTGGTTCGGAAGGATTTTTCCCAGTTCGGATTGTCCGGACACAAACGGGGGGGATACCGGGTGGACGATCTATTGGCGCAAATCAACCGCCTTCTGGGCAGCGAAGAGCCGCAGCATGTCATCATCGTGGGATGCGGAAAGATCGGCACCGCCCTTCTCAATTACACCGGTTTTTCACGCCAACGCATCCGCATCGTGGCCGGCTTCGATACCAACCCCGCCAAACTCGACCCCCACGCGCCCATCCCTATCCTCAACCTCAGCCAGATGCCTGATGTGATCGCCAGCCAAAACGTGCGATTCGCCATTCTCGCCGTTCCAGAAGCGGTGGCCGCCGATCTGGGAGAGACGTTGATCAAACTCGGCATTCGGGGTATTCTGAATTTTACCCCTATGCCGCTGAAGGAAACGCCCGGCTGCGTCATCCACAACATCAACATCGCCCTGGAGCTCGAAAACCTTATCCACCTGGCGCGATTCCTCATCCGCCCGGAAAAAGGAGAACCCGGTGAAACTCGCCGAACTCGCGCGTGAATTGAATGCTGAAGTCCTTCACGCGGGCCGTGCCTTCGAACAGGCCGAGGTCCGTTCCGTGGTGGCGTCCGACCTCATGAGCGACGTCCTGCTCGTCGACCGCCCGACTCCTCTCATCGTGACCGCCCTGGCCTCCGATCAGGTGATCCGAACCGCCGACATCGTGGGCGCCATCGGGGTCCTGATCGTCAACGGCAAGAACCTGCCCGTCAACATGCGAACATTGGCCGCGGAAACCGGAATCACCCTCCTGCGGACATCCCTGCCCAAGTTCGAAGCCTGCCTCCGCCTCGGACGCGCCCTTGACTACTGAACGGCCCACCCCGAATCCGCCGGGAGGGGCCTTGCCCCTGCCGCTCCCGCCCGACCAGGCCCCCCTCGTTCTCCTGGACCTCCTCTACAAGCTCAAAATCCGGGATGTGATGACCCCCTCGCCCATCACGGTGGCCCGACAGGATACCCTCCGACACGCCCAGACCCTCATGCGGGAAAATCGGGTCACGGGCCTCCCCGTCGCCGAAAACGGCCGCCTTTATGGGATCGTCAGCATGGACGATATCCTGCGCGCGCTCGAGAGCGGGTGGATGGATGACCCTGTGGAACGGCATATGGCCCGGAATGTTGTCGTGCTCGAAGAGGATATGCCGCTCGCCTTCGGCGCTTCCTATTTCGAAAAGTACCGCTTCGGGCGCTTTCCCGTTCTGGACCGAAACCGCCGGCTGGTCGGCATCCTCACCAGCCGCGATGTCTCGGCCGCCGTCCTTGTAGAACTGCTCCAGGAGTTTACCCGTCTTGAGGCCCGTCTCCCACCGGCTGCCGCCGCGCCACTCCACGCCCGGCAGACGACGCTCCAGTTTGCACTCTCCCCCCTGGACTTCGAACGGGCCGGCCGCGCCAGCCACGAAATCAAGCGCGCCCTTGCCGATCTTGCTCTCGACCCCCGCCTGATCCGACGGGTCGCCGTCGCCGCCTATGAGATGGAGATGAATATCATCCTTCACAGCAAGGGCGGACGCCTCACCGCGCAGATCGCTCCGGATCGAATCGAATTGGAGGCCCGCGATACCGGGCCAGGAATTCCCGACGTCTGCCGCGCGATGGAAGAGGGGTTCACAACGGCCAGCGATTGGATCAAATCCCTCGGCTTCGGAGCCGGGATGGGGTTGCCCAACATCCGGAGGGTCTCGGATGAGTTTTCCATCCAATCCTCGCCCGAAGGCACCGTGGTCCGATCACTCGTTTTCGTTTCTCCTCCCCCGCCGTCCACCTCCCCCGCGCCATGATCCCCATCCATGATCTGCCCCGCCACCTCCCGGACGCCCGGTGGGTCCTTCCGCCTCGCGAACCCCTCGCTCCCGTGTCGACGGCCTATACCTCTGACCTGCTGAGCGATGTCCTGGCCCACGCCCCGCCCGATTCCGTTTTGATTACCCTTCAGGCCCACCGCAATACGATTGCGGTGGCAACCCTTGTCGGGGTCCGGGCGGTCATTCTCTGCCACCATCGAACGCCCCCGAACGATATGATCGAAGCCGCCGAACACGAAGCCATCGCGATCATGACCACCTCCGCCTCCCAGTACGAAGCCTCTTGGCGACTGCACCAGGCCTTCACCGACGCCAATCCCTTATGATTCGGGCGGACCTCCATATCCACTCCTGCCTCTCCCCCTGCGGATCGCTGGATATGTCCCCTTCCGCCATCGTCCACGCCGCCCGCCACGCCGGGCTCGACATGATCGCTGTCACCGACCATAACAGCAGCCGCAACAGCGCCGTCGTCGCGCGCCTGGCGAAACAGGCAGGTCTGGCCTGCTGGCACGGCCTGGAAGCCTGCACGGTGGAGGAAATCCACGTCCTGTGCCTGTTCCCCCGCCTGGACGAAGCAATCGAACTCTCCACCTACCTCCGAGAGCGGCTTCCCCCCGTTCCCTGGGTGGAAGGCAAAATGGGCGACCAGGTGATCGTCAATGAACAAGAAGAGATCGAGGAGTGGGAAACCCTCTTTCTCGGATCCGGGGCTCGCATCACCCTGACGGAACTGGGAGAACGAGTCCTGGCCGCCGGCGGCTGGTTCATTCCGGCGCATGTCGATCGCCCGGTCAACAGCCTTCTCAGTCAGCTCGGTCGAGTGCCCGACTTCCCTTTCTCGGCGCTCGAGGTCTCACCCGCCTACGACCTGGCGAAGGATCCCGAACGGCTGGCCGATCGCTTCCCACTCGTCGGCCATTCCGATGCCCATCATCTCGAGGATATCGGACGACGTTGGACGCTTTACGCCGCCGTCCCGGTCCCTGGCCAACCCCTTCGCCCGGCGGGTGTGGGCGTTCGTCCCTCCCCGACGTTAGCGCCACCGCCAGAAGAAATTGGAGGTTGCCCTTCCGGTCCAGCGCGGTAGAATGCCTCTATGAGTCACGAAAGGTCTGAACTGGCTCTCCATGGGGGGCCTAAGGCGGTTGTCACCCCACTCGGCACGGGAAACCGCTTCCAGGGGCGGGAACTTCAGTATCTGAAAGAAGCGCTCGAGCAGAACACGCTGTTCTACGGGTTTGGCCGCTTCGTCTAAAAGGCCTGTCACACCATGCGCCGGTACACCGGTCAACCGTATGTCGTAGCGTGTTCCTCCGGGACGGCCGCCCTTCACCTCGGTCTGATTGCCTACGGCCTCGGGCCCGGAGATGAAGTCGTTTGCACGCCCAATACCGACGCCGGAACGGTCATTGGCATTCTCGCCGAAGGCGCCGTTCCGGTGTTCTGCGATGTGGCCGAGACCCTCCAACCAACGCCGCGGGCCATCCGCGCCGTGCTCACACCACGCACTCGAGCCGTGATCGTCGTCCACCTGGCCGGATATCCCGCCCCGGTAGACGCCATCGTTCGTCTCGCGCCGCCCGAGGAATCTCCGTTCTCATATCCGCGAAATCGCGGCCGGTATTCTCAAGGTCTTTCGCTACTACGCGCGCTGAGGCGCCGTCCGTCGCTGCGGTTTCCAGATCTCCGCTTTGGGGGAAGCTTTTTTATCCTTCGCGGAAAGCGCCGACGCGACCAGCGTGCGGGAGCAGCAGCCTTGCTTGCCCCGGCGTTGCGCGACGATGGTCCCCCTTGAATCATGTCGTTCTCCCCGTGGGGTAGACCAAATACCTTTGCCATGAAACACCAGAGGAAAAGAGAGGACTGCGCCGTCCCCAACTGGGGATAGTGTGTAGGGGGCCACATTCCCAGGACTGCAGAAATTCTTGAAGCCGCCAGGCAAAGATGGTATGTTCTCCCTTTAATTCGTTTTCGAAAACCCCGTTTGAAAGGAATCGCGCGAATGAATCTCCTCGCCGATGGATTGGTGCTCCTCCTGCTGGGGCAGACCGTGGTCTTCCTTTTCCTCGGCCTCATGGTCCTGGCCATTCGATGGATGGCAGCCCTGACCGCCCGGTGGGCTCCCGCACCCGCCACGCCGCCTCCTTCTCCGCCCGCATCGGCCCCGCCTGCGGAAGAATCGGCCGACATCCCCGCGGTCATCGCCGCCGCCCTGCATTGCCACCGGAACCGCTTTACCTCCCCTACCACCCGCTCATCGCCAAGGAGTTAACCCCATGCTCAAACCGATCCGCTTCATGGACACCTCGTTCCGCGACGGCTTTCAGTCTGTCTATGGAGCCCGCGTCAAAACCGACGACTTCCTGCCGGCTCTCGAAGCCGCCGTGGAGGCCGGCTTGGATAACTTCGAAATCGGAGGCGGCGCCCGCTTCCAAAGCCTCTACTTTTACACCCAGGACGACGCCTTCGACATGCACCGCCGCTGCCGGGCCTTGGTCGGGCCAGAGGTGAACCTCCAAACCCTCTCGCGAGGCGTCAACGTGGTCGGGCTGGACTCCTATCACCGCGAAATCATCGAACTCCATGCCCAGACCTTCGCCCGCAGTGGGATTTCGACCATCCGCAACTTCGATGCGCTGAACGACGTGCGGAACCTGGAGCCCTCCGGCCGGGCCATCAAGGCCGCCGGCATCAAACACCAAGTGGCCATCAGCATGATGGCTCTCCCGCCCGGTGTTCAGGACGAATACCCCCATAGCGCCCGTTTTTATGCCGACATCCTCAACGCGATCCTGGAATCCGGCATCCCCTTCGATAGCCTGTGCTTCAAGGACGCGTCGGGAACCACCCCGCCGGCCATTGTCGGCGCCACCATCAAACGCGCACGGGAGATGCTCGATGCCGCCTTCCCCAACCGCCATATCGAGATCTCCTTCCACACCCACTGCACCGTCGGTATCGCCGAAGCCTGCCACATCGAGGCCGTCCGCAACGGGGCCGACCTCATTGACCTGGCCATGGCCCCCGTCAGTGGCGGCTCCTGCCATACGGACATCCTGACGGCGTGGCATATGTTCAAAGGCCTCGGCTACGTTCTCGTCAACAACCGGGGCCAGGAAATTTCCTACGAAAAGGTCCTGAAGGCTGAGGAAACGTTCAAGGCCTGCATGGACAAATACTTCCTCCCGCCCGAGGCCAAGACGACCGAGCCGCTCGTCGCCCTCAGCCCCATGCCGGGAGGCGCGCTGACCACCAACACCCAAATGATGCGCGACGCCAACTGTCTCGACCGCTACCCCGAGGTCATCAAAGCCATGCGCGAGGTGGTGGAACGCGGCGGTTATGGCACCTCCGTCACGCCGGTCAGTCAGTTCTATTTCCAGCAGGCCTTCGCCAACGTCATGCAAGGACCCTGGAAAAAAATCGTCGAAGGCTACGGCAAAATGGTGCTCGGCTATTTTGGCAAAACCCCCGCGCCGCCCGATCCTGAAATCGTTCGCCTCGCCCAGACCCAGCTCAAGCTGGAGCCGACCACGGAAGCCGTCATTACGATCAACGACCGAACCAAGCCGAACAAAGCCGCCTTTGCGAAGCAACTTCAGGAACATCGCTTGCCGGTTACCGATGAAAACATCTTCATCGTGGCCATGTGCGGCGAAAAGGGAATCGCCTTCCTGCAGGGCAAGAAGCCGCTCATGATCCGCTACAAGGACGAAGAAACGAAGGAACCGAAAGAAACAAAGGAGGCGACGAGCGGTCCGGCCACTTACACCGTCACGGTCAATGGCAAGCCCTACCAGGTGGTCATCCAGGAAGGCGCCTCCGCACCGGCAATCGCGGCAATGCCCGCGGCTGGTCCTGCGCCGGCTGCGCCACCCCCGGCCGCCGCCAAGCCAACATCACCGCCCGCATCTTCGGAGACGGTGGCCGTCAAGGCGCCCATGCCCGGTACCATCTTCAAGGTACTGGTTAAAGCGGGAGAGATGGTGAAATCGGGCCAGACTCTCCTTGTTCTGGAAGCCATGAAGATGGAAATCGAAATCAAGTCGGACCGCGCCGCCACGGTACGGGAGGTCCTGGTTGCACCCGGGAACGCCGTTCAGTCGGGCCAACCGCTTGTCACACTCGGTTGATCGTTGGAAATTTCCCATGACCACCTTCTTCTCACGATGGGTCTTTCTGCTGTTCGTTTCGGGATCGCTCGTGACGGCTTTTTCGGACGTCGCGCATTCCGATGAGGCTTCGCTCCCCGGCGACGAGTCGCCCGCTCCCCTCGACCTCCAATGGGAGCACGAGGCGACAACCGGCGACGCTTTTTCGTCCCCTGAGGAAGATTTCTATACCCTCCGGCGGGACGACGTTCTGGAAATTCGAGCCGGTCCGGACGATCAGATCGCTCTTCATTACGTCTGGTCTCAACCCGCGCGGGTGAGTGAGGTCACCGCCGAGCCCGGCCGGATCATCTACCCCCGTCATCCCCTCGCCACCCTGGTCATCCCCGGCCGAAGCAAGGCAAAGATCCGGGCCGCCGAAACGTTCACGATCCTCCAGACCCATCTCCGATCCGGAGATTGTGTCCAAACGGGGCAGGTGCTCTTTGTTCTTCGCCGCGAGCAGGTCACTCACGACTCCGTCTGCATGCGGACCGCTTCGACCCGGCTGCCCTCCGATCTCAAGACCGTTTGGATCAACCTATGGCAAAGCACCGGCCTTTTCGAAATCATTCGTTTGTCCCGGTCGGACTGGAAACTCGGGTTCGGCCGCCTCGTGATGATCAGCGTGGGTTTGGTGTTGCTTTACCTGGCCGTGAAGAAGGGATTCGAACCGCTGCTTCTGATTCCGATCGGTTTCGGCGGCATTCTCGCCAATATCCCCCTGGCCATGCTTTCGGGTCCCGACGGCCTGCTGGGGCTTTTCCATACGGCCGGGATCGAAACCGGACTCTTCCCCCTGCTCATCTTCCTGGGGATCGGCGCGATGACTGATTTCGGACCGCTTCTGGCCAATCCCATAACCGCCCTCTTGGCGGCGGCCGCCCAGCTGGGTATCTTCGGCGCCCTTCTCGGGGCTCTTCTTCTTAACGACCTCCTCGGCATCCCGTTTACTCTCCGAGAAGCGGCTTCAATCGGCATCATCGGGGGTGCCGATGGACCCACCGCCATCTTCCTGACCAGCCGCCTGGCGCCGAACCTCCTGGGCGCCATTGCCGTCTCGGCCTACTCCTATATGGCTCTCGTCCCCATCATTCAGCCGCCGATCATGCGATGGCTCACCACCCGTAAGGAGCGGGGTATCCGCATGGAGCAACTTCGCCCTGTCTCCAAGCTGGAAAAACTGCTCTTTCCCATTCTCGTCCTTCTCCTCTGCGCGCTCCTGCTTCCCGACGCCGCACCCCTGATTGGGATGCTCATGTTCGGGAACTTCCTCCGGGAATGCGGGGTCGTGGAGCGGCTCAACAACACGGCTCAAAATGCGCTCATCAATATCGTAACCATCTTCCTGGGCCTGAGCGTAGGCTCAAAACTCTCGGCCGATCAGTTTCTCAACGCTCAGACACTGGGCATCCTGATGCTCGGCCTTGTGGCCTTTTCCGTCAGCACGGCCGGCGGAGTCCTCCTCGGCAAGGTCATGTGCCGCCTCTCCGGCGGAAAAATCAATCCGCTGATCGGAGCGGCCGGCGTCTCGGCGGTTCCTATGGCCGCTCGCGTCGTGAACAAAGTCGGGCAGGAAACCGACCCTCACAACTTCCTCCTCATGCATGCGATGGGGCCCAACGTCGCCGGCGTCATCGGAAGCGCCGTAGTTGCCGGTGTCCTTCTGAATGCGTTGAAAGGACTGTGAGCCTTTACCGCAGTTGATCGGCCTGTTCGGCCACCTTACGGAAGGCTTTGACGTATTCGGCGATTTTATCCGGCTCGTCCTTCTTGAACCAGGGAATGGAGAAGCAGATTTCGCGAATCCGTTCGGAAACGGGAATTGAGCCAGGACCTTGACGGACATCCCGCTGTCCGAACGCGACCATCGTGGGACGTCCCATTCGAAACAGATCCGCCGTATGGAAAACGGGATGAAGGTGAAGGGGAAAGTTGGCGCCTGGATTCACCATGGTTGCCCCTTCCGCGCGAACCGCTTCGCAGAAGCGCTCGCAGGGAAGTCCGCCCAATTCCTCCGCCCGATACAATCCCTTGGCGGCGTACCACCCCCCCATCGTACTTCCACTTCCTGAAGGCGGACGGTGGGGATGAATTCCCGGAACCCCCTCAAGGGCGTCCCAAAAACGGTTCATGGCGCGTTGGATCTCAGCCATGCGGGCCAGATAGTGCCGAAGCTGAACCCGGCCCATGGCCGAGCAGGTCTGGTTCATCCGATGCTTCACCCCAAACAGGGGCACACCGGAATAGCGGCCGGTACAAAGCCCCCTGCGCATGCGAGACATCCTCGATCACCTTCACGCCGTACCGGCGGGCGATCGCCATGATGGCCTCCATGTCGCAGGGATAGCCGCAATAGTGAACGACGACAATGGCCCGGGTTCTGGGCCCGATGCGATGCTCGATGTCCTTCGGATCCAGACACAGCGTATCGGGATGGATGTCCGCAAAATGGACCGCCGCTCCCAGGGAGAGGGCCGGCATGGCGCTCGCCCAGTAGGTCACGCTCGGGCAGATGACCTCGTCGCCCGCTCCCACGCCGCAGGCTCACATCGCGGCCAGCAGCGCCGCTGTCCCGTTGCAGCAGGCCAGCGCTTAAGGTACGCCGTGCTATTACACCATCTCTTCCTCAAAGCGGTTTGTCACATCGAGTCCGCTCATGGCTCCCCGGCGAAGCACCTCCAAGACCGCCTCCTCATCCTCTTTGGTCACTATGGGCCACCGGAAAAAATCGCCCGGTTCCTGGGTGACCGCTCTAGGCCCTCCCAGCAACGCCAATTTTTCCATGCTCATATGTTAGACTCCCAATAGGTGCTTCCTGGATATTTGGCCCGCGACATTACAATTTCAAGATCCTTTTCCATAGCCGTGACGCCGGTTATGGAAAAAGGGGGTCCATGCCACGATCGAAGGCCACGATTCCGGCGCCTCTTTTACGCTTGATTTCCACACGTTCTCCCGTCATAGTAGCACTTGCTCACTCAACCCCGATCGCTTCATGGAAAAAAACGAAATCAGCCGTGTGCCCGTTCCGCCCTCGTCGGAGGCCACCGAACCCTCAGAGCCCCTGTACGAGTTGCTCGACTTTTTGAAGGCCAATTGGAAGGACCTCCTCGTCGGCGTGGGTTTGGGCCTTGCGCTGGTGATCGCCATCGGTGTCTGGAGGGCCCGGGTTCAGCGGAAGCACGATCAGGCGTTTATTCAATATGCCGCGGCTTCGACCGCCGCTCAGTTCGAAGAAATTCTGGAACAGTTCCCCCGCACCAAGGCCGCTGAGCTCTCCATGCTCCTAGCCGCCCGCGCCAAGTACGACCAGGGTCGGTTCGAAGAGGCCGATCGGCTCTACGCCGACTTCCTTCAAAAACACCCGGCCCATTTTTTGGAACCGATCGCCCATCTCGGTCGAGCCCATTGCCGGGAGGCCACCGGTCTGCTCGACGAAGCCCTGGCCGATTATCGCCGCCTGAGCGCCGGATTCACCAACGCCACCGCCTTCTTGATCACCGCCCGCCTGGGCGAGGCTCGCTGTCTGCGGCAGATGGGAATCCACACCGACGCCATCGCGGTCTACGACGACCTGCTGGCGGCGCACCCCGAAAGCGGTTGGGTCCCACTGATCAACGACCTGAAGGAGACCACGGAACGAGAGGCCCGGCGCCTGGCGGCCCAAAGCGTTTCGCCCATCGTTGCGCCCGGTTCGCTCCATGCGGAATAATCCCCGCTCAAGGGCTCAAGGGGAGCCTTTTTCGTCCCCGTGGCTTCCCGACCGCTCATCCTGATCATAGGGAGACGGGGACTTTTTCCCTTTTCTCTGCTCCTCCTCCGCCTCACGTTCGGCCTCTGCTTTTCCCTTCTTGAACTCCCCAATGCTCCGACCCAGGGCCCGGGCCACATCGGGAATCCGCTTCGCGCCGAACAAAACCGCGATGATCAGAACAATCCAAAGCAGTTCCGCCCCACCCACGTTCTGGAAAAACGCCAACGGCATATCTCCGCTCCTTTCTCAAGAAGACCCTACGCCTGCAATCCCTGGTTGTCAATGGGCACAAAAAATTTTTGGTTTCTCCCCCTTCTGTGTGCGGGGTTGGCCGCCCTCTTCTGGGCCTTGTGCCACGGTCATGGCGCCATCGTGAGCGAATGGACTGGAAACGCCGCACAAAACTGGAGCACGGCCACTTGGTCGGCCGGTATGCCCGACGGCCCCGGTGATACGGCCAACCTGACCTATAACATTACCGCGGCACGAACCCTGACTATTGATTCCACCAGCCGTCGGGTGGGAATCCTGAACATCGGCAACTCCGCTCCGCCGCTGTTTACCGTAACCCTGGCGTCGAGCGGAGGAGCCCGGCTCCTCTTCGACAATGCCGGAAACCCGGCTCAGTTGACGCAGATGGCGATCAGTTCCAACAACGTCGTGAGCGCCCCCCTCACCCTGTTGGATGATCTCATCATCTCCAATCAGTCCGCCTACGTTCTGACGATCTCGGGGGTCATCAGCACCCCCCCGCCTTCACCCGCGGCGCGATCTGTGCCGACGCCCCGCTCATCATTCAGAATGGCCGTTTCGTGCAGAACCGGGTCGCGACGTCCACGGGAGGACCCTGCGCCGGCGGTACCGTGTACGCGGCCCAGCCGGCCACTATCGCGCACACGACGTTCTCCGCCAATCAGGTCCTCACCGTTCTGGCCGCCGCTCAGGGCGGCGCACTCTGGGCACGCACCAACGCCTGGCTTCAGAATCTCCTGTTGCACCTTAACGTCGTGAATGGCGCACCAGGCTATGGGGCGGCGCTCTACGTCAATCATGGCGCCCTCGACCTCAATGCCTCTACCATCGCCAACAACTTCGGCGAAGGCGTCTACCGGGCAGCCTCCACGTCGCTCGCCCTTCGGAATTCCATCTTCTGGAACAATACGGACGACCTGGCCGGTCTTCCCACCAATGCCCTCGGCCAGCTGCCGGATGTCTCCTATTGCCTCATTCAATCTTGAAATCGCGCATGGGAACCCTCACCGATGGCTATTTCAGCGGAATCACATGGGAGAAATTCTCCGTACACAGTCCTTTGATTGATGCCGGCGATCCGGCAACCCCCTACAGCGAAGAGCCCGTCCCGAATGGTCGGCGAGTGAACCTCGGTGCCTACGGCCATACGCCGGCGGCATCGAAGTCGCTCGCCAAGGGCACCCTCCTTATTCGCCGCTGATCCCTGCCTTTTCGCGCCGGCCGGGGTCGGTCATTCCACGCTTTCCCGAAGCGGCCCTTGATGATATTGTTTTGGGGTGGAAGTAGCGGTATGGTGCGTCCCCCTCTGAAAACCCAGCGCAAGCTCGAACGCCTCAAGGGCCTTCTCCAGGGGCGTCGGGCGATGCTGATCGTGCTCCAGGACTTCCCGGATCCTGACGCTATCGCCGCCGGTGCCGCCCTACGGGCGTTAGCCAATTCGCTCGCCGACCTTCCCTGTTCGCTCGCCCACGCCGGCGTGATTGTCCGTTCCGAAAACAAGGCGCTCGTGGAGTACCTGGATCTGAATCTGCGCCCCCTTCCGGAACTCGATCTGTCTCGATTCGACCTGATTGCGCTCGTGGATACCCAGCCCGGCACCGGCAACAACTCATTGCCCTCGGAGACGCCGGTCCACCTCGTTCTGGACCACCACCCCTTCCGCCGCGCCAGCCGTTCTGCACTCTTCACCGATGTCCGCAGCCGCTATGGCGCCACCTCCACCCTTCTGGCCGAATACCTGGTCGCCGCCGGCGTTCCCATCGAGCCTCCCCTGGCCACGGCGCTCGTCTATGGCATCCTCTCCGACACCCAGAACCTCGCGCGGCAGACCACCCGTCGGGATGTGGAAGCCTACCTCACCCTCTACCCCCTGGCCAATCGGCATATCCTGGCAGAGATTCAGCGGCACTCCCTTCCCGCCGCCTATTTCGCGCTCCTCGTTCGCGGTCTTCTCAACGCCCGGCGCTTCGGTCATTGTCTGGTCGCCTCCCTTGGCCAAACCGAAAATCCCGACATGATCGCCGAACTCGCCGACCTGCTGCTCCGGGTCGAGAATACCGAATGGGCCCTCAGCACCGGCATCTACCGCGACCGCCTTCTCCTCTCTCTCCGGGCCACCGATCCCGAGGTCGCCGCCGGACGACTTATCCGCCGGATCATCGGCACCTACGGAACCGGCGGAGGGCACGAATGCTTTGCCGGAGGCCAGATTGCCCTCGCCTCCCTGACGCCTCGGGAACGCCGATCCCTCGATCAGGTGCTGCTCCGACGGTTTCTGCAACTCACGGGAGGCGCCAACCACGCACCGGTCCCCCTTGTGCCCCCCGAAACCCATGACACGGGCCCCGCCCCGTCCTCCTGATGGTATTCCTCCGCACCCCCCAAACAACGGAGGAGAACCCATCATGAAAGGCTCCCCATGACGCTGGTTCGACTCCCGCTCTCTGAACTCCGATCGCTTGTTCTTGGCGTCTTCCGCGCCGAGAACGAGTCGGAAGGGCTTTTCCCCAACCGGATGACCCCGGGACTCAGCGCCTTTTACACCTACGCCGAGGCCGCTCTCATCCGAGCCCGATGCGCCAGCGGCGCGCGGCTCCGATTTCGAAGCGATGCCTCCCGACTGCGTCTCACGCTCCGAACCGGCCGCCAGGCCCGCGCTCGCCACTGCGCCGATCTCTTTCTGGATGACACGTTTGAGAAGACCTGTCGAGTCGCGGCCAAATCCGGCACATCCATCGAAATCACCGTCGAGCGACTGGACCATCGTCCCCGCCTGGTGGAAATCTGGCTACCCCATGTCACCGAATGCTGGATCACCTCTCTCGAACTGGATCCCGACGCCTCGATCTCCCCCGCGCCCCCTGACCACCCCGAGCTATGGCTGGCCATCGGAGACTCGATCACTCAAGGCATGGAAGCCTCATCGCCCGCCCTCGCCTGGCCCGCCCTCGCCGCCCGCGCGCTCGGCATCAGCCTTCATAACACCGCGGTCGGCGGCGCTCAGATGGATCCGGGCGCGGGCCAAGTCGAGAAGATTCCAGCCTCCGTCCTCACCGTCGCTTTTGGATGCAACGACTGGAACCAATCCAAACCGCTCCGCCAGTTCGAGACCGACACGCACCACCTGCTGGACCGCCTTCAAACGGCGCACCCTCATGCGCCTCTCCTTCTGCTGACCCCGCTGCCCATTCTGCGCGAAGGCGGCGAACGAAACGAGGCCGGCGAAGCGATGGAGCGTTACCGGGAAACGCTTCGCCAGGTCGCCGCGGAACGGGGCCTCACCTGTATCGAAGGCCCATCACTCGTTCCGCCGGACCGTTCCGCCTTTTCAGACGGCATCCACCCCAACAACGCCGGAATGGCCCTCATGGCGCGGCGCATCCAACCCTTTCTCGCCCGTGCGCTCGGCTTGACGTCGGCGCTACCGAGGAGATAACAGTTCGGGACGAACGGAAGGAAGATTGCGGCCGGCGACCAAACGCCGGCCATCCGTCAGTCCATCCTGCGGCCGGGCCGCCAGCTCCTCGATCAACCGCTGACGCCACACGGAAATCCGATCCTGAACACCCGGATCGGCGACGGCATTATGGCTTTCGTAAGGGTCTCGAACCAAATCGAAAAACTGCTCTTCGCCGCTCAACGTGAACCACACCAATTTCTCTTTGCCGTCGTCCAGAAAGGTCGGCATCAGGTCCTGTTGAACCACCGGCGCCGATGAGCGGTGGCGGGGGCTGCCGTCCGGAGGAACCACGATCAGGGGTGTGCGGCCCGGCCGCTCGAGCATGCACCGCTCTAGGCATCCGGGTTTTCCACCGGATCACCGCTTGGCGTGCGGTAGCCGAACAAACAGAGGTTCCTGAACGTCGCTCCTGGTCCGAAATTGCGCGGTGGCCATGTCTTTACCATAACGTTGCGACATTCTTTTGACAAGTCTGCCATTCCGCCTCCGGGGGCGGCCGTTATGCACTCACGCCTGTGGCCGGTACGCCCCCCAGCCAACACCGACCAGCGTGGCCGAGCCAACCCACACCGTCATGAGCGCGGCGCTGTCCCGCACCCCGAAAAGCGGCAGCAGCACCAGTCCGGGGAGCATCGCTCCCGCCATCGCGCCCAGGAGATCGGCCGCCTGGATTTCGCCGGCCGCGAAGGCAAAGGAGCGCCCCGTCTCCCGCAGCAGCCGATTAGCCATAGGAACCAGCCCGCCCATGCCGAGACCGCCGGCCAGCATCATCGCCGCCATCAGGATCTCTTCGACGCCTTCAGACCACGGGCCCCGCGCCATCCATACGGCCAGCACGGCCCAAAGAACCGCCAGCAGAGTTCCAGCCGCCACACTCAGGGCTCGAATGGCCCGGATCTCGGTCTCCTCCCACCGTCTCACGGTCCAGGCCGCGGCCGCATGGCCGGCCATAAATAGCGCGGTCAGAAGAGCCAATCGCTGGTAGAGATAACCCCGACGCGTTTGGGCCAAAAACATGACGGTCAATTCAAGCGCCATCGCTGAGAACCCAGCCATTCCCACCATGACCCGGATCGCCACGGCCCGGCCCCTGCCGCTCCTCCGCCACCACCCGCCTATCCCCATCGCCAGGAGCGTCAAGCCAACGGTCCCCAGGGCGAAGGGACGGACGGAAACCTCCTTGCGCCGCACAATGGCTTCCGCCGCCCGCGCCACCCAATTGGCTCCGTAAAGCGGGCCCCACCGCATCATGGCCAAAAGATGTCCCAATGGCCGATCTTGCCGCAACGGCTCGGCCAGGCCAGCCTCCAGCCGCGCTTCCAGACGCCGTCTCTTGATGGGATCGCTGCCTTCATCCGTACGAAAAAAGGCGGGGTCAAACCATGGCGTCTGCCATCCCGCGAGCCGGGCAATCGACTCCAGCCGTCGAGGATCCATGGGCAACGTGGCCTGTTCACGTCCAGCAAAAAAGGCGATCCGTTCCCCATACGTTGCCGACACCTTCGGAAAGACCTGTCGGAGCGTTTTCCATACGGCCGTGGGCAGCACCTCCATCCCGCCGCCCAGCAATTCCGTGGCCTCTACCGATGTCCACAGCACGCCCGACGGCCGCAAGAGCCGCCGCATCTCCTCGTAAAATTCGACGGTATAGAAGCGAGCCTGTCCGAGCGTTGTCGGCTCGGGCATCCGAAGGACAATCAGGTCATACGCCTCCGCGGGCTGCAGCCTGGCAAACGCCATTGGGTCTCGCGTGACACGGAGCCACCGGTCCTGTTCTGAGGAGGTTGCCATTTCCATGGGACGAAGCATCTCCAGAAGAAATCCATCCGCCTCGACCTCCGTAATCCGCGCCTTCGGGGCGGCATGGAGCAACACACGTCGAAAATCAGGCGAAGCGGCTCCGATCACCAGAATATCCCGAGCCGCAGCCTGGCGTGCCAGAATCGTGAAGACCAACGGCTCCTCACCGGCCGGATCGGGAAAGAGAAAAAGCGCCTGCCCGTTGGCATAGAGCACCCGCTGGCGTCCCAACTCCGCCAGGACAAGCCGCTGATACGGCGAATCCCGCCGATCCAAAAGCCGGCCTGGACGGCCAGCCCCCGCCACCCATCGGCGTTGCTCCCAGGCCATTTCCAAGGCCCGCCGCCCATCGCCGGGCATCAGGACCAGGCCGAGCCCCAATCCGGCGGCCAGCAGGCCGACACCTCGCGACACGCGCCCGGGCACCGCTTGGGCCAGGGCGCCTAACGCAAGCGCTGCCGCGGCCCCCAGGGAGCCCACTGGGCCGCCACGGCCGGTCAAGGCTTCTCCCGCCATCCACAGCCCGCCGGCCATGGCGCCCAAGGCATCCGCGCCACAAAGCGGCCCGATGGCCCCTCTCCGTTCGGTTCGGTGGAGATGAGCGGCCACCGAAAAAGCAAGCCCCTGCCCCAGAGCGGTAGGCCATATCGCCGCGGCCATCAGCCCCAGCAGAAGTCCAGGCGACAGCGGCGCATAGGCACTCCCCGCCCAAAGCCCACGGCCACGGGCGATCCACTCGCCGCCGACCACCGGCCAGATCGCCAGCCCCAGACTGATCCCTCCCAGCCACCAGCGAAGCCCGACAACCGAACCCACCGCCGCACTCCGCCGACCGATCCCGGCCCCGACGGCTCCAAAAAGAAACCAGAGCGCAAAGGCGATGCCAATCAGCCCCTCCTGCCCTCCATGGGCCGCCAACGCTTCTCGAATGTAAAAAATTTGGGCGACCATCGCATGGCCGCCCAGCAAGAAGAGGAAGAGGACCATTACTCCTCCGCCAGAACGACACTCTCGAACACCTGAAACCGGGCGCCGCTCTTCCAGGCATCAGGGGGAAGCCCCGCCTTTTCGCTCAGAGATGAAAGCGTCTCCTCCACCGTCCACCCCTGTTCAATCGCCACCTCCGGCAGATACACGGCCCGATGGAAACCCTTGATGAGAATGATCCCCTGCTCCCCAATCCGGAAATCCCGCCACGAGGGCAAATCACGGATCGGACTCAGAATCGAAACATCCAGATGAAGATGGGGCAGTTCGGCCGGAATCACCGGGGGAAAACGGGGATCATGCAGGGCCGCCTGGATGGCATTCTGATGAACCGACTGGTAGAGCGGAGCATCGGGTGCCAACGAGCCGATACAACCCCGAAGATGACCGGCCTTCTTGAGCGTCACAAACGTCGCCCGCGGTTCCCGGAGCCGGTCGGTCAACGCATAGCGCGCCCAATCAAACTCGCCGCCAGGTCGGCGCACCGCCCACTCGATCGTATCGCGAGCGATCGCAAAGAGGGTGTGCCGTTCCTCGTCGTTCAGACCGCAGGTCCACTGTCCCGACCGCTTCTCCACAATCCGCCGAGACGGGGCCTCCGGCCGACCGCCGCGGAAAAAGCCGATCGCCGCATAGGAGACACAGTGCCTGTAATCGCCGGTCAGATCGCCGCTGGTGTAAAGGGAGAGCACCCGCCCCCTCGGCCGTTCCGGCAACGTCCGCAAGGTCGCCATCAGGATTTCGATCGGTATTCGTCCGCAGATCGTATCGCCGGTGCGATCCAGATGGCGACGGAACCCCTCCAGGTCCAAAGCGGCCACGGCCCCCGCGGCGGTTCCGAGATAGTCGTAGAGACGTTCCCGGATCCGGTCGCGAAACGGCAGGTAATCGAAAGACGCGCCATAGTGGGTAAAGTCGGACGAGGCGATCGCCAGGGTCTGCCCGTCGGTCAGCAGAGGCGCCAGCGCGGCGGCCGCCCGATCCACCGCCGCCTCGTCCATCCATCCGCAGAGAATCGGGACGAGGGTGAACTCCTCGAGCACCACCTGGAGAAACGGAAGATGCACTTCCAGGGAATGCTCGCGGCGGTTGATGTCGGGCTCCCGACCGAACGCGCCGGTTTGTTCCAGCCGTGCGCAGACCGCTTGATCAATCGGGACAAGGCCGAGCGGAGTCTCATAGGCCGTCACATCGGGCGGCGGCAGATCGGCCCCCGGGAAGCCTCGTGTATGGGAAGGGGCTAGAATGATGACGCGGCGAACACCGGTCCGATCCAGTCGAGCATACGCCGTGGCCGCACAGACCCCCGAATAGACATAACCGGCATGCGGGGCCACCGCCGCAATCAAGGGGGCCCGGTCCGATTCGGGTGTTCTGGCTTCCGACAAAAGGGACTCGACCTGCCGCCGAAGAGCCGTGGGCTGTCCCTCATAAAAGGCGCCGGCGACAGCCGGCGGACGAATCCGTCCCTGGCGACGGTAATCGGCTCCGGTGTTCATGGGAACCTCCTGACGCTCCGCGGGGCCATGCGCCGGACCCGGCGAGACCGCCTCGCGACGGCAACCGGCCAATCCACCCAGAATGGCCACCAGAAGCAGCCCTCGTTTCAGGCCCGTCATGGCCGCCATCCGCACCACCTGCGGGATGCCTCGACTCATTCTGAAAACGAGTTTACAATGGGACGCGTACGAATGAAAAGGGTTTTCCAGGCGGCGGTGCTGGGCGCGTCTCTGGCCGTGGCTCAGTCGGAAAGGCCCCTCTCCCTTCCTGGCACAGAAACGACGCCCAGCCGTCTGGATCTCTCGTTGGCCCACGAAGTTCGGTCTGCGCTCGAGCGGGGACGGGACTGGCTGGCCACCCGGCAAAACCGGGAGGGATCGTGGGGCACGCCGCCTGACGTGGAAACAACCGCTCTGGCTCATATGGTCTTTGGTTCGGACCCGCTTCGGGACCGCGCCGTGCCGGTCCGGAGCCGATCCGCCGCCTGGCTGGCTCAGCAGAATCCCGAGACCTTGACGCCGCGAGAGGTCGCCCTGGCCGCATGGGCCCTGATGTGGCCTCCAGACGTTGCGTCAAGCACGTCGGCGCCCGTCAAGCGTTTTCGCGGCCGTCTTCGGGCGCTCCTGCCGGCGATGGAAGACCCCCGCACGCTCGCCTATGCGATGATCGCGCTGGAGGTGCCGCTCGCGGACCGCCGGCCGCGCGAGGGGGGCGACCGCGTTGACTCCCCGGCGGGGGAGCCGGGGCCGATTATTCATGCGACGGAGGGTTCGAACGAGCCCTCCCTACGGACCTTGGGCGTTCAGCTCCTCCTCGCCCATAGGCAGGGCGTTCCACCCGAATCCGCTGACGTCCGCGCTTTGACGGCTCAGCTGGCCGGATGGGATTGGGGAACCGAATTCCTCGCCGATGAGCGCGATTACGAAGCCCTCTTCATGATCGCCATGGGCCTTACCCTCTATCGGATGCATCGTCTGGCTGATGCCGACGGCCGATTGCAGACCTGGAGGCCGCGTGTGGCGCGTTTGTTGATCAACGCCCAGCGCATCCGTCCCGATGGCACCGTGCACTGGAAGGCGCTCCGGGGCGGGGACAGCGAGGAGCGAACGACCGCCTGGGCGCTGCTGACCTTGATGCTGGTCGGTTCGGAGTAGGATGGTTAGCCGCCCTCGGCGCCGCGGAAGGCCTCGATGTAAGCGAGCCCGTATTCGTCACGTCCGAGCAGGAGGTCAGCGGCCAGCTTGAAATTCCGGTCGTTGGGATCGAGAGCCTCGAGAATGGCCTTATTGATCTGAACGGGGTCCACAATCCCGCCGTCGGCGCCAGCCTCGACCGCCAGCCAGGAAAAGACCTGATTGATCAGTTTGCGGTTCGGCAGGCCAAAGGAGACGTTACTCAGCCCCGCTACGATGTGAATCGCCGGCCCATACTCGGCCCGAAGGGCCCGAACGGCCTCGAGAAACTTGATTCCGTTCGTGGAATCCACCGAAATCGGAAAGACCAGGGGGTCGAGACTGATCGAAGGGCGATCGAAGCCTGCTTCCTCCAGCAGGGGCATCAGGCGATGAATGTTAGCCAGCCGTTCTGCCGTGTCGCCGGGCATTCCCTGTTCCCCGGCGGCCGAAGCGATGACGACGGCCCCGGCGCGGGCGGCGAGGGCAATGGCGTCCCGGCGTTCGAGCGAAACGGAGTTGACCATGGGTTTGCCTCGGGAGCGGTCGCAGGCGTCGAGTCCCGTCCGGAGGATCTCGAGATTGGAGGAGTCGATGCTCAGGGGGATGCGAACGGCCTCCTGAACGATCCGGCAGATCCACGTCATGGCGCGGATCTTTTCGTCCACATCGGTACTGAACTCGTCCACATTGATGTCCAAATAGGCGGCGCCCAACGCCTCCTGGCGTCGGGCCAGCGCTTGAAGGTAATCCACGCCTGCGGCCTTTCCTGCGGGATCGCCGTACAACCCCTGCCAGACCGCCACCGCGCAGTGTTTGACCTTGCCCGCGGCCCAGTCGGCGCCCTGAAGAAACACATCCGGCACCGGCAGCTCCCGTGATTCGCGTCCGACGGCGTAGGTGATCACCGGACGGCCCTCACGGCCAGGGCCGACGTTTTTGCCACCAACCTTGAAGATGCGCGTACAGTGGATATTCTCGCCGACGATGAGGAAAGTGGGAATCTTCATCACAGGGCTCCAGTTGCGTGAAATGGCCATAGCATAGAGGAAGCGCTTCGGCATGTCTACTCCCAATCACGCCAACGCCGCCCCATGACCCCTTTTCCTTTTGTTGGGAGCCATACCCCCATCGTTCCCCGAGAGATGGAGGCGCCCTGTTCTCCCACCCGTGTCCGGAACCCCTGCGGCAACGCCTCGAAAATGTCGAGGCAGTCCAGTCGCCGCGCCGCCTCCCGAACTTCCGATTCCGTGGCCTCCGGCCGGCCAAACCGGATGTTGTCGAGCACGGTTCCAGAGAGTCGGAATGAAAAATTTGGCGATCAAATGGATCCGGGTGGTCTTGCCGCTCCCTCCCCGTAGGTCCAACCAGCGCCACGGACAGGCCCGGTTTGAGGGAGAGGCAGAGATCGTGCAGGACCGTCCGATGAGGCCCGTACGCGAAGGAGACATGGTCCAGTTCGACCCGGCCCTCCGTGACAGGGGAACGGCCCTCGGCCGGAGGCTCCGGCCAGTCCGGCGGCGTAT